>Ga0209500_10000939_pt1 | contig 23247 bp, 27 predicted proteins | sample S_140212_EF_Meta_FD_187323 | JGI IMG/M metagenome (GOLD analysis project Ga0209500, IMG submission 187323) | Freshwater microbial communities from Lake Simoncouche, Canada to study carbon cycling - S_140212_EF_MetaG (SPAdes) (version 2) | ecosystem: Environmental > Aquatic > Freshwater > Lake ...
AAATGGGAGTAGACTTTCTTCCTTTTCCCCTTAATTTATTACACAATAATGCACTCAATAAATCTGCTGTTCCAGATGTAGGAGCTCCTCAGGGGTTTGTAACACCTAACGCAAGTGCAAAATATTATGCAGGGCCAAAATATGGGTACCAAAGTCCGGAATCGTATAAAGAAGTTTTTGGCGGTTATCCACGTTCCTATAGAGAAATACAAAAAGCACAATTAGATGAAGAAGCAAAACAACAAGCTCAAGAAAAACAAAACGAATTAGAGGATCTAGTCCTGGGGGCGCAGAAAAATGGTAAATTCTATGCGGGTAAAGATTATGGGTACCAGTCAGCTCCTTCTTACAAGGTGGTTAGAGGTGCTTTTCCTACCGGGTATATTGAGCCCGGCAAAAAAGATCCAACAGTACTAAATGCACCAGCGTCTAAAGGTTCGGAAAGCACGAGCATAACTGGTCAGACAAAAAACCCTCCAATGCTTCCCCCGGAATTACTTGAGCTTACACGAGAAACACGCTTAGCTGTTGCAACCGAAAAAGCTAAAGATTTTGAACGTCAGCAACAAATTGCAGCTCAATACGAACGCGGTTCGTTAGAAAAATCAAGACTTAATACTCAAAGACTACGTGAACTAGAGAACATTAAGGCGTGGCGTGATATATCTCAAACTCAAATTGAGGCTCAGACTCGTAGTGCAGCACTAACCGCATCATTGATGACAGCTTTACAGCAACCTAATGTTAATTTTATGGGTGCGCTTAGTGAGGCTTTTAATGCTGGGGCGGCACCATTTTCGGCCCGTGTTCGCACTCGTGCTTAGAATGATGAGAAGAAAGTACTAAAAAACTGATATGCCAGAACCTTTTGTTACGCTCGGCGGTATTGGATCGGTCCTTGGAGGTCTTGGATCTTTAGGTAGTGCCATATTTAATAAACCGCAACAGCAGCAACAATATAAAGATCCAATGGCGGATTTTAATATGCTTTATGGCGGTACATTATCTGCTGGTAATGTAGGTCTAACTGGAGCCGAACAGCGAGCTGCGGCTGCGCAAGGAGCGTTATATGGCTTGACAGCAATGCAAGCCGGTGGTTCTCAGGCAATGCAATTAGGTGCTGGAAACGAAGCTGTAGCTGAACAAGCAGCAGCGGCTGGTTTACAATCCGGTATTGCTGGTCAATATGCTGGTTCAGATATTGGTCTTCAAACTAAAGCAGCAGAAAGCAAGCTCGCCACTGAGCTAACACCTGTTGAAACAGCGAAAGATTATGCTAAACAATATGGTGAAGCTGCCTCTAACCTAGCTCTAACAGGGTCTAAATCAATAGGTGAAATAGGTAAGCAGTTAGTTGGCGAAACAGGCGCTGTGGGTCGGTCAGGTATTGAATCTCAGACAACTCTTGGCGGACAACAAATAGCTGGAGCTTCCCAACTCGGTGTGGGGGCGCAACAAGGAACAGCTCAATTAGGACAACAAACTCTTGCAAGCCAAGCCGATGTTGCGGGTAAAACTCTTACAGGAGAAACGTCACTACTACAACCAACAGCCACAACTTTAGCTCAAGCAGGCGGTCAGGCTTTAGCCGGACAAAATGAACTAGCTTCAAAGATTGCTTCTACAAATTTAGATATTGCTAAAGCACAGGCGAACACTGAAAATCAACTTGTTTTATATAGAGCTGCAGGTGAAAGAGATCTAGCACTTAGACGTTTCGGAGCGCAGCAGGCTGCTGGCGGTCATGCAAGGTTTGCTTAATGATTTCGACTATAGGAAATAGCACCACAGTAGGGGACTGGTTAGGTCTGCTAGAAAAATCAGACCGGGATGCTTTTGCGTATTACGCTAAAAATGCGACAAGCGATATAGAATCTTATCTTTATGCACGTTTCTTAAAACCGTCTTACGCAGGTAGTATCGCAGATTTAACCGCGTGGACTCAAGAAAAGTACCCAAAAGAAGATTTACGTAAAGTTCTTCTAATTGAAATCGATGAACTTCGTATGGATATTACAAATGTAAGAAAGATGACCACTCAAGGTATGCTTGATTATGCCACAGCAGCTACAAAAATTGCGTCTTTACAAAAAGAACTAAGATCCCACATACAAACAGTACGTGCTATTTCTGACGGTTTAGATCGTAGAGGCCTACTGTTAGCTGGCGCGGATCGTTGTTTACGCGAGTTAGCGAATACTTTCCAAGATCAACCGACAATATCGTCTTTACTTGAAGATGCAGGTCTAATTATTTGGTCTACTTTAGAACGCGAAGAAAAGTCTTAACTTACTTCTTGTAATTTTTTTAGTATTTCATCTATAGGACAACGTAAAATCCCCATAAAAGCGTCGTTTACTCCTAGCGACATTACAAGTTCTCCGTCTTCTATAAAGGCACCAAAGGGTAGTAACACCGCTGGTTGTTTGGAAACTGGATTACCTACGTAATCTGTCCAGGTGATTAGTGTATCTTCCAGTGACCCACTAAATAAAGGCTCGTTTGCCACGTGGGTTATCTTTGTAAATTGTTTATCTACCATAAAAACGCCTAAGTGATAAAGCAAATAAGGCTGACCGTTTTGGTTAAACGTCATGTGTTTCCAGTGATAAAACACAAGGTTTCCTTCATCTACTTCTAGCGGCGGCAACGAACAGAACGTTGGCGTTCCTTTAGTTACATTTTCAAGAACATCACTGTTTATTGTTATTGAGGTCTTATCTTCTCGTTCAATAACAAAAGGTCTGATGGAGTACAGACAGTGCAGCAAACCCTCATGTGAAAAAAAGCACCAATTTTTTTCTGTTTCGCCTTTAATCCTATTTTTTCCTATAGGCGGAATCGCAGCACTGACTGCTTCCCCTGTTTGATCAACGTAGCAGACTGCTACTTTAGGGAAATCAAATAGCTTTTTACCTTTTAAGTCGTACTTACTGGCATATTTAGAAGTAACAAATTGTACGTACATCTGTTCATCTGGTCCCACAAACAACCTAGGGTCTTCGTAGCTAAGTCGGTGCGGCGTGGAGCGTAGTTTCTTAGCCCCAAGAACCGTGCAATCATCAGCTAGTTGACCTAGATAAATATCTGTAGGTGTGTTATTTAAATAGTAATAGTTGTTGTCGTACTTAAAACCAAAAGGTTCAGGTTGAGACCTCCAGGCAATATAGGTATTTTTATTGTGTTGTAGGATCGAAGGGCTAAAATTACCCACGCTATCTTTGGGTAAACCGTAAACAATTCTTGTAAAACTACCTTTAAGGTTTTCGGCTTGTCTATAAACACTGGGAATGCCTTCGCATTCTTTTTTTATAGGGAAGGTTACGTCTGAATTGACGTGGCGAAAGCGGAATGTAGTTTGCATATCAAGCGAGGAGATCAGAAATGGCTTTAGTGAATCCCATTGAAACGGATTCCCAACGATATTCGTTACGTTGCGTTACATCAAAACAAGCGTCAGCTACTGTATCGTAAGTTTCTTTATCGTTATATAAGGATGTAAGTAGTGCTGCAGCGTCGTCTACATCAACTAAACCTCTTTCTACACCTAGATCTTTATCCGTTACCCACGTAGAAATATCAATAAGCAGGCCAGCCCCTTCCCAAATATCTTTACATGCCGTATGGTTTGGCACAACTTGTGGTTTACGACAACTGGCATGTTCAAAACTAACCAAACCCCAACCTTCCCCGTCGGCGGTGTTTAAACCAACGTCGCATGAGTTATAAATTTTGTTTAATAAATCGTCAGGTGGAGCCGCAATATAATTTATTTCGTTCGATGTCAAAATCAATCTTTGTTTGTCGTCTAGGTCGTACTTAGACATTTCCCGTTTAAATAAAGCGGTTATGTCCCAACCTAGATCTTTTACCCCCATGTGGAGGTAAAGCATTGTATCTGGTTTTCCAATTGCAAACTTAGCAAAAGCCTGTATTGTCAGATCTATTCGTTTCCTAGGTTGGTTTCTATTCCCGTTAAAAACTATGAATTTATCTTTTGGAATTCCTAGTGCATCGCGAGCTTCATCCCGAGGCATAGGAGTAAATTTAGATGTGTCTACACCGTGGGGTAACACACCTAGCCTGCTTGGTTGGATGTTATGTTTAAGAATTCTATGAGCACAGTTAACTGTAAATGTTATGGCTAAGTCCCAATGCGGAATATTCCGCAACATTTCAGGGTAATAAGCTTCGCTGTCGATAGGAAAATAAGCAATAAACTTAAATTTGTACTGATCTTTCAGGAATTGAATGCGTTCCCATACTTGATTTACAATCCAAACGTCATTTAAACAGATAAAAATATCAGGTTTAATCTTGTCGATCAACTCCGGTAGCCGTGGAATACCAAAACGATCCGGACAAGCTAAGTTTGATGCTGGATAAATTTTATAGGGAAGATCATGAGGGTCTCCGTTATAGTTGATTCCTATAACCTCTACTTCATGTTCTTTCTGTAAGTGTTCTAGTACGCTAGTTGTTACACGACCAAATCCTGTGTTAGAACATGCATCTCCGTACCAGAGTACTTTTGCCACTTTTACGGTAAACTTGAAGTACGATTAGTATAGCGACATTGCCAGCTTACTGACATGCCTAGCCGGGAAACTTTTGCTTATCGTCGCCGGGCTCAGTTAAATGCTGTTCGCGCTGTTGAAGATTCGAGCACAAGAGAGAACTCTATTTACACCAAAGCAGCGGGTGATTTTCAAACGTTTTGTACTCTTTTAGATAAACCTCCAGCAAGACATATGTTGGAGTGGTATACACACTTGATAACAAACGAAAGCAATAAGTATTTATTAGATATAGCAGGATCAAACCTTGATATATTAAGTCCTCGGGGGCCTTTGTCCTTAGATACTTTGGTTGCTACTCCTTCGGGTTGGAAAACTTTAGAAACTATTCAGAGCGGAGATTTAGTCTACGGCGACGACGGAAAGCCGACTCAAGTTACGTCTACTGTGGAGTACGATACTACCGAAGTTTATAAAGTAAGTTTTTCTGACGGCACCTCTATGGTTTGTGACGAGTCACATCGTTTTGATGTGCGTCGTATAGGCACAGATCCTAAAGGAACTTTTAGAACTACGACTTTACAAGAAATTAAATCCTTTGTTACCACAGGGGTTTCAGGAAATTGGCGTACGGGTGTTAGCCGTACAGTTCGTTTAGCAGAACCTGGTGAAAAACCTTGGTTAGATAATCGTGGTTATTCTCGATATCAAGTTCCTATAGCAGAACCTATTGATTACCCCGAGCAAAATTTGCCTATCCACCCCTATTTACTCGGGGTCTTACTAGGTGACGGAGGATTAACAGATATAACTTCTGTAAATATAACTACGATGGATGAAGATATTATTGAGTTCATTAGCACTATTTTACCTGAGGGGCATACTGTTGTTAGCCGTAGTTATGAGTCTAAAAAATATTTTTATCAAATTCAATCAAAGTTAGGAAAATCTTCTCCAGTTATCGATGGGCGAAGAGGCGGTTTTCGTAAACAACTTTGTATGGACTTAGAGCAACTTGGTTTACGCGGGAAGTCTGCTTTAGAAAAGCATATACCTGAACTTTATCTGCTCGGTTCTATTGAACAAAGAGAATGGCTCCTCCGTGGATTAATGGATACAGACGGAACTCGTATGCGTAGCAACGATAAAAAAGCAACAGTTAAAGGTGTTGGGGGTTTATCTTTTGGTTCTTCCAGTAAACAGTTACTAAATGGTGTTATACAACTTGTTCGTTCTTTGGGGGGTATTTCTATGGAGGGAAAACCTTATTATCCGTATTACTATAAAAACAACGAGAAAATAGTCAGTAAGAACTTAGCATATCGTATTGGTATTCGTTTACCTGCTACAGTACAGCCTTTTTATTGTGCAAGGAAAAAAGCAACTTACACAGGTCCTGTTTCACAAAAATCTAATAGTGGTTTAGTGCGAAGTATTAAAAATATTGAATCCGCAGGTTCGGCACGAGTGAAATGTATTAGTGTCGATAACGCTCAAGAGCGTTTTGTAATTACAGATTACGTTGTGAGCAAAAACTCAGCGAAAAGCACAGTGCTCAATATGTTCACCGCGTGGTGTATCGGGCGTCATACAGCAGCAAAGATGCCCCTTCAGATTATTTATATTTCTTATAACATTGCTACTGCTATTCCTAAAAGTCGAATCATCAAACAAATTGTTGACTCAGTTGAGTTTAAAAAAATATTTCCTAATTGCAGGCTTAAACCAGGTATGCAAAGTGACGTTGGTTGGTCTATTGATTTTGAATACGCAGGTATTCCTAGAGTAGGTGACGAAGAATTCACATTACGCGCTGCAGGTCTTAGAGGATCAATTACCTCAAAACGCGCACACTTGTGTCTTACGGGCGATACACTAATCTTGACAGATAAAGGCGAACAGCCAATTAAAAAAATTTATGCAGACCCAGGACGCTTCCAAATTGCTGTCAGAAACTCAAAAACACATCAAATTGATTGGAGCGACGTGGCAGCAGCTACACGGCGTTGTTCCTCAAAAATTGTTCGAATTAGAACAACAGATAACCGTTATATTTCCGCAACTCCCGAGCATCCTTTCCTTACGACAGACCAAGGGTACGAATGGGCGGGAGATATTAGTACAGGGCAAACCCTTATCGGAGTATCCGCCTGCGAATCAACTAAAAGTTTGTTTGAGTTGCGGTCAGGCAAAACAACGCACACAAAGAATCTGTACAACTTGTTGGCAAAAACTAGGAAAATTTCAAGTAGAGAGTCAATGCCCCTGTTGTCAGGAGATATTCACGGTTATGTCTTCCCGTTTAGCTCAGAGATTAAGCACCGATCAAAAAATTCTGTGTTGTTCTCGGACTTGTGCGGGGCAGGTGAAGCAAATTTTAAAACCTCAGGTGTGTCTGTATTGCAACAAAAGGTTTCGCCCAACATCGCATACGACACAGTTTTGTTCTCGCCAGTGTGCAGATTTAAATCATTCCAAAAAAATGACCGGTGTGGACAACCCAAATTACCAGCATGGGGGTTATATAGGAGACTTCAAAAAACTGAGGAAGATAGTTTTAAATCGGGACAGTTTCATCTGTGTCGGTTGCAATACGAAGGAGAAGAAGTTATCTACAAAAGACGGGACAGTGCGAACAAACCTGTGTGTTCATCACATAGATCACGATCGGTCAAACAACATTCTTTGCAATCTTATAACGCTTTGCCGTCAATGCCATGTGGCTCACCATCAGGTTACAGACAAAGCTGGGAGACCCTCACCGTTTCCGGAGTTGAAAAAATTAGCGGAGGAACGCACATTGTCTATGACCTTGAAATAGACCATCCAGATCATAATTTTATTGCGAATGGATTTGTTGTAAGCAACTGTTTCATCGACGACCCCATCAAGAGCAGCGCCGATATACGAAACCCTGCTATTAGAGATGAAATGAACAACAACTGGTCATCTGTTATCGCACCAATTATTTTTGAAGGGGGTAGAGCTATTTGTTTAGGTACACGTTTTCACCCATTAGATATACATAAAACAATGTTTGCGCCGGAAAAAAATTGGAAACAAGTGACACAAGAAGCTGTCACTTACGACAATCAAGGCAACCCCGTAAGTTATTGGCCTGAGCAGTGGAGTGTTCAGTACTTACTCGGTCAGAAAGAACTCGACCCTGTGGCATTTGCTTTCCAGTACCAGCAACAGCCGGTGTTAACCACGGATTTAATTGTTTCTCCAGACTTGCTTGTTCGAGCTGAAGTTGAAACTGAATTTGATTCGCTGGCTATCGGTATTGATTTATCCGCAAGTAGAAATGAAACCAGCGACTATACAGCTTTTGTTTTAGGCGGAAGGCTTAAAGACAAATACTTCATTATTGATTCTCACCAATGTCGGTCTATTGGAAATCTAGAAAAAATAGATTTGCTGTGCGATATGCTACTTGAATGGGGAATCTTATCTTTTCAGAACGATACGTATTTTCCGACTTATTCTACGGTTACGCTAGTAGTTGAGTCAGTTGCTTACCAAGCGAGTTTAGCGGCGGACCTTAGAAGAGTTTTGTTAAATGAGAGGGGATTGAGTAATTTACATATTCATGAAGTTAACGGTTTTAGAGGAGATAAAATAGCTCGTTTTAGAGGGACGCTAGGTTTGCTAGAAAATAAAAAAATTGTGTTTAACAGATATAGAAAATTTGATGCGTTGTTTGATCAGATTATCAATGTGGGGGCAACGTCGCACGACGACCTTTTAGACGCATACACGCATTTAATAACTTATTTACAAAGGCGAGGCAATTATTCAATAGAGTACTAAGAGTATTTTGGGGTTTATGTCCAAGAAGATCTGGGTTGCCATCACGGCGCATAAACCCTTAGAGCGCATTGACTGTTTGGTCAATCTCTTGCGTGGTTATATGGAGTTCCCGTTTACTTTTGAAACAAATATTTACATAGATTATGGTTCTCAAGACGACGTAGAGATTTTAGAAACCCTTTTAAGCGAGTTTAGTAAGTTAAATATACAAGTTAAAGTTGCTTCTCCTGGGTACGAAGGTTGGTTTTTAACTTGGGCTCACAAGACAGATTTAGCTTTGGCAATTTTAAACAAAAAAGCAGATTACTATATCTATACAGAAAATGATATGTTAATGACTTATGACAATTTTAAATACTATTTGAAGTGGAAACCAGTCTTAGCTAAGTACGAGCTTGAACCTGGGTTTGTTAGATACGAAAAAAAATATAATAAAAAAATTCCTTTTGATAACTATTACCGATATTCCCTTACTAAAGAAACCCCTAATGTCTGGTCTACTCAGGGCTATAAAGTCCCCAATGTTTTAGTTGTAGACCACTCTGTTAGTTTTTTCGTTGCTTTAGCTAATCCTTATTACGGAGCTATGATCCTAAACCAAGAAGACGGAGACTACTATATTCGTTCCGATAGCTATGATCCTCAGAAAAGTTATGAGAAAGTTGGGATTAGAAATTGGCCTATAGCTGACCGGAGCTCGATGGGTTTAGCTTTTGAAAACCCTCCTTTTGGTTTTGAGCATAGGCGTTGCGTTCCTGTACGTAAGGTTAAAGACCATTACGAGATCCTTCCTTGTGGGCTGATTTGTCATGACGACGACAAATACACAAAAAATTTATTATGTGATCCTGACCTATTGATATGCTGTGAAAGTATGTTAACCATATAAAACAGTGTTACATGGCGGTGCCCGTTTTGTATCGATCTGCTACGTTTTGAACAAAAAGCATAAGTGTGAAGTTTTACCAAAATTAGAAGCCTATGCATTGCGGAAGTACATAGAATCAAAAAATGGAACAATCTATTGGTTTAACCCCGCCAAAGGACAATACTAACCCAGATTATTATGTCCGGAATGGTATGGAATGCTATGACGCGCAGCTAGCATCTGTCGGCCTTAGTAAATTTCAAGGGTATTTAGAGTGTTGTATTTTTAAGTACATGTGGCGCTGGGAGGAAAAAAATGGAAAAGAGGATTTACAGAAAGCTGCGGTTTATTTGGCTAAACTTATAGAAACAGTTGAGTAAACATGGACGTTAGGGCTTTTGGCAGTCGTTATGGTTTTTCAGCCGCTCTTCCCTATGCCAGTGGGTTTATGGTTAGCGCGGGAACTAATAAAGTTTTTCCTGCATGCAGAGCTCTGTATGTGGAGACGTCGAACAGAACTGCAGACAAAACTTTAATTGTTCAATTAGCTGATTCTCCCAGCTCTTTTATTAGTTTTGATCATATTCGTACAGACGTATTTTTACCTGTATCTGCCACAGCAATAAGCGGAATAAGCACAGTAGATCACATATACGTTCTTTACTAATGGCAGACATTGCTAAAAAACGTGACCCTGAAAAATGGGCACAAGCAAAAGCACGAGCCCGTAAAAAAATGGGAGGGCACAGTGCTCGTGCCATGCAGCTTGCTGTGAAGTATTATAAAGATGCTGGCGGTTCCTACGAAGGAAAAAAATCCGAGAGCAATCGTCTACGCCAATGGGGTAAAGAAGATTGGCAGACTAAAGAAGAATACGAATCCAACCGAGAAAAACAATGACCCCTTCATCACTTGTCGATGCCTTAACTGGATCGGGTAAAAGCTATCGAGAGCGTAACTTACCTACGTCTGATGATATGCTTAGAGGACTTACTAAAAGTAGGTCTAGGTTTAGTGCTGATTCGTTAGATCCAACCTTAGCTAAAATCATTGCATCTACAACAGAAGATTTACTTTATAGAGCAATTCAAGAAAAGGTCAGGGATGAGGAAAGGAGAAATGCCTGATTTAGCTCGCGAGCACGGGCGCACAGAACGTTATTTACCTCGTTCAGCGTGGGCACAAATGAGCCCTGCCGAAAGACGTGAAACGGACGAAAAAAAGAAAAAAGAAACGGCTGGTAATAAACCCGTCAATACCCACGTTCCTAATACAGAAAAAGCTCGTGAGGCTCGTCGGAGAGCTTCTGAGTATATTAAGAGAAAGGCAAGCTAATTATGTCTAACCCTTTTAATCAAGCTAGGGATTTTTTCTCGGATGCTTTTGCAAAGCAGGAATCTGCCGCAGGTCAGCAAACTCAGTATCAACGCAGCGTAGATCAACCAATGAGGCACGATTTTTTTCCTACACGAAAAGAAGCTTACGAGCCTGATTCACCGGTGCATAGTTCCGAAACGTTTATGGAAGATGTAAAAAACAGGCTGATTCAGTCTGCGATCAATAAGGCAACTCAGAAAGGACCAACACAAAGCTCTTTTACAGCGCGAGCAGGAAATGGTAATCCAACCAAGTCAGTGCTAGCATCATAGTGACACTCGCCTAAAGGTCGTGCTCTACGATTGTTTTTTATATTTTGACGAAAAAGAACTCCTTGAACTAAGGATAAATCTTTTAAAGGATATTGTTGACGGTTTTATCATTACGGATGGAAATTTGACGTTTAAAGGGGACCCAAAACCCTTTACTTGTCTTGATACGATTCGAGAACTAGGTTTACCTGAGGAAAAAATACAAGTTCTTCACGTTGAGTTGCCTTCTAAGGAAGTAGCTCCTAATCCATGGGTACGGGAATACGCACAACGCGACGCTCTCGCTGTGGGGATGCGCTTAACTCCACCAGATTCCGTCTTTTTCTTTAGTGATGTCGATGAAATACCGAAACCGGAGGCGGTTTTACAAGCTGTCGAAATTGCGAAAGCGAATCCAGACCGGTGTGTACGTCTGTCGATGCCTATGTTTTACGGGAGGGCAGATCTTAGAGTTATTGATCCGAAAGGTGATCCTTCCAAACCCCCAAATAACTGGACTTGTGGCACCGTGGTTTTATACAATCACCTAGAAGAAACACCTTCGCAAATCCGAATGAAGGACAATGGCCTTGTTGTGGGGGATTGCGATTGCGGTTGGCATTTTTCTTGGATGGGTGACTCGGCTCGGATGAAACGAAAACTCACATCGTTTTCTCATTGCTACGACGATATCCCTAACGCACATGCTCCTGCCTACAGCCAAGAAATGTTAGACTTTTTAGATTCTTATAAAGCTTTACCGGGGAGTACAGATCCTTTAGGTCGAAAAGATCATATTTTACAAGCGTACCCACATGACCTATTACCGCCAGAGTTGTTTAAACTAGATAGAGTAAGAAATTATCTGCTTCCCGATGGCTAACCAGATGCCCGAACAACTCCGTGAGCACTTTGCCAATAAGGCAAAGCACGAGGGTAAACATGGAGATAAGGAAGAAAAAATGGAGAAGCGTAAGGAAGCTTTGAGGAAAGCTAAAAAAGTTAAAGCTGCAGGTAAAAAAGCTTAATTTTAAATTTTTAATTTCGTTGTGTAGTTAACAGAATGGCCGACCAGATCGGAGTCCGTCAACGCTTTCAAGAAATTCTTGAGGCTTCGCGGACTCAAGATAGATCCAAGCAGGCGTCTACTTTAGTCGTTCTTAGTCACATCCAGCAAATGACGCTGTTGATGATTAAGAAGGGCTTGACTTTTTATTGTGAACAAGACACTTATAAAGCTAGATCTAAATTTTTAGATAGCTTGATTACTTTAAATAAAATTGATATTCGTTTTCCTTCGATTATTCGTAATTTTTTAATCGACGGATGTGGCTTATTTTATTTTCGACCTGACCCCAAATTAAAGTATCAAATATACTTTTTTTCTAAAGATCAGTATCGTGTTTACCACGATGTAAACGGAAACTTAGATGAAGTTGTAATAATCTACAAATATAAAATTCGTAGTTCTAACATTGGTTTACCTTCTGACACAGCAGGTTTAAACGAACGCTATGTCCGAATTTCTATTACCGAAGAACGTATATCTGAATTTGAGTCTAATACAGAGTTGAGTTTTGACCTGGAGCCAGGAGGACTCGTCACTTCAAGAAATACGCGAGAAAATACACTTGGATTTATACCTGCTGTTGAGGTTCTTAACAAACCAGACAGTAGTGGTACTTCTGGTGAAGGCGAATTTGAACCTTTTATGGAACAAATTGTTCTTCATGACACCTTAAATACGAACATTGCTAAAAATATTGAATTTTTTGGTAATCCGACACTTATTAGTTCGCGTCCTCGTAGTGATCTTGTCGAAGCTAGCGACTCTGATCGCACTTTCCGTCCAACAATTAGTAGTCAAAGTGGATTTGCTGGTCGCGATACCCCCTCGACACGAGTAAGCGAGCCTTTTGGTTCCAGTGGTTTGATGGGCGGGCTGAGAGTCCCTCGAATTATTGCCAACGTCGAGCCTTCGGATCGTGTTGGTTACATGACACCAGACCCTGTTAACGGGGACATGAACCGATGGGCTTTAATGCTGCGTGAAGAAATTCGGACAGCATTAGGCGGTGTTGATGAAATTTCAGTTTCTGCTGGTGCCACTGCCACAGAAATTAAGGGTTTGATGGGTCGCGCTCAAGCCACAGCACTAAGAAAAAATAAAAGTTTCTTGGTGTACGGGTTCTGTAAGTTGTTGGAGATGATTCTCTACCACCAAGAAGAAACTTTTAAAGATAGTTTTGCCGCTGTTGTTAAGCTCAAAAAGCCTAAACCTGTTGCCGATGATTCATCTGAAGAGACAATTCGCTTTGAAGTAGAACAGCAAAAGTTTGACCAAAAACTAAAACAGATGATGCAAGAAGCGCTTTCAACTTCTGCAGTCCCACGTGGTGTTTTTGGTTTACCTCCAGATGGAGATCGTACTGTTGCGTACCGCTTCCAAGGCGATGTCTATGAGGACACGGCCTACGACATAAACCAAAAGTCTATTGTTGTCCGAAATTTGCAGGAATTAGGAGTTGACAGTGTCGAAGCTTTACGCTATTTATTCCCGGATAAGACGGATACTGAGCGAGAAGAAATGTTAAAAGGATTTCCTTTCAGGATGATCCAACAAACTCAAAGCGCAATGCAACAATTTTTAGTATTATTATCACAGATGTTGCAAACGCCACATCCTCTCGCCCCGGATCAACCCTTAGGGGCTGACCCTAGATTAAACATAACGCCCCTGTTATACAGGACGTTTGACCACCTCGCGCAAGAACTAACCTACTCGGGTAGCTATGAGCCAGCAGATCCAAGCTTCGATCCCGAGCCCGGTAGCGGCAGCAGCCCCCTCGGCGGCGCCAGCAATGGACCAGGGCTCAACCGCTTACCCGCAGTGGGTGGCGCAAACCAGTACCCCGGCGGTAGCTTCGGTACCTACAGCCCAAATGCCGTCGCAGGCAACACAGGGTTCGGTCCTTTCTACCAGCAACCAGTACAACCAGTCTCCGTCCGCTTACTCCCCGAACAATCCGTGGGAAGCAGCAATGGGCAGCCTGGAGCGGGTGGTGTCCAGGATGTCACCACTCCCCAGCCAAACAGCACCGTCTCCACAATACGCGACGACGCAACAGGCTATTCCTCAGTACAGTCAGCCTTTACAGGCCCAACCATGGGCGTACCAAGCGCCTACGGCAGCCCCGACTTACTCCAACAACGTCTCTACGACCCAAGCTTCCTCTCAGGCTTCTACGGGGCGCAGCCAAGCCCCCCAGCTAAGCCCCGCAAGCGCTCAAGTCGTTAATCACTTCGGCATCGAGGCTCCCGGCATCCTTAATCAGTATGCTGTTACTCTCGAAGACGCTCTGATTGCTCAGAACGAAAATATGAACTCCATCGCCACACGTGGCGCTGCAATGGAGCATATTCTTACTGATCCTGATCAACTAGCTGATTACACCAACCGGTTCTTCACCGAAGTGTATCCAGTAGATGCAGATAACTCTGGTTATCCTGCTCAGCAAGCAGCTTATCAACCTCGTTATGACATGCCTGCTGTTCCTGCTTCTGCAGGCGCAGTTCGCAACGATCCTGACACTCAGTGGAATGGTTTCTCCCAAACCATGAATCAGAATCCCGAGCAAGCTTGGCGTTATCTGAGTCAAATGAGCCCTGACGCTTTCCGTCAGAAGCTCTTGTTCTTAGACGCCGCTTAATTTACGTTTTAATACTAAAATTCCCCCGGAAACGGGGGTTTTTCTATGGCTCCTTTTAAATCAGAGGCTCAAAGACGTAAATTTTACGCAATGGCTGAGCGTGGGGAAATCCCTGAAGCAACAGTCAGTGAGTATGAAGAAAAAACTCGCGGGGATTTACCCGAAAGGGTTAGTGCTAAAAGAAAAGCCCAGCAGTACACTAATAGTAAAAGAGACTAACCATGGTTCTTCCTATCGGACACACTCGTCGTCGCGAGTCTTCAGACAATTCAGCACTTTTGGCTCAGTTAGACGAGCTAAAAAAAGAACTTGCCTCTGTTAAAGAGGAATACAAGTCGGATATGGAAAAAATTGCTTTAGATATCGTCACAGTGGATTCTAAAAGACAACCTCCAGCCGAATAATTTAACTAGGTATACTTAAAGTAGCCCTCTGTTGAGTTTTCCGTGGGTTACATTTCACTTGTTAACTATAAGTACGACACTGGACTGCATCAGCAACAGTCTGGACCTTATCGTGCTGGCGATGATCTGGCTTTAGCTCAAAAATACCTAGTCGTTTCGAGCGGTTACGTCGATTCGCTAGGAAATCAAGTGTCATGGTATGGCGTTAACGATTTTGGCGCTGATTATGGACGCCCCGTTATAGGTCCTCCTAACTCAGGTGCCTACGTAGTCGATAGTTGGAGGGCAGTACCTGTTGCAGTTTCTGGTTATTGGTCGGATTATAACTTTACTTATTATTCTCCAAGCGGAGAAATGAGTGTTTACACCGGTTTTAGAGGATTTACAACTCAAAAAATAGCTAACGCCAAGGTTTCAACAACTTATAATCCTCCTTTTGGTATTCGTGATACGGGCGCATACACTTATTACTTCGGAGACGCTCCTTCTAGTCAATCTTACGACCCATACAATACTCCTGAGGGAAATACGTCAGCTGAAGGAACCACTGGCGGCGGCGTGGCTCACCCACGTCAAATGGGTACGCTTTTAACTACCACAGCGACACCTGGTGCTACAGAAGTAACAAGAGCGGAATGGAGGTACAATCCTCCCGTATATTGTCAGACTTTGACTGAAACTATTTACGCTCAAGTTCCCGGTTTAATGGGAGCTCCAACTCGTTACATCTATCGCGGTAGGTCCTCACGTTACGCTTTTAATCTCGGGTCAATTTATGGAATTACGGGAGAAGGCATTCGTGCGTTACCTCATCGGTTTAGTCCTTCTGTAAATGTAAGCAATCAGAAGAATATATAGATTTATTTAAGGTAAACAAAAAAAGTAAATAACGCTATTAATGCGACAAACAATATACCAACTTTGTTTAAACGACTTAAAATAAAGGAGTAGTTTTTCGGAGGTTGGCGCTTTGTTCGTCGACAATGATTTTCCGAAGCTGCTCGGTGCAGAGCTCTACCGTCCGCATCCCGCGTACGTTGTAGAGATGGCTGCAGAACCCGTGGTTGTTCATGATTTCTGAGCTTATTGTGAGCTAGGGAACTTCCAGGCGAAATCCTGGTCGAATAACTCCGTGAATTGCTGGAAAGCCGGACCCCTCTCTTGAGTAGGGGAGGCCAATCAGCAGCCAAGCCAATCAGAAATGATTGGAAGGTTCAACGACTAACACCGAGGCTGACCGAGAGAAGTATCTCTTTGAAGCCGATAAGGTGACACGAGCGCGGAGCACCCAAACAGATAGCGCTGTGGGTGATGATATAGTCTTGTCACTACCGCCCTTAAGGTAGTGTGTGAGGATAAAGAGCCTCGCAGCACTCTAGATTGAGTGTAAAACAGCAAAACAACCCGGTCAAACCGTTCAGCTTGACCGTTGATTAGCGATGGCGGTCATTAAACTCCGTGAATTGCTGGAAACCCACCATATCGCATTATGCGATACTGGGCAATCAGCAGCCAAACCGATCTGAAAAGATCGGAAGGTTCAACGACTACCGCTGTGACTTCCATTCCTCTTTTTACTCTCGCTTCTGTTGCTGGTGACGGTTGTTTAGGTATTCCTAAAGACCGCAAAAACTCTGTTTATTTGAGTTTTACGCATTCAGCAGTACAACGAGATTATTTGGTTTATAAAATTGACCGAATAAATGAAGAGTTAGGAACTAAGGGATCAGTAAGCCCACCTCGCTTGGTTTACGACAAACGTACTAAAAATTTTCATTTGTCGTGTCAAAGCATGGTTGTAAACCCTGTTCTTAAAAAACTTTATTCTCTCTTTTATTTAAATGGAGAGAAGGTGTTTACAAAAAAGGTTTTAGATCTTTTAGGTTTGGAGGCTTTAGCAGTGTTCTGGATGGATGATGGTTGCGTAGGTGCAACTACATCAGCCATTAATAAAGGTATTTTGAATCTATATCGCCCTCTAGAAGAATCACTTCTGGTCTGCGATTGGATTAATTCTTTAACAGACGCTGAAGCTAAACCTTACAGAGACGGTGGGATGTATCGCGTACGTATAAATCGAAGCGCAATGCCGAGGTTTCTTGCAAAAATACGTCCTTACGTCCACTCCTCTATGAGGTATAAAGTCACCCTCAAATATTCTCATTACAACACAAAAAGTAAACGAGAGTATGAGGCGAGCCTGAACATTCCTTTAATGAATGAAGGCGATAAGGCGGCACGAGCGCGGAGCATGAGTGCAATTAGCACCATGATGATATAGTCTGACCTTACGGGATGGTAAACCGTAAGAACTAGAGGATAAAGAGCCTCTAGGATAACAGTTGTATCGCTTTTGGGGCAATCCAGGAAGCAAAGAGTCACGTGAGCGTACTGCAGAGCAGACCATCGGTACTGCTAGCAGCCGCAATATCGTGAAGGACAAAGTGTTGGTGACACTCCGGGAATATACCGGACCTGCCGACCCTAGTGATCCAACACAAGCAAGTACATTTAAGATTGCACGTGAGACACTAATTACCGCCCAACGTTTGCTGTTGGATACCGGTAATCTCACTGCCTTCCACCAATCAATTGGTTCTTTGACCCTGCTAGACGACTATCGTCGTTGGCGCGATCGGGTGTTCATTAATGAACTCCTGAAAGCTGTATCTAAAGGTCAATCTTCTGATACCCAAGGTGGTTACTACTACCCCGGTAATTTGGCTGTTGGTTCTTTAACCTACACCAACTCAGAGCAAGCCAAGTTTGACGTTAAGGATGACCTTCTCCGCGTGGTGAAGTCTCTGCGTAAGCGGAACACCCCCACCTACCAAGACGGTTTCTATCGTTGCGTTTGCGACCCCACGTTCCTGATGCACCTGCGTCAGAACAGCGATTTCCGCGAAGTGGCTCGCTACCCCGGCAACGGTCAGATCAACCCACTCATGTCTGCTATGCAGCCTAACGCTGCTATCTACATGGGTCAGGGTTTTGGGCAAGCCTCCTTCGTGGCTGGCGAACCCATCATGCCTACCGGTTTTGTGTTTGAAGGTGTGCGATTCTTCGAATCCACCAACATGCCTTCCCAAACCGCCACAGCAACTATCGGTGGTACTTCGACTACGTACGACAGTGCTATCGGTATGTTCTTCGGCCCTCAGAGTGTTGGCGTCGGTATCGGCGGTAACAATGCTCAAGTGCTACTTAACAACAACGACGATTTCAGCCGTTTTATCATGATGATCTGGAGCCTGTACGCAGGTTTCGAGCTTCTAAACGCTGACTTCGTTACTGTTGCCTACTCGTTCAACGTTTGAGGAGGTAACTAACAATGGCAACTAACTCTAATCAGCTTCAAGTTTCCAAAATCTATCCTGGAAACTATACAAACGTTCTTCGTTATTGGCACGAAGAAAAAACCTTCCAGTTCCGTAATGCGAACGACACGGAAACCACCTACACCAATCAACCTATTGGTGGTCCAGTTGGTGTGGTATTTACTCCAGGTTGGGTAGCTCAACAAGCTATTGGTTACGTCGACTTGTCGTTCCAAGCTTTGGGCACCACTAGCCAACTGGATTATTACACTCAGGCTTACAGCTCTGGTCTAAACGGAGCTAACAGTCCCTTCTTGAACGCCAATGTAATCATTCCTTCACCGGATGCTTACAAAGATGTTCGCGCTGATATTACTGACGGTGTCAAAGTGCCTTCTGGTGCTTATGTTTATCGTTTGTCCCTCCGTGTTGACGGTGGCGACGTTATCAGCAGCGGTGTTGGCGGCGGTAGTGCCACCCCTACATTGGGTCTTGGCCCTGCTGTGGGTGTTGGTCTTAATACCACACCTTCTGCTTCCGGATTCTTCGTTACCCTTGCTGGTAGCAGCAGCCGGATTGCAAACGGTGCAAACAGTAGCAACAACGTTTGGAACAGCGCTACTTTGTATCGGACTGGTTCCGAAACTCAGTACAAACTGTTTGCTGTGGCTAACCTCGGCGGTTCTGCCGCTTCTGGTCTTGCACAAGCATCCGGTGTGTTCGATCCTCGCGCTACTAACGGACAACTTCGGGGCAAAAACAAAGCTCTGGGTATCTGTGAAGTGTGTTGGTTCTTGGCAGACGAAGCTCCCGGTCGTGATGATCTGGCTCTTCAGCCTGCTGGTCTCATTGAGTCCAACGTTTATACCTCTACTGTTCCTTCCTGATCTAGTTAAAGGTAAATACAAGACCCCTCTTCGGAGGGGTTTTTTTATGCATGGCAATATGACAACTGAAATTGAAATTTGTTAGTAAACTATTCGTAGACACTGCTTACATAATGACCGCTATCTCAGTTCAAGACGTTTTGTACAAACCAAGTGGAGTTAAAGTTGAAATTTTGAGTGAGCACGACGAAGGTGAATACAAAATGGTCCGCTCAACCACGACAGGAAAGGTATTTTTCGCTCATAAAGGCCAAATTGAGATTGTAGAAGGTAGCGAAGATAAAAAGGACGCAAAACCCTCCTTAAAACGCCGTGGCCGTCAAATTATTCAGCCAGAAATCCCTTTTGAGAACCGGATCAACATAAACGGCGCTACTCCCGAGCGGTTAACGCAGGTTCTTAAAGGAGTAGGAATAAAAACCGCTGTGGAAATTAAAGAGCTACAACAATCTATGCCCGGAGAGCGTTTTACAAAGTTAGAACAGCTAAAAGCCATCACTCGTGTTGACTGGGACGAGGTTCTTGCTGCTGGTGTCGTCTACGTAGAATAATTTAAATTTTTATTTTGTAAATCGGGTAGAATAAGTTTATCTAGTGCTTAAATAAAGTGTCTCAATTCTCTCAACAAGAACTTGAGCAGATTCAAAGCTATTTAGCGCAACAAGGTGTTGTTTTCCAAGCAACAACCACCGATGCGACTAAAAGAGAAATAATTTATGCTGCGGTTAATCAACTTACCCGTAACCCTGCGCAGACGTTTGGTTATAGACTTGATGATTTTAACTTTAGTCGTTGTGCATATCACCTTGGATACAATATTGCCACAGTGCCTGCCGGTGACTATGCTCGACTTTTAGAAGCTACAAGTAGTATTCCTTCTGAGTTCTATTACGACAAAATTGTTGGTCAAATTGAACGTTGTGAAGAAGCCGAGCGCTTAACTGAGCTGGCTACTGGACGAGCAACCAGTCGTCAAGAAACAATTTTCGGTGATGTTAGTCGTTCCATTAATATCCAAGATAAAAGGGAGACCTCAAGAATCTGGAGAGAGAATTACCAATTTGAGTGTGATCGTTTAGCTCATATGCTTTATGTTCCTAACTATAAAGACCCTGTTACAGCTCGTTACCGTTATGAACGTAGTGGCGGAGAGTTTATTCAAGCTATACCCGGTCCTCCTGATACAGCAAGGGCCGACAGGATTTACTTTTACACTAAATGGAGGTGAGCGCTATATTTAAACAAGAAGTAGCCTCGCTTTTACGTGGAACCTAACTTACGCAGAGCTGTAGAACTTTTCTCGCAAGGAATTAGGCAAGGTTCTCTTTTTACTAAAAGCGGAAACCCGCAGAATTTTTCTGGGAGTAGAAAGCCTTTTATAGGTTCGGATCCAGTACCTGTAAATCAAGGTCGTGCCCCGAGCGGTGCCATGGAGAGATTGGGTTACCAGAGAAACTCTAGCGGCTCTTATTTTCGTCCTGATCCTGTTTCACCAGGTCAATTAAATGTTTTTGATGTCAGAGCGAATCCTTCTTCTTCCTTTGATCCATCACTTGAGCGTACTGGTCCACGTTTGAGTGTTCCTGCTACACGACCTTTATCTACTCTGCCTGCAAACTACTTGTCGTTTCCTGAAGCCCCTGCTGGAGAAATAGGTTCATTTCGAGTTATGTCAGAAGGCAATCGAACACCTATGGGTGCTGCAGGACCCCAAAGGTCTTTAATGGGATCTGAAAGGTTTAGAGCACCTAGTCTTCCACCGGCACTTACAGGAGGAGGATCTTCTCCTTCTATAATGGACTTACTCAGAAACGCTGTTGCTGTTGGCACCCGTGGTGGGGCAGTAGGTTTAGCTGCTCTTGCAGAGCGTTCAACTCCAGAACCTAATTATAAAAATTTAGGGTATGCATCAGAAGCCGATATGAGGGGAAGAATTGGTGCTCAAGAACTTTTACAAAGTGGGCGTTATGTACCAGGTAGTCAACAACAATCCATACCTAGTCCTCCCGTTAGTAACGTACCCAATCGAGATCCTCTTCCTCAATACACCCCTCCCGGTAATAACAGACCTGATCAGGCTCCTCTTCCCCAAAACAACCCTCCCGGTAATAATATGAACCCCGCATCCGCTGCTTTCACTAGATTTTTTGTAGATGACGCTAATCGTCTTACTCCAACAGCAAGGGAACTAGCTACCGCCACGGGTGGTGTACAAACTCGTGATCTGGGTTCTCTTACCTCTGGACTAAAAGCAGCGGATCTAGAAAGCCTACTTAACAGCGTGGCTTCGGCTCAAGCAATGCCGGAGTCTCCAAGTTTTATGGCAGGCAATCCTTTAATGGGTACGCCAAAATTAATGCTTAGCGGAGCACGGGATCAAGCTGTTAATGAACAAAAACAGCAATACGCCAAACAAGGCGCTCCTAAAGGAATAACAAATGAGCAACGCGATTATGTGCTGACTATGCAAGCACAGCAAGCTGCAGGTAAAGTTTTATTACCTGAAATTTTGAAAAATTTAGGTTACTCACCGCAAGATCCTGCTACTCGCGATTTAGCCGTGTGGGCGGAGTCAAACCCAGGACTTGCTCTTGCTGTTTATAACAAACAGTTAGAACAGAATTTAAATAATCGCTCTGATTTTCCTTCTCCTAGAGAGTTATCGTCTAGTGACCCAGTAAATCAACAATCGGCAAGTAACGTAGAAGGAACAATGGTTAACTCCCCTATGGGAGCTAACTTAGCTCGAAATGCCGTGGCTAATAGTCACTTTAACGCTAACGCTTATGTTTCTGGGAGTCAAGAAGCTACTGAGTTAGCCGACGCTACTCAACCTCTTGTTCAACCAACTTTGCAAACAGCCGAACAATTTATAGATCAAGCACCTGAACGTGCGGAAGCAACGGCTCAGATTTCAGACGAGATGTTAAAAAGGGCTATGGAGCTTAAATTAGGTAAAATGTCAATGGATCCTTCCTTACTCGGCAATTAAACCAGGAGATTAGTCATGCCCTTTAATGATTTTGATTTTTCTGGCGGTTTTCAGCCGATTGAGTCAGCAACCTTTGGAGTTGCGTCTTCGCCGAGTTTTTATGGGTCTAGTCCTTCAGATGTCGATTTAGCGTTCGGTAAAGGAATTGGAGTCGATACGTCTAAATATAGTATTGATAGAAACAAACCTAAGGATTTTGATTGGCTTTCGGCTATAGGTATGGGTCTTGGAGTTGCCGGAGACGTTATCGGAGCTAGTAAGGGTAGCCCAACTGGTTACTCTAAAGAGTTATTAGCAAAATCGAAACAACGTATGAGTGGGGACCTCTTAACTGATTATTTGAATAACCCTAAATCAAATACTATTGGGTTAGCTTCTATTTTTGCCGGGTTGTTCAACAAGAACATGGGCGACTACTTAAGCTCAGCTTCTACTGGCTCGTCTATAGCCTAAAGAATACGCGCTAGACTTTAACCAAACCCAATAGTTGTGCAGGGCATTCGGAGTTTTAAATGGCTTCTACTTCCACAAACAAGCAACCTTGCCTTATTGATCGCCCTTTTTTAAGAGGGGCTAAAATCAATAGTGGCACATCAACTGTAGATCCTACAAACCCTTCGTTTGCGAATCTAGTTCAACTTGTTCGTGTGGGTGATTTACCTACAGAAGACGCTGCTTTAGTTGAAGATATTTTTCTAGTCAGTAATGAAGGTTATCCAAATAATGGAGGCAGAAGGACTTGTGAATTAATTTTTTACGTATATGCTCCAAATCAATCTGCGCCTTCCACTTCCACGGCTTTAATGCTATCCAAGGTTGAAGTTGGACTCAGCGGAGCTACTGAAGGAAATATTCAAAGAATCGAGTTACCTGCTATAAACGCTCCCGTACCTGGTGTTGGTGATACAAGTCTTCTTCGCCCTATTGAAGTAGGCAAAGGTGAAGGGCTTTATCTTGAGAAAGGATACATTCTTTGCGTCGGTTACATAGGTAATGGTCCAGCTGCAGTTTCTGGTGGTCTAAGCCCCTCTGGTATCACTGTCTTTGCGCAAGGTGGGTTCTATTGATCCGTGTCTCGCAAAAAAGGTTCTGACAGTTTTTCCTTTAAGAA
>Ga0209500_10000941_pt1 | contig 23246 bp, 35 predicted proteins | sample S_140212_EF_Meta_FD_187323 | JGI IMG/M metagenome (GOLD analysis project Ga0209500, IMG submission 187323) | Freshwater microbial communities from Lake Simoncouche, Canada to study carbon cycling - S_140212_EF_MetaG (SPAdes) (version 2) | ecosystem: Environmental > Aquatic > Freshwater > Lake ...
TATGTAACCGAACAACGGATATGGCCCAGTGGCCGTGATTGCGGCCCTAATTAGGTCATTAATGGCCGCGACTGTTTTGCCTGCTCTACGGTGGGCCACTAGACACGCCCAACGCTCCGTTCGGTTGTGGAACGGCAGAAACTGTTGCCTAGGGGCATACTGGATAACTATTGGGGGGGAAGCCACGACACCACCAGTTCTTTTCCGTCAGCGCCACTAAGTTCGTGTTTCTGAATTTCAGACCAACGCATTTGGGTCTTGCTCCACCAGATAGCAGCAGTGGTGTCGCCAGCCATCGCTTTCTGAAACAGGGTTTTGCCAACTTGCCCATTGGCTTTGGCTTTGCCGGATAACAGTTCTGTGCTGAAGTGAGCGCGGAGCGTGTCAACGTGAATGCCATCACGCACCAACACGGCAATCTGATCGATTGGCAGACCGTAACCGCTTAATGCTTCTACCTGCTTGCGCTCTGCATCGGTTGGCTCAAAGGCTGGCCTTCCCGCACCTGGCCGAGCGCCGCCTTTTGGCTTTGTCTTTTCAAGCGTTGGTTTTTCAACGGATTGGTTGTTGTTTGTCATTTTGCAATCTCTGCAAACGGTGCGCCGGTTTCCGCGTGAACTGCAGTTTTGCCTGTAAAGTTTTGCCAGCGTTTGACGATGACATCGCAATATTTTGGGTCAAGCTCCATCAGCCGTGCAATGCGACCATTCTTTTCGGCAGCGATCAGCGTGGTTCCAGAGCCGCCAAAGGAGTCCAAAACAATATCGCCGCCCTTTGTGTTGTTGAGCAACTGGTACTCAAACAAAGCCACTGGCTTCATGGTTGGGTGTTCGCCGTTTCTGGATGGCCGATCAAACTCCAGAATAGTTGTCTGCTTTCTGTCGGTTGCCCAAAGGTGGCCAGCGCCTTCCTTCCAGCCATACAAGCAAGGTTCGTGCTTCCAATGGTAATCCTGTCGGCCCATGACCATCGAGGACTTCTTCCAGATCAGGCACTGACGGACTTTCCAGCCAGCATCATGAGCTGCGCCACGGAAGTTGTAGCCTTCTGAGTCTGCGTGCCAGATGTAAAACACTGCACCAGGCTTCATGACCGTGTCCGCTGAAACGTAAGAGTCTCGCAAGAACTGACGGAATTGCTCGTTGCCCATCTCGTCGTTTTTGATCTTGAGAGCCTCCTTGGTCTTGCCTTCATAGGCCACGTTGTAAGGCGGGTCTGTCAGCCACATATCGACCAGCTGGCCATCGGTAAGTTTTTCCAAGTCGCTGACGCTGGTTGAGTCGCCGCAAAGCAGACGGTGCTTTCCCATGATCCACACGTCACCAGAAACTGTAATGGAGGTTTCTTGAACTGCCGGCGCATCGTCTGGGTCGGTCAGGCCAGGCTTAATCTGCTCAGGTGTCAGAGCTGCGATCTCCTCGGCTGTAAATCCAGTCAAGTCAAGGTCAAACCCCAGATCACCCAGCTCGCCCAGCTCTAGCGCCAGCATTTCATTGTCCCAGCCAGCATTTAAAGCCAGCTTGTTGTCCGCAATAACGTATGCGCGTTTCTGCGACTCCGACAAATGGGCAAGACGGATAGACGGAACTTGTTCGAGGTTTAACTTGCGAGCAGCTAATACGCGACCGTGACCGGCAATAATTCCGTTTGCTTCGTCTACTAAAACAGGATTAGTAAACCCAAACTCTTTAATGCTGGCCGCAATTTGGGCCACTTGAGCATCGTTGTGCGTTCTGCTGTTTTTCGCAAATGGGATCAAGGTAGCGATCCCAACTTGTTCAATTTGCATTACTTTTCAACATCTTTTTGTGTACCGAAAATTAACGCCCGTAGGGGTTCATCGTGCGCGGGATTGCTTTTGATTCAAATTGCGGGGTTGTGCCGCGAGACATCATCATCCCTACAGGGGGGCGGTTTGGTGGTATCTGACCCACCCCCTGCATTCCACCTTGCATTCCCTGCGGCATCTGTGGCGGCGTAATCTGGCGCTGCATACCCTGCGGCATTCCTTGTGGCATTCCCTGACCCATCTGGCCTTGCAATGGCTGCGCTGGCATAACGTTGAAGTCGGGGATGCCGGCCTGCGCTACTTGTGTCTGCGGTTGATCATATCCGTGCGGTCTTGGGCCAGTAAATCCCGTGGGGGAGAATCCCCCAATAGAAAGCGTTGCTGCATCAAGCGACCGCTGTTGATCAGGATTCAAAGCAGTCATAGGCGCGGCCATCGGTTTGCCCATCGGCATTGTGCCGCGAGCCTGCAATGCACCTATCAATGCCTGTCGTTGTTTTGCGTCCATTTCTGCCCCTAATGCAAGAATCGTAGTTTGTACAACGTGCTGTCGATTTGATCGACAATCTCGTCAATGATGTTCTGCAAGGCGCTATCGTCCGGCAAGTTTTTGCGGTGAGCGTCAACGTACCGCTTGATGGTCTTAAGGTAATCAATTGGGTCTTTGGCTACCGCAAAATCGTTTGGGTATGCGCTGATCGGGATTTGATCGTATGCGCCGATGTACGCTTCTGCCCAACGGTCTGCCAGGTCAATGATGTTGTCGTAGTATTCGCCAAGCGCAACGTGCTGTGCGTAGGACTTGGTTGCCAAGTGCTGAAAATGCGTGACCGTGGACGAATGCAAAAGCACCGCCACAAATTGCGCCGCAGCCTTTTCGTATTTTTCAGCCATGATAGTCCTTGCGTCAACTACATCAGATCATACTTGTCTGTCAACATGACCGCAAGAAATAGTTGGGCGGAAAGTTTTCGCCCAATTATCTTTGCGGCAGTGCATCCCGAATAAGCGGCATTGCGTCCGACAATTTCATCATCAGCAGCCATTCCTCCCCATCGGCTCGCATGATGACGATGGGCAAATGCTGCGGCCCTGCTGATTTTTCGGCCTGCGCCATGAACTCATGCTGCACCATCAGCTTTTTGCGTCGCTTCACCTCAATACGAAACTGCGCGATCTCGATATCAAATCCACCGTCACGCGATTGCGAGAGGTTGCGCTTTACTGCCCATCCCAGTTCTTGGTTGAGTATTTCGCACACCTCACGTTCGCCGTTAGCGCCTTTACGTCTGCTGTTCATGTGTTCCCTTTTCGTTATGTTTGTCGCAAAACTCTCTCGCCTCATCTGGGCTGTTACTTACGCCCAAACATTGCGTCACAACCTTTGGCTGCACGAACCAAGCCGTGTACGACCATTTGCCGTCAATCTGGGTTGCGCTGATTGAGTACAAGCCACAATCACTCAGCCAGTGATAGCGGCTCATTTTGGTAAACTTCATACGACAATCGCCCACGCCGATTTAAGACCTTGAGAGGGTGACCCACTACCCCTGTAGCGGGGTGGCCTAGAAAAAGTCTTCATCGGCTTGAGCGACGGCTGCAGAGCGATTGGCAGTGAGGTTTCTCAGTTCAGCGTCGCACCGATCAACACAACGCTTGTATGCCTCACGGTATTCGTGGCTGTCTGCTGTGCATCGAACGGAGAGGCGAGCGAGGTATGCGGCCTTGAACTCAACCCAGTATTGTTCTGGATTGCTCTGTCTCAATTGCTCCCAATTCTGCACCGTGTGCTTTTCGCTTGCGTCGAGTCCTGCAGTGTCCTGATGCAATCTCTTTTCGTCCTTGGGTCGCAGCTCCGCAGGTTTCGGGAAAAACTTTCCGTAACGGCAGTGGGATTTGGCGCAAGCCTCAACAATTTCCCAAGGTTGATCCTTCAGCGCGACCCAATAGCTTTTCTTCATGAGGTCGGTGACCGGCTTGCTGAACGTCTCGCCCAACCGTTCCATCAGTTCGTCAAAGTTTCGTTTGTCAGGGCTATGCATCGTCGTCCTCCTGTTCAAGCCAGGTTGATTTAAGTTTTACGGGTTGAGGTTTTTCGGGCAACGGAAACGGCCCACGCCATAGGCCAGAGCGAAAGAACTTGGCAGGCGATGTGATGAACTGCGTCCCAATGCGTCCCATTGCCAATTGTTGGTCAGCGTATTGAGTCACAGCGGCCAGAATCGTCTCCGGTGTCTCGCCTTCCTCAAGCAACTGGTTGCAGGCGCGTTCTGCGTCCATCCATGCAACACCGGCATACGTCCCTCTTGGGTATGCAAGTTTCAGTGCGACAATGTCCACAACCTCGCGCACGCTCTGTGTGTTCAATGATGGTTCAGATTGATGGTTATATGATGGTTGGAGGGCAGCTGGCGCCCTACCATAGGGCACTTGGCGCCCTACCTCTAGGGCATCTGGCGCCCTACCGTAGGGCACGTCCTGCCCTAGTGCATTTGGCGCACTAGTAGTCGGATGCACCAAATAACGGGTTGTGCGGTTCGGATTACCTGGGTCTCTGCTCACACATTGAAACCCTTCCAAGTCAGCCAATGCGTCCGTCACAGCACGTCTGCTCAAACTGGTTTTGGCGGTAATTGTGGTTAGCGACGGCCAACAAATACCCTCATCACTTGCGTTGTCAGCCAGCGCCAGCAACACCAGTTTCTGTGTCGGCGTTAGGTTCTGCATTGCCCAAACCGCTGTCATCAATTTGATGCTCATGGGCCACCACAAAAACAGGTCGGGTGGTAAGCACCCGTCATGCCTTTCTGTTGGGGAAGGATTGATTTCGCGTTATTCATTCGAGGTTCGCCCGAGGCTCGCCCCAAGTGCAGCCAACGCAGCCACCGCACGCGCCTGAACTTCAGGTGTTTGGAAAAGCCTTTCCATCTCATCGCGCACCCGCTGATTCCTTTCCTTGGCAGCGTCAGAAACGCACTTGACACACAAGCCACTTTTGGTGTAACGCAAGCCTCCATGACTGCGCTTGCATTCTAACCCTTTGTATTTAGGCAGCTTTTTCTGCGCTGCGGCTAGCCTTTTTTGGTCAATCTTCATTGCAAAAAACCTTTAAAAAATGCTTGACAGGCGCAGAGTACAGCGTATAGTTTCCGACATCAAGTCACCAAAACTACTTGTTACGGAGAACAAAAATGGCAAAAGTAGAAATTCTGGAATGCTTCGGGGAGCGCACGCGGCTGGTCTCGTTTCACCGGACGCGCGACCGTGAAATTGCGTTAGCTCGCGCGTTGCGGCTCAATTTTGGCCGCAAAGCGCACCTGCACGTTGAGCAGAGCATTAGTCACGGGACGGGTAATGACCGCGTGCTGTATGGTCAAATCGGGGTTCCGGTAAAAGGTCAGCCGCGCGTAGCGACCCTGATCACCGGTCGCGTGCGGGTGGATGTGAGCGTATGAACAGCGCATACCGAAAGACGCTTCGCAGTCAGAAACGAGCCAGCGCCATGTTAGGCCTGTGTGGGGCTGCGATTGTTGCGATTGTTGCGATTGCCGCTGCGGTCGCCTTCATCCACCTGATTGCCACAATGCCTTCCGGCTGGTGGCTCCCTGTTGCCCAACGCCCGTTTGGAGGTGCGCTGTGATTTATTGTGACGACGACTTCCCCTGCGAACTCGATGTCGAATGGACGCACGGCGGGAACTTATTTCGCATGACTTGCGACGACTTTATTTACGAAGATTTTGGCCGGATCAAATTGTTTGTTTATTTGCCGCTGTCGCTGGATGGCACCGCTGGCCCGTGGGTTGAGCTGCAAACCAACGAAAACTTTGCGGAAGACTTCTGGGACAAGGGCATGGCACTTGCCAATGAGCATTGGGAATGGCAACGCGATGAAGCCACATCCGCAGCCGCTAACGATGCGTCGGGGTGCTGAGATGAACCGCGAAATACGCCCTTTCCCCACCCTGCGGCTTGTCGACAAATCAGTCAGCGATGCCCTCGCAGTGCGCCAGGCAGCTGCGGCACAAGCTATAGGCCGTCGCTACGCGTTCCACCCTGACAATGACGTGCGCCGCTCGACTAACACGGTTTTGGAACTGATTGAGTACGTCAACGCTGGAGGCGACTTGAATGCGCTCTGATTCCTTAAAGTTTGCCGTGATCGCTGGCCGGTCATTTGAGATGCGCCGTCAGGCCATGCGTGAGGCTCGCGCTTGCACCTATGCCGACATCCGCAGCCGTTGCGTTCAGCAGGCACGGTTTTGCAACCGCATGGCTCTGGAGTACCTACAGCTTGCAAGGCAGGCCCAGAAACACGAACACATCCGAATAACAACAGAGGTGACTTATGAAGCGTAGTGATGCCATCAACGAAATATCATCAGCCTTGGCAAAAGCCCAAGCGGAAATGAAAAACCCCGGTTTTGACTCAACCAACCCGCATTTTCGCAACAAGTTTGCAAGCCTTGCATCAGTGCGAAATGCTGTGATTCCTGTTCTTGCGAAACACTGCATTTCTTTGACGCAAGAACTGACCAACACAGAGTCAGGGGTAAATTGCCTGACCATCATTAGCCACGCATCAGGGCAATGGATGGAGTTTGGCCCTTTGGTTATGCCAGTTGGCAAAAACGATGCTCAAGGATTTGGTTCGGCATCCACCTATTGCAAGCGTTACAGCCTTATGGCTGTTTGCGGTGTTGTCGGCGATGAGGACGACGACGCAGAAGCCGCTCAAGGGCGCACTGGCATCAACCCTCGCGGTGACATGGGGCTGACCATCACACCGGCGCAGCGTGATCCCATCGTTGCTGAGTTTCGCGCAGCCCTCGACCTCGATGCTGAAGAACATCAAATCGCATCAGCGGTTTACGCGATCCATGACCGCATTCGCATGAACCCTGACCTTTACGTTGCGGTCAGCGATGTGATGACCAGCAAAGAGCGCAGTGCGCTTAAAGCATTTGTGAAAATGGCAAAGGAAACCAAATGAACAAGAAAAAATCTGTTAAGAAAAAATCTTCCGTTAAAAACAAAACTGCAAAACCACCATCAGCAGATGATCTTCTTTGCGATGCTATTGCAAGCAAGCTTTTTGAAAACTTTTGGGATGCAGGCCAATTGATCGAATTAAACAATGATCAATTTCTTGTTTTTGGAAAACATGAATTTACCAACTGTTGTGCTGTTTCTGCTCGTCAAATTACAGATGCTGTTTTTGCTGGTTTCGACATTAAAAAGGGGTAAACAATGGAATACGACAACAGCAACCGTGGAATGTTGATGCGTACGCGAGACAAGCTAAGCGAAAAACATCCAGATTATTTTGGCACTTTGAATGTTAACGGCGTGGAGTTTGAATTGTCCGGCTGGAGCAAAGTTAGCGCCAAAGGCAACAAATATATGAGCCTCACCATCAAAGAACCGTTCAAGAAAACCACGAAAGTTGCAACGCCTGCGGTTGAGCCTTTTGAAGATGATTTGGAGGTGCCGTTTTGATCTCTGACGAACGCGCAGAGCAAGCCTTGCACTACCTCGCAGCGACTGATGAGTCCTGCGGGGCAGCCAAGGCCCACCAAGAGCGCATGGAATACAAAGCCAAGGCAGTGCGTCAGCAAGTGTTCCTCATTGAGGAAGGTACTGTGGCCGAGCGACAAGCCAAAGCTGAAGTAAACCATGACCATCAGACCATTCTTGAAAAGTATTTTGCCGCAATGAAAACCTACAGCGCCATTGCTAACAAGCGCGAGACAGAACGCATTGTGTTGGATACCTGGCGCACCGTACAAGCTAACCGGAGATCTGGAGCATGAAAACGGGCAGACCGAATCGACTTACAACGCAGCAGATTGAAGAACTCAAAGCAATCTCTGTGGAACACAAACGACTGCAAGCATTGGCAGACGCAGCCAGTCCTGCGGCATGGGCAAAGGCTAACAACATTCCTCGCAGCACCCTTGCACGGTATTTGAAGGATTCCCATGTCTGAAAGAGCATTGTGGTGCGCCGTCATCATTGAAGCAATCCGCGACTTAGGCGACAAGCATTTATCAGTTCGCGCAGCCGCTAAACACTGGATATTGTCGGATGTAATGGAAATTGGTTCGTTTGCTTGGATTTGTTCTCACCTTGATTTGGCCGAAACAAAAATACGCAACATGAGCCTTACCCGACACGGCAGGAAGCTGTTGCTTAAGAACAAAGCAAAACCAGAGGTAGAGAGTTATGACTGACAAACATGGCGGCTTTGCATTTCCGCAGAGCAATCCCGACGTTGCCTATAGCGATTACATCGGTGGCGGCATGACCCTGCGCGATTGGTTTGCGGGACAAGCGTTGGCGGGGGCTCTTGCCGATTCCACCCGCGATTTATACGCGTATGAATATGCAGAGTCTGCGTACGAATGCGCCGACGCAATGCTTGCAGCGCGTGAGGTAAAGCCATGACCCGCGATGAACTGGACAAATTGTGGCAGCAGGCGCTGCAAACATCTGTTGCTGCCGGTGAGGAGTTTATTCGGTATCACTTTGCCGAACTGGTTGCCAAGGCCGAACGTAGGGAATGCGTGATTGCCTGCGAAGGCGTAGAGCAGGCTACCGAGTCTCAATCTTGGGTTGTGGCAAATTGCGTTGCAGATATTTTGGCGAGGGACAAGATATGAGCCCGACCAAACAACACAGTGTTGAGCTGCTGCAAGAACGCATCAAGTCACTGCGCGAGTCAGTAGACAGGGCAGATGCACTAGCCAGCGTACAGGCCAGAACAATACAGGTGCTGGAAGGCTCTCTAGCGATGTATGACGAGCGATTGGCTGAATTGGCTACGCAGGTAAAGATTATGCGGGAGGCGCTGTGAAAGACCTCAGAAAGCTAGCCAAGGGGCAACCGTGTCAAGTGCGGCTGTTTGGGGTCTGCAACCATAACGACGAAACAACTGTGCTGGCTCACGTTCGCATTGCCGGAATCAGCGGCATGGGCATGAAGTCGCCAGACCTGATAGCAGCCTGGGCTTGTTCTAACTGCCATGACGCAGTGGATCGCAGGGGCTATATGAAACTTGACCGCGACGAAGTGCGATTGGCCCACCTAGAAGGCATGGCCCGAACCATCAACGAACTCTACAATTTAGAGGTGCTGTAAATGTTCTGGAAATTGTTTCGCAAGTACGACCCGCAGACCAGCGCAGATGCCGCTGAGAGCCTAAACGTCACTGAATTGGAAACCACAGTCTATGAAGCTATTAAAACTTTTGGGGTGCGGGGTTGTATTAGTAACGACGTCCTTGTTCTTTTGCCTGATATTGGCTACGGCAGCATCACTCCTCGCTATCGAAAACTTTTGGAAAAAGGATTAATTGAAGTCACCGGAGAGACGCGCCGCGCTGTCTCTGGCCGCTCACAAAGAGTGATGCGAGCGGTGTGATGTACCGGCTTAACCGGTCGGGAGGCCGTGGGGCGCAGGTCTTTTGCGCCTTCATCACTGGAGCGGAGATTGCCTTAGATTTCGGGACTAACCCTTCAGCTCCCTTCCAGCCACTGCCCGCGCACCGGGCCAGACATCACTAGACTCCTTATACCACTTGTGAACGCTAACCCGAAGACCGGCCATACATCCTCAGTTCATCGTTGCGGCGATTTACCAAGCCTTTTAGCACTTTGCCGCCGCCCTTGGTAAACTTGAGAAACTCTTTTGCAGCACCGTCATAGTCGCCGCGATTGAACTTGGCCCGAAGGGTTGAGCGTTGAAGCGTCCCTAAACCCACGTTAAATGAGAAACTCACCAGTGCGTCAAAGCGCCCTTGATGACTGCTAGCAGAAGAACACATTCGGGCCACGCCCTGCTCAAACCGCGCAAGGTCTGAGCGAAGTAGTGCATCCACCTCGTCCTGCAACCATGCGCGATTGTCGGCATCCTTGAGTGCATACCCTCGGCGATCCTCTAGCTTGAGCCTGCCTTGGTCAAGGTACAGGACGTGGCCCACGCCCACAGTCCACAACAGCGCCGGGCAACGGTAAGGCTTAAACCTCACGCCCTCATGGTGCTTGATAGTGCGAATAGCCTGCGGGGACACGTTCACTTACCAAACGCCCTCCCGCCGAAATGAAAGGCGATGATCGACGCAAACAGCGCCTGGGTGTCGTTGTCCCACAGCAGGTCGGCCAGCGTCTTAAAGTCAGTGTCACGGTTCCAGCCATAGAAAAACAATCCTGCATCAATGGCTACCAGCAGGAAGAAGAAGCCAAAGGTAATGACAGGACGCACCAACGCACGGCAGTTCTTCACCCAGGTTGACGTACCTTCTCCAAGGCTTGTGTCATGGGCATAGAGCGCCTGCATCTCAGCCTGCTGTGCGTTGATAAGGGTTTGCTTGTTCTGCGCCTCAGACTCGATCTGAAGCTGTTCTGTGTGGATATGCTCCACCCGTTCTTGTGCCTCAAAGCCTGCCTTGCGTAATTCCAACTCACGCTCAGTCTGCATCCGAGCCAGCGCCAGCTCATGCGACTTGTCGGCACGGTCTTGGAAGAAATCCAAAATCTTGGGCAGACCACCCATAAGGAATGAGATTACGGTCGAGAGCAAAGTCATCATGGGGAGTCATCCTCATCGTCATGGGAGAGTTTTACACCAGCCAACAGACCTATGAAGCCGCCAACGACTGTCTGGAACGCAGGCGAAATGAGTTTGAATATCTCTGTGTTGTCAACTCGTTGGTCAAACAGCCCCATCATCAACGTTGCGACCATTGCAAAGATAACAAGGCACAGCGTCGCACTGACCATCAACGTGACGTAGAAAGTGAGCTTGGCTTTCATTTGGTGGCTAAGTGCGCCAACAACAAGATGATTGCGCCTGCACTACCAATGAAAATGGCTTCAATACGCTTGAGCCTAGCGTTCATGCCGCGCATCTGCACTTCAATGCCCTCATACCGGACAGCGCAAATGTCCACATGAGCATCTATTTTGGCGTCTACATCCACAACGCAAGTGCGCTTGACGACAGGCTTTTTAACAGGCTTAACCATTTTTTACACCGCAATTGAATTGATAAAATTGGGCTGCGCCATCACCCACGCATAACATTTTATTAAAAAGTTTTCGCCTTGTTGTGCTTCAACTTCAGTCAACGGTGCATATAAACGATGGAAAGCAACTTCCCGCACATCATCATGCGTAGGGCGTGTGGCGTAGCCAATAACATCTACCATCACATTGAACCGATCATCGGCGTTTCTCGTACGCGACACAGACGCAGTTGCGATACGAAAATATGCTTCCGCAAAAGCAACGCCGTACTGTGATTCCTGCAAATCAATTTGAATAGCCATGTTTTTTCCTTATGCGTAAGTAACTTCAGAAGTTTGAAGTGTTGCCACCCAGCGGATGTTCGTTGCCGCTGCGCCCGTAGCTGTAACAGTTAACCCACCATTGGTAGTATCTGCCGACAACGCTAGCGTCCACGCGGGTACGTTGCTTATTGCGGTAACTGTGCTGGCAACCAACGTGGTTGAAGCCGCAGTGCCTTCGCGTCGAATCAAGCCTTGCACTGTCCACGCTGCGGAGGCAGTACCGCCAGCGGCTTGCTGACGGGCAACCACTGTGCCTGTAAAAGACATTGCGGTGCTGTTTGGCAAAATAAGTTGGTTGGTGCTCGCCCCTACCGCGCCATCTGACCCAAGCGTAGAAGCTGTTGCATCTGTAGTGGCGCGACGAAGTACCAAAAGACCAGCTTGTGAACCGCCTTGAACAAATGCGCCGTCTGATCCAAAAGCAAACTTACCTTTAATTGTTGGAACGTACGCACTGTCGCCGATTGCAACTGAATTTGTCGCCGCTGCCGAAGCGCCAGTGCCGGTAGATCCACCGCCAATAGCAACGGAACCATTTCCCGTCGCGGTAGTAGCTAATCCACCAATAGCAATTGATTTACTGCCAGTAGCTTTAGAACTCTGGCCTATAGCAATGCTGTTTGCGCCTTGAGCACCATAAGTACTGGTGTTGTTAACACTTGCGGCTGCGAACGAATCGGTACCGGACGCATACGACCCGCCAATAGCCGTCGCGCCAGCACCTGTAACAGCATTTGAAGCATCAGCAGCTGAGTTTGAGCCTATAGCAATTGCAGAGTTGCTAGTAGCTTGTGCATCAACATTACTTGATGTACCTATCGCAATTGAATGAGATCCACTAGCTGTTGCGCCGCCAGACCTTGCGCCTATAGCAATTGCTGCTGTACCTGTAGCCTTAGCTCCAGCGGCCTGCACGGTGTTTCCACCAATTGCAACGGTACCCTCTGCGGTACTTTGTGAATACATTCCGATTGAAACAGACCCACCGCCACTAGCAATTGGCCTTGTTGCTGAAGCAACGCTTACGTTTTCAGCGTAAGAACGCATTGTCTTTTTAGCGCCGGTCGCCCAGTTTGTACCATCACAAACAATTTCAGTACCTTCACCAGCACGCAAAATAAGCGTCGCCACGCCGTCAATAGTTTCAGCGGCGTTGGGGTCAATGGTTATTGCGCCAGTGCCGGTATTCCAAACCCAGCAATTAAAGCCTGAGCCAAGCGTCGCCGCAGCAGTCAACGAAACGCTAAACGTGCCAGTAGTGCAGTTAATGACGGTCGCCAAATCGCCTGCAATGACGGTGTATGCCGCAGTTTTGTTGCTTAGCGTATAAGTGGATGATCCGCCCGACGCAGCAATAGTGATGGTTCCCGCGCCGTTGGTAATGGTGACGTTGCTACCGGCGGTCAATGTTGACTTAGCCAGCGTATTGCCAGTGCTGTTGCCAATTAAAATTTGGCCGTCAGTGTAAGTCGTCTGCCCCGTACCGCCGTTTGCAACCGGCAGCGTACCCGTCACACCCGTGCTAAGAGGCAGTCCAGTGGCGCTGGTAAGGGTTCCGCTTGAGGGAGTGCCTAATGCACCACCATTAACGACAAATGCGCCAGCAGAGCCGGTATTGACTCCCAGAGCCGTGACGACACCGGTTCCAGTTGTTACGGTTGCAGGAGCCACGCCAGCGCCGCCGCCAACAACAAGAGAATTCGCGGCAAGGGCAGCAGAAGTTGCCCAGGTTGAAGCGCTGCTAAAATATGGGATGCCGCCGCTAGTTCCGGCCACGGTCAGCGCCAGTGTGCCACTAGTGGTGATTGGTGAACCTGCAACCGAGATCAGACCGCCGGTAAAAGTCTGGCCGACAGAGGTGACCGTGCCACCACCGGCAGTTGATGCGATGGTGATTGTTCCAGCGCCGTTGGTGACCGTAATACCGCTACCCGCCGTGAGGGTAGTTTTTGCCAACGTGTTGCCGGTAGAGTTGCCGATGAGCAATTGACCGTCAGTGTAGGTTGTCTGACCCGTACCGCCGTTGGCGACAGGCAATGCGGTTCCAGACAACGAGACGGCCAACGTGCCGCTGGTCGTGACAGGACTGCCAGCGACAGATAGGAACGTCGGAACCGTCATACCAACCGATGTGACCGTGCCGCCACCAGCAGTGGACGACAATGTGCCGGTTGAGAAACTTAACCCACTGCCAACCGTGACGTTAGAAAACCCGCCAGCACCGTTGCCGTACAAAATCGAACTGCCACTGGTCGCAGGCGCATAGTCTGTGCCAGAGCTGGCCGCGCTAATTGCCGTGCCATTGCCTTTGAGCAATCCGGTTATAGAGGTGGACAGCGTAAGTGCAGGCGTTGCGCCGCCGCTAGAGGATCCGGCAAACCCGTTTGCACTGACCACCGATACCGCTGTGACCGTGCCGGAACCCTTGCTGTTAAAAGTCGTCCAGTCAGTGCTTGAAAGGTAGCCATTGACGCTGCCCGTCGCCACAGGCATTGAAATAACTGGCGCAGTGCCACCCGTAGAGGCTACCGGAGACGTTGCAGTAACCGCTGTGACCGTGCCGCCGCTACCCGTTGCCGCAATGGTAATCGTGCCGCCACCGTTGGTGATGGTCACGCCACTACCAGCAGTTAACGTGCTTTTGGTCAACGTATTGCCAGTAGTGTTCCCAATCAGCAGTTGACCGTTGGTGTAGCTACTTTGGCCCGTACCGCCACTAGTGACCGCAAGCGGGTTGGTCAAAATAAGGCTGGTCTTGCTGTTGCTGTTTAAGACTTGGAATCGAGTCCCGTCGTAAACAATCAGAATCTCTGATCCGGCTACCAAATCGCCAGCCACCAATGCCGTCGATCCATCGCGGGTAAGTGCTTTTGCGCCCAGGCCGTCGATGTTCAACGTGCAAGAGGTCGTGTTGGTGTTAGGAACGACAAACGTAAATGCGTTTCCAGTGCCGTATGCGGTCAATGCAGGCGACATCGTGCCGGTATAGGTGTCAGTGCCGGTGACCGTGACAACCGTCGCAGCGCCGTTCTGAAGCTGTCCCAAGCGCACCGCATCCGTTGCGGCAGTACCTGCGGCAAGGTTGGTGACTTTAAACGTGTTCAGCGAGATGTTGGCCGTAATTGCAGTTTGACCATCTTTGGTAATGCAGGTCGATAAACCGTTGGCAAGGTCTGAGGTAAGCGCGTTAAACGTCGTTGAGGAAATGACCGTGCCAGCAACTACCGGCTGACCAGTCGAATTGATGTTAAAAGTACCGGAGCCGTTAAAACTCACTGCATTTCTCCCGTTAAATTACTGTTGCCCAGCATTGGCAGCGTTCATTGCTGCTAGTGCTGCGGCCAATTGATCGCGGTTCATGCCGGTAGTTTGCGGCAGTTTGCCACCACGCATCAGAGCTGTTGCCATGCGATTAGGCAAACCGGCAATTTTTCCAGCGCCATATGCCGCCTCGCCCATCAACCGTGGCGATGTCATCGCCAGCATCGGCAATGCTTTTGCGCTTAAAATCCCAGCCAAGCCAACGCCCGTAGCAGAATTAATGCCCGACATTGATCGCGGCATCATTGAATTAAGCGCCTGCCCCGCCAATGCCGGATACAACGTAGTTGCGCCTTTACCGGCCAGTATTTGGCCCAACTCATCGCGCCGCCCGTAATTGGTTTGTACATTGTTACGCAACAATGATTGAAGTTTACGCAGCGCCGTATCTGCTTGTGCTTTGTTGCCAAGCGACAACGCGCCTTCCATCTGCGATATCAGTTCGCTTGCATCCGTGTAGTCGCGCATTACTTTGGAATAAGTAGGCGCTTGGGCCGCAATCTGTTCTTTAACAGCGTTGTAGACTTCTTTTGCAGCATTGTATGAAGGCGTTCCAATTTGCTGCGAGTCGCGTATGTCGCCAATGCGCTGTTTGAGCGCATCAAGTCCTTCTGGCGTATGAAAGTCTGCCGGGTTTGAAGTATTCCAGTCTTTTACAGCAGCATCAATTTCTTCCCATGTTTTTGAGGCACTTTCGTTTTTGACTTTGCCTTTAAAAATGCCGCGATTTCTTACCTCGTCTACTTTGGCAAGAATCGGTTTCATATCCAACACGGTTGCATCTGATTTGATGTCAACCATGCCCGAGTTATACGCCTTTGCCCTGTCAGCTCTGATTTCGTTTAAGGCGCTTTTTGCCTCATTTACAACGTCAAGCGAGTTTGCGCGGTCAGAGATGTTTGCTCTAAAAGCCTCTGCCGTTTTGCCGCCAGTAAAGCCTGCATTTGCAGCCTCTTTGATTGCCTTGCCGCCTGCGCCGGTTGTAAAGCCCAAGATGTTAGCGGCCCCACGCGCAACGGGACGCGTTAGCGTACCTGGACTGCCTACGCCAATGCCCGTGGCAAGCTCCGCAGCCAACTGCGTGCCTTCGCCGCCGCCACCCTGCCGCACCGCTTCACCAGCCGCAGGCGATGCTGCGCCCACGGCAAGCTGCGTGCGCGGGGCAGTGCTTAATATGGACGCCAGCCGCTGTAGCATGGGCGATGCAGCACCAGAAAGCGCCTGACCACCGCCAAGCCCCGTCGCAGTGCCGGCTACGCCTTGAGTGACGGCAGAAAGCATTTTTTCATCGTCACTAGCAGCCCTCGGCAGTCCTGTTTTATCTAAGCCGGATTGCAGCAACTGTTGCGTGCCGCCGATATACGGCAATTGCGGGGCATTGCGGCCAGTCAATTTGTTGTAGCCGGTTGTTGCCGCGTTGTGCAAAGCGGTCAGCGGCGTTGTTGCCACATCGACTGCAAGCGATGGCAACCCGGCAGCGCCTGTAATTAGATCGCGTGCGCCAAGCCCCATGCCGCGCAAGATTCCTTCTCTGCTGAACGAATCTTGCTCAACAGCCGGCGCTTGTGTTGCCGATTGCTGGTGAGTCATTGCCGCAGCGGATTGGCTTTCCGGTGAAATTTTTGCAGCGGCGGGCCTTGCGCCAAATTGCTGCGCCGCACGCGCATCTGCCTGCTCTTGGGTTACGTTGTCCGGCACATTGTCGTAAGTGTGCAGCGAGCCATCAGGCAATCGCGCTGTGATGGATTTTGCCATTACCAATTGCTCCTTGTGCCGCCGCCTCTTCCATACGCCGCATTGCGCTCAGCAATTGAATCATTACGAATGCCAGTTTCACGATCATAGATTTCTTGCAAACGTCGCAATCCTGACGTGACAATGTTGCGATCATTCATGTTGTCAAGAATCTGTTTTTGCGCTCTACGTGCGTCTTGATCTGTTTGCGGCCCTTTAGCAAGGTTTAGAACAGCATTGACTTGCTCGTTTACAGCTCTTTCAAGTTCAAAATATCGCGTTGTTGCGTCAGATGCAGCAGGCAACCCCATCACGCCGCTAGTAGCTTGATTGGCTCTATAAATTGCAATTTTGGTTGCGCTCAAAGGCAATTTAGGATTGTCGCCTGACAAATCATCAATAAAACCTTGCAACATATCTTTGTTGCCTTGCAGGCGTTTTGCATCGCCAGCGTCAGAAATGTTGGCAGACAACATACTTGGCGGCATTGCCTTAACCGCGTTGGGATCGTTGGGGCCACCGGGCACAAACTCATAATCATTGCCATCTTTTGTATACCTAAAGCCAGGCGGAGGCTTTGGCCTATCAGCAGCTTGGCCTGCTTTTGATTGTTGGAAAGCCAATCGTTTTCTATCAATCTCAAGAGTTTGTGCTTGAAACGGTGTAAGAGTTTCAGGCGGCTTTTCTTTAGATGCCAGACGGCTAACATCAGGTGTTCTGCCAGCCGCAATGTCTGCTTGAAGCGATTTCAGGCTTTCCGAAGTCAGTTTGTCAGGGTCAAACTTGCCGAGGTAATCCATTGGATTTACGGTTTTGTTTGCCGCTTCATACTTGGTCTGAGCCAACGCACGAACCAACGGGTTGTCGCTGAAAATACCTTCTTCTGAACGGCGCATTTGATCTTGGCGATTCAATGGCCCACCAACTTGCATCTGCATAGGCTGGTCAAGTGACGCAACAGGGCGAGCGTTTGGCATTGCCGTGACGCTTGGGGCTTGATAGCTAACTTGACCGTTGTTGCCAACTTGCGGCATCGGCAACTGATTGACCGCAGCCTCACCCATGCCGATTGTTTTCTGCTCTGGGTTGAACGACCGCAAGTAATCCAGCGCCTCGCTGCGAGCGCCTTTTTCTGTTTCGCTTTTTTGCTTGCTAATATCGGCTAACTGTTTGCCGCCCATGTAGGCTTGCAACATTTTGGCAAGGCCAAGTACCGGAGAGGTGGGAACAACCATTCCACCAGGTGCAACCTGCGACTCTAGCGGCTGCAATGCCTGCTGTTGCAGCATCTCTGCCATCTGCTGACGACGCTTCATTTCCTCAATCTGCTGCTCGTAAGGAGATTGAGTCTTGAACATGCTGACGTTAGTTGTCGAATTAGCCATGACTTAACCTCCGAATAAACCTTTACCAATCGCACCACCCATTGGGCCACCAAGCGCCATGCCTGCCATCCCAAACAACCCACTAGTTAACGAATTGGCCCCAGTCTGTGCTGCGTTGTAACGCTGCATTGCGGCCTGATCCTGCGCCTGTGCGCCTTGCATGATCGGTGCGGCTGCGACGTTTGCGCCCGTATATCCTTGGAACTGCGGCATTTGAACCTGACTGCCTGACATTAGCGCCGCAATCTGGTTTAGCGGCTGGTTGTACAACGACAATTGCTGCTGCAATGATTGCTGTGCTGCCGTGTTGCCAAACTGTGCGCCCTGCAAGGCTTGGTTGAACTGCTGCGCCTGTGCAGAATTCTGGGCCTGTTGCTGCTGAAGTGCCGCATTCTGGTTTTGCGCGACCGCTTGGTTTTGCAAGCCAGCAACGCCCATCAATTGGCTGTAAATCTGTTGCGCGGCTTGGTTTTGAGCCTGTGCCGCCGTCAACCCCATAGCCATGTTTTGCTGAACGGCTTGGTTGTAAGCCGAGGTCGCAGCTTGACCTTGCTGGAAGTTTTGTGCAATTGCTTGGTTGGCAAAATTACCTGCACCCATAGCCTGTTGATAGTTCTGCGCTGCGGCTTGGTTCTGCATTTGTGTTGCAGCCTGACCTTGAGCAAAATTAGCTGCGCTAGCTTGATTCTGGGCTTGCTGGTTTTGCAGGTTGGCGTTAAAACTTTGCAATTGAGCCTGATTGCCAAACTCGCCAGCCTGTACGCGTTGTTGAAACGCCTGTTGTTCCGTGGCATTTCCCTGCTGCGCCGCTGCCATTGCTTGCGCGTAGTTTTGCTGCATGGCTTGGTTTTGAGCCTGAGTCGAGGCTTGCGCTTGACCAAAGTTCTGACCAATTGCTTGATTTTGAGCTTGCTGGTTTTGTAAGTTGGCGCTAAATGATGCCAATTGAGCTTGATTGCCAAACTCACCGGCTTGCACACGCTCTTGGAACCGCTGTTGTTCTGCTGCGTTGCCAGATTGAGCCGCAGACAACGCTTGAGCGTAATTCTGCTGCATGGCTTGGTTCTGAGCCTGCTGTGCAGATTGAGCTTGACCAAAGTTCTGACCAATCGCTTGATTCTGCATCTGCTGCGTTTGCAGATTTGCATTGAACGATGCCAACTGTGCAGCGTTGCCAAACTCTCCGGCCTGTACACGCTGCTGAAATGCTTGCTGTTGAGCCGCATTACCAGACTGCGCGGAAGCCAATGCTTGAGCATAGTTCTGCTGTGTCGCTTGATTGCCAGCCTGTTGACTCTGAAGGTTTGCATTAAACGACGCAAGCTGCGCCTGATTGCCAAATTCACCCGCTTGAACGCGCTGCTGAAATCTCTGCTGCTGTGCTGAGTTACCCTGCTGAGCTGAAGCCAACGCCTGCTGATAGTTCTGCTGCATCGCAACGTTCTGTGCCTGACTTGCTTGCTGACCAGCACCAAATTGAGACAGCGCAGCCTGATTGCCAAAGCCACCCAACGCCTGCTGTTCGCTCAATCCCTGCTGACGCGCCGACATATCAACATTGATGCCCTGCAATGCGGCTTGAGTCAGCAAGTCGTTTTCCTGCTGCTGTTCTTCTTGAATTGCAGCGTTATATGCCTGGCCCCCACGCACCAGACCCTGATTTGCCAATTGCGTCTCAAGCTGCGCCCGTTGCCGCTGAAGTTGCGGCTGCAAGCGACTCATAATTGCATTTTGTGCGGTCATACCAGCGTTGACTGGCATTGCGGCAAGGCCAGAGGTATCGAGTTTCTGCTGCAATTGAGGGCCAGTTGGCCCACCCTGTGCTGTGCCGTATTGGCCCATTGTTGGGCCGCCGCTTACGTCGCCACTGGTATCAATGGATTTTTGCAAAGTCGGGCCAGCGACGTTGCCTTGAGCCATTCCGTACTGGCCCATTGTCGGGCCTGCATTGATTTGACCGCTTGTATCAAGCGTCTTTTGCAAAGTCGGGCCAGCGACATTGCCGCTTGCAAGCCCAAACAAACCCGCAGCAGGGCCACCACCAGCCAACCCATATTGACCCATTGAAGGGCCACCGCTAATTTGCGTGCTGGTCTGCAAAGCGTTTTGCAACTGTGGGCCAGCGACACCACCTTGCGCCGTACCACCCGCAGGGCCACCCTGTGCATAACCGTACTGACCCGCTGAAGGGCCATAGTTAAGAGCGTTGCCCTGAGAAACCTGCCCCTGCAATTGAGGGCCGCTTACCCCACCTTGTTGATACCCATACTGACCAGCGGAAGGGCCACCTTGCGCGTTAGCGTAGCCGAGGCTGCCTTGCGCCATGCCGTACTGATCTGCCGCAGGGCCGGTCTGAGCGTACCCATACTGACCGGACATAGGGCCATAATTGACCCCTTGTGCGCCGACATTCGCGCCTGCCATGCCGTAAGCGCCAAGATTTGGCCCTTGTGCAATCTGGCCGGTATTGCCCAGGTTGGTCTGGATGTCCGGCCCTTTAAATTGGAACGTATCGCCAATAACACCTTGAGTTTTTTCCGCAGCTTGTTTGCCTAGATTGGCAAGCGCCAAAGACACATCTTGTTGCGCCTCAAGCGTTTGCTTAGGCTTTTCATACAATGTCTGCGTGACGGTCGGAGTGTCAGCGTCGCTAGTGAACTGAGCCAGAGTAGGCGCTGCAGACCCGGTATAAGTGACGTTGCCAAACTCATCGTATTGCGGTTGCTGATTAGCACCACCGGCAGCGTTGTAATTGGCTAATGCCTTGTCATAGCCAGCCTGATCGACCGTGCCGTAAGTTACTCTCTGGGTTCCAAGGGGGCCAATAATGTTGGGGTTAGACAGCTTTGCGGTAGCCCGAGCTGCCTCAAGATTTGCCGCCCCCTGCTGTAGCGCAATCCCGCTGTAATCAGGTGTCGGAGGTGCTGCAACGCTTTTGCCCATAACGATCTCCCAAGAATCGGCACTTGTCGCGTGCCATCGTCAGAATAATGATGTCTCCATTGGGTGCGGCCCCTGTAATCCGCGATTCCTCATTGAAGCCGAGTTTACCAACAACGCGCAACGCTTTCACGTTGTCGCTGTAAATTGGCGCAATAATCTTTCGGACATTTAAGTCCACAAACGGATACCGAAATACCAAATGCATGAATAACGGTGTCAATCTGCCCAAAAATGCAATGTGGCAAACAACCGAAGCCTGATTCCAGTTTTCGTAAATCACACCCGCAATCAGTTTGCCGTCCAACTCCAGCCCAATAGCCTGCGACTTTTCTGCGAAATATGAGCCACCGGATTGCGAAGCAACCCAATGACCCACATCATCGCCAGCGACTATATTCCGGCCCATCCGGTCTGAAACACTACGTCAGTTGCCGCCCACGCAATCTGAAGGCCACTGCTGGCGCTTTTAAATTGAATACCACCCGCATAACCGATTCCAGTAATGCCTTGCCATTGATTCTGAATCGCAATACCAGCGCCCCACGTTGAATTGTCCCATGTGCCGCTATCCCATGAACCAGGCGGGACACCGATATAGGACAGCGCCGCAGCATTGTCTACCACCTGAAAATCAATCTTCATGCCTACAAAAATTGCTGGCTGGCCGTCTGTAAAAATACTGGGCCGAGCGCGAGTAAAGTACTTTTTCACGCCGCTGGAACCAAAATAGTTGAAGGCTTGCAGTGCGTTGGTTTGGATGTTGGACAGGTTGTCTTGATAGGTGTTGTCCCACGCAATCGCAACGTATCCATCGCCGCCAAAATAGGGGTCATCTTCGTAGATTTCCCAACAATTTGCCGCCCAGCCGGTGAAATTGCACCAACTGGTTGTGATGGTGTTCATCACATATTGCTGTTGCTGGCCCACCTCAACCGGCACATTTATCCATACAGCATTGTTCTTTGCGCTGTATATGATCTGCCAGCCGACCGCAGCGTGATTGCCTCCGTAGGCAGTGGTTGCAGCAGCAATAGCGCCCTGGATTTTGTTAGACAATGCCACCCGAGGGTCTAGGCGAGAGGATTGCAGGGACTGCGCCAACGGCAACAACCCGTCATATGTAAGGATCAGCAGGTCACCGGCCCATTTGAGCATTGCTCTAGTGCCAATGGGACTGCCAAGTTTCCAAACACCAGCCAATGCCCACGTTGCGGCGCTTGACGGATCGGTTCCGCGATAAACGATTACTTCACCGTTGCTGGTCATAAACACAAGGTTATCGTCAACGCCGTAGCCAGCGTCAATTGTCCATGTGTCCAAATCCACAAGATGGCCGCCAAATCTTGCAATGCTGCTTAAATCCAACACCTCTGCCGCACCGCCAACGCTTGAGGTCGGCAAGTACCACGCTTTCAGCGAATCTTTCTCCAAAAACCATACGCGGTTTTTGAATAGCGCAATGTTTGACAGTTTGGTGGTCGTGATGCCGGTAATGGCAATGGTCGAGCTTCCATCAACCCGTAGCCATGTTGTGCCATCAAACAAGATTGGCTTGTCTACGCCGTTGACCGCATACAAGTAATTGCCACCGGCTGTGGTGACGTTGATGTATTCCCATATTGCATTGGTCAAGCCAGTGACTTGTGCCGCACCTACCGGCCCTGCCGTTGTAACGTCGTACAACGACAATGATATTGACGCAATCGCATACAGTTTTTGGTCATTGCCAGCCGAATACGTCATGAGCGTCTGAACCTGACCACCTAGGCCAGTCGCGTGTTTTGTGTACCCGCCGCGCATAACAACGCTGGAAATGGTTGGAAATAGGTTCTCCAGCACCACAGCGTCTGTGGGTTCCATGTTGGCAATCGAGTCTCGCGCATTCCAGCCACCAACAGGGGCCGGAAGCGAGGCAACATTAGCCGCCGTTTTCTGTACAAGGTTACCCAGAGCCACGATTAATTCCCATACCCGGAGTCAGGAATGTTGTCGTAGCCGATCAGCACCGTGCCCGGTCGCGGAGCAAACGACAAATTAGCCGCGCTGGTGTCCTGCGCGATTGCCGTGTTGAGTTCTTCCATGTAATTGCGATACAACGCAGTGGTGTCAAAGCCCTTGGCCTCAAAGTATTTGAGTTTGGTGCTGAGAACCATTACACGGTCTGGAAAAATGCAGGTATCCGTGTCAGCGGTAAAACTGTTCTGCACATCTCCGGCTGACGATTCTGCCCAGCCCTTGCTGCGATACTCGTAAGACAGCAACTCGTTGGTTGAGGTGCCAGGCCAAATCTGGAACGTCTTGCCAAGCAACCGCCAGCGAATGCGAGGGCCGGTTGAGATATAGCCTGATAGCAACCATTCCCACTGCTGTGCGCTTTCTGGGCCTAACAACTCCCAACGCTTGCTCTTGTCCCACATCGTGCGCGGCACAATCGCATCGTAATCGGTGGGCAAGTCGTATTTGACCTGCTGGAAATAGACCGTCGCGTTAGTGCCACCGGCTTGCGTAAAGTCTTGGTTAACGGTCACCTGATTGGGGCCGTCAACGCTTGTGATATATGTCGCGTTACCAATACCGACACCCTGCACCTGATAGGACGTATCAAGTCCCGTGGTTGAAGGGATGCCGGTAATGGTACGCGCCGCAGTCGTCCAGTTCCCTGTCGTCGTAACGTATTGGGTGTAGAACTGATAGACCTTGGTCAGCTCACGCCAGTCAGCACGACG
>Ga0209500_10000943_pt1 | contig 23209 bp, 40 predicted proteins | sample S_140212_EF_Meta_FD_187323 | JGI IMG/M metagenome (GOLD analysis project Ga0209500, IMG submission 187323) | Freshwater microbial communities from Lake Simoncouche, Canada to study carbon cycling - S_140212_EF_MetaG (SPAdes) (version 2) | ecosystem: Environmental > Aquatic > Freshwater > Lake ...
TTATACAAAAACTTTGTATATTTGCGTATAATTAAAATTTAAAATATGGCTATAGAATTAAAATACAAACAGGCATTAGAGCAATATAACATTAACGAATCCGATTTACCTGAAGATGCTCAAATAGGTATTACCATTATTACTGATACCTTAAAGGCCGCAAATATGTTAGAAAAAAGAGGTAAAAGTATTACTGAGAAGACTGTTAAGAAGATAAAGGCAATGGACAAATGGATTTATTATGAAATATTAGATACAGTAAACGATACAGATAATAATGATGATGAAATGCCATTTGATAAAAAAGAAGTTATTGCAGAGATAGAGGAGCAAACAAAAGAACCAAAAGTAGATAACGAAAAAGGAAAATCTGTAGAAATGGAATTATCTAAATTATACGAATCTGGAAAAAAGATTTACACATTACAAGAATTAAAGTCAAGTGCAAAAAAAACCTATGATGTTATATTTGATAGTTACGAAGAAGATGGTGAGAATGGTTTAATAACAAGTAATTATGAACTTATAGAAACTGATGCAGAAACATTTACATTAACAAAAAAATAACATGATAACAAAATTAGAAACGGGAGTACCAGGTTCTGTGGGTCAAGGAACTTCTACAGGTGGAGGTAACAACACTTTAATTTATTTTATTGTAGGCTTAGGCCTATTGTATTTAGGTTATAAGTTTGTATATTTACCCTCAAAGGAAAAGAAGGAAAATGAAGGAGTTAAATAAAATGCAACTGATTTCTACTGTGGTTACTGTTTTAGGTGCCATTGTAGCAATATATGTTTATGTAGACAGTAAGAGAGATGGGCAACAAAAGGAAGATATTCTTGTATTAGAAAAACAAGTAAAAGAATTAGAACTTGCTAATCAATTACATTTGGCAAAACATAATGGTTTATTTTAATTTTAAAAACATCATTAACAGGTAGTTACACATATTTTAGATAAACAATTTTTTTTATTTATTTATTTATTGTAATTTTGCAAGATAACAAGTTAATAACAATTAAAAACAAGACAAATGAAAACAGAAAAAAAACACAATCACAAAGAAGACTCCATTTGCCCTTATTGTGGAGCATCATTAGTAATGAGATGGGAAAGATTATCTAAAGGATTAGTAAAGTCACTAATTGAATTTAGAAAAGAGGTTGTTTATAAAAACAAATTTAACAGGGTGCATCCACGAAAGGATATGAAATTTGGTATAACAGAGTACGCCAACTTTCAAAAACTTAGATACCATGGACTTGTTGCTCATGTTAAAAAAGCAGATGGTGTAGAAGATGCGGGTTATTACTTACTAACAAAGAGAGGTAATCTTTTTTGTAAAAACCAAATAGAAGTTCCAGAAAAAGTTTTAATATTTAGAAACAAAATTGAGGCAAGAGGAACTACATTTACAAACGTAGCACGGGTTTTAAAAAACAACGATATGCCTTTTTGGGATACCAAGGATGATTTTGATATAGAGTTTAAAGATATAGATGATTATGCAGATATTAGATTTGATAACAAAGGTCAAGGATTATTAGGGTTATGAAAAATAGTTTTAATTTAGAAATAGAAGATAAGCATGGTGCGATAAATGAGTATGAAGTTACTTATGAAGTATCAAAGTATTATTCGGGTGATTACTATACAGCACCAGAAGGGGGTGATTTAGAGATTACATCTATTAAACAAAATGGAGTTGAAGCTGACTTAGATGAGAAAACTTTAAATTCTATTTACGAATATGTTATAAAATATGAAGAAGACCATGGAGACGACCACCACGAACAAGAAGAAGATTGATGAAATCAAAACTCATGCAAGATTTATGTCTGCAGAACTATTGAGTATATCTGATAAGCATTATTTTCATTATAATGGTAAAAGTTACCCTATAACAACAAAACATTTCAATAAAATAATTTTGGATATAAAAGGCATGAACCCTTTATCTGCAATAAAATATTTGATTGAATTAGTAAAAAACAAACAATTAAATTAAAAAAATGTATCTTATTATATTCATATGTGTGGTTGTTATATTTATTGCTGCAACACGGAAAAAAAATGATTATGATAGTGATGATGAGGATTGGTAAAATATGTTGAGTGAAGAAGAAATCTCCGAAAGGAATGGATATTTAATATCGTTAGTAACAGAATTAAATTTAGGTTTTCATGTGGTTGATTTACCACACAAACCAAGACTACTTAGTTGGGATTATAGTATGGCTTTAAATATGTATGTAAAAAACTTTACGTTGTATTTAAAACCTACATATGAAACAGAGGAAACTTATTATAGTTTCAAATTAAAACCTTTAAAGAATATGAATTTAGAAGAGATTAAAGAAAAATTCATACATTGGATAACTGTTTTCGAACACAAAAAAGTTTATACGGTTGGTCAAAAAGATAGTGGGATGTTTTTAGTTGGTTTTAATCATCATAATAAAATTTTAAAAACAAACCCTTATCCTGTATTTGCATCTTATGACCCTATAACTTATTTCGAGTTAGAAAGAGCAGAAGATATTGTAAATAGGTTTAATAAGTATAATTTAATTTTAAATAGTTAATAAATGATAACTGAAGAAAGTATTAAAAAAGCAAAAGCAATTAAATCTATGGATATTAAAAAAGTTGTAGATGACCCAGAGTGGCAAGTTGTTCGCAAGAGCCTTATTGGTAATTGGGTAAACAATCACAAACACAATATAAAAAGTCTTAGAACGTATTGGAATAAAGATAAAAACAACCCATTAGTGGTTAGAAGAATTTTAAATGTATTGGTAGGTTCTGTTCATAGAACACTTAAAACCAAAAATCAACCTGAAACAGATGAACTTAGAAAAGATATTCGTGTGGCTTGGAGAAATATGTTGGCAGAAGATTTTGATAAAAACGACCCTCGTTATAAAACAGGAGCTCTTTAACGATTTAATTCAAAACACTTTGTTAAATAAATAGAAGTTTCTTTTAACAAAACAGCATCGCTTATATTATGTTTATTTATTAAATAATTATTTTTCTTTAAATAACTTACAGGATTACCAACATATATGGCAAATGGCAGTATTTCTTTATTCTTTGTTACAATTCCACCCATACCTATCATACTTCCTTTGCCAATATAACTAAATTGGTGGCATATAGAACCTAAACCCAAATTGGCAAAATCATCTACAATACTATGCCCACCCACTAAAGAATTGCAACTAACGGTAATATCATTACCCAATTTTGAATCATGACCTATATGAGAACCTCGTAAAAAGAAACAATCATTTCCTATGATGGTGTTTTGAAAAGCTCCTGAATTAACAGTTACAAATTCATTGAATCTATTATTATCTCCTATAATAACAGGATAAATTTTATTATTTTTTAAAGCTTCTTTATGCTCGGGTGGGCTACCTATGGATGTGTGTGATAATACTACATTATTAGAACCTAATTTAACATCATCATAAATAATGCAATAAGGACCAATAACATTATTAGTACCTAACTCAGCGCCTTTATGAATGATTGCAGAATCGTGAATTTGATTTCCGTCTGTTGTTAATTTATACTTCATTGATTAAATTTATTGTTATTGCATTCGCCATTGTTGACCACCCCTTATCTCTCTTAATACTCCTTAAATAAAACCTAACACTTACTTTGTTTCCAATACTTCTATCTTTAAGTAATTCATCAAAGTATTCATTTTTTATATGTAAACATATTAGTCTTTTATTTTCATGACCCACACTTAAAACAATATAAGAAAACTTTTCTTGTTTTGCAATCTCCACTAACTCACCTTTAATTTGATTAAAGTAAAGTTGCTTTTCATTTTTATTAAAATCGTTATCCATAATACAGGTTTTGCAAAAATATAAATAAATATTAACATTCGGCACCTTTTTACTATATTATACAAAATAAAGTTATAAATTTGTATAAATTAGTTTTAATGGATAGTGTCGCAGAAATAGAAAGTTTGTTTAAGAATTTGCAGCAGGGCATAAAAATCTATGGGGTTAAAGACTTAAATGATGCGATAAGTAAAGTTATTTATGAGAAAAACGATTTGTCTAAAGAAATAGACTTTATACTAAAATCTGTTGCAAAAGAATTCAACATAACAAAACATATTTTAATACATAGTAATAAACGAGGAGATTATCAACAGGCAAGACAAGTATCTTACTGTTTGTTATATTTAGATTTAGGATTAACTTTAAGGCAAATAGCAAAAGATATATTTAATAAATACCACAGAGTTGTTGCAATAGCAATAGAGTATCATAAGGCGTTAGACGAAAAACACCCTGTAGATAAAAAATTTATAGATATATATAAAAAACAGCAAGAAAAACTATTAAACTATATAAACACAAACAAACATGGCGTTGAAAATTTATAATAAAAGAGGGGCACCCAATTACAAAGAAAAGAGGTTAATAAAAAAAATAGAAGAAGCTTTAGAAAAAAAATTCGCACAAGAACCTTCTTTGGAAAATAAGTTTATTCCGGCAAGTAATCCAGAGGAGCTTCAACAGTTACATGATTTATATTGTAGTGAAGAAGTAGCGTTTGAAGAAATACCAAATAAAGAAAACGAGCATAATGAATTTAGAGATGGCATGAAAGATAGTATTAAACAAACAAATAAAGAAGATGAACTTACGGATTCAAAAGGATTGGATGATGATGAGTTTGAAGAAGATGCAAAGTTTGTAGACCCATTTAATAGAGATACAACCATTGTTCGTGATTATGTAATGAATGATGGGTTTAAAGAGAGCGAAGAAAAAGAATCTCCAAAGAAAACATCTTTCGAGGAGCCTAAAAATTTCCAAGAGTCTTTTCAAATGGAAGGAAGTGATATTGGAACAGATAAGGGTACAAATAAGAAAAAAGATAAACCAAAAGAAGAACCATTCAATCCTTCATACGATGAAATGAAGAATGGGCGTAAAAAAAGAAGTACAAAAAAGTTTGCTAAATATATTGTTGAAGGAGTTTGTATGTTGGCAGAGCGTGGTTTTGTTTGGTGGACAACAAAAAATATATCAGAAGAAAAGTTAGCGGAGTACGAATTAAGTGGACAATATGATTTCAACGTATTATTAACATTAGAAACAGGACAAGAAGTATTTGTTAAGCAGTGGTTTAAATTACAAAGGGCAACGGCAGAACAATTATCAAAGTTTGAACAAGAAGAGAAAGACGATTTAGCTGAAGCGTTAGCAGAAGTTTTAAGTGAAAAAGGTTTTGCACCAACAGCAATGCAAGAATGTTTAATTATAGGAGCAAAGGTATTGGGTGGAAAGTTTTTGATAGCAGCTCAAATGAGTGCAGGTATCAATAGTGTGTTGGCACAATTAAAAACAACAGACTTACCATCAAGTGGGCAACAAGCAGTGCAACAAGAAAAGGTCGTTACAAATGAACCATTACAAGCTAAAGAGGAAATTAACAAACCAATAGTGGAATGGGAAGAAAACATGATGGATGAATCTGCAGATGCAGTAGGTAATCCCGTAGTAGATAACCAATTAACAATTATACAATAATGGCAGAAAGAGAAGCAGGCATGATGACTTGCTCCGGACTTCAAGGAGTGGGTAAGACATATCAAAATATGCACATCATTAAAGAATATGTCAAAGATAAAATTTATAACAAAGTTAGAGGAAGACAATGTTTAATTTTTGATACCAATGGAGAATATACACTTGAGCAATTTACAAAAAATGATATACCAGATTTTACACCAAAGCGTATTGCCATTAACGACGTTGAGGATTGGTGTAGAATGGGAAATGCAGAATGTAGGCGTATAGATGCAAAAAATTTAAGTATTGCTGAAAAGAAAGCTGCAGTAGAGTTTATAATGAAAGTTTATAGAAACGGAATGTTGGTGTTAGAAGATATTAACACTTATATTTTAAGTTTGACTCATATGGAAGATATCGTAGGTGGATTGGTAAATTTAAGACATAGAGCTGTAGATGTTTTAATTAGCTATCAATCTTTAAGACCTGTGGAGCCTCGTATTTGGCAGAATAGTAGATGGATTAGAATGCACTATCAAGCTGATAATGTAAATGATATTAAAGGAAAATTACCAAACCCAACTTTATTTAAACTTGCTCAAATATTAGTAAACAATAGATATCATAGTGGGGATAAAAGATTTTTTGTTTATATTTTTAACTTTCAAAATAAAATAGAGGGCAACTTTACGAAAAAAGAATTTATGGATGCCTGTACTCAATATTTGAATTCAAATAAAAAATATATTAAAGAATACAAAGAGATGCATAATACATCTATGGAGGAATCTTTAGATGGACAAGCAAAACAATATTTTGATTTATATTACGGCAACGGAAAAAAATAAAATGTATTCATTTTTTGTTATATGGAATTTTCTTTTTGTTATATCTATTATATTGATGTTTTTTAGGTCAGATGCGAAAGAATTATTTATAGAATTATGTGGCATGGTTATACATAAAGACTTGTGGTCTTTTATTTTAAGTATGACCATTATATATACAATGTTTCCTTTGACGATTATTCATAGTTTAATAAATATATGGAACAGATTATAGATAGAGCAATTAACCACCCGTACTTACAAAATTTAAAAAACACTCTTGTCACACAAAAGACAATGAAAGAATGTTTGGAGAAAAGATTATTTTTAATACATTTAGATTATGTTAATAAAAGTGAATTCGAAAAGAATGAAATAGAGATTACAAAAATAAAAACACAAGGCGAGATAGATGTTTTAAAAAGGGTAATTGATGAAAAGGAAAATTACTTTATTAAATATATGAAACAGTTTGTTGTTGATATAGAAGAAGTTGATAAGGAATATGAGAACATAATAAACAAGGCAAAAAAAAAGGCAACTACAAATATAGATATGACAAAACTTTTAGGTTCTGTTAATTGGAAAGCTGTAGAAGAAAATATTGAAATAAAAATTCACTTATATAAAAGACTTAAGGATTTGTTAAAATGAAGAACCTATTGATAATATTAAAAGTGAGGGCATTGGACCATGTAATACAATCTTATAGAAACTATAATATGAACAGGGTTTTTATTGCAGGTTATAGAGAGACTGAATTAGAGGATATGGGTATATTTGCATCTGTAATTGAACAAGCGAAAGAAAAAGGTTATACTCATGTATCTGTTATATCTGACGATGGTTTAATAACAAATAAAGCATTTGATAAAGTTTTAGAGTTGTCAAATAGATATCCTGTATCAACTGCATTTTGCAAAATAGATAAAAGAAGTACATTAGTAAATTTGGCAAGAGCTCCTTTAATACAAGAACAACCTTATTCTTTAGACGATTATCATTTATACGAATATAACGATTTACCTGGTGATGATATTAAAACTTACTTTACGGGTTTGGCATTAACAACAATGCCTATACAGCTTTGGCAAGAGTTTCCTTTTAGATGTTATAGAGCAGATTATTCTCAGAATGGTTATGCGAGTGATTATTTTCTTAGTAAAAGGTTACAAGATGCTGGAATAAGCATTTACACTCATAGAGATACAGAAGTTGTTCACGAAAAAGAATTGCATAGCACCAACATAGGTCAAGTTTTATTTATTGGTGAGATATATAGAAGTATAATTTGGGAAGAACTTTATTAAAATATATATGGTTTCGGTTTGTTTATTAACAATAGATAGATATTGGGTCACAAAATACACAATAGAAAATCTTTTACAAAACAGTAAAGGAGTTGAATTAGAATTACTTGTTTTAGATAATGGAAGTAAAGATAAAAGGATAATTAAGTATTTATCAACTTTAATAAATCAAAAAAAATATAATAATCTTTTAACTGTTGGTATTGTAGAAGAGAAAGAAAATATTGGTGTGGCAAAAGGGTTTAATAAATTGTTTAAAGAGTGTAAAGGAGAATATATTTGTTTAGTTGGTAATGATATACTTGTTAATAATAATTGGTTATCTGATTTAGTGTATTATAATAAAAGTATAATAAAGAGTGGATTAACTTCAATATATTGTTTGTTAGATAAAGGACAACTAACATCTAAATTAAGTTATGATGATAGCCTCTTAACTGTTTGGCAAAATCAAAACAATTTAGTTTATGGTATAACATTATTTAATAGAAATATATTTAAAGAAGTAGGATGTTTTGATGAAAGTTTAGGTTTGTATGGTTGCGAGGATAGTCAATTTGCTTGGAGATTAACAATGTTAGGTTATCAAAATTATTATATACCTGCACAAAGTAGTATTCATATAGGTAACGATATGGGTGAGAATTCAGAATATAGAAAACAAAAGAATGATAATTTAAAAATTGCAGAACAAAAACTTGTTGAATCAATTGAACAAATGAAAAAAACAAAAAAATATTATATAGATAATGTATAAAATCTCAGAACAAACACTTAAAGAAATTTACAACTGTTTAATTTTATCTCAACTTAATCACAGGGCATTATCTTATATAGAGAAAGAAAATAATAAAATGGAGATAAGAAAATTACAAGAAAAATTAGAAAAAGAATATCCACAAATAACATTAAAAAAATGATTACACCTCCTGAAAAATTAAAATTAGATATTCTTGTATATGGATACGAAAGAGACAAAGACTATTTAAAAGATTTCTTTGCTAAACTACAAGGTCAATTAGATAAATTGAATAGAACGGATGTAGGTGTTTTGTTTGGATTGGCAGATGAAGAAGAAGGGAGTTTAGATAAAGTAAAAAATAATTTAACCACAATGGTTGCAGCTCCTTATTATGTTTTATTAGATGCAACAGAAATAAAATTCATTTTACCAAACTACATAGAAAATCTTGCAAGATTGTTAGATAACGATGCACCCTTTTCAGATGACCTTAGAGAATTTCATGGATTTAAAAAAATATAATATGACTTATGTATTACCAAAAGAAGGTGTTCTTTTTACAAAGGACAAAAAACGTAAATTAGAATACGAATATCTTAATGATAAAGAAAATGAGCGTGTTTTTTATTTTAAAATTTATGAATTAAAATCTTGGGAGGGTATCAAAAGAACCTATTTTAGAATTGATGACCCTTCTTGCATAATGACAGAACAACAATTATTAAACTATTTATATACGGAGGGATATACAGATGAAAAACATTGATAAATTTTTAGATTGGTTTTACTATTGGGAAAAACCTTTAAGGAACAAGGTTAATATTTCTTTTAGTATTCCCAACCCATTACTTCCATTTAGAGAAAACGATGTGTTGATAATAAATTCTTTTGAAGTTATAGATGAGTATAAAGAAAAGGAGTACATAGATATTATATTTAAACAAGCAAAAAGATTCCATTTAACCTTGTATGCTTACATTAGTGTAGGAAACTTAAAAAATTATATGGCACTAACAAAACAGAAGGATATAATAAAAAAATAATATGAGCCCAGAAGAATTTTTAGAATCGAGAGGTATTAAGTTAGATGCAACTTGTTTAATAACAATAATAGATGGATATATGCGTCAACCAGATTTATGTGTAATTATGGAACAATATGCTAATCTTAAAATTAAGGAGTTAGGTGTTAAACTTAATTAAAGTTTACACCATAAATACCCCATGGTTTATTATCGTGCCTACAAATAATAGAAGTATCTGCATAAATAGGAATGTTTAATCTAAAGCAATCTTCTGCAAAGAAGGTGTCTGGGTGCATATCTTTATTAAGTTCAAATCTAAATTTTATTTTTTCTAAAACATTTTTTTTAATTAACACACACCCCAAACCAACAGAAGCAACTTTTTTCAATCCTCCATCTATAAAAAAAACATCATCTGTACTTAAGAAGTTTTGACTAACAATATTATTTGGAGCTTTATATATATGTCTTTGTAGCATAGGCTTTCTAAAGATACCCTCATCCCTATAATAAACGCCCCCAACAACATTTTTTTTATGAAACAATAAATGCTCTATTATATCTTTAGGTGGAAAGACATCCGTCTCTAAATGCAATATATAATCATAACCATCATCTAAACAAATTTTTGAACAATAATTATGAGATACACACATTCTTTCAATCACACTATTACTTGAACTTTTTATAAATGGATTAAATGAAATGAACTTATCGTTACATCCATAATTAGAAGTATAATAATCATTCATTCTTTTTGTATAGATACCATTATCTAATGTATTATCTATTAACTTTACGTTAAACAATGGATAAGTAAAACCCATTACATTATCCAACCATTCTTCAAAACAATAATCTTTAGCTTTAGCTGTAGGTGCGGCTATTAAAATTTTAGGTAACATATTTATTTTTTTTTAATCGCTTTTTTGCTAATTTATATTTTCTTTTCTGTTCTTTAATATCTATCAACCAATTTTCTGCATCTTTCAAATTATCAAAACCTGTAAATGTAAGGTCTCTCCAAAAAAAGAATAAAAATCTTTCTTGAACATCGAAATCGAAATATTTATTTGTTACTATTCTGTATTTTTTCATATTATATCATTTATAAAATTTGGTAAGTTATTTATTGGTTTATAATTTGTTAAAGATAATATATTTATACCCTGCCTTAAATTATAATGATTTTCTATATCTTTTCTTGGATGAAATACATTATTTGGTAAAAGTAAAAATTCATTATAACTCCAATCACCCATCCACACAATACTCTTTAGTTCAAAGGCATCTATAACCTTTAAGTTATTATCTTCAGCCAAAGTATTAAACATCACTTCTATATAAAATAAAGTTTTATTTTCTGTAGCGAACCTTTTAATAGACTCCAACATTTTCCTTGATAAACCCATAGCACATACCATTGAGAAATAAAAAGGTTCTTGTCTATTAGGAAACAAATTAAATATAGATGGCCAATGCCAATTAGGAACCTTATCTGTTTTTATAAAATGATTAGGTGTCACTAAATCAAAGTCCTTATAATTATTATGTAAATTTTTTATTGTATCTACAGATGGAATAAACACATCATCTTCAAAGACCCAAACATAATCGTAATCTAAATAGTTTTCGCAAAATGTGTATAAAAATTTATCCATAGCAATAGGATTCTTTTTTATATGTGTGTTATCTTCGCCTATGTTAGAATTGATATAGTGTTTTGTTTTATCATCATATATTTGTATAGTATGTATATGCTCTATATCTAATACACAAGAATTATCGTCTACAATTAAAAAAACATCATGACCCAAAGATTTCTTTATCTCTAAAGCAAATGTCATTGTATTTTCTTTAGGATAGATTGTTAAAAACACTATAGCTACTTTCATTATATTATACAAAATTATACACAAAAATAATAATAAATAAAACAAATGTGGTACAAATATTTAAAACTGTATAAAATAATTATTAACATATAAATTTAAAATTCATATAAATTTGTTTGAAATCTAAAACAAAAAAAAATGGGAAGTAACACAAAAACAATTTTGATAACGCTTGGAATCGTAATGTTTGGCTTAGCGGCACATCAATATTTTATAGCTCCAATGATAGCTAAAAGAATAAAATAAGGGATTGGTAATCTGATTCCTTATTTTCATTTATTGTAAATTAGCTCTTTACTTAATGTAAATGATGCTTAACGTAAAAAAGTGAAATAAAGACATTTTATAATGTTCAGATTCAAAAACGGATAATTAAATAAAGTAATTAACAATTTAAAAAAAAACGAATGAACAAGTTTGAAAAAGAAATCACAAACTATATCACCGGAACAGAGCGTATGTCAGGTTTTGACTCTTACGATTCAGCAGAAGGAGATATGAGTTACTTTGATGACAGCTCGTTTGATGGAGATAGCTTTAGTGCAGCCAATGGCGATGACCCTATGTCATATGCTTCAGGTTCAACTAATGTTGCTGTGTCAGACCCGTATGTTATCCAATACCAAAACACCACTACAAGTGATGTAACGGCTTACCTTTTTGGGTACAACGATTATTTTGGTGTTGCTAATTACAATAACCCAACGGCTGTTGTTATCACCAACTTACAAGGTGGAACTTATGGACGTTTGATTGCACAATCAAACAACAAGTTCTTTAAAATCGGTAAGTGGAGATTCCAATCTGCAACGACATCACAATTACAACAAACATTAACCATCAATCACGTAGATGCTAACGGAAAGCAATATTCAACTCCGTTAAACTTATCTATCATGCGTGATGCATACCAACAACAAAGTGATATCTTAGACGTTACTAAACCAGTAACAGTTGACGGTAACACTTATTTAACTTTTACTTTAAAGGCTTCGACAACATTTGTAATATCAATGTTCCCGATTGCAGTATTAAGTGGTAAAGCTAAATTAAATGGTGGTGCATATGATAACACTGCTCGTGCTCCACGTTTGAGTGGAAAAAATGTAGCTCCTGTTATTATACAAACTACACAATCTGTAAAAGGTATCGCAGGATAATTTTAGTTCTATTATTAAAGAGGGCGAGGAAAATATGTCCTTGCCCTTTTTTAATTTAAAAGTGTAAATGAAAAATAATAAGAAGAAGAACGAATACAAAACACTATTATCAGCGTTAGCGTATGGTTCACCTGAAGACTCTCAGAAACTTGTTATTAAATATGGAGGAGAAAAAGCTAAAGATTACGAGGAGTTAGAATATAAGTTAGCACAAATTTATTCAGGCACACAAGATAAATTAGAAATAGAAAAAGATTTCGCCTCAATACATCCACATTCAAAATTTATTTTAAAATATTTAAGTCCTAAAAAGGAAGATAAGCCTTTAGAGCCAATGACCGAAAAGATAATTAACACATCAGAGGGCTCTAATTTGGTAAAAAACATTCTTGTTCACGATGGTTATGAAAATGCAGACGGAGAACAAAACCATTGTCAATGTTGTAAATGCAACAAGTCGTCTAATGCAGATGGTGTATCAACAACAACAGAGCAAAAGAAAATCAATTTTGATTCTTTAGTTTTATTTGGTATCATTGCAATAGTAGGAATAGTAGCAATAACGAAAAACAAAATATGAGAGCAACAGTAATAGAAAATGCCGCAATACTAATACCAAACGCAGAACATAAAAATTTCACAGATAGTGGAAATATTATAGAGCAAAGTACAGTTATAGAAGGTCAACCAAAACTAATTAAAGGGTTAAGAAAAGGAATAGAATTTACATATAGACTCTTTATAACAGACGATAATAAAATAATACACATAAACAAAATAAGACCAATGGACAAAACAGAAGTATATTTAGGGGCAGATGCGTCGCCCTCTCCTACATTAGTAAAATTTCCTAACGAATCTAATACAGGAATGAAACCCGTAATTGGAATAGCTATAGGAGCAATTTTAGGTTATATGATTGCAAAAAAGAAATATCCATCAAAACTTATGACTATAACCGCAATAGGTGGTGTTATGGGTTTTGGTATAGGTAAATATTTACAAGGTACGGGAAGTATAAAATTAAAAACATCTAAATAAATAAATTATGGAACACGCAAGAATTTTCAAATTAGAAGGTCCTATAACTGTTTCCTCGAGTTTCGAAGAAGCTTTTGGAGAATATTCAAATATGAGTGCAAGACGTAAGGCTCGTATATTAAAAAGAAATAAAGATAGACAAGAAGTTGTTGCTGCAAGAGCAGAAACAAGAAGAGAGCGAATAAAACAAAGAGGTCTTACTCAACAGTCAAGAATTGCAAAAAGAACAGAAGCTCAAGCTGCTCGTCAAAACAAAAGGCAATTAGCAATGGAGGCAAGGCAAAGGAGAAGGACCTCAAGAAAAGAATTACAAGATGCAAGAGAAAAAATAGGTGAAGAGCAAGACCCAATGTTAGGTACACCAACAGACCCTATTGAGGATGCAGGTGATACATCTTATTCAACACCAAGGCCAGGTAGACCAGGTGGTACGGGTGGATATGACCCAAATGAATCACAAGGTGGCGAAGGTGGTTATCCTCCTTCTCAACCACGAGATGATTCTGAAGATTCTCCTATTGGCGAATACGAAACAACAGAGCGAAGTGATGAAGACGAAAATTACGGAAGTGGAGAAGATGAAGAGGGTAGTGGTGCAGATGGAATAATGGCAGATGGTGGAAATAGTGGAGTTGATTACGAAGATTTAGGACCAAACGATGAAATCATAACATTAGAGCCAGATGATTTTTATTCTTATATGGATGATTATGCAAGTGTAGATGGAACACCTGCAAGAGTTAGGGGTAGAATAGGTTCTAATATAAAATCGATTGCGGTAAAGTCCGAGTGGAATAAAGAAAAGGCGTCGCGTTTGAAAAATAAAATAAATCAAATAGAATCAATATTAAATAGTGGGAATTTAAGAACCAATTACGATATTGGAAAGAATGCAAAAATGTTATCTGTTTTAAAAGAACAATATGTTTTATCTAAAGATAGAGCGATGGGATTTGATGGTGTATTATCAGAGTATTGTAATGCTGAAGGAGATTATTACGATGAAGATGGTGATTATGCAGAAGCAAATGGAAGGCCAGCAAAAAAGAAAAAGAAAGCTGAAGTGATGGCGGCAAAAAGAGAAGCAAGAAAATTAAGAGTAAAGTCAAGATTAGCTAACAAGATTTCTAAAAAATATAGAGGTCTTGGAGAAACGGCAGTAGATAAAAGTTTAGGGCCAGATTTCGATAATCAAAGAATTACAATACCTGCAGCAGATTTAACAACAGGTGCAGATGGTTCAACGGGTTTAATTGCATTAGATGATTCAAATGATTTAGATGCACCATCAGAAAGAGTAATTGATATTAAATTAGGTGTGGATGGAGATTATTCAGAGGCAAGTGGTGGAACAGGAATTAAAAAATATGGTGGTTTATTACTTGGCGCCTTAGTTATAGGGATTGCATATATGTATGGTAAAAAGAAAAAATTATTTTAATAGATGGCAAAAGAGTTCTATAATAAACTCATAAATTATGTATCTGTAAATGATACATCAAATGCAAATGCTCTTTTAATGAAAGAGGTTGGAAAATCGTTAGTTAAAGATAAAAGTAATTTTATTGAATTATTAACGAGTTCCAATATTGCAGCAAGTGAGTCTATGTCGGATATGGAACTTGTAGATGCCTTTATAAACAATTTGCCTACCAATAAAAGTTTAATGATTGGTACAGCTTATTTAATAAATAGTGATAATAAATTTTTAAGTGCAGATGGCAGTGAACAAATAAGTGATAAAGGGGTTAAGGTTTGTTATAATGTTATGTATGAAAATTTTAGTGGGGAAGAAGAAGAACATTCAAACGTAATAGCCGCGGCCGTTATTGGAGCAGTTGGAGGTTTGGCAGCATTAGGAAGTAAAATTGCAGAAAATAAAGGGAAAAAGAAATATGCTACTTTAGATGCTTTAAGTAAAAAACAAGAGGGTAAACAACAAATGATTCAATCTATACTTGCAGAAAGAAAAGCGAAATTAGATGCAGAAACAAAAATAAAAGAAAGCAAGGCAGGAAAAACAAAAATACTTTTAATTATAGCAGGTTCTGTAATGGTTCTTGGAGTTATTGGTTTTATTATTTATAAATTAAAAAAAGGAAAACAATGAATGTAATAACAGATAACCCAATTATATATTCAAACTTTGTAGACCCAAGTATTGTTGCTGCGGGTATAGGTGCTGCAGGAGCCGTAGGTACAGGGTTGGCAAATAGGCAAAAAAGACCTTTAAGTGCAATTGAAATGAAGTGTGGAAAAAAACCACTATTAGGTTTCACAAAAAAAGGAAAAGCTTGGAAGGATTGTAGTAGTAAGACAATGAACAATGCCGCCCAACAAGAGCAATTAACCACTCAACCAAAAAAGAGTAAGACTATTTTATATGTTGGTATAGCTGTAGGTGTAGTTGCTCTTGTGGGGTTGGTTATATTTTTAAAAAGAAGATAATATGAATAAGCTAAGCAAAGTATTAACGGGATTAGCTTTCATAGGGATAGGAGTTTTAATATATACTTCTTTTAAAAAGTCAAAAGAGGGAAAAGAAATTAACGCGAAAGTAAAAAAAGATAAAAAATAAATATTGTGCTAACGGAAAATCAAATATTTAATAAAATAAAGAAAGATTTTGAAAAGTATAAAATTCAAACTTCTACTTGGTATTTAATGGAAGATAGAGGTTTACCAACGGAAGGATATGTGTTACAATCAGATAATAGAAATATACCTCAAGAACTTATTGATTATTTAAAAGACGAAGGTTATGCGGCAGGTGTTGGTAGTAGAAGTAAAAGAAAACAAGGGTATCAAATTAAATTTCAAATATATAAAACAAAAAAATTTATGCTAAAAGGAAATCAAAACAAATTAGATTTAAACCATAATGGTAAATTAGATTCTGAAGATTTTAAAATGTTAAGAGGAGAAAAAAAATGGGGAGGCGAGATGAAAATGGGAGGTTTAACAAAAAACGAAGACCTACTTGAATCTTTTTTAACCAATAATAAAGATGTAAAAATAGGTAATTTATCTACACATTATTATACTCAGGGAGATATTATTTTACTTAGGAATTATGGAACTTTAATTGCCACAAGACAAGGTAAGACGGTAAAAATTTCTACTAAAAAATATTCTAGCACGACAAGTAAAATCACAAATAAAGTTGAAGCACTTGCAAAGAGTATGGGGTTAAACGTTGAAAAAATAAGTGAAGTCCAATTTAAAAAAGGTGGTAAAGCAAAAGTGCCAAAGAGAAGTGCTGAATCAATAGAGTTAGATTCTAATATAAAAGCTAAAAAACCTGGAAAAAGGATAAGTGCAAGTGGAAATGTTTATTACGAATATAGTCCTAATCGTTCAGATGTAAACAGAAAGAAAAAACCATACTTAGAAATGGGTGGAGGTGTTGAAAAACTAACAGAACAACAAAAAGAATCAATAAAAGTGGCAAAAGAATATGGTTATATATTTGATGGCATAGACGAAAAACGTGGTGTTGTTCGTGCTTTAATAACCAAAGATAATGATAACATCTACATATACCCTGACGGCACAGATATTCAAGGTTTAGATATCCACAAAGCTTTACAGGGTTGGTGGTTTGACCCTGCAGGTGGTTTGCACCACCCGGATGACAACGACCCTGGTGCTATGTATATGAAGAGAGGTGGCACAATGGAAATGGGTGGTATAATTGATTCAGTAGAAGATACCAAATCTCATTTTGGTTATGATAATGAATCTTGGAATGAGTTGTCTAAAGAAGAAAAGATTAAAATGAGAAAATTAGCAAAAGAGCATTTTTTGTTAGGTGCTAAGTCAAACGAATCAAGCCCTAATTGGGTTTATACAATAGGCGGATTAAATTTATAAAATGAAAAAGTCATACGTTTTAATACAAGATTTTAAAGCACCTTATGTGATTGCAACAGGCATGGCACATAAACCAAGTAAAATCATGATAAAAAAATATACAAAGGGTGAGATTATCAATGGAGAATTAAAAAATGCCAATGGTAGACCTTCTTTTGTTTTGGTTAGTGGTGTTATTCCTGTTCCTGTTACAATGTTACATGAAGTTATTACAAAGGAAATAGTAAGTGATGCATCAGGACAAAAGAGAATTAGTGCGAATCCAAATGCAACTTCTAATGTAGTAACAGTAAAAAAACAAAATACAAGATTTTTAGATGCGGCTATTGTGGGTGCAATATTAGGTTTTGGTTTAATTTATTTGGCAGAGAAAAAGGGTTGGATTAAAGTAGAGGAAAAGAAAAATAAAATGTATGGTGCCATAGGAGGTGCCGTATTAGCAATGTATATAATTTATAGAAAAAAATAACATGAAACTTATTACAGCATATCCCGTTATAATGAACGGCAAAGTTGTGGCAAACAAAAATGCTGCAGATACTTTAAATTTTTCAAGTGCAGCGGGAGATAATGTTTTTAATATGGCAAATCCATTTGCACCGTCAAAGCCTTCTGCAAGTCCATTGTTTAACACTAATCTACCACCGAAAACGGGAAGTGGAGCTTTTAATTTCCCTAAACCAACAACATTTGGTACGCCAAACACTAATCCTACTCCCGCCCAAGTTAATGACCCAGCAAATAAAGGTAAGGTATGGGATAAGGCAAAAGGTATTTTTGTTAAAGCAAAAGAATTAGGTTTATTAGACGGGTTACTAAACAGAATAGGTTTAGGCGGAGCAACGGGTGGGGATACAGGTATAACTACTCAAGAACCACCACCACAAGAAGATGGTGGAGGAAATACAACAAAAATACTTTTAATAGCAGGTGGAGCTTTAGTCTTAATTACCGTTATAATATTAGCGACTAAATCAAAAGGAAAATAATGAATAGAGTTATAGATACAGATAATAGGAGTTTTTCTTTAAATGTCACAATTTCTTGTAAAGGAAAAAAATCGTTTAGAGTTTATGCAGAAGACTATGGTAAGCAAAATAGTAAATATGCAGATAGAACCATTACTGTAGAAGGACAAAGGACAATCTTTTTTGCCTTTCCTGTTTCTCCTCGACAAATATTTTTTAATTGTATAAATGTAGAAGAACCAAAAGCAGAAGACTTTACTGTTAATGTAGAAGCTATACCTTTAAAGACATATAACATTGCTACAGATGGTGAGACAAGAGATTTTATGCAACTTGCAATTCAATTCAGTCAAGTTGCAGGTTTTAAAACACCAGACCCAAATGGTACAATTTACCAAACAAGTGATGAGAATTTTACAATTAAATATTTTCCTGTCATAAAGGCTCCTAATGGTACTCCTATGGGAACTCCTGCAAGGATTGGACATAATACAGGTATAATAGAGGTAGCGGCTGTAAAGTTTATTAAATACACTATACCTATGAGAATTGCCATATTATTACATGAGTTTTCTCATAAATATAAAAACCCAAAAATAGGTTTAGAGATAGGTAATGAAATTGGAGCTGATATAAATGCTTTGTATATTTACCTCGGATTAGGTTTCTCAAAAATAGATGCGATATGTGTATTTGGTCAAGTGTTTTTAAAGGCACAAACGTCAGGTAATCAGGCAAGAATGAGAAAGATAATGGATTATATTAACAAATTTGAAAATCAAGAGTTTGCTAAAGTTAATTAAAGATGCAAGAACCTAAAAACTTTTCACAAGAAGAAATAGATGACATAAATGAAAGGTTATCATCTTTTATAGAAGAGCCCGAATATAGCTTTGATGGAGAATCGGAATTGCCAAGTTTATCTACACCTGCAGATTATGATTTATTAGACGACAGTTTTAATGACATCGATTTTAGCGATTTCAAAGGAGACTTTAAAAAAAACGTGAAATCTATCTCTAAAAAAGTATCATCAAGACAACCAATGCCTGTTAAAAGAAAATTAAATAGGTTAAGTAAAGAATTTGCTGTTGCAAAAAAAACCAACATTATTTCTAAAAACGAAAAATCAATTGGTAAAGTTATTATACCAAGAGATAGAAAGGTAATTGTAGAGGGTGTTAATAGTTTTATATTGGCAGATACAAAAGAAACTGATTTATACAAAAAGATAGGATATTATAAAGGAAAAAAATTACAGCAATTAGTTTTGGTTTTCAATAACAATTCACCTGTTGATTTCACATTAGAGTTATTTAACCCTTCAATGCCATTAGATTATTTATATTCAACATCACAAAACTTAAATAGTGTGATACAGGTTGCAGGTGGGCAGGTTAGTTATACAGATGTATTGTTTAACATTTTAGCCAATCCTGTTTTTATACCTAATGCAACGGTCACAATATCAGGGCCATTACAAACTCAACAAAAAGCAGTTCCATTTTTAATTACAAATAAGTTTGTAAATGGGTTTACAAAAATAGAGCCTTTAAATTTAGCTTTACAGATTGATAATATGCAAGTTGAAGGCAATAATATTTCTTTTGATTTTTATGATATATTAAATAAACCTTATGTACCAGATGGAATGGAAATTATAAGTTATCAAATTTTAGCAGGTAATACAGTAACCATAGGATTCTTTTACGAGCAAAAATCAATTAAAAAATTATTTTTTCCTGAAGCAAGAAAACGATTAAACTTATTTTAACAGATGACAATGTTTAGCACAAAATATCCGAATAATATTAGAACAGTAAGTGGTCTAAATGTTGCGGTCTATAATACGGATGTTGTCCTTTCTGTCAACACATCAACAACCGCTTGTTCAATTAACTTAGATTTAATACCAGCAGGTTTTTGGAGTACGACGTGGAAATTATATATTTATGATAATAACAATAACGCGAGTGTAAACAATATCACAATAAATGCAGGTGGAACACAAAAGATTAACAATAGTTCTTCGTTAGTTATTTCTACAAATGGTGGAGCTTGTTTAATTCAAATTTTAAATAATGATAGTTTTGTAGCAACATTAAATACTGTTTCTGCAGGTGGTGGAGTTTCAAGTGTATCTGCAACATCTCCAATAGCATCAAGTGGTGGAAGTACTCCCGTAATATCTACAAGTGTAAATACAAATAAATTGATTGGTAGAGGTTCGCCCGGTATAGGTGCGATGGAAGAAATAACAATAGGTTCGGGATTAGCATTTGCAGGAAACACTTTAAGTGCAACAGGTGGAGGAGGGGGAATTACTTCATTAAACACCTTAACGGCAGCTACTCAAACAATGGTAGTTGGTACTGCTAACACAGATTTTACTATAACTTCAGGTACTTCAACACATACTTTTGATTTGCCTACGGCATCCGCAGTCAACAGAGGTGCTTTATCAACAATTGATTGGGCAAATTTTAATGGCAAATTATCTTCTGCATACGTTACAATTCAAGACGAATCTTCTTCTTTAACACAAAGAAGTATAATGAATTTCTTAGGAACTTCAATTACTGCCGTAGATGACGGATTATCGAAAACGAATATAACTGTTCAAGCATATAACACAATAACTGATGAAGGTGGAAGTCCTTTGACTCAAAGAAGTGTTTTAAATTTTGTAGGTAATGGAGTTGTAGCAGTAGACGATACGACAAGAACAAATGTTACAATAAGTGTGGCGGTTATTCAAAATACCGTTTATGTAATGAAAAGTGGTAGTGATTCAACAGGTTTAGTTGAAAGATTTGATAAGCCATTTTTAACAATAACGGCAGCAAGAGTTGCCGCGTTAGCATATTATACAAGTAGAACAGAAAACGAACGTGTTAAAATAATTGTTGAAAGTGGATTATATACAGAAGGTATTATAATTTATGATTTTATAGATTATGACTTAGGGAATAGCGTTATAGCTCCTACTGCTTTAAATGTGTCTTGTATAGCAGATACAGGTTCAAGTTACACCCCTACAACTGTTGGTAAATTTACATCAATGATTTATGGAAATGCAACTTTTAATTCTGAAAACATACTAAGTCCGCCAAGCACTTATTATGGTTTAGGTATAGAAAGTGCAAATTCTACAAACTTAAATTTATATTTACAATGCAATCAAATAAATACCATGTATTATGATGCTATTTATATGAAAACAGGAAAGGCTACGGTTTATGCAAATTATATTTATAACTCTGTTGGCGATACCAACTTTTATAATGTAATAAGATTATCTTCGGGAGCATCTAACCCACCAACACTACAGGTTTTTAATGCAGTGATTTATAACAATCAAACATCAGGATTAGTTTTAAATTCGTGTGTGTTTTTTGAAAACTCATCAGGTTCAGCAGTTAATAAATGTATGCTCACAAATTGTCAATTAGGAAGTTATAGTAGTTCCAATGGAGCAATTAGTTGTGGTGTAAACAATGCTTTAGGAATAGGACAAATAACATTAAATAACACGACAATATTTACCAACTTAATTGGTATCCCTGCTTTAACAGATGGTTTTACTGCTATTGGCCCTACAAATTCTTTTAATATATTAAGAACTTACGCTAATGGAGTTAATGCAAGATATCCAACAGCTACTGCTGGTGCAATTTATGTAAATGTAGGAAGTGGCACAATCGTTGGTACAGTTGTTGCAGATGCAGATGTAATTTTTAATCAAGGAAATCAAATATAAAAAAAATGGCTAAAGGAGAAATATTTATAGGTTTACCAAAATGGGCACAGGGTGTAATAGCAGTAGTAATTATTGGTGGTATAGGTGTCGTTGGTTATACTATTTACAAAAAAATAAACACTAAACTTAATCCAACAGATGCAAAAAAAGAGGTTGACGCAATCACAGACGAAGTAAAACAATTAGAGGCTCAAGGTCAAAAAGGCGAATTAACTAAATCGCAAATAGCAGGCTTAGCAAATTCTATACAAACCGCTTTAAGTGGAATGACAGAAGATGAGGCAACTGTTTATAAAGCATTCGAAACTTGTAAAAACTATATAGATGTTTTAAACCTTATTAAAGCGTATGGGGAAAGAAGAGTAGGGTATTGGTATTGGAGTTATTTTACAGGAACTTTACCATCTACACTTACACAATTATTTAGTACGGGTGAGATAAAAAAGGTAAACGATATTTTAGCAAAGAAAAAAATTAAATATACTTTTTAATAAAAAATGGACAAAAATGTAAAAGGAATAATAGCAGTTGCGGTATTGGGCGGATTAGGATTCGTTGCTTATTTAGTATTAAAAAAGAAGTTTCCTCAATTTTTTAATTCTTCTATTGGTAATACAACGCCAAACGAAAATTGGAATTTACTACAAACACAGTCAGGCGTTATGGCTAAAATAGACCCACTTTATCCACAAAACAAAGAAGGTCTTGTAATATTTAATTTTAATGAAGGAAAAAATAAAGCTCAATTTTATTATAATAATAGTGTGGCGATATTTGATAATGCAATCAAATCAGGTTCTATAGGAATAGGCACTTATTCAAATGGAGGAAAAGATATTAAAATAGATAGTGGTATAAAAAAAGGAAAAATTAGTGTAAATGCAGCAACACCTGTAGCAGCGTTAATGCAAGTTATAAAATAAAAAAAAATTTACAAATCAATAAAATAAATAACCAATAAAAAAAAGAAAAATGAACAATCCAACAGTAAAAACAGCAATGAAGGTGGCCACAATAGCTGGTGCTTCTGTATTAGTATTAAATTCTGC
>Ga0209500_10000946_pt1 | contig 23178 bp, 17 predicted proteins | sample S_140212_EF_Meta_FD_187323 | JGI IMG/M metagenome (GOLD analysis project Ga0209500, IMG submission 187323) | Freshwater microbial communities from Lake Simoncouche, Canada to study carbon cycling - S_140212_EF_MetaG (SPAdes) (version 2) | ecosystem: Environmental > Aquatic > Freshwater > Lake ...
TGGCGTTACCGCCGTGCTGATGCACCACCACTGCCAGAGATGAAATCAGCTGTAGAAGAGGGCGACAAGCGTCCGTCAACTGCGCCGTTGTGGGATGTGGTGTCTGGTTATGGGAAGCCAATCATGTTTGTTCGTGGCATGCGTAAACAATCTGTGGTTTCCGATGAAGACGAAGCCGAGTTGGTGAAGCGTGCACCTCATGCGCGGGTTGAACATGTTTTGGAAGCTGGCCACAGCGTTCAAGGCGATACGCCGTTGGAATTAGCTGCGTTAATTCGAGACTTCGCCGGGCTGTAATCGGCTCTTTGTTCGTTGCTTATTTGGCAGCGAGGAAATTCATGGCAGCAACTGTGGTTGCGTTGTCATAGCCAACTACTAAGTGACGGTTTGCATACACCGATGCGTAGGTCCATTTCATTTGCTGTGCCATTGTGCGCGCAACTGACGGTGCGGTTACTTGATCACCGCGTGCAATGTTGACAAGTACTCGAGCCTCTTTAGCCATTACGGATGGCTTCACTGCACCGAGTGGTCGCTCTGGTTCTGGAATTTGTGCGCAGAAGGCATAGAGCGCAGCTTCTGAGCCGATGGTGAACTTGTGTGGTTTTACGGCTGCATGTGCTTGAGCAATTCTTTTGGCGTCAGCGCGTGAGACATCGGCGCAACGTCCATATGCCTGAGGGGCGGTTGGTTCAGCTCCGATTAAGGCAACTAGTGGTTTCGAGTCTTTGTTGTTGGCGGCAGTAAGTGCAGCAAACAGTTCCTGGGCATTACCTACGACAATGGTGCGGATCGCGGCTCGAGCAACTGCAACGTACGTAATGGCACGGTCAACGCGTGCGAGCCGAATGTTTGTTTTCATTAGGTCGAGCTCTTTGGCCACGTTGGCATTCATGGTGCACGAAAGGTGCGATGCGCACCAGCGCATTGCGGTCTCAACGCCCAGTGCTGTTGCTGCGATGTGCTGCGAGGCCTGCTTAACCATTGATGTTGAGGGGTCAATAGGCGAATCAAGAACTGCAGCCTGAACTCGTGTTGGGTACTGCATGAGCAGTGCCGTGGCTGTGGTGGCACCACTACCCCACCCAATGATGGAGACTTTCTTTATATGCAATGCCGAGCGCACTGCTTCGACATCGTCGGCCATGTCGAGCGTGCCGATTTCGGTTTCACTGCCTGCGGGCATGATGGCATCGGTTGCGCCACGCGGTGTAACCGAAATGACATTGAACTTTGTAATGGCTGTTCCGAAAGTCAGGACTGCCTTTTCAACCATCGTGCGAGCATCTGGGCCATATTCACGGTCGGGCAGTAATAACAAGGTGCGAGGCGAAGAACCAGAGGTGGCTTTGCGTCGATATAAGGAGATGGAAACGTTGCCAGCGCTTTCGCTGCCTTTATGAATGGGAACAGATATCTTTCCGCATTCGATGGGGCCACATGGGAGCCATGTGATTTGGTCAGTTGTTGCTTCTGCGGCCATTGCCGGAGCTGTCGGAACAACAGTGACTGCTAGTGCTGCGGCGCAAAGAAATGCGAACGCAGAACGACGGATTGTCATGGGCTAACGCAGCGACACAGAGGCTGAGGAAACAAATGCCCCGGCAACAGAAATCACTGCGGTGAAACTTTGCTTCTTAATTTTGGAAATGGGCACCATAAAGAATTTCTTGACGCCCTTGCCAACTAGTTTTCCGTTGCGGTACAGAGAGATCTTCGAACCCTTTGGTGCATTGACTGCCACGCGCAATAGCTTGCCGACTTTTGTGATCTTGCCAATGGAGATCTTCGTCATTGCACTTGTTGGCTGTGGTGCGGATGCCACTGAACTCATCTGGCTTGAAATTGATATTGATGGTGGCGTTGCTACAACTTCGACCGGTGCAGTTACTGCTGGGCTAGGCGTGACTGGGCCAATTGCTTTTGGCGGCACGGAGACTGCGGTCTGTTGTGGGATGCCTGGATCTTCTTCATACACAACAACTGAGGAATCATCTGCAGTGCTGTCAGAAACGACTGCAGAAATATCTACTTCTGCAGACAGCGAGAACGAGTTTGCAGATGCTGGCTGCTGGTACAGCAAGTCATTGGTGGTGCCCACGGGCAAATTGGTGAGAGTGGCATCAGTGGCGTTAGCGATCAGTTGTGTTGCAACTTGTGCAGGAGTCATAGTTGGGGCGTTACCCAACATGTTTGCCACGACACCAGCAACATGAGGAGACGCCATTGACGTTCCTGATTTGGTGGATGTTGCCGTTGGACTAGTTATTGCAGCCGAAATGATATGCACGCCAGGAGCCATAATGTCAACACAGGAACCGCTGTTGGAAAAGGCGGCCGCTGTATCCGTTGAATCAATAGCACCGACCGTGATGGCTGACGCTTCACTTGATGGCGAATAGTTACATGCATCGGAATACCAGTTGCCAGCTGCGACAACAAAGGTGATTCCGTCGGCAACTCCGCGGGCTACTGCATCGTTAATGGCAATATCGACGCCTGACATGGAGCCAATGCTCATGTTGGCAACCGCTGGAACTCCAGCAACGTGATGCTGAATGATCCATTCGATGCCAGAGACGATGTCAGCGGTTGTACCCGAGCCATTGCACTCAAGAACTCGTACAGGAATGATTGTTGCTTGGGTTGCAAAGCCGTATGTACTTCCGGCAACGGTTCCTGCTACGTGCGTTCCGTGACTGTTGCAATCGCCCGAGCCGTTGCCGTCGCTAATTGCAGTAAAACCACTTGTGACTCTGCTGCCAAATTCTGCACTTGTTGCGTACACGCCTGTGTCAATGATGTAAGCAGAGACCCCAGCGCCGGTACCGCCACGCGTAATTTGATTATCAAGCGGCAATGAACGTTGATCAGTGCGATCAAGCCCCCACGATGCTGCGGTCACTGTTGTGGATCCACTAGCAATTGGAATTACGGCGGCACTTGGTGCAGACGCGACGCTTGTACCAACAATGTTCGTCGCTTTCACCGTAAATGTGTATGACACACCATTCGTTAGTTCTGTGACAACACATGCATTGGAAGAAGTTGCACACGTGAAACTTCCAGGTGTGGAAGTAACGACGTATGACGTGATTGCTGACCCACCGCTACTTGCTGGTGTCACCCAACGAACGGCAACACGCGTGTCGCCGGCTGTTGCGCTGACTGATAACGGAGCAGTTGGCGCAGTGGGAGCAGAACGAGGCGTCACCGTGACGGTGGCTGATGGCGGACTAGCCCCATAGGAGTTGACAGCTTTCACTCGCATCGACACTGGCAAGTCAGGTGTCATTTTGGTGAGAGTTGCAGTAAGAGCAGTTGAGACTCCGTCGTTCAGAATGGCCCATCCTGAGGAATTATCGGTGCGAAATTCAACGATGTAATCAGTAACAGGCGCAGCTGTTGCTACGACTGCTGACCAAGCAAGAGTGATTGACGTTGTGCTTACTGTGGCGCGAATGGACGACGGTGGGTTCGGCGTACCTACGCCACGCAGTTGCAATGCAAGCGTTGTAGAGGGTGCGCTACTACCGACGGCGTTAGTTGCAGTGACACGGAATTGGTACTGCACGCCATACGAGAGGCTATTTACACGGATGTTGCGAACATTGACATCTGTGCTGGCGATGCTTGTCCAGGTGGCGCCGTTATCGGTTGACTGCCAAATGGCGTATGACGTAATGGCGGATCCGCCCGTCATCAGTGGACGGGTCCACGACAGATACGCACTAGTGCCAGACAAGAACCCACCGAAGAAACGCGGTTCAGATGAAACCGTGGCCGCAACAGGCGTTGCTTCAACTAACGATGATGCGACGCTTGTTCCGACTGCGTTTACTGCATACGCGCGGAACTTATGTAGAACACCACCAACAAGGTTTGTGTACGACATTGAACGGTTGGCGACAGGGATAACACCAGAACGGGTCCATGTTGTGCCGCCGTCAGTTGAGTACTCAGTGCGATAACTAGTGATGGCACTTCCACCATCAGATAACGGCGTTGCCCAATACAACGTTGCTCCGTTAAACGAGGCATACACCGCTAGCGCGCGTGGTGCAGTTGGCAACTCAAGCGGAAGAGGCGTGAGGACCACGGTATTACTAGCAGGGCTTGTGCCAGTTGCGTTCACTGCCTTGACACGGAATGAGTACGCAATGGTTGAACTAAGGCCAGTGATAGAGGAAGACAACGCAGCGGACACACCATCGTTCACTGTTGACCAGGTGGTTCCAGTATTAACTGATGACTCAATGATGTAATCAGTGATTGCACCACCGGGAATTGAAGACGGCTGTTGCCATGACAAAGTGACTGATTGCCGCCCGGTTTGGCCAATGAGATTCAATGGTGCCGACAATGTTGCTGTCGCTACCGGAGTTGCAAGTACTGGTGTTGATGCAATTCCCGTACCCACCGCATTCACAGCTGAGATGCGGAATGAATACTGGGTTCCATTGGACAGACCAACGATGTTTGCAGCACGTGTAGTGGATGCGGTGTGCGCAAAGACTGTCCATGCAGTGCTGTTGCTCAATGTGTACTCGATTTTGTAATCAGTGATTGCTGATCCGCCGTCTGATGCAGGAAGCGACCAGGCAAGTGCAACAGCCTGTGACGACGGTGTGGCAGTTGGCGAAAGCGGAACAGAAGGAACAGCGACTGGCGCTGCTGCCAATGAAGCTGAATACGCCAAATTGTTTGGTGAACCAACGCCGACATTTGTCAGGACATTTTTCGTTGCAGCGTCGGTAATTGCTGTGGCGACTGCAGCAGGGGTGGCCGATGCGCGAGTTTCTAAGTACACGGCTGCGATACCTGCAACGAACGGTGACGCCATAGATGTACCCGACATGCTGGCTACAGCGGTAGCTGAGCCTCTGTATGCAGACGAGATGCTTGAACCCGGAGCAAACACATCAAGACATGTTCCGTAGTTGGAATATGCCGCACGTGAATCATCCGCTGCAGTTGCACCAACCGTGATTGCAGATGGTGCACTGGATGGAGAGTAGTTACATGCATCGGCATTGTCGTTTCCTGCTGCAACTACAACAGTGACGCCATCGGCCACTGTGCTAGCGACTGCACTGTTCAGTGAAGCACTGACTCCTGCACCAACACTGAGGTTCGCAACAGCCGGAACGCCTGCTAGGTGGTTTGTGATTACCCAGTTCAAACCAGAGATGAGACCAGAGACAGTGCCTGAACCTGCGCAATCAAGAACTCGCACAGGCACGATGGATGCAGACTTCGCTACGCCGTACTTGGTGCCGGCCATGATTCCAGAAACGTGAGTTCCGTGACCGTTGCAGTCTTCCGTGCCGTTGACATCGGTGATTGCTGTGAATCCGGACTTAATTCGACCTGTGAAGTCAGTATGTGTGCTGTTGATACCCGTGTCGACAACATAAGCAGTAACACCGACACCACTTGCTGTGTATGAATACTTCGAGTTCAGCGGAAGTGCACGTTGGTCAATGCGGTCAAGACCCCAACCCGGTGTTGGCTGATCCGTAGCTGCTGAAACAATTCGGTCAGGTTCAATTCTGACAACATTGGGGTTCGCATTCAGTGCTGCGACTTCTGACGAGGTGAGGTTGGCAACAAAACCATTGATTGCATTTGAGAATGTGGCGATGACCCCGTCGGTCACCGATGTGGCGGCAACTGCACTTGCAGTGTTGCTTGCGAACTGCACGATGTAACGACCAGGAACAATGTCGCCAGTTGTGGCATTCGTTGGAACAGATAAGCCGGTGACGATGTCCGCCGTGACGTCATCCACCTGGAACGAGTTGTTCGGCTGCACAATTCGTACTGCCGGATCAATAGAGGTCTTGATTGCTTGCGCCTGGGTGAGAGTACGAACTGCCACGGTTCCGTCGCGCTCCACGATGACGTACTCGGTGGTGCTTGCTGCTGCCGCAGAGAGCGGACTGATGGCGACTGCGGAAATGACAACTGCCCCTGCACAGAGGGCTCGAAAGAGGCGAGTAATCGTCACCATTTAATTCTAGGGCGGTATGGAAACGCTCCCCGTCCGCACTGCCTGAATTCGGGGTTAACGAGCGAAGATTGCCACAAGAATTGGCGTCACAATGAGCCCTGGAAGCAGAGAACCCAGCTTGATTTTCTTGATTTCAAGCAAATTGAGGCCGATAGCGAGAACAGTGAATCCGCCGGCGGCAAACAGCTCAGTTCTCATGCGGTCGTCAAGAAGCGAATCGATACCCGTGCCCCCAAGCGTCAGCAGGCCTTGGACCACGAAAACTCCAATGGCGCTGAAGGCTGCGCCGATGCCGTAGATGGATACAAAGATGATCGACATGAAGCCGTCGAGCGTTCCTTTGATGATGTACAACTGCGGCGTGCGACCACTGGCGTCTTCAATTGCGCCGAGAATTGTCATGGGCCCAATGCAGAACAGCAGGGTTGCAGTGACAAACCCTTCAACAAAGGTGCTGGACTGATCTGACTTTTTAGCGAAGCGCTTCTTCAGGCGCTCCCCTATTCCTTCGAGATGTTCTTCAATGTGCAACAACTCACCGATAACGGCACCGATCACCATGCCGACTAGAGGGAAAACCAAGTTGTGAGTATCCATTGCATTGCTGATGCCCATGATGACCGTTGCAAGACCTATGACCTGCACAACGATGGTGCGAATGGATTCGCGAATGCGATGACCGATGAAATAGCCGACCGAACTTCCCACAATCACCGTGGAGGTATTGATAAGAGTTCCTAGGCCGCGCACAAGTTCTTACGCTACCGACACGGAATCTATGTGCTGTGGTTATCGTGGCTAGGTGCCAATTGTGCAACTATCTGCGGGTTCAACCACTGTTTCTATCGATACATCAGCTGGTGGACGTGTGTCGTCACTCATTATGGATGGCACAGAGTTATTGGTGACAGCAGCAGAAGACACGTTGGGCTGGGGCCTCTACCCCATGGTCCCGTTTGCAGGTCGTGTGCGTGATGGCGTTCTAATGTTTCGCGGGCTGCAATATGAATTGCCATTGCGGTTACCGCCGAATGCATTGCACGGCACCGTTCTTGATGTTGAGTGGACTGTTGTTGAACAATCACCCGCAAAAGTAACGATGACATGTGATCTTGGTTCTGATTGGCCGTTTGCCGGAAGCATTACTCACGTGATTGATGTTGTTGATGGTGATGTGTTGTTTACGCTCACGCTTGATGCGTTAGAACCGCAACCTGCGCAAGTGGGTTGGCATCCGTGGTTTTTGCCGCCACGTCATTCACACCACAACTTCACCGCCATGTTGCAACAAGATGTCAGTGGTATCACAACGAATCAACGCGTGCCGGTCCCGCATCGTAAATACGACGATTGTTTTGTCAAGCCGATCACGATGCCGTGGCTCACAATTGGTGACGTGAAGGTGGAAATTTCAAGCGACTGTTCGCATTGGGTTATTTACAACGCAAACCCAGCAGGTATTTGTTTTGAACCGCAGTCGGGGCCGCCGAACGGCATTAACACCGAGCCGTATGTTGTGATGCCAGGTAAGCCGCTTGTGCGACACATGGCAATTACACGAATTAGTTAGCCCAGGCTGCGCGCATGCGGCGCAGGGTTGCGGTGCGAATATCGCCCCAGGTGCCACCAAGAATGTTGCGTACGGTGCCAAGCGAGGGCACTTTTTGGGTGCCGTTCACTGTGGAACGCCACAGATCGAACTGATGACTTGCACCATGATGTGCTGGTTCGCGCAGGAAACGCTCAACGAAACCGAATAGTTGTTCTTCGTCCCACGTGCGTTCGTAATTGGAACGCAATGCTTCACCACTGGATACGCCAACTGACGAACATGCTGCAGACCATGAACCAAACAGCTGCACAATGCGCGCAACGCTTGGGCCTTGAATGCGACCACTGCGCAAAAGTGCTGTGTAGGCGTTGTGTGTCAGTGGCGTTGCCATGAGATTTGCTGCTTGCAATGCACCACGAGCACGATCACGTGTTACAGAAATAGTTTGTGACTCAACACGCTCTGTTGGTGCGGTTAATTCGTCATCACCAAGAATCAACCATTCGACAGGACGAGCAGCAGTTGTAATTGCGGGTAGCGGCGCAGCAAGTGCTGAAGATATTTCGTTCAATGTTGCACCGGGATGCGTGTTCAGATATTCACTGATGCGTTCTGTGAGTTCAGAGCGCACTTCTGCTTTTGTTGGCTTAGTGCGTGTGCGCGTTGCCTTTGCTGTGGCGGTTGTTGCATTTTTGCTGCCGTAGCGCAGAAGGAATTCGCCGAGGGTGCGCATATGGCTGCGGCTTATTGTGTTGTTTTCATCAAGGAGTTCGAGCTCTGCAGCTGCCCAAACGACAGATTCAGGTAACTCCGCCAAGGGGATGCGTTGTGTCACGAAATTTATAGTATCTGCCTATTCATATAGTCCCCCCTATGACATATAGTCATGCAAACACATGAGGGGGCTCACCGTGACAATCAACTTGGATCATGAATGGGAATCACTGTTGCCCGTTGGCGACACACACCCGTATCGCACGGGCGCATGGCGACCACAAACGCGTGAATGGACCGCGCGTGACATGCATGTTGAAGGTGAAATTCCTACTGATTTAAACGGCGTGTACTTACGCAACACGGAAAACCCACTAGTACCGAATACCGACCGGTATCACCCATTTGATGGTGATGGGATGATTCATTCCATTTCATTTCGAGAAGGTCACGCTGAATATCGCAACCGTATGGTCCGTACAGAAGGTCTAACTATCGACCTCGCAGCTGGCGGACCGCAATGGTCTGGCTTAGCTGAATCTCCATTAACTGCAGTGAGAACTGATGGTTGGGGTGCCCGAACACGTATGAAAGATGCCAGCAGTACCGACGTTGTGGTGCATGGCGGCGTGGCGCTTTCTAGTTTTTATCAGTGCGGAGATTTGTATCAGCTTGACCCAATCACATTGGAAGATAAAGGCCGCGCATCGTGGAGCGGAGCGTTTCCTGACGCTGGCGTTTCTGCACACACAAAGGTTGATGAAAAGACCGGCGAATTGTTGTTCTTCAATTACCAAACCACATACCCGTACATGCATTACGGCGTTGTGTCTCGTGAAGGAGTACTGACGCACTACACACCAGTGCCGTTGCCAGGGCCGCGTTTGCCACACGACATGTGCTTCACTTCGAATTACTCAATCTTGAACGACTGCCCGTTGTTTTGGAAAGAAGATTTGATTCAGCGCGGCATTTACGCAACAAAATTTCATGAAGACATGCCAACACGTCTTGGAGTGATTCCTCGTCATGGAACCGAGAAGGACATCAAGTGGTTTGATTGCGAAGCGACGTATGTTTTGCATTGGATTAATGCATACGAAGAAGGCGATGAAATCATCGTTGACGGTTACTTTCAGTTTGACCCCTCTCCCACCATGGGGCCAGAAGCAACTGTTGATCAGCGCATGTTCCGCTTTCTTGATTTGTATGCAATGCAATCAAAGCCATACCGCTGGCGTTTGAATATGAAGACCGGTGCAGTGCGTGAAGGCTTGTTGTCTGACACAGTTACCGAATTCGGCATGATTAACCCGCAGATTGTTGGCAAGAAATACGACTACGTGTATTCCGTTGTGCCAACTGAAGGCTGGTTCACATTCGAAGGTCTTATCAAGCACAATGTGACCACGGGCGAAGAGGAAACATTCCGTTTGCCTTCCGGTGTGTACGCAAGTGAATCTGTGTTTGCGCCTCGGCCGAATTCACGAAGCGAAGACGACGGCTATCTCATTACTTTCACCATGGACGTGGTGAACGATGTAAGCCACTGTGAGATCTTTGACGCCCTGCGCCTCAGCGACGGCCCTGTGGCCCGAATACAGCTGCCAGAGCGCATTTGTAGCGGCACCCATGCCTATTGGGCAGACGCTGCAACCCTTACGCCGCAGGGATAAGCCACCCCGGGGCAATTCGCCCTAATTATGACTGGATTAGTCGGGTATTAGATAGCCTGCCCTGATGCAGTTTCCGGTGAACCTCAACCTTCACGGCCGACCCGTCTTGGTGGTCGGCGGCGGTCGCATTGCTTATCGCAAAGTGGAACAACTTCTGATGGCTGACGCCGAGGTCACCGTGCTGTCGCCCATGTTTGTCGACGAGTTCCATTCCCTTCCCGTGACATTGGTACAACGCGAATATGCCAGTGGCGATATTGATGCTTTCCGTTTGGTGATTACCGCCACAGGCAACATGCCCGTGAATCAGCAAATTTTTGACGAGTGCGAAGCCAAAGGTATTTGGATCAACTCAGCTGACGACCCAGACCGTTGTGCGTTTACATTGCCTGCAGCATTACGTCGCGGTGATCTGATGGTCACTGTGTCTACTGGTGGCGCAAGCCCAGCTCTTGCTTCATGGTTGCGTTCACACCTTGAACTCTCGATTGTCCCCGAGTTTGAAGAAGTGGTGTCACGTCTTGCTATTGAGAGAGCACGCATTCATGCCGAAGGTGAATCAACCGAAAATGTGCAGTGGCAACCAATCATCGCGGGCGTAATGGCAGACCTTGGTATGACATGCCCGGTAGTTCGCGAAGTGGAAACAGCGCAATGACCGTTCATCTTGTTGGCGCAGGCCCTGGAGACCCAGAACTTCTTACCGTGAAGGCCGTTCGGTTGATTGGCGAAGCAGACGTGATAGTTCACGACTATTTGTCGAACGATTCGATTCTTGAATTAGCTAAACCCGGCACTGAATTCATTGATGTAGGTAAGAAGCCTGGTAACCCAACACCACAAGAGTTGATTAACGCGTTGTTGGTTCACCTTGGCGCACAAGGAAAGAATGTTGTGCGGCTGAAGGGTGGTGACCCTTTCGTATTTGGTCGTGGCGGCGAAGAAGCACAAGCCCTAATGGAAGCACACATTCCATTCACTGTGGTTCCTGGCATTACATCAGCAATTGGTGTGCCTGCAGCTGCTGGTATTCCAGTAACGCACCGCAATGTGTCGCCAGCGTTCACCGTTGTTACAGGACACCGTGAAAACGGTGGTTCAGCAAACATCGCGTGGGAAGCACTTGCGCAAGTGGGTGGAACGATTGTTGTTCTGATGGGGGTTTCGGAACGAGCTCTCATTGCTGAACGCCTAATGGCTGGTGGATTATTGGCCACTACCCCTGTTGCTGCGATTCGTTGGGGTACGCGCGCTGAACAAGTAGTTGTACGCACCACCTTGGGCGAATTGGGAACAGCAGCATTGAAGGCCCCGAGCACCATTGTGATTGGCGCAGTAGCGGCGTATGAATTCTTGGATAGTTCAATAACTGATCATTTAGTGGCAGGTGCATGACATGCGTCGCTCTATAGATGTTGTTCAGATTGACGCCACAGATCTTCCCGATGGCCTTGATGACATCACGCCCATCATGTGGACCGTTGCCGTTAGTGATGACTACGACGATGCAACACCACGTGTGGTGCTGACTGTCGAACCACTTGGAGCAAACGGTGAAGGTTTGGTTGCACACCTTGCACCCGATAACGCACGCAGATTACGAAAAGCACTAGCAGATGCCCTCCGCGAGGTGGGCGAAAAGGAATAGCCATGACAATTGCAGAAGCCCCTATCCCACGCGATCTTGATGCAGAACAACTGCGCGATATCGAACGATTCGAGATCGCTATTGATCAGTTCTTGAAAGGCGAAATTTCAGACGATGTATTTCGTGTGATGCGCCTAAACAACGGCATCTACGGACAGCGCCAAGGCGGCACAGCACAAATGGTGCGCGTGAAGTTGCCTGCAGGTTCCATTACCCCGGAACAGTTCGACGTAATGGCCGACTTGTCATCAGAGTTTTCACGCGGATGGGGACACATCACCACTCGCCAGAACATTCAGTTCCACTTCGTAGACCTTCGCAAAATTCCTGACTTGTTGCGTCGTCTTGCTGATGTGCAACTCACGTCACGTGAAGCATGTGGCGACACAGTGCGAAATGTAATGGCGTGCCACTTAGCTGGTGCGTGCCCATACGAAAAGCTTGATGTCACACCATGGGCCGAAGCGGTGTATCGCCATTTCGTACGTAACCCACTGGGTCAGCGTTTGCCTCGCAAATTCAAGGTGAACTTCTCTGGTTGCTCGACTGACTGTGGTCAGGCAATGTTCAACGACGTTGGCGTTGTTGCTGCAACTCGCACACTTGAAGACGGTTCAATCGAATCTGGCTTCCGTATCTACATTGCTGGTGGACTTGGCGCAACACCACACCCAGCACTGGCATTGGAAGACTTCACATCACGTGAAGACCTATTGCCAACAGTGGAAGCTGCATTGCGCGTGTTCGACCAGACCGGTAACCGCGACAACAAGTTGCGTGCCCGCATGAAGTGGGTTGTTGACCAGTTGGGAATTGAAGAAGTGCGTCGTCGCGTTATCAAGATTCGCCACACACTTCCTGCATCATCTTCATGGCCAGGCGGAATTCCAGCTGAAGTACGTACAGCAGGTGATGCACCAGCAGGTCGAATTACAGAAGGCGAAGTGTCACAGGTTGGTCAGAGCACCATCATCAACTTCACATCATCAGATCCGTTCCGCCGCTGGGAAAATGCAAGCGTTATTCGCGGTGCAGCTAACGGCACCGTGTCAGCAATTGCATACGCACCACTTGGTGACATCACTGCAGATCAGTTCCGTGCGCTTGCAAGAATTCAGCGCCACTTCAAGTCTGATGTTCGTTTGTCGAACCGCCAGAACGTAGTGTTCCGCAGCTTGCAGCCAAGCCAAATGCGTGAGCTGTACGACATGCTGGATGAAATTGGTATGGCACGTCCTGGTGCTGAACTTGCTCGCGACGTTGTTGCGTGCCCTGGTGCAGATACTTGCAACATTGCAGTTACACAGTCACGTGGACTTGCAAAAGCAATTGGCGACAAACTGGAAGAAGAAGGACTCGCTGAAATCGGCGGAGTGCGTATCAACATTTCTGGTTGCACCAACAGCTGTGGTCAACACCACGCAAGCGACATTGGTTTCTTTGGTGCAGAGCGTCGTGCACACGGCAAGTCATTGCCCGGTTACCAGATGCTTCTCGGTGGTTATGTCGGCGAAGAGCAGATTCACTTCGGTGAAAAAGCACTGCGTGTACCTGCAAAAGCAGCACCTGAAGCAGTTGCTCGCGTGGTTCGTCGCTTTGCTGCGGAACGCTCCGCTGCTGAAACCTTCCAGGGCTGGCTTGCCCGCTCTGGTGGCGCAGTTGCAGTAGCTGACGGCTTGCGTGATCTTGATGAGATTCCAATGCCAGACGCATCACCTGAGTTCTTTGTTGACTATGACGAGACTGGGCCATTCTCTGGCGAAGTCGGCGATTCGGAATGCGCAGTCTGATTCAGTAACAAACTGACAGAATGGATGCGATGGCTCGTGACATTCGCACCGACACATACTTAGGCACAGTTGTGCATGTTGTGGCTGACCGCCAGAACAGACCGAACCTACCCATTGCCGGTTGCCCATTTTGTGTTGGTGGCCTTGAAGCGCCCGAGAAGTATTCAGTTCGATCATTTCCGAACCGTTGGCCGGCACTAGAAGAGGGCTACTGCGAAGTGGTGCTGTACTCCCCTAACCACGAAGCAACGTTTGGCACATTGACTGCTGATGAGGCGTTATCTGTTGTGAACCTGTGGGCGCAGCGCACGCAAGCACTGCGCGAAATGCCAAACGGTGAATACGTGATTGTGTTCGAAAACCGTGGCGCGGAGATTGGTGCGACTATTTCGCACCCACACGGACAGATCTATGCCTTTGATCATGTTCCACCACGCCCTGCGCGCATGATTGCTGCTGGGTGGGAACCTGTGGTGTCTGGCGAGCATGTGATTCTTGAAGTTGATGGGTGGCGCGTATTCAGTGAATACGCAGCGGTGTACCCCGTATCTATTCGCATTGCACCCATACATCGCATTGCAGACCTTGCTGATATGAATGCAGTTGACCGTGCGGTTCTTGCTGCAACGTTGGTGCGAGTGTTTGCGGCTCTTGATGCATTGTTTGATGCGCCACTTCCGTACATGATGTGGATCAATCAGGCGCCACGTACTCGAGATGATTGGCCAGATGCATGGTTCAACATTGAAATTGTGTCTCCGTGGCGCGCACAAGGGCTTCCCCGATTTATTGCAGGTGTAGAAGTGGCAAGCGGAGAGTTCTTCAACCCTGTTGACCCTGCCGATGTTGCGGCACGTCTCCGCGCTCTGCTGTGATGCGAGTTGTTGCGCCGGGGCGCGTGAACCTTATTGGTGAACACACCGACTACACAGGTGGACTTGTGTTTCCGATGGCAATCGACCGTTGGACAACCATTGATTACGACATTGCTGGTTCTGGAATAGTTCTTGACTCAGCTGATGAAGACGGCACCGTTTCTCTTACATCGGGGCAACCATTTGACGCTGCAATGACACCATCGTGGGGACGGTATGTGGGTGCTGTCGCATCACTAATGGATTCACCACGTGGAATTTCTGGGCGTATCACCACCACGATTCCGGTTGGCGCTGGCTTGTCTTCAAGTGCTGCACTTGAAATTGCAGCAGCGTTAGCGCTTGGTAGTGAATTGCCTTTCTCAGAGTTGGCACAACTGACACAGCGAGCAGAGCATGTAGCCACCGGTGTACCCACAGGCATTATGGACCAGTTATGCATTGCTAGCGCCCGTGAAGGTCACGGAACAATGATTGACTGCCGCACGTTAGAAGTGCAGCACGTGCCAATTCCTACTGATGTGAAAATTATGGTGCGGTTTATTGCACACCGAACCTTGGTTGGCTCTGCCTACGCAGACAGGGTTGCCCAATGCGCCGCAGCAGAATCAATCATTGGGCCTCTACGAGACGCATCATTGGCTGATGTTGGTGCAATTACAGATGCAACCATTGCATCGCGAGCTCGTCATGTGATTTCCGAGAACGCTCGAGTGGTTTCGTTTGCATCAGCACTAGCCAGCGGTGACTATTCAACAGCTGGCGAAATCATGACTGATAGTCATCGCAGTTTGGCAGAAGACTTTGCAACATCAAACGACCAAATGAACGCTGCTGTTCAAGATATGCGTGCAATACCTGGTGTATTTGGTGCGCGTATGACCGGTGGCGGCTTTGGTGGCTGCATTGTTGCGTTGTGTGAACCAGATGCAGTTGTTGATGGTTGGCATGTGCAGCCTGTATCAGCTGCCCACCACGTTCTCTAGCGGTACGACACCACGTAAGCGAATCTGTATTCGCCTGGAGCAATGCGATATTTCGGCAAGGTGTCTGGACCGCAACTTGCTGTGCCAACACCGCGATGTGCAATATCGAGATGCACGTTCAGGGCTGGTTGACGTACAAGATCGGCGTGTTCACTGGCGGCATACAAATCATGTGCTGAATGGTGCACTGCAGACATATGCAAGAGGCAGCCATCAGCTTCGATTCGCAGCACATGGTCCTTTTTAGTGTCCAAGAATTCCATCCATCGACAATCAGTACGTAAACCGAACTCTTGCGGAACTAGGTATGGCAATTCATCTGGCTTGCCTTCGTATATGCCCACCATTGCAGATGATTCACGATCTGGGTAACACTCATGTGGGCCGTTGCCATACCAACGCACAGTGGTGAACCGTGCAGGAATACTGAACATGGCACCAACACGTGGCACGTCTGCCATGTCTTTCGGAATCACAACTGTGTGTTCGTACCGAACAGCGCCACCTGTGAGTTCAGTAATGGTTGTTGTGCTTTCCACCATGTCGGCATCGTCTGTAGCGATGCCCTGTTCAGACCATCTGGCAAGTGACTTACCACCACCATGATGCTGATCCATCAGTTTGAATCCGTCGTTATCGGTTGGTGCACGCCACAAGGTGACCTGCGGAGAAATATCAATTGGCAAAACAGAAGCTTCAGGAATTGTCGCTTCAACCGGAGATGACTTTCGCAGTGTCACTTGATCCCACGACACCACATGGCCTTTCGGGGCCCATGGCGTATCGCGAGCCAATGTCCATGTCACAGAAAAGAACACTTCATTTGCCTCGTGCGGAATGATGACCGGAATATCAACTTTTTCAGAAGAGTCAGCAGCAATCTTTGGCACCGTTAGCTTGCCTGTCTTCGTAACAACGCCGTCAACAAGCAATTCCCATGTTGCTTTGTAGCCAGACAGGTCTGAAAACCACTGTCGATTACGAACAACCAAATGCGGGTCCTTGTTTTTACTTTTCAGCTCAACAGAAACTGGACGATGCACCCACGCCAACTCACGCATCACAGGGTGCGGTGTCATGTCTGCATGAATGAGGCCGTCTGCAACGAAATTTCCGTCATTCGGTGTGTCACCAAATTGTCCGCCATATGCAAGACGTGTTGTGCCGTTCGGCAAACACTGTGTGAGTCCGTGGTCTTTCCATTCCCACACAAATCCACCTTGCAAACCAGGAGTATTTTCAAATGCATCCCAATAGTCAGCGAGTGAACCATTCGAGTTACCCATGGCATGGCTGTATTCGCACATAATCAGAGGGCGTGTGCCATCGCCAGATTTTCCATACGCAACGATGTCGTCGATGGTGGAATACATCGGGCACACAACATCAGATGACATCAGGCCGCCATCTACCCAGCCAGCATGAAAGATTGCGCCTTCATAGTGAAGTGGGCGCGACGGATCATATGAACGGATCCACTGTGAAGCTGCGTCATGCACAGCGCCGTAACCCGCTTCGTTTCCGAGCGACCACATGATGATGCTCGGGTGGTTCTTGTCGCGCTCTACCATGCGGCTGATTCGTGACATCCATGTGGCCCTGTATGCAGGGTCGTGGCACAAGCTGGTATTCCAAGCGTGGCTTTCCGCATTGGCTTCGTCAATGACGTAGAGGCCCAATTCATCACATAGGTCTAGAAGGCGTGAATCATTCGGATAATGCGAACAACGAACAGCGTTCACATTGTGCTGCTTCATCAAGACAAGATCTGCTCGCATGTCTTCAACATCAACTGCCTTGCCCTTATCCGGGTGGTGATCATGACGGTTGACGCCACGAATCATCACGCGTTCGCCGTTTATCAGTAACGAGCGTTTACGTACTTCCACACTGCGAAAGCCGGTGATGACAGGAACAACATCCGTCACTTCCCCTGCAGGGTTTACCAGTTGAACAATGACGCGATATCGATTCGGGTTTTCTGCAGTCCACAGATCAATATTCGGGATATCCCATGAAATGTCTGCAACATGGCCAGCGAAAACATACGGCGAATCAAACCACGGCACGTCGACCGAATGCGCAGTGCCAATGCGTTTGCCGACAAGCGTCTCAAGATGAGCAACTGCTGTCCATCCGCGTTGCAACTTTTGTTCATGCGGAACATTGAGGTGAACCTGCACCCCGACCGTTCCTACAGGAGACGTGCGCAATGACTTACGAATCACGCCTGCATTCACTCGAACATCATTAATGCCAATCATTGCCTGTGATGTAAGGAACACTTCGCGATGCAAACCCGCCATCCACCACTGATCTTGATCTTCTAGATGACTTTGCGCCGAGAAACGACACACCAGGATTGCCAATTCATTCTTGCCACTTGTTAGTGCAAATGAAATGTCATATTCACTTGGTAACCGGCTATCTGTGCCGTACCCAACAAAGGTGCCGTTTACGTACACCATGTGCACGCTCTCTGCTCCACCAATGTGAAGAACAGTGCGTCGATCTTTCCAATTCTTTGCAACCGTAAAAGTGGTGCGATGTACCACAGTTGCAACTGTTGGTGGCAACGTTGGCGGACGACCTTTCCATGGCATTTGAACATTGGTGTAGTGCGGTTCATCACCAAGACCTGCAAGAGTCCAGTTTCCTGGTACTGAAATAGATGTCCACGATTTCGTGTCATCAGAAATTGCTGATGCAGGAACTTCATTTACGTCCTCATAACGTTTGATCTTCCATTGACCATTCAATGACACAAACCATGGGCTACCTGCACGGTCGCCCGTACGTGCCGTATCGATATCTGGATATGTGGTGTGTATGGACCGCATTGGGCGACGGTGCATCTGCACAATCTCAGGGTCAGCCCAAGGTTTGACAAAACTTGTATCAAAAATTGACATAACTACATCTTTCCACGCCGCCCTAGGACTACCGTTCTCCAAGTGATTACTCGACTGACTTCCTTTATTACCGACCTATGGGCCATGGCCAAGCGCCATGTCGTCCTTACCGCGGTACTCGTTTTCCTGTGCTTACTGTTCGTCGGGTTTTCTTTCCTCATTGGGTTCGTGCAGATGTCCGTTCTGCTGGCCCCTGTCGCGCTCATCGCTTGGTGGATCATCACAAAGCGCGACCCGAAGACGGGCCGAGCTGAAGCACTAACGGTTATTTCATCTATCGCAATCGCATTTGTTGTTGTGTTCGCGCTCATCCAAGCTGTTCCATACGGACGTAGCCATTCGAATGGCCCTATTACGGGGGAACCAAAATGGTCGTCTCCCCAAACACGCGAGCTGATGGTTCGTGCGTGTTTCGGATGCCATTCCAATGAAGTGAAGTACCCGTCGTACGCGAATGTGGCGCCAATCTCATGGGCAGTGCAAAACCATGTCGATGAAGGTCGTTCAAAAGTGAACTATTCAGAGTTCACTACCAACTCTGAAGGAGCAGACGACACTATTGAAGTCATTCAGAACGGTTTCATGCCTCCTTCGTATTACACAAACTTTGGTCGTCACCCAGAAGCAAATCTGACAGCTGCTGAAAGAAACACCTTGATTGCCGGCCTCAAGGCCACTCCTGGAATGGGAGATGGCGGCGGTGGCCGCGACTAGTCAACGCTCGGGCGATTGAACATTGATCGCCATGCCATAAGGTTTGAGCCATGAGTTCGGCCACCAATTCAGCATTGATAGAGGCGTCGATACCCACGTTGTTGATGTGTCTTGCGCAACTCACAGGCGATGAGAAATGGTTACAAGAGCCGTTCCTTCCCCGACGCGACACCAACTTGTTTCACGATGAAACTGGTGGGCTCTCCGATGACGTGCAGCAAGAAGTCCGCACAGCAATGTCAGTGGTTCTTGACGAACTAAGTGCTGGCACACGAACTATTCCCACCGAAATTGACAACGAACAGTTCGTCACCATGATGCGTACGTGTGTTGCCGAGCAAGTTGCACCCGAATACGCCCCAATGCTGCTGGAAGAATTGGGATTCGTTGATCGCGACGTGCACTGGTCTGCTGCTCTGGCGCCCGACATGCCTGCCGGTTTTCGCGTACTGGTGATTGGTGCAGGGTTTGCAGGTATCTGTGCGGCCATCAAACTTGGCCAACTTGGTATTCCATACGTAGTCGTGGAAAAGAACTCAGATATTGGCGGAACGTGGTTTGACAACAACTACCCAGAAGCCGGCGTTGATACGCCAAACCACTTCTACTCATATTCTTTTGCCCCGAATACTCGCTGGAACAACTACTTCTCTAAGCGCGCAGATATTTGGAAGTATGCACGTGATGTTGCGGAACGTCACAACATCATTTCCAATATTACGTTTTCAACTGAAGTGTCATCGTTGCATTGGAACAATGACAGCAACTCGTGGAATGCGGTTATTGAATCGAACGGAAAAACACGAAGCGAAGATTTTCCCATTGTGATCACGGCTGTTGGCCAATTAAACAGACCAAATCTGGCACCTGCGCGAGGTATTGAGAATTTCACAGGCTCGTGGTTCCATTCAGCTCATTGGGACCACTCGGTTGATCTTGCTGGAAAGCGAGTTGCAGTAATTGGTACTGGTGCAAGCGCAATGCAATTCATGCGCACCGTTGCTGCTTCAGCTGGCGACGTGACTATCTTCCAACGTTCGCCACAATGGATTCGCCCTAGTTCTGATTACCACCGCACCGTTTCTGCTGGCACCATGTGGTTGCTAGAGAATGTTCCGTTCTATGCCCAGTGGTATCGCTTCGGATTGTTTTGGCGATTCGGTGATGGCTTATTGAATACGTTGCGTCGTGACCCCGAATGGCCACACCCGGAACGTTCCATGAACCGCCACAATGACCGCCATCGTCAGCAAATGACTGAGTTTGTAGAGACTGCGCTAGAGGGTCGGCCTGACCTGCTTGAGAAGTGTTTACCCACATACCCGCCATACGGAAAACGCATTCTGATCGACAACGACTGGTACCCCACATTGCGCCGCGACAACGTGCACCTGATTGCAGAGGGCGTCGACCACATCACGCCAACGGGAATTGTTGATTCATCGGGAACTACTACGGAATTCGACGTAATCATTCTTGCCACCGGCTTTCAGGCTGGAAACCTCTTATCCCCTATTGATATTCGCGGTCGCAGCGGAACAGCACTACGAGACGTGTGGGGCACAGATAATCCGAAGGCATACCTTGGAATCACTGTTCCCGATTATCCGAACATGTTCATGTTGGTTGGCCCCAATACGTTTGTGGCACATGGTGGAAGCATCATCTTTCAAGCCGAGTGCGAGATGCGATACATCACTGATTGTTTAGTAACAATGATCGAACAACAGATCGCAAGTGTTGAGGTACGTGCTGATATCCATGATGACTACAACGAGCGAGTGGATGCGGAACACAACGAACTTGTATGGGCGCATGCCGGCCTCAACAGTTGGTATCGCAATGCTCAGGGCAGAGTGTTCTCGCCGATGCCGTGGCGCTTTGTTGACTATTGGGAAATGACACATGATTTCGATCAAAATGAATACGTGGTCTCATCATGAATCAACCGTTTAATACCAATGGTGGTATTCATGAAATCCCGCTGCCGTCTGGAACTGGACGGCTCTGGCTATGCGGAAAGCATTACATCGGACCAAATGTTGAAGAAGTCCTTGCTGAATGTGACAACGCAATTGCCGTATGCCTTGTGCAAGAACATGAACTTACGGATCGTTACCCCTCATACGTTGAATGGCATGGAGCTCATGCAGGGACTCGTGGTATCTGGAACCCCATCGATGACTTGTCGTACCCAGAGTTCGATGACATCTTTGATTTCGTATCCACGTTGAGTGATCACCTTCGAAACGGACAGTCGCTCGTGGTGCACTGTGCAGCAGGAATTGGCCGAGCAGGAACTACTGGTACTGCCCTGCTGATGATGTTGGGTATGAATTCCACTGACGCCTTGACACATATTCGTGAACATCGCCCGATGGCCGGGCCCGAAGCAGGAACTCAACGAAAATTCATTGAAGACCTTGCTGCTCATCTTGATAGCAACACCTGACCAATGGCCGTTCAACGCATCATCTCCCCTATTGACGGCTCTGTTATTGCAGAACGTGAACTCGCCTCTGACGCTGTAGTCGATGCGGTCTTGCACACTGCGAAGGCTGCGCAAATGGCCTGGCGTGCCACGCCAATCTCAGAACGCATTCGTTTATGCGAGGCGATGATTGTTCACCTTGAGAGTTCAGTGGCTGACATTGCCACAGAAATTTCATGGCAGATGGGTCGCCCTGTGCGGTACACGCCGAATGAAATTCTCCGCGGAGCACAAGAACGTGCCCGGTACATGATGTCGATAGCAGCCGCGGAACTTGCCGATGTGTCGGTGCCGCAGGTTGACGGGTTCACTAAGTACATTCAGCGCACCCCGGTTGGCACCGTGCTTATTGTGGCGCCGTGGAACTACCCATACCTCACTGCCATCAACTCATTGATTCCTGCTCTGTTGACAGGCAATACCGTCATCATGAAGCACGCATCACAAACATTGTTGTGCGCAGAACGATTCAGTGAGGCTTGTACCGCTGCTGGTTTTCCCGCTGGCGTATTCCAACATGTTCATGCAAGCCACAACGCTGTTGAGCGAATGATTCAAGACCCTCGCATCAACTTTGTTGTGTTCACCGGGTCTGTTCAAGGTGGTGCAGCAATGGAACGTGCCGCTGCTGGGCGATTCATTGGTGTTGGCACTGAACTGGGTGGCAAAGACCCGTCATACGTTCGCCACGATGCAGACCTATCTCTTGCAATAGGCGAGAACGTTGACGGCGCATTCTTTAACTCAGGACAAAGCTGTTGTGGCATTGAACGCATCTATGTTCACGACTCTGTGTATGACGCATTCGTCGAAGGTTTTGTTGATCTCACGAAGCAATATGTTCTTGGTAATCCGATGGATGCAGCGACAACAATCGGACCCATGGTGAATGCAGCAGCAGCCACATTTGTTCGCGGTCAAGTGTCTGCTGCACTCGCTAGCGGCGCGCGAGCACTTGTTGATGAATCACACTTTGCAGCATCAGCCGCCGGCACCGCCTATATGGGGCCCACCGTCTTAGTAGACGTTGATCATTCCATGAACATCATGCGCGAAGAATCTTTTGGCCCCGTCATTGGCATTATGCGCGTACAGAACGACGATGAAGCGATTGCGCTCATGAACGATTCCCCCTACGGACTTACTGCATGTTTATGGACACAAGACATTGGTGCGGCACAGTCAATTGGGCACCGCATTGAAACCGGCACAGTGTTTATGAATCGCTGCGACTATGTTGACCCAACATTGGTGTGGAGTGGTGTCAAAGACACAGGTTCTGGCATTGCACTGTCACGACTTGGCTTCGGGCCATACACCCGACCCAAGTCATTTCACCTAAAGCACAACTAGCTACAGCGTGATTGCAATGCGATGCGAAATGTGTCGCGAACTGGTACCAACGCGCAGTTCGATATTGCCAGTCCACTGAGTCCACGCAGAAGTTTCTGGGTCCCACATGCGATATGCATCAGGGTCAAGATCAACATGCAACATGGTGGTTCCGTTCGCAGCAACCTTCACTCGTGAGTAACCCACCAGTTTCTGATCTGGTTCATCACTAGGAAGTCCTGAACGGTCTTTGCGATGTGCATAGACCTGCACCACTTGTACGCCAGCACGTGCTGACTCGTTTCTGACTGCAACATCAACACCATGAGTGCCTGACTTCGACGCATCAATAATTTGTACGTCTGCATAACCAAGACCAAAACCAAATGGGAACAATGGCTCACGCCCAACGGTGTCGTACCAGCGGTACCCAATGAGACGACCCTCTAGATACTTCGCAACTCCGTTACGACCA
>Ga0209500_10000950_pt1 | contig 23116 bp, 27 predicted proteins | sample S_140212_EF_Meta_FD_187323 | JGI IMG/M metagenome (GOLD analysis project Ga0209500, IMG submission 187323) | Freshwater microbial communities from Lake Simoncouche, Canada to study carbon cycling - S_140212_EF_MetaG (SPAdes) (version 2) | ecosystem: Environmental > Aquatic > Freshwater > Lake ...
TTCTCTTTTGCCTTATTGGCCTTGCGTAGTTGTCCGAGAACATCATTCGAATCAAGTTCGAATTCATCCTCTTCCAGTTCGTAATTGGACATTTGTCCTACTCCCTTTTCATGTTAGTCGCTGGCCTCAATGCAATCGGGGAAATGCATTGGCTCCAACTTCCGGGTTTATACTCATCTCAAGTTCCGGCATTTCTAGAGATGGAGTGGGTGTCCGGGTCTCGAACCCGGATGATTGCCAATCACCCTATTACTTAAACTGTTCTAGCTCTTAGTGCCTTAGATCCAATGGCACTTGTGCCACCGAATGCCGCTGCACCTGTTGCCTTGATTCGTGTTGCTTGTGCTTGTGCTTGGACATCTCCACCGAACTCAGCAGCTATTGCTTCCTTGGCTCCAAAGTTCTCACCATAGATTGCAGCGAGGTTTCCAGTTGTCTGAAGTTCTCGTTGAACCTGTGAATACTTCTGGCGTTGAGTTCCATAGCCAAGAGATCCTGCACCATAAGTCTGAGCCATATTGGCTTGCTCTGCTGTCAGACCTTCAAGAAGGGCTGCTGCTGTATTAAGATTTTTACCAGCAATCTGCTCAAGAATTGCTTGACCCTTTGTTGGATCAATCATGTATGCAGTAAGGGCTTCATCACCAATACCATAATTATCTTTAAGTTGTTTACGAATAGTAGAATCTGTTCCTGTTTGGACAAAGTCACGATATGCCTGAATAACATTTGCTACATCGACATTGGTTAAATTGTTCTTTAAGAATGATTGAAAGTCTGTAGTTTGATCGTAGAACCCTGTTGGCATATTGTATTGAGTCAATACCTTCTGGTATTCATCTTCCATTCCAACGATTGTCTTTTCATCAAGTGCCTTATAGCCCTGCTTCAAACGAGCTTCATTGACACTACCAAAGCGATCATAGTAAGACTTAGTGTTAATCAACTGAAGGTAGAAACCTTCTGAGGTTGTAGGGATTTCATCAAATACTTTACCAAAGCGATCTGTGCCTTTACCAGCAAAGATTGCTGCAATATCGTCACCAACCTCTTTGATACCCATTGCTGTGAACTTCTCACGGATAACATCAAAGGCTGATTTACGCTGGGTTGCAATAGCTTCTGCTTTAGCAGTCTCAAGTTGCTTCTGTTGTGCAGCAAGCATCTTTTGAAACTCTGCATTTTGGCCAGCAATAGCAGCTTGAATAAGTTTATTTACTTCATCTGCTGACATTCCTGATGCTGCTTCTGGGGCTGGAATTGTATCCTTGGTTCCATCATCATATTCAGTAATCTGAATACGAGCTGAACCTGTTCCTGAGTAATAAGTACGAAGTACTTTTTTACCAGTTGGAGTTCCACTAATTGATGTAGTTCCATCATCATATGTAATAGTAAATGTGCCATCTTTATTGACTACTCTAGAAACTTCTTTTTTACCAGCAGGTGTTACATCTTCACCAGCAGAGTCAACTGTTACTGGGCCATCGCCTAAATTTGTTACAGGCTTAGGTGTAAAACCAGATGCTTTATTGATGCCAGCAATGGTAGTAGTATCCACACCAGATCCAGTAGAAAATGGGTTAGTTCCACCAGTAATTCCACCAGCATAAGTTTTATTAGAAGTTGGAGTAGTTGCAACTTTAGGAATATTGATAGTTTGTCCAACTGTAATTTTATTAAGGTTTGTAATTTCTGGATTTGCAGCAGCAATTGCTGCAACGCTAACACCAGCTTTGGCTGCAATTCCAGATATTGTATCGCCTTTTTTTACTTGTGCCATTATGGGATCACTCCGAATCTTGAGCCGACATCAACGAGTATGCTGTCAGCCTTAGCTCTTGCATTGGCTGTGAATTGCCAACGACTATCTTTGTATAGGTCTTGCTCGAATTGCCACAATGGGGTAACCGTTGATGATGTTTTATCTCCAACAGTTGTGGTTGAACCGATCATTGCTTTACGAACAGTTGCATCCTCTAGATCTAGTGAACCTTCTGGCACCTCAAGGATACGAGAGATTGCACCGATATAAGGGCTTGCAATAGACAATGGAGACTCACCATTGAGGATTCGATCACGAAACGCTGGGAAGAGTTTGACTGCTTCTTGACGAAGGTTCTCATCAATCTGCTCGTTAGATGTATCTCCAAGAAAAACATTCTTAGCAAGACTATCTGCTGCTGCCGCAGTAAGGGCTAAACCAAACTGACGATACTTGGTAGTAACCATAATCTTATTTGCATTGATCTGTTGCAGGACTTTAGGTTGAGATAAATATTGGTCAGTCCGGCGAAGCTTCTTCTCAAAGTCGCTGATGTTTGATGAACTGATAAGAAGTGTCTGGAATTGCTTATCATCTATCTTGAAAGCAGATGCAGCAATTTCTAGATTCTTACGATAGATCTCAATGTAATCTGAAGTAGCCTGAGCAAAAGTATTTCCTGCACGAATAGAGTTAGCAATGTCTGGCTTAACTGTATCCAACTGGAATTGAGCAATGGTCTTTAGACCAATGTCATACTTGATCTCATCCATACTCTTGACTTTGGCAAGATATTGGTCTCGATAAGTATCTTTAGTTGCCTGATCTAACTTAAGACCATTGGCTAGTTCTGCTGCACCAATAAGTGCAAAGGTTCTTTGGTTGACATCTTTAGCCCAAGTAGTTCCTGAAAGATATGCTTCAACATTGGCAGCAGACTCACCGAGTCGTGCCATACTTTCAAGCTTCTTGTAGATGTCTGGGTAATTGGCTTTGAAGTAATCAATAAGATACTTGCTACCGTATTCACCAAGCTTTGCTTGCTGTTCTTTTGTTAATGCATTTGGATCAACAACAGCAGCCCCTGCTTTAGGTTTTGGTGTAGGAACAGTTCCATCTTTTACCTTACCAGTAGTATCACCAGTTTTACCACCACCGGTTCCACCGACTTTGCCAGCATTTACGGCAGCTTGATCTGCAACATTTGCTGCTCTTGCTGCATCAGGCCCTGTTGCTGCTTTTTCAATAATTATTTTCTGGCCTTGTGTATTCCAGTTATCTTGTCCTAAAGACCAGTTACCAGTAACTACATTAAAACTTGCTGTAGCAGGAACGCCTTTAGGGCGATTGCCCTCTGCTTGTGGATCTACTTGGCCAGATTTACCTGTTGATACAAGTTTTCCTTTAGTGTCAAGTGTTAAGACACCAGTAGATATATCGTTTGCTTTTTTAATATAATCTGATTGTTCTTTGAGTAAACCATTATACTTATCTACAAGATTCTTTAAGTTATTAGGTTGTCTTACACCTGCTGAAACTAAATTTACTTCAGTTGTGATTTGTTTTTTAAGATCATCAAGTTGTGGAATAACACGAGTTGCCATTGCATTGAAGCCTTTTACTGCTTCTTTATTTCTTGTATCGATGTTTGCCTTGGCTTCATTCTTCTTTGCCAATTCAGTAGCAGCAGCATTAGCTGCACGGACTCTTTCAGCTTCAGCTAAAAGGGCATCAATATTTAATTGCTCTGCCATTATCGGACACCTGCAATCTTCGCTATAACATCGCCGTATGAATTAAGAGTTTTATTAACTACTTCTGTCTCTAACTCTGGAGTAGCCATAATTGCATTTTCAACTACTTGACCCTTGCCTACCATCGATAGACCTCCAGTTGTTGTAGTCGAGTATTGACCCGGTGATGTTTGTGTCTGTGTGGTAATTGAAGGATTAGCTTGTTCAGCAGATGTAAGAGTTTGAAGTAGTTGCTTAAACTCAGCATCACGAGGATCACGACCAAGTTTTGCACGAAGTGCATTCTGCACGATTGCTTGTGCTTCTTCTTTGGTTGAGATACTTGATACTCTCTGTGTTGTTGTCTTAGGTTCTCCACCACCAGATCCAATGGCTGCTAACTTCTCTTGCCATGTTCGGCCACCATCAGCATTAGCTTCACCTAATAGTTTCTTAAATGCTTCTGTGTCAGCCTTGCCCCAATAGGCAGTCTGAAAATCAGACTTAGCAAGTTGTCCACCTTGAATCATAAGAGCTTTGATTTGGTTCTGATCTGATAAAGCTTTAATTTGTTCTCCGAGAATCTGATAGACCTGAAGGTCTGAAACTTGATATAGGGCAGAATAAATCTTGCCAGTTACATCTGTTTTCTTACCACTCTTAGGATCTGTAAAGACAACACCCGGGCGAAATACACCAGTTCCCTGTGCAGGATATGACTTGCCACCGCCTACTGAAGGTGCAGCGTAAGGATTAGTTCCTGTTGCTGGCTCTTTGGAATCATCGATTCCATTCTTGTTTAGATCAACCATTAGTTATTTCCTGTCTCTGTTGCAAATACACGCCAGTACATTACAGAGAAATCTGGGTGTTCGGAGATTATCTGGTAAGCAGTTTGGTCTAACCATTGTGCTACATTTTCTACAGCTTTACCTGTAAGTGTTTTGTATCCTGCTTCTGCCACAGAATTCAATGCTGACTCACGAGCCTGTAAGAACTTAGCCAAGCCCTTACCTGATTCAGTTTCAGCAAACTTAGGGTTAGTTAGAGCCTGAGTTACTTCCTTGACAAGTGTCTCACGAGGAACACCTGCTGCACGGAAGTCTGGCTGTCCACCGAAGTCATCATCCATTGCTGCCTTACGAGTCATGTAGACATCATGGGCTTGCTTTGGATCTGCACCCTGTTGAACAGCAATGGATTCATCGCTTTGCAACTTAGCCTTACGAGCTGTGTATACATAACGAGCTGCTTCCATTTGCATTTCAGCAGGTGATAACTTAAATCGTTGTCCACGCTGTTCTTGCCATTTAGCAAACTCTTGTGAGTATTGTCCACCGGGGAAGAAGAGGGCAAACGCATTTGAATACGCATTAGCATCTTTGCGGTTGTTCTGATAGAAAGTCCATGCATCTCCGGTAGGTGTAATACCACCACGAGATCCAGATACCAGAGCAAAGAGTGCTGACTCACCATACTTGTCAGCCCATTTAGCTACAGCAATTTCATAACTGTCTGGGTTGTTTGCACGGATCTGTAAGAAGTCATTAAACATAAGAGCCTGAACATGAAGTTCACCCTCTTTGTCCTTAGCAAGGATCTGAGGAGCAATAGCTCCGGGAGCCACATTCTGTGTGATACCACGCCATAAGGCAAGGACTCGGTTAACTCTACCTGCATCTTCAAGAAGCTTTGCTTGTGCTTCTCCACCAAGTGGGAAGTCTCCATAGTTACCAGTTGATGCAAGGTATGTCATCAATGGTCGAAGAGTAGACACACTCTTCTCCTCAAAGGAGTTGATACCTAAACCATAAAGAACTCGTTGGGCCCAAGCAGGTGTAAATGATTCAACAATTCCAGTCTTACCTGAAGGGGCTCCGAATGGATAGATCACATCTCGAAGTTGATCTGCTGCCCAACCTTCTTGGCTTTGAATAAGTTTGCCCAATGAGAGTTGAATAGCAGGGCCTACACCCGGTAGCAATTCATTGCTGAATGCAAGGTTCAAAGATGGAATCGAAAGCGATGTTGGCATTGATGGAACTGCTTCACCGGTTGCTGTTGAAAGCATCCAGCCAAGTGCATTACCTGCTAGAGGAATAACCATACGAGGATCACCATAGGTTGGATCCTTGTAGATAAATCCTTGGCTTGGGTCATTCCAGTTCTGACCAGTCCATTCGTAAATGACACCAGTCTCTGGATGAGTCAAGAATTCAAAAGCATTAGCAGCTTTGTAAGTACGAGCCTTACCTTGTAGACGGAAGGTGTTGGCTACATCTGTGCCAATCAACTTACTCCATGTAGCAATAGTGTTACCCCATGCTGCTGCGAAAGGAGCCACTAAACGAGCTGCAACTGCATACTGCTTCTGTCGCATTGCATCGTAGTAAAGTTTTTGTATTTTATTAGCAGCAAAGTTATTTCCAACTGTATGCATATCTTCAGCAGCAAGTCCTCGATCATCGAGTGTCTTGATTGCCTCACGCATACGAACTAATGATGGGTTCTCAAACCCTGCCTTAAGTCCAAAGACTTTAATGCCACGAAGTTCGTTCTCAGCAATAACAAGAACTTTCTCAGCTTCGGCTTTAGTCATAAGGTTCATGTTCTCTGCAATACCATTCCAGTATTGCTGCTTAAACTCTGGGCCAAGTGATGCTCGTTTTTCAATAGATGCAGAGACCTGGAAGAACTTAGATGATACACGATCCCATTGACCCTTGAAAGATGCAACGGCACGGACATCATCTGTTGGAAGTTTAAGTTGACCAATAGCCTTTGAGATGTCTGTTGAATCAACATATCCTTTAAGGATATTGGCAAGCCATACATCCTTTGATTGAGTTCCTTTTGGATTAAATCCGGGAGTTCTCTTGCCATCTACTGCAACCATTGCTTTACCAGAGATAAAATCACGAAGCTCTTGACGGCCACCAGATAGGTTATCAACACCTTCTGTAACTACCTTGAAGTAGTTCTCCATAGCTTGTCGAGCAATAGTCTCATCTGCATCAAGCATCAATGCACGGTTGAGTTCATCAACCTTAGCAATCTGTGTACGAAGTAAGATTCCTTGTTCTGTCTCAAACATAAAGTCAACAATGAACTTCTCGTAATCACGAGATAGATCCATTCCTTGTGCTTGCTTCTTAACAATAAAAGCTTCTGCCTCTTTGAACCAAGGTTTGAATGTTCCACCTGCACCCTTGACTCCACCATCGAGTCCACCTGCTACAAGTCGAGCCATTGCTGATTCACGGAATTGAAGGATTGCTCCGGCCCATGCCCGATTGAATCCTCGTTCTTCTGGTGTAATAAAACGCATACCGGTAGGTAGGATCTGTGAAAGACCACGAGTACCTTGGCCCATACCAACACCGATAGATCGAGACATCATTACAGCAAACTTATCTGCATCAGCTAACGCTGCTGACTTAAATCCAACAGCATCCATCTCTTCAAGTGCTTTATCAAAGCGTGTGCCAAAGACTGTATTGTCAAAGCGAGACCATCGAGTAGCATATTTAGCAATAGCATTACCCTCTGGGTTAGCTATCATCATTGCAGCAAACTGCAATGGGTGATTAAACAAGGTTGTAGATCCACCAAGGAATGAACGAACCTGCATATCACCGATGTTTCGTAGGATGTATGAAACACGACCTACAAGAACTGTCTGCTTAAAGAATGAATCAAATAAATCAGTAGTTACTGTTCTAAGTTGCTGTGCATTCTGTGACTGAGAGAAGAGGTTTCTTGTCTTTCCTGTGAGTTGACGGATTGAGTCAATGTCAGGCCACTTGATAAAATTTGCAAGTTGAGAGTCAATAAGTGGATCCAGTTGTGTGAACTTCTGGGTCTTTCCAGCAACCTTAAATTCTCGTGTGCCGATGTCCTTACCAGCAACCTGTGCCAAGAACTTTCGGTTAGCATCTGCTTCCTTCTTAAATACTCGGGCCGCATCATTGAGCATACGGATCTGTTCTTCTGTTAGGTTAGGAGCCTTCTCCTTAACCAAAGACTTGAGTGTGTCAATGAATACATTGAATCGTTCAGTCGAGGTTGTAGCCGCCATCATTGCTTTAATAGATGTCTTCTGTAATTCAGGAGATGCCTTAAGGAATGGCAAAGTGTCATTCATTTCCTTGACCAATGTATCTACATCGTCTAGGTGAATAAGATTCTTAGTAGGTGCAAATCGTGTAAACGGTGCAGTTACTTTATTAGTTCTAAGGAATGATCTTGCTTCATTCTCTGCATTGAGCAAGAAGTTAGCAAAGCCTTCATGGTGTAACTTCAATGAGTTAGGTGCATAGAAACTTGACTGGAACTGGATTGCACGAGATTGAACTGCAAGTCCAACTCTTGTTCCACGAGATAGTTCTAATCCAACTTCACCGGCAAGCAGACCCATGACTTCTTTTTCGGAAGTGGCAGCAGCCAAACGCTTGGCTAGGTCAACTGTTACATTGCCATTCATTGCTCGCCATAGATCATCGTATTGCTCTGGCCCATAATGGACAGCAATAAACTTTGCAGCGTTCTGACCCATTGGGCCAAAGAATGCTTTAGCAGCTTGTTGGTAATCAAGGATCTGCTTACCGCCTACGGTCATAAGACCGAACTCTGATTCCATCGCTAGTTGCTTACGACCTCTAGCCTCTTCAAGAAGCATACGAGCTTCATCATCAGACTTGACTCGATCTTGAACATACTTGAGATTGTTTCTCCAAGCAGCCTCTGCCTTGTCAAGTTCCTTTTGGACACCTTTTGTAACCTTGCCCATTTCGGCAAGTTCTTTGTTTGTGTTGGCAAGTTGTTCCATGACTGTTAGGCGAGGTGCTGCTGCACCTTCAACTAGCCCTGTAACCTGCTGGGTAATTGCACCTTTAGTTGTAAATGCTTGAATACCAAGATCGTTGATGTCAGGTGAGTTAATTGCATCAGCCTTGAAACGACCAAAGTCAGAAATCTTTGCATCAAATGGATCTACTGTCCGTGGGAAGTAAGCGTATCCGCCTCCACCTGCACCACGAGTAGCACCAACATTTTCAAATCCTTGGATACCGGATCTCTCATATGCTGCAAATAATTGTTCTGTAAGTCCAGCCTTCTTTGCTGAATCAATAAGTTCTGCGTGTGTTGCACCGGGTGTATCAATTACATCGAGAACACCTTGCAACTTAGATTCTTGAATACCAGCAGCAGTTCCAATGTCAATAAGATTAGAACCAATCTCGTTAGATACACGAGTTGCTTGTGGTGAATCTCCAGCCTTAACAAGACCTGTCCACTTAATAAGGCGTGGCTTCTGCTTTGCTGCTACACGAACTACAGCATCTAAGCCATTGCGTATACCTTGAGTGGATGCACGATCACCCTTCTTAAGGGCTGCTTCTTCAAGTGTATGAATAAGTCCGGGAGCCAACTGTTCTTGTTCAACAAGTGTTTCTCCTACACGGACTACTTCATCAAAACCTTTAGTGTCAAGAATGCTTTGAACTTCTGCTGCACGACCAGCAGTATTAAGTTCAATACGGTGAGCCATAAGGTCTTCAGCCTTACGAGCTTGTCCAACAAGTTGACCTTTTGTATCGGTTGCAGTTTTAAGTCCTGCAAGTAAAGTGTCACGCTGTTGACGGAGTTGTCCGTATTCTGCATCTAATAAATCTGCTTCAGACTTAGCTTTGTAATAAGTCTGGTATGTGTTATCTACCTTTTCGGCGATAGTGTTGAGATCATCTTGGTGTTTGATGATGTCTGCTTCAAGCATATTGATGTCGCCTGATGCTGCTCGTGCTTCTGCACGAACCTTTGTAACATCTCCCATGATGTCTTCAACATCACGAGCTACAGCCTTGATCGGTGCTGCCTTCGCTTCTGCTGCACGAGCTGCGGCCTTTGGCCCAACACGAAGTGTTACGCCTACCTTTCCAGCTTCCTTACCGATCTTAAGTAAACCTACACCGGGAACATAAGTAAGTGGGTCTGCTGCAAGATTAAGAACGAATCCTGAAATGGCTTGAAATGTACGAGCTGCTTTAGTCTCTGGGTTATCGAATAGTGCTTGTGTAAGTCCACTTGAATAAGTCCAAGGAACTCCACCCTTCATTGTAGGGCCAGCAGCGATCTTTGCATTAAGTAATGCTTTACCTACCGCAGAGTTTTGATCTGCACCAAGAAAACCAGTACCTACATCAATCTTGCCTGTTTTGAAAAGATTGATAAGAGCTTGTCCTGTTTGAGTCTCATCAAAAACATTCATGCCACCCTTACCAGATACACCGTTACGAACGCTGGCTTCTAGCATTTCAAATGGTGTTGATAAAAGCATGAAAGCAGTACGAGTAAGTGGTGCTAAGAAGTCAGCAGGTGAACCCTTCTTTGCAGAGTTCTGCTCTTTCAACTTAGCAGCAGCAGCAATGGCTGCATTACGCTGTGCATCAATCAATGCTGATCCATCAAGTGTGGTCATTGCATTGGCAGTATTACCACCAATAACAGCACCAGACTTTGTAAGGCCCATGACTGTACCGACAGATGCAGCAGGGTATGCCTTAGCCATAGCAGCTAACTGCTTGGCAAAATCAGGACTTAAATACTTTGATTGTTGAGCCTGTATGTATGCATCATAAGCTGCTGTTCCCTCTTGAGGGATAGAACTTAGCGATGCACCGAGACTACCAGCACCAAATGTGCCTCCGGTTTTTCCCGCCATTAACGCTTCTCATAATCTAATCTTTGACCTAATCGAACCAAGTCTGGGTCTGGATATAGGGCAATAAGCTGACGAACAAGTGTTGCAGTTTCATCTGGTGCAGTTGGTGGGGTTGGTAATACTTCATTTCCCGGGCCAGCACCGAAACCTGCACCATATGTAATCTCTTGATCTACATTGGGATTAGGTGTTGAAAAATTACGAGTGGGCATTACACCACTTGAGAGTGATCCCATTGATGTTGCTGCTGCACTTGTTTCAGTTGCTGCTAATGGAACTCCGGGAGCTGTTTGTAATTGTGTGAGTTCTGTGTTCTCACCATATGCTCCACCGGGAATAGATTGTGCTGCTTGCCTACCAATGTACGGGCCATCAGCCATCTTTAGCCTCCATTTTTTCAATGTCTTGTGTCATCTTCTCCCACATATACTGTTTCTTTGCTTCGTTAACAGAATGTGAATGGATAATCTTTGTTATCAATGAGAAGAAGTCTGCGAATGAATAACTTATTTTATATAGTAAATCTGCTACTGCGTAAACAAAATCTATTTTCTTTGCAGGGCGAGCCAATACAAACATATCATCGAGTTCATCGAAGTTATCTTCTGACATTGACTCGCCCTCCTAAGATTGTTACTTAGCTTTCTTACCTGCTGCTGATGCTGACTTTCCGACATCTCCAAGCTTTTGCATTCCTGCTTTGCCTTTTGGTTTGCCAGTTGCCATGGTTGGGCCCTTAACTAATGCTGGGGCTACTGCACCTTTTTTTGTTCCGAACATATTGCACCTCCAGATGCGTTTTAAGCTGCCCCAGTTAGGGAAGCTAAAAGATCTGCCATCGGTGGGGTTCCACCTTGTGCTAGATCAGTTCTACGAGAAAACTGGCCGGGGCCAGCTACCATTTGGGAACCGGCAGCCGGGGCCACGCCCGGAACCCCCATAGGAGGTTGCGAAGCACCGGGGGCCATCCCAGTCGCTGCCGGTTGTTCTACTGGAGCAAACGCTTTTGCAACGATTGACTCCAATGCTTGACCTTTTGCTCGACCTTCAATGATGTCGGCGAGCCTCTTAACAGCTTCTGTTGGATCCCCACCCTGAGTAGCAAGCATTGGGATTGCGTTTGCGTATTGTGCTACTGCGGTTCTTAGTGAGTCACGAAGTTCTTCGATGTCAATTCGTTGTTCTTCTTGTGTGACATTGATTGAGAATGGAAGGTTACGGCGAAGGAAGTCACGAGAAATTAACTTATCTCCACGAAGTTGCAATCCAAAGATTGCAGCACGGTTTGGATCTAATCCTGCCATGAGACCATACTGGACATCTACTGTGTAATCACCGTTGATGTCTCGTGATGGTGTGTATTTTAATTCGTATGGTGTTCCATCATCGGATCCACGAATAGTTTTTTGTGCTGAACCGAATACTTGCTCATCTACACAGAACGCAATACCGATAAGGTTTACAAAGAAGCGAGCAAAGACTGCCTGTGCTGCTTTAATCTGTGAATCAAAGCCACCCATAAGGGCTTGAACGCCACGACCTGTGACAATAGATGCATCGATCTGACCTGTTCGGCCTTCCGGATAGCGAGAACCCATACGAAGTTCACGCTCAAGTGCCTGTGATTCAGCAAAGACTCCGTTAGGAAGTTCGATTGGAACTCTACGGATTCTTTCAGGTGTGTTAGATCGAAGCAAAGCATCTGGCCCAAGGGTAAATTCTTGGACATCTGGTGGGATAGCAATAGGTGCATTGACTGACTTCTTCGCTGCTTCAAGTTGAAGGAGTGCAAATCGAGCCTTAGCCATCTGAACTGGTAGAACATCATCGAACTGACCACGAGTTTGACCATCAACTGTTGGTCGTTCTGCTACATCTACAAGGATTTTACCTAGAAGATTGGGAGTATTAGATAGGATTAAGTTATCTAACTCCGGTAAAAAGATCATATCTTGATACTTATCATGGTAGCGAACCATGGAAATCGTAGACTTCATACGATACTTGCTATTGATCTGAGCCTTATACTCTGGATACTGGGCAGATAAAGACTCTGAATCAGACATAATGATCTGAGCCATAGAGGTTACTGAGCCAAAGCGATCCTTTTCAAAGTAAAGACCAAAAGGATTGAGCATACGAATGCGTGGGTTATTGGTGTCAAAGTCAATCTCAACCATACCTGCTGCAAAGCCATAGGTGTAATACCAGTCTGCTGCCTGATACATCTGAAGTTGTAGATCAGACTTGTTGGCATAGTGATTGGCAATGCGTGTACGGATCTCGGCTTTTCTACGAGCTGAGTCGGAGGTCATATTGGATGAGGCACAGTTAATTGCTGGAAGAGGTGCAGTTACCTCGGCAAGGTCACGAGCTGCAATATCAATCATGTTAGCGATGAGTGGCTTCGGATACTCATCAGAGAATTGACCGAAGAAGACATCTTGCATACGACCTTGACGGACAGCAAGAACATCTGACATACGGCGGTCACGATCCATGTTGCGTGTTTTAAGGCGTTCGACCTTAGCTGCAACTTCTTGAACTGAAAGCATTTTTCTCCTTATGCCAAACGGCGATCTGCGGCCCATTCATCAAGGTTGATGACCTGTCGCTTTTCGGCATCTGCTCGGGTGAGGAATTCATTATGTACAAATTTTCCGCCGTACTCACCAAATTGGCAGATCTCTCTTGCTCTAATTTCACAGAACCAAAGAGCCATAACAAGGTCTGTCTTGTTTTTAGTCTCTGGCGACCAAGTAACTAACTGGTCAATAAGTAATCGGATGCCTTCATGTCGATCTGAAGGTAAGTGCATCAAGTTATCTCGATGGTGCTTACCATTGGATTCAACGCTACCAAATAAGGTAGCCATTGCAGCGACACCAAATCCAACATCCCACTTATTTCTAGAAGTAGTGTGTTCCCTAAGAAGCACACCACGACTTGATAACCATTGCCGTAAATTCTCATCCTGTGTCAGATAACCCTGAAAGGCGTTTCGTTCAACCATCCATTCGGATGGATTGTACTTTTCCGTAAATGTAGTGATGAGATCACGGATAGCTTGCGGTGACGGTTTTGTAATCGTAGCGGCATCCAAGATGTATCTCTTCTTCCGTCTACGGTCTACAGCTATAACAACTGCCGCCGTATCACCAACTATCGCTGGGTCAAGCCCTGCGATTATGGTGAGACCTTCTGTAGTCTCGGGGTGTCCGGGATTGCCCGGCACGATTGGCCCGATCATTCTCATTCTGTCGATAGAACCTTTAACGCAAGTCATGTTGAAGGTTGAGTCTTCATCAACATCTGCTTGCTGGTAAACCATCGACCAAGTCTTTGGGTCTAATGCACTTCTACGCATGGATAGATACTTGCCATCCCAGCGTGGGTATAGACCATCTTCATCTGCTTCTTCATCGCTGCCCTGCCAAGGGCGATCCGATTTAGGCCAAAGTGTTTTCCAGTCGTTCTGATCTTCTGCAAACTCTAGGACTGCTGGCATAGCCAGATATGTCCAAGGTGATTTACCTGTTGGGTATCTCTCACCGTTACGGAGTTCTCTATAGAGGTCAATGGAATCTACTCTAGTTCCAAGAACTAAAAGCTTGCCGGTAGGCCCAAGTCGAGTTAGGACTTCCTGTTGAATCCATCGAATCTGTTTTTCGTATTCGTGGGAGTTCGACATAGTCACACAGTCGTCTAGGATAATCAGGTCTGCTCTCGCACCGTATACCTGTCCTCCGATACCGATTGCTTGAATCGTAGGATCCTTCTGGTCTGAATCACGCAGTTCGTCTCCGAGGTAGACTTGCGTGGCTTGCCATGTGGCTGACTTAGATTTGAAGCCAGAACCGGCAGCGTAAGCAAGTTGTAGCTTCTGCCACGATGGGTGAGTCAAACGCTGTTTAATAGCGTAGATAAATTCTGTTGCCTTCTGCTGTGACTTCGAGACAATCATGATACGGATGTTGGGATCCATACAGATCCGGTAGACTGGATAGTCAATCGAGGTAGTCATAGACTTGGCGTGTTCTGGGGGCACATTGACCAGCACATACTGTGGTCGACCCTTTTCATACTGCATCGAGTCATGCATCCACTCAGGGTCATTACCTTCAAGAAGGTTGATGATATTCATCTGATGTGGGAATGTATCTGCTTCTAGGTACTCCTTGCGGAAAGTACGGAAATCCATCTCAAGGGATTCCTCTGACTGGATGCGGCCATGCTTTGATCTAGCAGCACGAACCTTATCTACAGTCTCTTTGAATTCTTTATCCGTGGAGCGGTAGTAATCCCAAAGTTTTGCTGACCTGCCTACTTGCCTCATGGCATCTTCGACTGTGCAGCCTTCAGTAATCAGCCGAATGACCTTCGACTTTATTTTAGCCGTCTCTTCTTGTTTACTCATATCTCTCCTCGCCAGCTTCGCTGGCGTGGTCGCCAAAGATTTTTCATTGGGTTAAGGGGTTCTGAAAAAGAACAGACTACTGGGCATTTACTAGGGGCTCCTAGATCGCCTTTGCTCGCTAGGGCTCGCTACGGCTCCTAAGAGCCGAGTAGTCGTCTAATTACTTTAGCAAGTAATTATCCTCCTACTATATATAAGCCGGGATAAATAGGTTTTATCCCACACTATGCCCTGTGAGTTACATCACATACAACCCATTGTGTATAAAAGTCCTGTTCAGAGCCTATATCGCAGCTTAGATCCTATCAAAAATATTTTACTGGGTACATATACACAGGGGCAGGTGGCAGTTAAAGCACTCGGGTCAATTTGACTAGCTGCGTGTCGGACACCCCCTATCTGACTTGGCTTATCATGCACTACAGGGGGCAAGACCTACAGGGCAGACATGGCAAGGGGCAGACCGCCCGACTACTAGGGGCTTTTAAGTGTTCGCCTTCTAACTAATCGCCTAAGACTTGGGGCATTACTTGGCAGGGCTTGGCAGGTAATCGAGGGGGCAGGGCAGGGGGCAGGGGGCAGGGGTAGGGAATCGGGCAGACTTTGGGGGGTCTTGGGTCTTGGGGTCTGCCGGTCTTTGGGTCTTATGGGATCTCTTTGGACTCTTTGCTTTCGGTGCTTGTAATCCCGCAGCTAGGGCTTTACCCTTTAGGGGTGGGAATCTTTCCCACTCTTTACCTACAGAAAGAGAATAGATAAATGGAAACTACATACCCAACACATCAAGAAGCAAAGACCTCCCTAGACCTTTGCCTCGAACTCTTTGCCGATTCTGCCCCCATGAACGAGGCAGATATTAAGACCGCCTTTCATGGTGTCGCTAATTCATTACAGATTCGAGATTATGCACTTGGGGCGGTGGGTTATGCCCTTAACGATTATCAAGACATTAGACGATTCTTTACCCTCTTTGGTGCTATCGGTGGGGAATCTGCTCACTTGGAAGCGGTCTGGTCTGCCTTTGCTTATGAGGCAGGGAATACAGAAGAGGCTTATTCACACCTAAATAAGGCGAAAGAATTAGACCCTTCTAACTCTCTCGCTGGTCTGCTCTCTCGTGTCTTTGCTAGTGGCTGGCTACCTGAAGGGCTGAAAGATATGCGTGATATCTGCCACCCTAAAGTGGTCGAAGGATTGAAAGAGATTCAAGAGGTGAGAGTCAATGAAAGCAACTAATCCCTTTTACACCTTGAAAGATTCCGCTACTGGTGAGGTATTCGTTGAAGCCCCACTAAGTAAGAGCCGACTAAACGCCTTAATTAAGTCCTACAGTCGGGCAGGAATCGAGTTAATAATCGCTTAGTCGTAAAGTGGCGGCAAGGCTTTCCGGTCTTGCCCCTGCTTTATGTCTATGGGAATCCCTTAGACATTTAACACCTACAGAAAGGCAAGACATGGAAACAGTAAGAAAGACAGATAAGAGCGTAGGGGCTTTAGCGTGGGCTTCTAATTATGCACCCACCTATTGCGAGGGAATCGAATCCCTCTATTCATGGTCTAGTAATTACCAAGACATGAAACCCTTTAGAAAGTTCTTAGACCTTATCGGCTATAGTGCCGAGCAATTTGGCATAGCCTTAGCAGACTGGGCAGAACCTAGCGACTCTCTTGGGTATATCGAACTCGGGAAACTTAGCGAGGCTCTTACCGACTGGGCTAACCGCCCCCAAGACTGTGAGGCTTTTGTTATCGAGCTTTTAGGCGTAGAAAATGATTTTGGATTATGAAACTAACCAAGAGAGGTAAAAGAGTTAGAGCCGTTGCAATAATTCTCGGGATCGCTTTTATTCTTTGGGTTATCTCAAATCTTTGGTGGGTCGGAGATGGCTACTGCTGGGGGTCAATGATTGAGTGCAACTTTCCAGAGAAGGGCGGTAAATAAATGCCAACTATTCCAACTAAGGCAAGATGCCCCGAGTGTTCTCGGGTCTTTGACCTGTTAAGCGATACCGATTCCCAAGAGTGGGCATACGGACACGATTGCGAGGTATAAGCGTGGTAATGACTATTCATGCTGGAGATTGCACTACCGACTGCCCGATTTGTGTGGCGAATTGTGATTGTAATAAGTGTAGAGAGGGGGTGATTTAATGACTGTTCATAAAACATGGGTCGTGATTTATTCCAGCGACCCTATTGCAAACCATGACCTAGCCAAGAGATTAAAAGGCTTAGAGTGGTGGATTACCAATGAGGATAATTACGAGGAAAGCAAAACAGCGACTCGATTTATTGACCTAACCCTATTAAAAGACTAGCGACATGAAGGGCAGGGATTAAACCCCTGCCTTTCGTGATGTTCGTCTTGAACATCAACAACCTACAGAAAGAGAAATAAAATGCCTAAAGCAATAACAGTAAAGGTGGCAACACCTAAAGTAATCAAGGCTCTTGAAGCTCGTTTAGCAACACTAGAAAAAGACTATGCTTCACAAGCAGAAAAGGAAGCAAAGTTTCAAGAGAATCACACCGCTTGGAAAAAAGAAATTGGCGATTGGGCTGTAAAGAACTTTGCAAAGGCTGAGAACTTTCGGACTAATTATCGTGCTTGGACTAATAATCTTAATGTTGATTTCGACATAAGCACAAAGGAAGGTGCTTTCCCTGTTGAACCTGAAAAAGATTACGAAAGCATGAACTCACACACTTATCGTGAGATCAAAGATGACATCACTAATGCTCTAAACATCTTGCGTATGACTGATGAGCAAACTGTTAATGCCTCTACTATGAAATCCATAGCAAGATACCTCTAATGAAATACACAATTACCTTAGAGTTCATAACAGATAGAGAACTTGATAGAAACGAGTTCGGTACACTCACCGATTCTTTACTATTACAGATTGAAGAACCCGTCAATCGTGCTGGTGATGATGAGTTATACATAACCCGAGAGGGAAAGATTGCAGGGTGGTTCAATGAGAAATTATGAACTGGGGGCATAATTGGTAGGCTTTGCCCTAGTCATACTCTTATTCTTTACTCTCCCCGTAGGGATAGCAGAGAATCAACCCTTACTAATGGCAATACCGATAATAGGGCTGGTAGCAGCTCTAATGTGGAAGGAGAAGTAATGCACCACCGATTCATAATCGGACTGGTGGCTTTGGGGTTAGCGATTTCGCTAACCCCAAACGCCCCTATCCATGTCGAGATAAAACCTAAGCAGGTAAGTGTAAAAGTGGTAGAGATTCCAGATTTATCTTTGGATCAGCTACCTTTATCGTGGCAAAAATTAGCCATGTGTGAATCCTCTGGTCGGCTTAACGCCGTCAGCGGCAAACGCAAACAATTTCAGGGAGCATTTCAAATTGAATACCCCGGAACTTGGGTTGCTCATGGTGGCGACAGCGATAAACCACCAAAGGACTCAACCTTACTTGAACAATTCTGGGTTGCACTTCACATCTATGTAGATCGTGGCTCTAAGCCTTGGCCTTACTGTGGAAAATTCCTAAGGGAAGACTATGGTAAGTAGTTGACAATGCCGTAAGCGGCATTAGACTAATACAACTAAGACCCCTCCGGACTGTAGGCCGTGAGGGGCTTAGTCTTTTTATCCCCTTGGATTCTCTACTGAGTAGAAACCGGTAGCCTTGAATACCGCAGGTGTTGCATTCCATACTCGAGACATTATCAAACCACAATCACATTTAGGTGGAGATTCTTCTTCTGTTATCTTGCGTTCAATCTCTACTTTAACACCGCAGGTGTTGCAGCTATATTCATATGTTGCCATTTAGATCCCTTATCTGTTCACCAATAAACTTTGTATATGCAGGTGGTATAGATTCCTTTAATGCTTGCCACTTCAGCCAGTCAATCCCCATTGCATCTCTTGCTTCTTCAATACTTTGGGCAATACGACCACCATATACATACTTACCTGTTGTTTTGTCTACGCCTTGGGGCTGGTCTCCCATTGCACCATACACACCTACTGGCTTGCCCTGTTCTTTGTGATTACATGGCAAAGTATGCAACTCCACATTACTCTCAAAGATTCTGTGTCGTCTAACCTTCAAACCAAATGATGATCCGCATAGAATTACGCCATCCATAGGTGCACCGGGAACATTTTCCATAACATATACACCACCCCATTGAATCAAGGCTTCCCGTGTTGCAACTATTAGATCTGGTTTGGATGTCTCGTTACCTTGTGCCTTCATTAAATGCCTTGCCCTTGTAAATACCTGACATGGTGGGCTGGCATGGATAACATCAAACTGAGATAGGAACTCCTTGTTCTTTAGTATCTCCATAGCATCTCCAGTTATCTGCTCGAATGGATACTCTGCCCTATGTTTAATATCAACGCCGGTTACTTCGTAACCTGCTTGGTGATACCCCATTGAGGCACCTCCACCACCACAAAATAAGTCCAGTAATTTAGCCATTAGTTATTGTAACTCCCTCTAAATTTTCTTAGGTTCTCTTCTGGTACACAATATATCTCTGGCCTACGCCAGTCAGGCTTGTCCATCCATTCAGGATTCTTGGCTTCAGCACCCATGATCCAACCAATTAGCTCGTAGTTAGGCATACCACCTCTAACCAATACGAACTTCACATCATTCTTAGCATCAGGTCTAACAAGTAATCTACCCATCTCATGCTTCGTATACTTGACATCAATGTTGGGTTCAATATCTACACCACCTTGACCAAAGGCACCACCCCAATACACACCAAGATACTTAGCTACTGCAATCTCAGCACCGCAACCATCAACATCGAGAAGGATTCTCTGCCATGCATCCATATCCTGTAGTCCACGCATCTGTTGGTTCTTCATCGTAGATACATACCGTTCAATCGCTGTGTTGACAGCGAGAACAACTTCGTATCTCTCAAGAACTATCTTTAGACCCAAGGCGTTGGCCCCCCTAAGTGATCGATGATCTTTCTTAGTGAGCCTTGAATCTTTCTATCTACTGTTGAATCACTTATGCCCATTTCTTGTGCTATCTCAGATAGAGTCATTGGGCTAGTAGAATATCTATTGCGTAACATCACCTGCTCATCTGCTTCTAGCAGATCTATTGCAGATCTAATATCAATTACTACAGCTAATATATTGCCACCTTCACTTGGAACTGATGGCTTGCGTGGGGTGCCATCATCTATCTTGTCAACCATTACTGCACCGTATGAATCAAACTCAAATGCAACTGGTAATATCTTTGCTATTGTTAATGTGTCGTAGAAGAACTCATCACCTGTTGAGTAGCCCAGCTTTGCAGCCTTCTCTTTCCTTGCATACTTCTCAACTGTCCTGCGGAATCGTGCCATGATCCGCCTTGCTACCCACTTAGTCTCATCCTTGCTTACCTCATAAGCTTCATCTAACATCTTAGTTAAGTGAGGTCGCTTGAGAACATAGACTCTAAGCTCTTGAATTAAATCTTCTTTGTCTACATACCCAGCAAACCTACGATGGATATGTGATGCAGATATATGCAGTAGATCCTCGAGATGTTCTGCTGCTCTATCTATGCGATCATAATCAGTAGAACTCAATCGACATCCTCTAACTCTACGATTGCATCCATCATAAACTTAGTAGTAAATACCATCAATGTAATTACAAGAAATAATAATAAAAAAAATTTCTTCACTTGTTTTCCGGCCATTTACCACGAGTAACCATCATGGCAATAATGCAGTAGTTAGCAAGATCTTTGAAGGAGTCCTCAATGGACTCATGCTGTGGTGTGTGACCAGATGCTAGTAAGTTCTTAAGTCTTTCAAACTTATCACCCATACGAACCATCAACCCATTGATAGGGCCACCATATGCATTGTTGATATTGCCCGGGCCGTAGTCTCTTTGTTTACTAATCAGTAAGTTACCAAGCTCATCGATAATATCCCATGAGTCAGCAACGAATTGATTCATCGCCGAGTCTTCGGCAGTCGAACTACTATCTCTAGGGCCAAAGGCTGACTTGGGTTTTGCTTTATGCTTAGCACCGTTAGGCCGAAGTTTTCTAGTAAGTCTTTCAAACTCTGCATCGTCATTGGATCTATGGATTCCATCCTCATATACGCTCATCTATTCCTAGTCTCCTTCGTAATCCATCTAAACCCTCATCTAATACTATAGAGTTTACATCACTTCCGAGTGGAAGTGGTATCAATTCTGCGTGTTCAACCTCTTGTAATACTTTCTCGGCCAACTCCATTCCCGGATTCGTACCGTCTTTCTTATCATCATTGTCTGCCAAGACAAGGACTCTTCGGTAACCACCAAATAATCTATTGAAGTGTGGTCGCCAAGCTTTAACTCCCGGCACTCCAACTGAAGGCAAGAGTTGACTAGCAATGACTGCATCCAACTCTCCTTCACAAATTGCAATGGTATCCGAAGGTTTTTGTAAATCAACTGCGTTGAACAATCTTGCTGGTTGATGCATTGGTGCCATGTATCTAGGCCCGGGAAGTTCATCGATCCTCCTGAACTTGAAACCTGCAACTCCATTGACGACTCGATATGGTATTGATAACCATCCGATGAATTGGACATGGCTCGGGTCACAGTCGACTGGTACGCTTCCCAGTAGATGATCGCTTGCTAGTTCCTGACTGAATCCCCGACCTTTTAGATAGGATACCGTTTCCTCGTTTATCTTTTTGTGATATGTCGTAGCCAGATCGTTTAGCAATGTCAGCCGCTCTATCGAAAGCAACACGAAAGTCCACCCCTTCTTTCCACATGAGTAATGAATATGCATCTCCACCTATGCCACAAGTGTGGCAAAAGTAAAGCCCTGCTTTCTCACCATCTGTACTCATAACAGCAGATCGATGAGAGTCTTCATGGAAGCAACATCTAACAGGCTTTGAATAGCCTTCTCTTACTTCCCCACCATAGTGTTCGACCACAGCCTTAAGAAGCTCTGGGTCGGCAGCCATTAGTAACTCTTTCTTACTGGTTTCTTCTTCTGTGTTCGTTCTAATTGTTTAAGATAGGAACCATATTCTTCAATGCACTTGTTTACTTTTCTATGTTCTATTCTTGCCTCGAGTGTGTAATACAAGTGTTCTGAGAAATGATACAAAGCAACACCTGCTACTACAATCAATACACTTACTACTGTTTCCATTTTACTACCTCCACGAATGTATCTAGTTCCATTATTACGAATGACTTACCTATTGCTGCTTGTCTACGCTTTGCAATAACAATCCCTACTGCTGGCGTTGACTTTCTTTTCTTTACCCAGTTCTTTGCTTCTTCTACTGCTTCTTGGATCCATGGCCCCGGCTTGAATGACTTCTCATTCTTTGCTTCAACTACTATAAAGGTCTGAACATCTGGGGCCCATAGCCACAGATCTCCTTCATCGCTGGTTCCAGTAAGTCTTAATCTTTCAACTGGGGTGAACTCTTTATCTCTAAAGTATTCAACAAGATCTGTTTCCCATGTTGCACCCTTGCGTTTGTTAGCCCTTGATTGCTTGGAGTCCAACGAAGTTTACCCCCGGTCTTAGATCAGCCATGCCTTGAACATCCCTGTCCACTATCTGGACTCGTGCTGCATCAATGCCTAGCGTTACATACTTAGTTGCATCTGCTGAGTGTTCACCGAATCTATTCTTAACTGCTGCAACTCTGAACTCCTGAAACTCAGGGTTCATTGCAATAGATAAGATCATAGACGGAAGTTGTGATGCCTTACCAAGGATTGCTCGGCGTGGTGCTGGCATCTTTGGATCTCCTGTTCCTGCCTCACTCATATGAGTTAATGCAAGAACACAAGCACCAGTCTTACGAGCTACATGATGCAGCTCTGACATGATTGCTCTGATACCAGACCACTCTTCTCCAGTAACAGAGACACAGTTCATCAAGTTATCAATGACAATCAATGCAGGTGCTGTGCCATAGACCTCGCCATAAGCAAGGATCTCTAACTCTATTGCATCAATGTCTGGTGATGGATCAAAGACCCACTTGATATGTGAGCCTCTCTCCTCTAGCAATGGATCGAAGTAATGTGAATCTGCATCCAAGTATGTTTCAACCTGTTGCTGTGGTAGTCCAGTCAAACCTGCAACCGTTCTGAACATCTGAGTAATGGGGTCGGTATCCGCCGAGAAGTAAAGAGTTGGAACTCCTGTCTTCAAGGCGTATACCAACGCCATCAAACTCTTACCTGAGTTTGGTTGACCTGCGATAAGACACAACTGTGACTGACGGAATCGCATACCATGCTGTCTAAGTCCAGCCCATACATCCGGTAAGGGTTTAGCAGAGGAGCTTGTGCTGTGAACCGCTTGCAGTAAGTTCAACATTATGCAGCAATACTCCTCAATCTTTTTAGTTTCAATTCTTCACGGATCCTTCTCCGTTCTATTGCAGAAGTTCCTCCCCAAAAATGGAAGTCTTCATTATGTAATGCCCAGTTGAAA
>Ga0209500_10000955_pt1 | contig 23072 bp, 16 predicted proteins | sample S_140212_EF_Meta_FD_187323 | JGI IMG/M metagenome (GOLD analysis project Ga0209500, IMG submission 187323) | Freshwater microbial communities from Lake Simoncouche, Canada to study carbon cycling - S_140212_EF_MetaG (SPAdes) (version 2) | ecosystem: Environmental > Aquatic > Freshwater > Lake ...
ACCGCCGTGTAAATAGGCAACAGAATCTCGGCAATGCTAAAACACGACTCCACGCCCCCACGCTTGAACAGCCATGCCTTGAAATCCTCAGGATTCGTGGTTGTACTGAAGGTGGCTAACATTGTCAGATTCTTCGTGACTCCAATGCTGGCACCTCCAGGTGTCTCAGATGTACAGAAATAGCCGAACTGACTTGTATGAAGTTGACGAGGGGCGGTGAGTTTCTTGCCTGTATCGAACTCGAGAACTACGCGCCGAGTGTGACTGACGAAATCGAGATAACTCAGACGCGACATGGCCTGAATTGCACCGGCCTTCTCTTCACCTAGACCTGTACCCCACTTTCCCTTGAACGCCTTCTTTACCTCTTCAGATAGGTGGTTCACAAGGAAAATCTCATTACGACCGCTCTCCTCAAAAAGATTCTCGAACTTTTTTCCTGAAAAAGTGCCCTTATTATACTCATATTTATTGGCGATTGCAAGAAGCATCGCTTGCGACCAGTTGATATAGACACTCTGAAACATCTGCTGAATCATGAAGCCGTTTGTCAAGCAGCGCTGATTTCGGATATCATCACGATCCATGTCCTTGTCAATACCGACAATGCGACGTAGAATCTTTCGCACACACTCTGCAAGGAAGAAGATACGTGCACCTCCAGAGCGCACAGTTCCATTCTCTCCAGTCTCTACATTTGCATCTGTGTGAATGAATACTTGATTGTAGAGAATATCAATTACATGCTCCTCACTGAAGCCCTTCGTAAGTGTCTTAATATACTGGATTGCAGTGTAGGTGTCGAGAAATGGTACGGCCTCACGGATCGACGGGAGTAGCAGCGGCTCTAGAAGTTTCGTCTCATCGGAGTTTTCATCCGGTAGAATTAGACGAGTAATATCACGATCTGAGATAATACCGAAAGCACGGAACAATGCATAGAGAGGAACTGGCTTTCGCACAAAGGGAATTCCTACTTGAATTGATTCTGTCGTGCGAACAACGGCGAAGGTAACGCGCTTGACAAGACGAGTCTTCTCTGAGAGGCATCGGATTTTAGCAAAAAACTTAATTTTGGGGTTGGCCTTATCCTCATGAATATCAAGTGTGTTGAATGCAGGATTTTGAATGGTTACAAGCACCTTTTCCGCACCTTCTACGATAAAGTAGCCGCCCTGGTCGTACATACATTCACCTGCTTCCCGTAGAAAATCGGCAGACTGTCCGCTTAATAGACAATATTTACTATGCAGTAAAATCGGCATTTGGAAGAGATTCCAATCAGGAATCTGAATTGTTTGTTCAAGTTGGTCCTCAGAAATCTCTTTATTTGATGGTCCATTTGGATTGTATGTGATACGAACAGTTATATCTGCAGTGATCTGTGACTGGTAGGTCAAATTACGAAGACGCGCTTCATTCGGAAAGAGTGCACGAATCTCCTTGCCATTCTGGAGTGCAACGGTGGGTGTTCCAATTTTTAACGCAGTTCCATTGACTCCTCCGATATAGATTTCAACCTTGTATTCATATGTGGGCTTTTCACCTATCTTTCGTTTCTTATCGGGATCAATTTGACTTTTGTACAAAATGAACGGATTATTCGCACGAATAATTCGAGGAAGATCAGCCTGAATAAACTGCTCGTACGACTGGATATGATGACGACTTAAGTAGTCAGGCATTGTCCGAAAATAACGGTCCAATAGATGGCGAGCCAGTTTCTTTGCTTCTTCTGTTTGGCGACTCATTCAAGAACCCTAATCGCTGATGAGGTTTCTTGATTGGTAAACACGCGTGAATTTATAAGGGGCCCTTTGTCAGTTGAGTCGGCAGATTCTGACTGACAAGTACAGGCGATGATGTTAGTGCAGCAGGATCATAGGCCTTTGTTGTAAATACTGTATTCTGCGCATACGGAGTCGCTACATCAACGCCCTTTGCTCCCATTACAGCAATACTACCTGTTGTAGGTGGTGAGGCATTCTGGAAGGGGCGATTTCCAAAGACTTCGAGCGCTGACTGCACATTCTGCAGTGTCTGTGTCATAGGATTGCTTCCACCTGCCTGTTTACGGTTGCGGCGCGTCTTATTGCGACGACCACCTCCAACCTTATTCGAACCAATGTCAACCGGAACATTGGGTGTGATGTCAACCTTACCACACTGAGCCGAAACAGAGTCTTCAGGATAGGGCAGCATTCCATCCGAAAGATAAGCAGGGAAACTTCCATAGGGGCCCGTGACACCCTGCCGAGTCATGTAGTCAAGCGGGGCACCTGCTAGAGCCGCTGCGCCACCCGCTTGCTTATGTTTCTTCGTGACACGGGGTGTCGCTGTGTGCTTCAGGCTCAAATAGGCCTCAGCAGCCTTTGTATCCACGGTGCGTCTGAAGACCTTCTTCCACTCGGCTTGAAATGCCGGAACCAGTTTTTTCACACCCTCCTTGTGAACACGGCTCTCAATCCAGGCATCAATATGGTCAAACGCTTTCCGAAGATGAGGTATCGTCATCGGCTTTGGACCTTTAGATTTACGGGTAGTTCCCTTAACCATTCTCTACTTAGACTTGGGAAAAGCGGATGTTCTTAGCAGCATTATTGCCTCCGAGACCAACCGCCTTTAATGCATTATTCGCTGCATTTGTTACAGCATTCTTTACACCTGCAACTGTGGGGGCCTGATTCGCTACGCGCTCAACTGCCGCATTCATTGCTACAAGAGGAGCAGCGGCCTGTGCAGTTGTGCTTGTTCCGATAAAATTGATACTAAAAAAGATGAGAAAGAGTACAAGTCCTCCTAAGAGAAGATACGGTGCATACTCGACAAGGGGCAACTGCCATGTACTTTGACGGTACTCTGTATAAAAGAAGTTGTAGTGCTGGTAGGCAGCAATAATAACAAAAACTAAGGCGAGTGAGCCCAGAATGACAGATGATAGACGAGGCAGCACAAACATCACAATTGCGGCTGCTATGACAAGTGCCAGGATTGAAGGAATGAATAGTTCCATGTGAACTCTCTTTACTCATCTGATTAGATTTTGTCCATAAGGTCCCGATGAGTAAGAAAGTGCTTACGACAGCAAGAACGAGTTACCCCCAGGGCTGTAAGCGCTTCTCCTTCCGGAGTCTTGAGCAACGTGTTTCCATCAATCGGCACTTGCTGAACACTCTCTTTTGTTTCAGTCGCCTTCACTGCATCCTGGTACCTTCGCCACTTGTCTGCAATGAGTTTGCCGCAATTCATACACCGAATCGGAATAATCATTCTCTCTACCTTGAAACTTGAGGATTCCTTAACTCAAATTTTAAGGCTTGCGGGAAATCAGGAAACTTACATTCACTTCTGCCTACAGAAATGTCCTCTGTTACAACTGCCAGTGGCTTGAACTTCCAGGGTAATCCTCTTGGTGCCAAGGTGCGCACGCTCGAGACGCAAATGGTCGAACTTCGAAATGAACTCGACACGCTTCGCAAGGTGGTGGCCTCTGGTGCTGGCGCCTCAAGTTCCCCGGGACAGGCGGGTCCTCCTGGCCCTGTTGGCCCTCCTGGTCCTGCTGGTCCCGCGGGCCCGGCCGGGCCTCCTGGCCCTAAGGGTGACCAGGGTCCGATGACCTATATTGCTCTTCCTGCTGGCGCGAGTGTTCCTACACCCTCATCTGCACCTGCCCCCTCTTCATAAATCAGCACCCTTCTTTCTGAAATTTTTGAGGGAAGTCTCTGAAATAACAATCTCGTGATCCTGTTCCAACATAAACGCAATACGCTTCAAAGGATGATTTGGATTCTTTTGCAACGTACTGAGAATCACTTCACGCTGTTCATCTGACCACTTACTTGTTGTGGTACTCGCTGTAACAACCGATTCTGTATCAGAAATTCTCTTCAGTCCAGCACTTGTCTGTTGAAGTGGCTGGATATCAAGTTGCCCTGCATGATGCTTATCGTGACATGTTGAGCAGACAACTACCAAGTTTTGTAGTGCATCGCGCTTTGAACCATCTGTAAAGAGTTTGCCCTGTGCTTCCATACGAGGCCGGATATGATGAACCTCCAGGTCACGTACAATCGGATTTTGACAGAGTTCACAGACTCGTCGATGCACCTGACTATTCCACTGTGAACCCGTCGTCTCCTCCTCTTTCGCTGTACCTGTAAGTTGACGACGAATCTTTTGTGCAGCCTCCAGGAAATCAGTCGGCAGATGCAGTGCCCGAGCCACTTCAATTCCGTAGAGACTTGAGCCTGAACCCTTATGAAGACTTCGGTCATAGACAAGAATATCACGAACTGCGTCGTATTTTACCTTGAGGTGCCAGACTCCGAGTTTTGGTTGACTGGCAACACAATCAAGATCCATGAGTCCATGAAGATGAGTCGCAAAGACAAATCGAGCCCCCTTGCCTAAGAGTGTTTGAATGCCTGAGGCGACCAAAGCGGTTGCGGACACGGACTCGGTTCCACTACAGAGTTCATCACCGAGAACTAGACTAAACGGATCTGCGCGCATAAGAATATCACGGAGTTCAGACATCTCCACTGCGAAACTGGAGAGACCTGCCCAGAGATTATCTTGATTGAGAATTCTTGTAAGAATGGAGCGAAAGGGTCGGATGACCATTTTAGTGGCTGGTACATAGGAACCGCATTGTGCAAGAATAACAGCAATACCAAGCGCCTTCATGAGCGATGACTTTCCACTTGCGTTCATTCCGTAGACCAGCCATCCCGCACTCGCTTCTGCAGTGCCCAAAGTTACCGTATGCTGTACATACGCCTGACGCTGGCATGCTGTTTCAATGAGTGGATGGCGAAGTCCCTCCACATGAACGGATGCGAAGGCTTCCGCTTCCAGGAAACTCGGCTTCTGAAATCCGTACTCCTGAGATACCTTGGCAATACAGAGACTCATATCAATCTCTGAAATCCAAGTCTCGAGAAAATTCCAGAGAAGGGTTCCAGTCTCCTCGATCAGTGTATTACAGAGTGGAGGCAGTTCTTCGCGAGCCGCCGCTGCAAGTTGCCCCCTGAGTCCGAGAACTTTTCCATGAACCCCCTCCAGATAGGCACACTCAATTGTGCCCTGTGTCGTTTTCCGAATATTCACCTCCATATCTGGAAATGGACAGGCGCCCGTGGCGGCCCTCGGATCAATTGTCAAAGCGCCCTTCTTAAGACGTGCTGAGACGGCCACCTGTTTTTCAGAGGCTTCCAGTGCGCTCGGTTTCTGACTCGCGATTTTCTTTAGAAGTGTGAGGGTTGTCTTGGTTCCCGTAATACTATAGACCTGTGTATCACGACCTGACTCTACACGTAATGCATCCACAGGAAGACCAGCCCAGACAGCAAGTTCTTCTGCGCGTCGCTTCACATCTGCACGAATGGCCGCGAGTTGCTGCTCCACCGCCGCCGTTTTCGGAGCATGCTGGTCCTTGAAGAAACAGAGATCATCTGGAGTATCGGCTGCCTGTCTCGCCTTTGGAATATCAAAGAGTTCCTGAAACAGGTCGAACATCTCAAGAAATGCGGCGAGATTATCGGGTGAAAGTTCAAAGAGTGTTCCTTGAAACAGAACGGCCAGATCTTTCATGCGTGTATAGGTTTCATGAAGTGCAAGAATCTCCTCCGAAGTGACCGTATAATTCTGAATCTTACGATGAATGCGAGGAAAATCGTAGATTTGGCGAAGATAGCGTTCAAGTTTGGCGATTTCAGAAAACTCTGTCATAAACTCAATTTTGTTCAGTCTGTCTTCCAGAATCGCAATATCTGAAATAGGTGTCAAGAGACGGTCACGTAATTGGCGACGCCCTGGAGGCGTCAATGTCTTTTGAAAGAGACCGAGGACAGAATCATCTGTACGCATCGATGTACAGTTCAATTGAGTCAGCGCATTGTTTCCAAGATGAACACGCCCCCTCGGTGTCCACGGTTCAAATGCTTGAAGATTTTCCAAGGAGGAAGGGAGATGATCTTCAATAAATCGAAGTAAGGAGATAAGTGCCCGTTCCGTGTACGGTGTTTCTGAAATCCGTAGATAATCACGAATGGGCAGCATCGTTTCAGGAGAAAAGAGCCGCGTTAGAAAGTCTTCACGAACAAGAGATGTTTCAAATCCACCCTGGTCGCTCGGATTTGCTGAACGAGAATGTAGAAGTGCAGTTGTTCCACCGAATCGTGAGCGAAGTACGGCTTCAGAGGGACGCGACATGGCATCTCCGCGCCACAGAACAATAAGTTCGCGAGGATTCTGAACCTGAATTGCATGGACAAGAAGATCTGTTGACCAAACATCGGCTGTGCCTGATGCGAGTCCCTGGAAACCACTTGTATGTCCTGTAGTCAAGTCAAAAAAGGCGACTCCATAGGCGGGTGCCTCGCCTTTCTGCCAGTTCCGCTCCTCGAGCCAGATAGCGGCGACATAGGGTGCATCAAGCCCAACGGCCTCTGTATGAGTTCCTGGAGAGAGAATACGAGCCACAGGGCGTTCTGTCACTTTACCAGATGTATTTTTGAGTTGGTCGCAGACAATAACCGTCCAATTATTCTTTGTAAGGACGGAGGCAAACTTATGGAGGCTCTGTTCAGGAACACCTGCGAAAATCGTATCCTCTTTAGAGCCATCCGTGGCCTTGCGAAGACTCACTTGAATATTCAGAACTTCAACTGCACGCTTCATAGATGTCTTGCCCTCACCCGAGACAGGATCTATGGAATCATACATTTCATAGAACTTGCCAACCATAAGGAAGACGCAAGTATTCGGACCATACTGGTCTGAATAGTGTTTGTAGAGTTTCAGATACTCTTTTTGCATGGACGCCATTCTACTATGTAGACGCGCCTCAGTTTAAAGTGCCTATTTCTTAGACTATGAGATGAAAGTAAAGGTAATTCAGGCCGATACACGTCCTAATCAGATTTTTGTTGAGTCACGAGATCTGAAGTTTGAACCCGTTCATGAAATCAATATGAATGCAATCATTGCTGTAAATAATGGATCACTATGGCATAATTCAGATTATAAGGGCTTGACAATTATGATTAACATGTTTAAGTGCAGGGTACTTGGTTATGAGTATGAAATGACAACAGATTCAGATGAAAATTTTCCAGGATATCCAGATAAACCAAACTGTTATATTAAAATAAAAGCGCTTATTAATCTATTTAATAGCTCGTCTGCTGATTACTTTATTTTTATTGACCAAGATGCCTGGATTCGCGATGAGGTGCGGTTTCAAGCCTTTTTAAAGGAGTTCAAAGAATCATCTGCACTGATTGCAATGCCACGGGATGTAAGTGGACCGAATGATAGTTTTTTTAATTCTGGATTTATTGCAATTAAAAATACACCTGAAGCGAAGGAGATTCTTACGGATATCTATTTTTCACCCGATTATAAGGAATTTTACGGACGAAAGAGAAATGAACAGGGAGCACTTTCAGCACGTTATCTAAAAACCCCTCAGCAATTTATGGTTCTTCCTCTTGGAGAGTTTAATACACCGTGTGGACGTATTGTTCGCCATGCATGGATTGCACACATTCGTGATCAATTAGTTGTAGAAGAAGTGATTGCTTCTTTTACAAAAATTGTAACATCATTTGCTGGCGAATCTGGATTTAAATTTGGAGAAAAGACACAATTTTATAAATAATTAAAGTGCCTTGTTCTTCAGAGTTTGGTAGTCTGCGTAGATTTGACGGAGAATGGACTCAGGAGCCTTTGACTCGGGCTTTATGAGTTTTGCAGCCACGAGAATTTTCTTGATCTCCTCAATTGAATGACTGCGCGCCTCCTTCTGAATCTTCTTGTGACGTGTAATACGTTTTCCGAGGCCTGTAAGACTTACGCGAATCTTCTTGGCCTTCCGTGTCTTTGATTTGGAGGCGACAAGTTTAGCGGCTGTTTTCCTGGGTGGCTCAAGGACGACTTTCGTCTTGGCTCCACCACGAATTGTTGGCGGAATATTGTTCTGCTGCGGAGGAGGAATCGCGGCGGCCGCAGGCGCAGGTGCAGGTGCAGGGGCTGCTGCAGGTGCAGGTGCTGGTGCAATGACGACAGGAGGGACATTGGCGACAGGAGGGATATTATTGCCCTCTGACCCACCCTGTTGCTTCCGCGATGTGCGCCGCTTCTTTCCTACACTCGGACCGAGCCCCTGCTCAGTCACTGCACCCCCTGTAATAAAGATTTTTTTGGTATCTGACATACTCGTGTCCCAACTACTAAGGGCGCATAAATTTGAAGGTGCTAAATCGCCAATAAAGTCGTACAAAATGCTCACGACAAAGGATTACAAGAAGTTTCAAGTTCTTGATTCCTCGAGAACTGTGCTTCATGAGTTCGAAGGTGCCGTACTTGCACACAAGGCTCTGCCGGGTGATTCTGTGCGCGTAGCAAGTCCAGGCGTCGAGCTTGTGGAGAGAGGAGAGAAGCGAATTCTTGTAGGTGTTCTCTGTCTCACAAGTAAATATATGTACGGAATGACAGGGCACGGTGTTCCCATTTATCTCTGTGAGACGATGAATAAGGGATGGCCGTCCTTTCGAGTTGCATGTAAGGAAAAGGATCGCAGTCAGAATCTCTTGATCACATTTCAGTTTGACTCATGGGATGATGCTGAACTTCCACGCGGAGGCCTTGTAGAGGTTCTGGGTCCCGTAGAAGATCCTGCTGCAGAGGCACTTGCACTTGCAATGATTGCATCTCCGCGCTCAGCACCTCGTCCTGTAACTCTTCCTCTTATCACGGACTTCAAGCGAAACAAACTCAGCACAGGAACCTTTAACATTGACCCGCCAGGCTGTAAGGATATTGATGATGTCATCACTCTTGAGAAGGTTGATGACAAGATCTGGAAGATTTCAGTGACCATTGCGGATGTATCAGAGATGGTAAGTGTTCACTCACCTCAATGGAAAGCAGCGCTCGCAACAGGAGCAACAGTCTATCAGGATGGCACTGTTGTGCGACCTATGCTTCATCGGCATCTATCTGAAGAGATCTGTTCACTGCTTCCTGGAAAGATGCGCTATGGTGTTGCACTGATGGCCTTTTGGGAGAAGGGGCAATTGTCCGCGCCATTCTTTCGGAAAGTACTTGTGACAAATCAGGAATCATACACTTATGATAGCATCTACAAGAGTAAGACCGTACCCCTTGATATCCTGAAGGTAATTTGTTCAGAGATTGCTGGACGACCCATTACGGATTCACATGAATGGGTTGAGACACTAATGCTCTGGTACAATCGCAATGCCGCTGCAATTCTTCGAGAACTCGGTGCTGGTCTTCTTCGAAGGCACGATAAGCCGTTTGAGGAGCGACTGGCGCAGGTAAATGCCATATCGCCTGACCTACAGTTTCTGGCCTATCGCGCCGCAGAATACTGTGGAGCGGATACCGAAGATATCAAGCATCATGGACTGGGTATGAATGTCTATTGCCACGCTTCTTCACCGATTCGCCGTTTTGCGGATCTTCTCAACCAGGTGATCATCAAGCGATGGATTGATGGTGAGCGGGTAGCCGTTCGCGAAGATTTTGAAGGCCTTGCGGCCGATCTCAATCGGCGACAGAAGGAGATTGCCGCACATGACAGGCATTATGCTCTTCTTACAGCAATCCACGGTGCAGTTCGTCTTGAGATTACAGGAAAAGTGCTTTGGAGGGAAGGTGCCAAGGCGGTTACCTGGATTGATGAATGGAAGACTATTGTGCGAATCAAGACGACACATGCGCCAGGTGAAAAGATTACACTGCGCTACTTCTGTGACCGACGAAAGGCACAATGGAAGGAGCGAATTATCTATGAGGTCATCAACACAACTGAAAATACGTCCGTAGGGGCACATATCTAACGCCAAAAATAAACTGCTCTACAATCTCCTTGAGTTCATCTGTATCTTTTATTTCTGGAAGTAAGTGCTTTGGGATTTTTTTGTTATTTTCTATAGTCCATTTGATGATCATCTGATAGATATCTGAATAGGATGCACCTGTATTCCATGCATCAAAAATAGACACAAGTTGGCTACGAACTCTATCCATAGTTCTATTTAGTATACATCTCCTTGCATTCATCTTTTGTATTGATGCCTTGTTCAACACAGAGTTCAAACTCTGATTTTTTTGGAGGTGTTGTTGAGCCAAAAAGAGAGCGCATGGCCATATGTGCAAGTTCTGAACCGGCTCCAAAGGCCATTCCCTCTTTTAGAGTCGTAAATAAATGGGTCGGCGGCGACTGATGCCAGAGTTTAGGAGGTGGTAATAGTTGAGGCACAGGCACTGGAGAACGAGGAGTTTGAAAGGTTTGGTTCTTCTGTCTCGGCATTCTATACTTAGATTTTAGATTTAGAGTCTTAGATAGAGACTATCGCTCGTAGCAATTGTTCTCTTGAGTGACTGTTCAATACCGTGGAGTTTGTCTAGCATTGGAACATCCTTCTTAAAGGTCGCAAGTGCGGTCCACTCCTCCACAAGGCTGACACACTTATTGATTGATCGCAACAGATTTCCTTCAAAGAGGTCGTACTCCGCACAGAGAACGGAGGCCTCCTCACCGAGACTCCATCGGTACATCGGTTCAATCCAGGTTGTACTCAGATTCCAATAGGAATCAGGAGACTGAATCTCAAAGGGCCGCTCGGCCTCCATGAAGTCCTGTGCTGTAGTACCAAGTCCATAGAGAATCTCTTTGACCTTTTTGGGTATTGAGAGTGTTGAAAGTGCCGGTTGCGTGTCCTTCTTATCCTCTCCCATGAAACAGGCGAGCGCGGCAATAATCTCCTCTGGCTCCAGGTCAGCACAATAACCTGATAGGTAGAGTTCAGTCATCAGAATCGGGTGACCCTCATTAATTTCCGTGGCAAGAATGCCACGCTCTGTCAAGGAGTCCTTGGTCAAGGGACCTTCTGTAAGAAAGCGGCGGGAAGTCAAGAATGCAATAATTGGCTCAACGGATTCCTTGTGGGACTCAAGTGAATGAATATATTGCTTTTGAGACTGAATATCGGCAATGGTTCTTCTGTAGATAGGGTACGCCTTTGCAAGAACATCCCACCTTGCACCTGAATGATCCTGTTTCCATGCCTCAAGTGCACGCTGTGCCGCCTTCTTCTTTGCATTCTGTGCATGGGCAAGCACTTGCTCAATTGCTTCGCGTTCTCCAAATGCATGGATATCATCAGGGGTTAGAAGAGTCTTGGAAAGACTCTCCTCAAGTGCAGCCACTTCGCGCTTGGCAACCACAAGTTCCTCTTGGCGCTGCATAAACCAGTACGACTTCTCCATAAGTGAGAGCCAAGTTGTCGCATTGGACTGAAGTGACTTGAGCAAGAATTCATAGTGAAACTGCATCTTGCTGGAGATTTGTGCCTGGCCACCCGTCAGAATACTCCGCATGGTTGCTGCGGAGACAGGGTCTCGCTCAGGCAGATAAATCACTGTACCTACAGGATCCAAGCCACGTCTGCCTGCACGACCTGCCATCTGAATGTATTCATCTGTACGCAGAGGACGGAGTCCCATCGACTCGTCGCTGTACTTCTCAAGTCCGAAGAAGAGAACTGTCTTTGTAGGCATATTGAGACCAACCGCAAAGGTCTCCGTGGCAAAGAGCATTTTGATAAATCCGCGAGTGAAGAGAATCTCAATGATCTCCTTCAGTACTGGAAGTAGGCCACTGTGATGGTAGGCGATACCACGGAGGGCGAGTGCCTTCAGTTTGTGTGCCTGCGGTAGTGTCTCAAGAGAGTCCTTGTAGGCATGAAGATGAAAGTCCCAGATATGATTGATTTTTGCTGCCTCAGAGGAATCGACTAGAGTCGCTTGGACCTTATCTGCATACCGCTCGCAACCGGCCCTGCTAAACACAAAGGAGAGCGCAGGAAGCAGTTTCTCACGCTCAAGTTTATCAATAGTCTCATTCATCTGATGAACAAAGGAGGTGGGCCGTGTCTTACCCTCAACAGGACCTTCGTAGCCAGCACGGCGCTGCTCCTTGACCTTGCGCTGAAAGTCTTCATGGTCCTTGATGCCCTTCTCACGCCACTCGAGCCAACGACGATAGACATCATCATGGTAGATATTTTTATTATCCATGAGTGTATGGAATTGCTCTCCAAGAAGAATTCCGTGAGTGAGCGGAACAATTCGGTAGAGAGTTGAAATTAGGGCGCATGGGATCTGCTTCAGTTCACCCAGCCAGGAGGCGAAGAGTTCAGGGCGGCTGATAGTCGCTGAAAGGAGAACAAGTTGGACTGCAGGTGGCAGAAGAATCATTGTCTCCTCCCAGACACGTCCGCGGTCGCGGTCATTAATGTAGTGAACCTCATCAAAGACGACGGCTTGGAGATTCTTGAGTGACAGGGCTGCGGTAAGGCCAAGATGCTCTGTGCTTGTACCTTGCTTGTAGAGAAGATTTCTGAGAATCTCTGTAGTCATGACAATAATCTGTGCGTCAGGATTGAACTTGATGTCGCCAGTCATGATGCCTACACGTTCCTGTCCAAACATCTTCTTCAGGTCATTGAACTTCTGATTGCTCAGGGATTTGATAGGAGTTGTATAGAAGACACGACCACCCTTGGAAACTGTATAATGAATGAGATACTCACCTACAAGTGTCTTGCCTGAACCCGTCTTCGCAGTCACAAGAACATTCTGACCCTCGTGAATTGCCGCAATTGCGTGCTGCTGAAAGGGATCTAGAGGAAAGGTATACTCTGTAGCGAGAGGCGATGGCATCGTCGTACAGGGCGTAGAAGGATTAATTGTCCTAAGAAATTGGCTCATTTTGTTAATTCGTATTGTACCTTTTAGTAGGTCATTAGTTCGCTTCAAATTTACTTAAACGGCTGACGGAATACTATGTAGATGGCCGTCGTAACTCTTGCAACTGGAATAAAGGCGCAGCAAGAGTGTATGCTTTTATTGTTTACACTTGAACAGTACACGCGGCCTTTGCCGATTGTCTATATTTTTACAGATTCTGAAACAGCGGCAGGCCTGAAGACAAAAGCACATTATAAGGGTGAACTTCGAATCCGTGAAACAATGAATGCATACACAGGACTCGACCGTAAGAAGATGGAGAATATGCCTGGAGTTCGCTACACTAATATGTTTAGTGATTACACCTGTGAAAAAATCGGTGCGATGCGCACAGCCTTCAAGGAGACAGGGGCAGGTGTCTGGTTTCTAGATGCCGATATCTGCCTATTTGGCCCTCTACCACATGTTCCTCTTGTTGCTGAAGTTGCCTTGTCGCCGCATATGATTCGTGAAGATGATGAAGCGCGATATGGTCATTACAATGCGGGATTCATGTGGTTCGGCAAAGAGTCACTGTTTGATGTCTGGGAGAATGCCTGTAAGACATCGCGTTTCTTTGAACAGGCTGCTCTTGAAGAAGTGGCCGCAGTTGCGGGGTCGGCCGCATATGAATTTCCTATTCAGACTAATTTCGGATGGTGGCGCATGTGGCAGAGTGAAGAGGGGTCCAGTTTTATACAGGGTCAATTTGGATACAATCGGAATGCAGGGCATATTGGATTGACATTTATGGGAAAACCGCTCGGATCAGTTCATACACATTGGGCTGAAAAGGAGGATTATTATATTGCCAACTTTAATAAGTTCATTTTAGATAAACTTAGTAAAATGGGAAAACATGCGCCGTATCTAGAATTTATGCATGCACTGCGTCAGGTTGTGCCCAAGGTGCGTGTTTAGTGGAGGACAAAGAAGGAGTAGTTGAGGTTCTGCCCAGGATATGTGGCGGCAGGCAGACTCACGTTGAAACTTCCATTGACAATGGAGGAGACACTCGGAAGAATTTGAAGACCCGTCTGTAGAGTTGAGAATGCGGAGGTCGTAACCTGACCAAGGCCAACAACCGGTTGCAGGAAGACACGGCTGCTATTGGTGATCTGGCTGCCGTTTACCTGGATTGTGCTGGAGTTAGCTGCAAACTTGACTTCACCTGTCGATGCATCACCCAGATTCACTGCCAGTGAGCCAACTAGACCACTTGTCTGGGGTAAGGTGCCTGCATCCGTCCCCTGGCGCAAGTTTGCACCCTGTCCACCGAGAGTGGAGAAGGCAGGCTGGAGACCTAAGTTATACTGGAACGGGAAGTTGACATCATAGGTAGCAAAAGTAGGATCCGTAGCATCAATGAAGCCGTTCAGTGCACTGACTGGGTCAAAGACACCGATAAGCGGCTTCGTCACGTTAGGATTTACACCGGGAATGAGGGTCTTTCCATTCGCGTGGATAACACGATTTTCAGGGCAGTTGGCCGCCGTAGCGGCCGGATTCACAACGAGCGAGCCAACTGTCTGGAAACTGGAGTTTACAGACGTGGAGTACAGAAAGAGTTTCGTATTGAAGGCGGATGTGGTGACAAAGGCCTTCTGCGCCTGCTTGTTGTAGTTTCTCGCATCGGCTGCAATTGTGACGACTGACATTTATATTATACTAAATAAAAAGATTTTTTATGTGGGCATTCTTGAACTTGGAGAGTTAGCCGCTGTTTCAAAGTTTTTCCAGATAAATATGTGGCCATTAGAGATCTAACCAACCAAAGTTCTCATCTAGTCCGAGAGCAAAGTTAAGTTTGAGTGCCTCTGTTTCAAGAGGAGTTCGTGACTCCTGTTGAAGAATAGATTCAATCTTTTTTTCATTCCATTCTACAATTCGAACTGCAAATTCATCGGGAGTAAAGGACATTCCAATTCCAAAACGTCTATGAATCATGGCTGCATGAAGTTTATCAATATGAATACGAGGGCGTTTTGTCTTAACTGACCGAAACAGATTTGGTGGAAATTCCTTAATTAGAGCATTCAAATATGTGCTTGCAATCAATTTAGGATCTTCTCTCCATTCAATTGCTTTTGTTGTATTAAGAACTTTAAAATACTGAACGGCTTCAGCATGTGAACTACAGAGTTTCTCCTTTACGAGTACGGAAAATGTAGTACCTGATGGATTTTTTTCATAATATTCGTGAAGAATTGAGGCTCTATGCTGCCCATCAATTATAAATTGTTGAAATGAACCATCCTCCTCTGAAGGATAGGTAACTAGATGATAAAGAGACCCATCCAGAAGAATAATATTATCCTTTACATCTTTTTGAATACGTGCCTTATGACCTTCATCTAGTGTCCTTTGTCCACACCAAATAGGAATTTTTGATAGTTCTTTTGAATTTATCTTAATAAGTGTTGACTTATCTGCATATGTATGAAGAATTGGATTTATAATAGGCTGGTTTACTGGAATAGGAGGTGGTAGGGCAATTTTGTAAATCTTTTTTTGAACAATTTTTGACTTTATGTTGTTCATCTTAATTCAATATAGAATTACACATTTATTTCAAATTTTAGTAGCCTAAAACAGCGCTGTATAATTCTTTAGGGATTTTCATGAACACTACTAAATTTGATTCATTCGTTTCTCCTCATCCTATTTTAAAAAATATGCAGGCTCCACAATTGCCATCTTACAAAGATATTCTGGACCTGTACTTCAAGCAGTCCGATGGCCGCCAAATTATCAGCCACCAGATTGAGTCCTTCAATCACTTCATGGAGATTGATATTCCTGAGATTACAACCATGGTAAATCCTCTGATTGTTCGCGGCAGTCCTGAGATTCCTCTGAGTGGACCTCGCTCGGCTCTTGCATCCGCAACGGGACTTTCAACCTCCGCAGCAAATGCTCTTATGGGTGTTGAGGCTGCCGCGCATGCTGAGCCTCTTGCACCTGTAAATCGGGAGTATGAGGTGATGCTGGAGTTTGAGAATCCAAGTCTACGCAAGCCGACCATCTTCGAGAATAACGGCGCTGTTCTTCCCATGATGCCAAATGATGCCCGTATGCGCAATTTGACCTACGCATCTCCCCTCTTCGTTGATGTTCGAGTCACCACGACATTCATCGATAATACGAAGGGTGGCGTGAAGGAGGTGCGCGAGCGTCTCTTTCCCAATGTGCATCTCGGTAAGATTCCTGTTATGGTCGGCTCGAAGTTCTGCCACCTGAATGACCAGAAGCATCTCCACCCTTCGTCGATTGGAGAGTGTGCCGAGGACCTTGGTGGCTATTTCATTATTCAGGGTGGTGAGCGCGTCATTATCAGCCAAGAGCGCATGTCAGAGAATCGCCCGTTTGTCTTTCGTAACAATCGCAATCCTGTCAAGGAGGCGGAGGTGATTGAAATCAAGGCTATTGGCCCAGATAATGACCAAGTTCCGAAGAACAATGCCGTGAAAATCATGTATCATCCGAAGAATCCGCAGATTCTCCTGCTCCGCGCCACCATTCCCCGTGTAAAGACGGAGATTCCGCTCTGGATTCTCTTCCGTGCACTTGGAGTCACTGCCGACAAGGATATCTACAATCTGATTATCGGTCCGAAGGGTGAGCCTGAGTTCGATGCGATTTTCGATGAGTCGATTGCAGAATGTGCCGCCTCAGGTGTCTTCACGCAGCAGCAGGCACTCGATTGGCTCAGCACACACATCCAGAGTTGGTCGTCACGCAGCCACCGTCCTCTCAATGTCAAGGATGTTCTCGCTGAGGAACTCTTTCCTCACGTAGGTGGTCGTGAGGGCCCTGATCCGAATACGGAATATGAGAAGGCGTGTCTCCTCGGTCACATGACTCGCAAACTCCTCTGGGTCTACACGGCGCGTATTCAGAATGATGACCGTGATTCCTATCCAAACAAGCGCGTCGACTTGCCTGGTTTCCTTCTAGCAAATCTCTTCCGTACCTTCTTTGCCACGAAGATGGTCAAGGACATCCGCACCAGTCTGGGTCGTGAAATTCACAGTGGCTCTTGGCGTGCCTCGGGGAACTTTGAAGATATTCTGAACATCAGCAATATCTACAAGGTCATTAAGAGCACAATCATTGAGGTAGGTCTCAAGACAAGTCTCGCTACGGGCAACTTCGGCTCTGCAAAGGTCGGTGGCCCTACGAAGGTCGGTGTTAGTCAGGTGCTAAATCGTCTGAACTACATCAGCGGTATCTCTCACTTGCGCCGCGTGAGCACGCCAATTGAGAAGACAGGCAAACTCATTCCGCCGCGTAAGTTGCACAATACGCAGTGGGGCTATATCTGTCCTTCAGAGACGCCAGAGGGTCACTCTGTAGGTGTAGTGAAGAATATGAGTACGACGGCAATTGTCGGCATCTACAGTAATCCGCGGTCTGTTCGTGCCTACTTCAAGAAACTCGGTACACTCATTCGTCTCGCCGACAGCAGCGCAGAGGAGAAGCATATCTTCACCCGTGTCTTCTTGAATGGTGCATGGATTGGTCTTCTGAATCTTGAGAACACTGCGGAGACAATTAGTGCTCTGCGCAAGGCAAAGCGCTGTGGCATGATTCACCTCCAGACGGGCATCATCTGGCGTCCCTCCATGCGAGAGGTGTGGATTACCACGGAGGCGGGTCGTATGCTGCGCCCCCTCTTCTTTGCTGGTGCTCTCCGTGAAGTTGCCGCAGATAAGAGTGGCCGGCTCCTAGCACAGATTCGCGCTCTCCAGACCTGGGAGGATGTGATTCTCTGGGAGTCACCTGGCGGTCGGCATCTCATTGAGTATCTTGATGCCGGTGAAACAGAGGGTGCCTTCATCTCAATGAGTACAGAAGATGCATCAAAGGTTGATAGTAGCCACACGCACGCCGAGATTCATCCGTCGACGGTACTTGGCTCACTGGCCTCGAATATTCCGTTCCCTGATCACAATCAGTCGCCCCGTAATTCGTATCAGTGTGCTATGGGTAAACAGGCCATGGGGATCTATGCTCTGAACTACCGTGACCGCTTTGATGCACTGGCGCATGTTCTCTGCTATCCGCAGGTTCCGCTTGTGAGCCCGTACATGAGCAAGTACTATGGTGCTCAGACAATGCCTAGCGGCCAGAATATTGTAGTGGCGATTCTGACCTACTCAGGCTACAATCAGGAGGACTCTATTATGATCAATCGCGGCTCCATTGAGCGTGGCCTCTTCCGCTCTGTCTTCTACCGCACCTACAAGGATGAGGAGAAGAAGAACCAGAGCAGTGGTGAGGAGGAGCGCTTTGACAGCCCTGACCCTGCTCTCACTCGTCACATGAAGAATGCAAATTACAACAAACTTGGAGGTGATGGCTTTGTTCCTGAGAACACATATGTAGACACGGAGGACATTCTGATTGGTAAGGTCGTACCTCTTCGTGTACCAACGGGAATGGTTGTGCCCGCTGGAACGAAGAAGTATCGCGATGTCTCTCGTACGATGCGCAACAATGAGACGGGCTGGGTGGACCGCGTCTTTAAGAATCGAAACGGCGAGGGCTATTCCTTTGCGAAGGTGCGTGTTCGCCAGGACAGGACGCCTGAAATTGGAGATAAGTTCAGTTCCCGTCACGGTCAGAAAGGCACCTGTGGAATGATTCTTCGTCAGGAGGATATGCCTCAGACGGCAAGTGGCATTGTACCGGATATTATCATTAATCCGCACTGTATTCCTTCGCGTATGACAATTGCGCAGCTCATGGAGACGCTACTCGGTAAGATTGGATGTGAAATGGGTGCACTCGGTGATGGCACTCCGTTTAACACGGTGACTCTGGAGGGACTCTCCAATCTGCTGCGGGACAAACTCGGCATGGAGCCCTATGGTAATGAGATTCTCTACAACGGCTACACAGGTCGTCAGATGGAGACGAGTATCTTCGTTGGACCGTGCTTCTACCAGCGACTCAGGCACTGCTCTGTAGATAAGTTGCACTCGCGGGCATCAGGTCCGCTGGTGATGCTCACTCGCCAGCCAGCAGAGGGCAGGGCGCGTGAAGGTGGTCTCCGTTTTGGAGAGATGGAGCGTGATTGCGTTGCGGCGCACGGCATCACCGAGTTCACCAAGGAGCGCTTCATGGAGTGTTCAGATGCATTCCGTTGCTGGTCGTGCCGTGATTGCGGCTTGATTGCAGTGGCAAGTCCGAAGGATGGCATCTGGATCTGTCGCGGATGTGGCAATACAACGGATTTCAGCCAGATTGAGATTCCGTATGCCTACAAACTCTTGCTTCAGGAATTGGAGACAATGTGCATCAGTAGTCGCATTCTGACGCAGGGTAAACTCATGGCGCACATGAAGAAGAAGATGCTTGCTGATGGTACTGTATAGAACTGTATCCGTATAAACTATTTTTTGTAGGTACTAAATTTGAACGGCCGCCTGCGCCTCAGCAAAGTCAAAGAAATCACAATGCCCTATAGTATGAAAGTCATCAAGCGCAATGGTACTGCTGAGGAGGTCTCCTTTGATAAGGTTCTGCAGCGAATCCGCAAGGCCGCTAAGGGTCTCCAGGTGAATGCAGATGTACTTTCACAGCAGGTTCTGGCTCAGATTATTGATGGTGTTCATACATCTGAACTGGATGAATTGACCGCACAGGTGGCCGCGAGTCTCTGTACAAATCACCCCGACTGGGGCGTCCTCTCGTCACGAATTGCTATTAGTAATCATCATAAGCAGACGAAGGACTCCTTTTCTGAGGTTATGCTGACCCTGGCTAATCAAACGATGCCAAAGACAGGTGAGAAGACACAGATTGTCAGTGATGAACTGGTTGCAGTGATCAAGGCTCACGGTACTGAAATTGACGCCCGTATCGAGTATGACCGTGACTATCTCTTTGACTACTTCGGTTTCAAGACACTGGAGCGCTCGTATTTGCTCAAGGACACAGCCATGAAGATTATGGAGCGTCCCCAGCATCTCTGGATGCGTGTTTCGCTGGCTCTCTGGTCTAGCGACCTGCAGCGTGCCTTTGAGACCTATGACCTTCTGAGCACGAAGGCGTTCACACATGCGACGCCGACTCTCTTTAATGCTGGAACGCCGCGACAGCAGTTGTCCTCCTGTTTCTTGCTCTCGATGGCGGATGACAGCATTTCAGGAATTTACAAGACACTCGGTGACTGTGCGGCAATTAGTAAGTATGCGGGCGGTATTGGTCTTCATGTACATAATGTTCGTGCCCGTGGCTCCCTCATTCGTGGAACAAATGGTCAGTCCAATGGACTTGTGCCGATGCTCCGCGTCTTCAATAACACGGCTCGCTATGTTGACCAGGGCGGTGGCAAGCGCAACGGCTCCTTTGCCATCTACCTGGAGCCATGGCATGCGGATGTAGAGGACTTCCTCAAGATGAAACTCAATACAGGTTCAGAGGAGGAGCGTGCTCGCGACCTCTTCTATGCTCTCTGGATTCCTGACCTCTTCATGGAGCGTGTGGAGGCGGATGGACAGTGGACACTCTTCTGTCCCAATGAGGCACCTGGGCTCGCAGAGGTCTGGGGTGAGAAGTTCAATGAACTCTATACACGCTATGAGCGCGAGGGTCGTGGGCGTAAGCAAGTCTCGGCACAGAAACTCTGGTTCAGCATGCTCGACTCACAGATGGAGACAGGTACACCGTACATTCTCTTCAAGGACGCTTGCAACCGCAAGTCAAATCAGCAGAATCTCGGCACCATCAAGTCGTCCAATCTCTGTACAGAGATTATTGAGTATTCATCGCCCACCGAGACGGCTGTCTGCAATCTGGCATCACTTGCACTGCCCGCCTTTGTAGTGAAGGATGCGAGCGGAAAGCCGGCCTATGACTACCAGGCTCTGATGAAGGCAACGCGTGTTGCAATTCGTAATCTGAATCGGGTTATCAATATCAACTATTATCCTACGCCAGAGACTGAGCGCAGTAATATGCGTCATCGCCCCGTTGGTCTGGGTGTTCAGGGACTTGCAGATGTATTTGCCATGCTGAAACTCGCCTGGGATGACACGGCCGCAGAGGAGGTGAATCAACTGATCTTCGAGTACATGTATTATGCCGCAGTGGATGAGTCTGCTGCTCTTGCGGAGGTTGAAGGTTCGTATGAGACGTTTGCTGGTTCACCTGCAAGCCAGGGTCGTCTACAGCCTGACCTCTGGGGTATTACTCCTATTACAGAGAGTCGTGGTACTCTTGATTGGGCTGGGCTTCGTGCTCGCGCAGGGCGCGGACTACGTAATAGTCTTCTGATTGCACCCATGCCCACGGCGAGTACATCACAGATTCTCGGCTACAATGAGTGCTTTGAGCCGTTCACGACGAATATCTATACTCGCCGCACTCTTGCAGGTGAGTTCGTCATTGTTAACAAGCACCTGATGCGTGAACTCATGGAGCGCGGTATCTGGTCCGAGGGACTCAAGCAGAAGATTGTTGCGATGAATGGCTCAGTTCAGGAAATTGCTGAAATTCCTGATGAAATCAAGCCGATTTACAAGACATCATGGGAACTCAAGCAGAGAACGCTCATTGATATGGCCGCCGCTCGTGGAGCCTTTATCTGCCAGTCGCAGAGTTTGAATCTGTTTGTAGCCGATCCGACCTATTCGAAGTTGACCTCAATGCACTTCTATTCCTGGAAGAAGGGTTTGAAGACAGGTTGCTACTATCTACGCACGAAAGCACCTGTATCCGCACAGAAGTTCACAGTGGATCCTCGCCTGCTCGCTGCAATTTCAAGTAGTGGTGTGAGCCAGCAGATGTCAGATGAGGGTGGCAGTGTGGCCTATGAGTCATCCGATGAGGAGGAGAGTCCTATTGCACAGCCGACGGAGGCTGAAAAGAAGGCGGCTCGTGCTGCACGACTAGAGCAATTGGCAAAGGAGTATGAGGAGGAGCAGGGGAAGGGGTGCGTGACATGCTCGTCCTAAGGAAATAAGTGATACTACTGTAGGATGGCGAGCAAGAAAAATAGCAGACAACAACTGTCCGCATTATTAGAACAGGCCGCTCAAGAAGTTGAAAAAAATCCGGATTCAGTTCCCGACCATATCTATAAAACATTTGAGGCGATCTGTTCAGTTTTTTATGCATGGAGGCAGTCAAATGGGCACGAGGGATGGGCGAGCACATTAAAAGGAAAGAATGGACCACTTTTTTCTGAATCTGAAGGTAAATTTGTTGAGGAATCATTTGGTACGGTGGCCGAGTTTCTGAAATCCCATGACCTTGGCCATGTGCAGAAAGGGGGTGCATTACCTGCAGGATTTCCACCGGTTATTCCGACCCCTAACTTTGCAATGCCTGCTGATATGCAAATTGATCCGAAGGACGTGAGTCTAGATGCGGCGTATTTTGCGTTACAGAAGAAACTCGGCGACTATGATATCCAGTGGAAGGAGATTTCAGACGCACTTGGTGTTGTCCAAGCAGTTCAATCAGGCCCTGATATTCGAGGCATCGTATCCGTGCCACCTGTAATTCCACCGATTCCGTATGTCATTCCGCGTCGCACCATATTGCCTCTTGCATCGTATGCAGTTGAGATGCTTCGTCTCTGGTTGGCTGTGCTTCCTGGAGATAGTTCAACCTTTCGATTTATCACTTCCTTGTTACAATTTATTCTCGACACAATTCGTGGAAATTTTAAACAGGCCATGTTGAGTTTGATGGGTCTTTTTAATAAGACTGGAATGGGAATTAGTGTGGCTGGGCGTTTTTTTGTGAATCTGGCTGAACTTATATCACCTGATCTACGGCGTCAACTCAGTCTCAATATCTACAGATCAACAAAGTCGCTTCTTATTGGCTCTGTACTCTGGATGTTTGCAACCTTTGCGCCTGATGCGCTTCGTGCATCTATGGAGGAGTTTTTTGATAAGATTCGTCAATCGGTCGTTGAATTCAATCAGAAAATGGATGAGGCAGGAGCACAAGTACAACAGGCGGCTGCGACGGCTGGTGTAGAAGTGAAAATGAAGCATCTTTCTGAAGCGGGTGTACCGAGTCTGGATGATATACAGAATTTACAGATGATGATTCGTATTCCTGAAATTGCCTGCTCAACGGAGATGCGACAGATTATTGAACCGATGATTGCAATTCCGCCGCTGCGACTTATCTTGGATCTAATGAATCTTCCTACAACGCCCGAGGATGTTGATGAGACCTGTGGAGGTGTTTCAAAATCGTTGACAGAGTCTGCTGCTGAGTTTGTG
>Ga0209500_10000959_pt1 | contig 23015 bp, 31 predicted proteins | sample S_140212_EF_Meta_FD_187323 | JGI IMG/M metagenome (GOLD analysis project Ga0209500, IMG submission 187323) | Freshwater microbial communities from Lake Simoncouche, Canada to study carbon cycling - S_140212_EF_MetaG (SPAdes) (version 2) | ecosystem: Environmental > Aquatic > Freshwater > Lake ...
TGTTTCTTACCCAAGGGAAATTCGTGATCAAATTTTAAATCCCAATGTACCGCGTGAAGAGATTGCACAGTACTTAGGTACTTCTCCCAAAATCCGGGGCGGCGCAGTAAGCAGTAACCCAACCATGGAAATTGCAGGTGGTGCACGTGCGTCAATGCCTGGTGCTGGAATGGAAGAACTTCAGACCGCAGGTGTTGGTGGTACTGGCCTTACCTATGCTGAAACAGCAGATCTCAAACAGTTACAACAAAAAGAAAAACTAGAACGTGCTGGTTTTGTATACGACCCAAACACTGGTAATTACGCTCAAGAAATTGACGATGACCTTTTTGATCCTACTGAAGTAATGACAGCAAACCGTGACCTGGGCACGGACTACGGCGATACGGAAGGCGTTGGCAATCTTTTAATTGGCACAGAATCATTTAAAGAAAGAACCAATAAAGCAACAACTGAAATTCCCGGAGCTGTTCAGTATGCAGAAGGGGCCGCCCGTGGTTCTGGACGCCAAGAACGGTTTAATGACGTTGTCCTTCCTTTACACCGAGACCCTTCTGGGGTTCAAACACCAGGTGTAGCCGTTGTTTCCAACCCTAATGCCGATCTGCCTTTTGGTCGTCAACTACGTTCTGAAGACGTGGGTTACCGGGGTGCAATGAGGATGGAATCCGAAGACATGAATGCAGAAGGCAGTAGATTATATGGTGGGGTTGAAAGTGCTGTTGCCACTCTTCCTGATTTAATTACTACTCAGCCAGTTTCTGATTGGGCACCAAATAAGATTTATGGTGCAGATCGTCAAGGTAACTTGACAATTCCTTACAAGCCAACATCAAGGCGTGTTGTTACCGGTGAAGAACCATTGGTTGGCTTTAAGCGCCAAGCTTTGATGGAAGGTGATAAACGCGTTGGGTGGATTACATTAGACAATACCAAGCCAAGTCCGCTTTCACTAAACCGCGCTGAAATGCAATCAGTTGCGCAAAATGCGCAAGATGCGTATTTTAATAACCCAATCGCAAAAGCTAATTATTTAAAATCATTGAACCCAGAGGCTTTAGAAGTTGGGCGTGCACAAAATATACCTTTGTCTGAGATAGGTGAAGCCTACGATTACCAAGGTTTTATTGTTAAAGCTCTTGACGATCATTTAATGAACAACGGTATTGATTTACCGTTGTTAAAACCACAGATTAGCAAAACTAGTGGCAGGGCATATTTCCCTACAGAAGCAAATGCTTTTGCAATAAATCTGCTTAAAACAGAAAAAGATACTCCTATTTATGGCGAACGTATTCTTTTAAATGCTAAAGGTCAGCCACAGGTCAGCGGTTTTAATAAAGGAGGATATCCCGAGTTTGTGACTACAGGTACTTCTGCACCAATTCCTGGTCGTTATCTAACGCGTGGGATGGGTGGCTTGGATCCAATGCAAGCAGTAGAAGGTGATATGGATGACCTTGCGTTCTACAGCCCACGTATTGAAACAATTTCTCAAAATAGATTACTTGGGGAAGCTAATCGCCTTAAGGGTAAATTACAAGAAGCACTTGAAAAAAATCCAAAATTAGACACAAGTAATTTTAAGGTAACCGTTCCCACCAGCAGTACTGCCACTGGTGCAGCAATGTCCGCATTGCGTGATGCCATGGAAACTCAGCAAGCAGGAGTTGGGATGCGTACTGTTCCCGCACGTGACCCCCGCACAGGAAACATTGTTGGTAGAGAGCGTGTTTCGACAATGAACATTGGGTCGTTTGCGCGTACCCAAAACCCTTACACCGGAGTTGCATCCCCTGCTTCAGGCCCTGCCTCCAGGGTTGAGAGCGGAAACTATCAGTACACTCCGGGACAGTTACGTGTTCTCTTAGAACCCACATCGCAACGTGCACTTTCCGAGCGTAATAAATTTGCTTTAACTGCAAACTTAACTCCTGGCGGACGCGTGGTTCGTGGTGCGTTAGATCTTGGTGGTGGCATGGGTGTGATTGACGCTGGCCTTGGTAATTTAAGTGAATCAGAAGTTGTCTCTCGTTATGGTAGGAGTGGCTCTCAACTACAAGACTTTGGCAATAGACTGATGGCACGAGCCGCTTACAAACGTGGCGCTCAACCTGGACCCACTGCAAACCCTGGCCGTTTTGTAGAAATGCCTAGAGTTACTACCCCAAGTCCAGAACAAGAACGCGCAGGTGCGGTTGCCCAGCATATGGCAAACTACATTAGCTCCGCTGCCCAACGGGTAGATGAGCCAATGACCTGGCAAGGTGATGTTAAACTCAAAGGAGTTGGCCAGAATCGTTTGATGCCGTACGCATCTCCCTCTGAAGGAATGATTCAAGCTCTTATGAATAAAGCACGTAATCGTTGATTATGGCAGAAGATAAGAAAAAAAATAAGAAGTGGATCCAAGACATGGATATGAAAGAGGGTGCCTTTACGGCTAAAGCTAAAAAGAAAGGTATTACTTCTGCGCAATTACAAGAAAACGTACTTTCTGATCCTGAAAAATATGATGACAAAACCGTAAAGCAAGCGCGGTTACGCCAAACCCTTGTAGGATTACAAAAGAAAAAACAAGGTGAGAAATAAATGCTAGACACGAATGATCGTCTTGATCTAAATAAATACATTGGTGCCGCTAAAGACCCTAATAATAAAATCAAAACAAAGTTTGGTGATCAATTTCGAGTCAATGCCAATGAAGGTGTTGGTGGTCAATACCCTTGGAATCCAGGACGCTTTGATACGTCCGATATTCTTAATTACGCACAAGCTCGTAAACGCAGCCTGAATGTTCAACTTGGAACAGTAGACCCAGATGCGCCATTAGAAACACGATTGTTTGCTGATACTACTCCTTTTGTTAGGAACACTGATTACAACTTTAAAATAGGCCGAGCAAATACGGAACACAGACCTCAAAACAATCCGGATTTTAATGAAATTTGGGTAGAAGCTTACAAAATCAGTCCTACTATTCCTCCTAACAAAAGGGCTAAAAACCCCATGCCGACTGCATCTAATCCAGACCCAAATGGTTACATTATGCAACTAGCGCAATCACAAGCTGATAATGCAGTTGACCCTAAGCCCAGCGTTGCTAATCTTCTCAGCAAATCTAAAAGACCAATACTTGAGGAAGAATTAGAGGATGAAAAAGAATTAAGTACTGAAAAAACAAAATTAACAAAAGATTTAGAAGTTAAAACCGCCTAGACTATTTGAAATATAATTAAAGAAAAGCATTGAGATATGGCATCCGCCGCTGCTAGACAAGGATTAGCAAGTAGTATTCGAAATCTTGCGGCAGGCCTTACTAAAACTGGCATGCTTCCTGTTGCGGAAAAACAAGCAGTGACTAAAGCTATTTTAGGAAATACAATACCTAGTGCTGTTATGGTCACTGGGTTTAACATGCTGGGTGGTGTGGACCCAATGACTTCTCTTTTAGCGGGAGCGGTAGATCTTGGTATTGGTTATGGAGGCATGAAGCTAGCAGGTAGATTATCCCCTGGAAGAATGGGAAGCCTTACTCAGAAGCAAGGAGATAAGACAGTTACAACTCCACACTTTATTCCTTCTGCAGCACAAAACGTTGTTCAGGGTGTATCGCCAATTGCTTCTAGTATAGCCGTTATGCCTATGATTCAAAAAGCAATGCAACAAAAACAACTTGAAGAAATGACTCAAACGGGTTCAATACAACAACAAGAATTACAACGACAGTTGATTAATGGTGTACAAGCACAAAATTTGTCTCCTAATACGTTGTTCCAACTGCAAGGAGTAGAGCAGACCATAGATCCAACAACATTAATGCAAAACGCAATGGATCCTTATGGTTATGGACGAGGAGTTATCTAATGCAAATACAAAAAAGTGTGATTGAATTTGGCCAAAGTTTAAAGAACACAAAGCTTGGTCAAGCTGCTACCAGGGGATGGAAAGCTGGCGGACAGATCACTGCTGAGGCGGGAGATACTGCTGTACACAGTGTTTTTAGCCCTGCGTTTAATAAAGCATTAGCAGCTGGTGCTCCTGGTAAAAAGGTTATTCAAGAAGTAGATGGCGTTCCTAAACCCGTTCAACAAGCTGGGCGGGACCCAATTACCTTCAAAGAAAAACCTACAGAGTTTCTTGCTGCTTATGCCGCCAGGTTAATTACTGATATAGGTACAGATCAGACGCGTGGCCTTTGGTGGAAATACAATAACCCTATGGCAATTTCTCAGGAACTAATAAAAAAAATTCCTGATGTTGACAAACAGTTACAAAAGATGTCTCCAATGCAAAAGGGCATGTTAGGCCTTGCAACCATGGCACCTATTGGAGCAGCAACTGGTATTTATGACATTACCAACCCAGGAGAATTGTTTAGACCAAAAGGTTTTGCGCAAGAATATGCAGAGCCTGGTTCAGAAGATCGCCGTGAAACTACTCAACCAGCAGAAGAACTTTTTCAACGTATGTTCTTGCAACGTCAAGGACAACCTTTAAAATATGCAACAGCAAAACAAGATATTCCTGATTTAACACCTGAAAGGTACGGTAACTTTATGCGTACTTATTATCAAGACAACGGTTTACTGGGCCTGGGCATTGCAAAAGTAACTGGCGAGAATCTTCAAGGTGTACCAGAAGCCCGTCTCTTAGGCTTCCCAATTACCATTCCTTCGGTAGCAGCAACAGCCGGTGCAGCGACTGGACTTGCCATGGCGGGCAGGCGTGGTGTAAGCCCTAATCGCACTATCCTTGCGGGGCTTGCAGGTTCCGTTGGTGGTGCTGCAATTGGCAATGTAGTGAATGAGGTAATTGCAATGGCTAATCGCCCCAAACTTCCTGAGTTACGTAACTATCAAGAACAGTACAGTTCAATGCCCATGGACCCCATACAACAAAATATAGGCTGATAAAATTAAAGTATAAAAAATAAGTCGTGAACATGGCAGCGCCCTTTTTGTATGGTCCTGGGGGGCAAACACCCGAACAAGTTGCATTTGCTCAACAAATTGCACAAAGTAAAGCGCAAATGGGCGGCGCTCCTGTAAAGCCATCTGCTTTGTTTGATGGGATGTTAAGGACGCAGCTGGATCAGTTAGGAGTGGCATTTACTTCAGCTCAGCAATCAGCTCAACAAGGTTTAGGCCGCGCTAATACAGCTCTTGAAGGAATGCCAGCCGGAGCTAAGAATCTTGCATCCAGGAGCGCTCGTTACGCTCCAGGGGCTATGGCTGGCTTGCAACAGCTTCCTACTGATCCTATGGCTGGTTTAGCTACCCTTACACTTACCGCTTTGGGTGGTAAGGGAATCCAAAACCTAAGCGCAATGGTCCCAGGTGGTCCCTTAGCTAAAGGTGCTTTCCAACTTGCCGGTGGTTTACTTGCTGCTCCTATTGCAAGTCAACTGGGCAAAGGTGTTTCTGCTTTAGGTAATCAACTTGTGGGGGGCGCCCAGGCTGCTGTTGGCGATGTAACAAATACTCTTGCCGGTGCACAACGTGAATCTGGACAGGGCGCAGGCACTGGTTCGGAACCTGGAACTGTATCTGATAAAGCATTAGCACAACGCTTGCAGCTTGCCAGGGAGATGGGAGTTAATCTTCCAAGGGAATATTTGAATCAGAATTATCAGATTCTTCAGAAATACAAAGAAGCCGATAAGTCCCGCCAAATGCAATTGAATCAACAAACTGCTCAACTTCAAGGGCAGCTTAATCAACAAATTATTGCCGGTCAACTTGCAGCTGGTGCACAACAAGGAGGTTATCTTACTACTCAGGGTATCTTAGCTAGTAATCCCTACCGAGATTCCATACTACAGACAGGCGGCACCCGTGGTATCTAACCATGTCTATTTACAACGTTAATAAAAATTACCAGGCTGGTATTTTTCCAGAAACAAACACCCGTGGTGCATATAGCTTTGCGCCTGTTGAGGGATCTTCTAACATCCAAATAGCTGGTAGATATGCAGCACCTATGCAAGCGGCTACTGAAGGACTTGGTGAAGGTTCTATTTTTAACAACCCAGAATTTAAAAAATTATCAGATAAAGACAAGGAACTTTATATGAGAACGTATGGGCCTTCTCCTGATAGTCGATTTATGGAACGGCTTTTGAGCCCTGAGTATGCAGCACAGCAAGAAGCCGCACAAGAGCGAGCGCTTCAAAAAGGTTTAGCCGCTTATAAAGAAATGGGTGACCAACAAATGAAATATAGTTTAATTAATCGTGGCATAAGTGGATTAGCTGAGGGTGTAAAAGCTGCTTTAACGCGCTATCCTGACCCGTACATGACAGCTCAGTTAACAGCTGGAATCGCAGATGCAGCATCTAGGGGTGCAGAAGCTGCTCGTGGCTTTACTCAGCTAGGTGCAGGATACACTCCAATAAAATATTTTAATGTCTAATGGCAGCTTCTGATTCTTACGGCAGTAGTTACTATTCCAGTGCAAATAGTGCTTATCCAAGTTGGCAAGATTCTGTCAACTATAATCCTAGTAGTGGTGTATTAAATAAATCAGGTAGCATGGCATTTCCAGCAGCAGCAGTAATAGGCGCAGTTGGTCAGATTGGGGGCGCAGCTCTTGGCGCTTGGGGGGCGAATGCGCAAGCTGCGGCTGCCGAACGAATGAATAACCGGCGCATAGAAGCCGAAGAACGCGCTCGTTTTCAAAGTCTATTGGCCGGTCAAAATGCCAATACTTATGGAAAGCAATTTGAAATGGGTCTTCAGCGTGATGCTGCTAACTATCAACAAGCATTTCTAGACCCACGTAAAAGTATCCTTGGTGTTGAAAATTACAACCGAATGGCCGCAGCTGGACTTGGACCGTTTGCTCAAAGACTTAGCCAACAAGAAAAATCAGGTAACATAGACGCTGTTATGGCTGGAAAGTTTATGCCAATGTTTGAATCACCAAGCAAGCCGTTTACCTATGGTCGAGTCCCTGGATATACAATAGGTTCTTTAGTTTAGAATTAAAATAACATTAGTAAGCTAGACATCTATCATGAGCAAAGGAAGAGGGGGTGGTGCTCCACAAGTTGATCCGGCCGTTACAGCGTACAACAATTATATGCTGGAGCGTCAAAAAATTATTGACGCTAGGGATGATGCTAATGCCTTAGAAGCAACTTCATCAACAAATGCAATCAAAGCAACGGGCCAAGCTGGTTACAATACATATAAGCAAAATTTATTAAATCAATTTAATGCGGGTCTTATTGATGCATCACAAGCTCAGCAAGGTTTAAGAGATTACGAAGACCGTTATAAATTGGGCACTGGTTTTACGCAAAACGATCTTAATGATTTAGTAGGCCAAGCAACGCAACAAGCTTCTGGAAAAAGTCAGATACTTGCTGGCCAAACTTACAAAGATATTCTGGGACGTGCGGCCACTTCAACAGAACTTGCTGCTTTTGAAGAATTACAAAAAACAGGTCAATATAAATTATCAGATCTTGTCAACTCAATTAAAGCAGGAGGTGAGTATACATCCAAAATGAATGATAACTACTTAGCTAGTTATTACGACACGATGTATGGTAAGCAAGAAACCACCAAGAGTCCTGAAGGTTACGATGTTAAAACAGGACGTCGTACATTCACTTACAACGCTGCACTGGACCCTACATTTGCCGGAGATGTCACAAAAGCAACCGGTATTAATGCAGCTGAAGCACCAGCTTCTTTCACTGGTACAGCTGGTGAAATTGAAGAGTTTCAACAAGCTATGCGCCAAAAACGTGATTTTATGTACAACGCTGGCTTGACTAACTTGCAAGGACAAATTGATAAAGACACACAAAAAATTAAAAATACTGGCGCAGCAGACGTTGCTAAAATCAGTACGCAAGGACAATTGTTATCTAATTTAACGGCAGGGTTCTGGTCTTAAAACTAACCTTGCTATAATTTAAAAAGTCACCTACATAAACAAATGGCTGAACCGACTCCCTATAACCTGCAGGATTTTTACACCAAGATGACTCCTGAGGAGCAGCGTGAATTTGACAAGTCCGAATACCTGCGTGGTCAGGGCATGGGCGCTGCTTCCCTGGCTGACTTCCAAACTCTCTTGGGTCGCCTAGAAGGTTCTAAGATCCGCCAGCAGCAAGCTAAAGATGTCTCGGCTCGTCCCAACATCTACGCACAAGGCCTTGCTCAAATGATGAGCAACTTCTAAGATTAGGAAATAAACGTGGCAACCACCTGGGGCTATAAAAACGATTCTGGCGATTGGCAAGAATCAGATCCGTTCTCCGATAAGACTGGAGATTCAGCGGCTGATTTCCCCCTGGAAACATATAAAAAAGCTGCAGGTGTTGCCTACGAATTCTCCAAGAAAAAATTAGAGGACACTCGTGCCCAACAAGAAGCTCTTAACACTCAACAGCAACAATACAGACAGCAAGACGAAGCCCGCGATTATCAGCAGGCACAACAAGCTTATAAGTATTGAGCTGTTTGACACCTGGGTCGATAATCTTGACTCAGCTACTCAAGAGTCTTTTTGTTTTTTTACCGAAGATAATTACTCCATAATTGAATGTTTCTTGTATGCCAAGTTCCTTGGTTATACGGGAAGCATTACTTCGTGTGAAGAATGGATTAAGGAGCATTACAAAAAGCCTGACCATCGAAAAATTCTCTTAGATGAAATTGCAGAAATGCAAGAGGACATTCGAAAACTCAGGGAAGATATTGAAAATTTTGGTGTCAAACGCGATGCAGGTGTGGCGCGTATTGCCAGCATGCAAAAAGAATTACGTGGCACCATTGCACAAGTAGAACAGTTTACTTCCACTAAGGATCGCAAGGGTCTTCTTATGGCTGGTGCTGACCGCGCCATTCGTGAGTTAATGTTTATTTTTAAAGACGATCCTATTGAATCCCCACTTCATGAAGCATCAATGAGTGTGTGGGCACGCATGCAACTTGAGGAGTAATTGGTTTAAAATATTAATTAAAGGAATTAGTGTTTACTGATGGGCGCTACAACAGGAAAAAATCTACCGTTAGCTGGCCAAGCAAAAAGTAGTCAGCCTTTAGCGGGAAAATCCAATGAACAAATAAAAGCTGAAAAAGAAATGCAACGTCAGAACGACTTGAGAGAAATGCAACGTCAGCAAGCACTGCACGAAAGAATGCGTAATTTTTAAATTGTTTTCTTAAAATGTAAATGAGTGTGTGGGCTCGAATGCAGTTAGAAGAATAAAAATAAAGCAGCACTTCTTGTATAATAAGAGCAACAGCATAATTATCATGCCCGCTCCCGTACCCCCCAAAGGCAAACCTGTCGCCGGTAAAGCCGTACCTCCCAAGGGTAAGCCCACCCCTGGCGGTAAAGCACCCGTGGGTAAAGCACCTGCAGGCAAGGCGTCTGCTGGTAAAGCCGTACCTCCCAAGGAAAGCCCTAAAGATAAAATGGCTCGCCTGCGTGAAATGCAAAATAAAAAAGGTAAGTAATTATGGCAAATTGGTATGATGCGCCTGAATATGCTGGTGACAGCACTTCTTTTTTTAACGCATATAAAGATCGTTATGGAGAAAGTTATCATAAAACAATTGATGATCGAAAAAAATCCGGCTTAACACTAGAACAATACGCTTTACAAAGTCCGCGTTTTGCTGATTTAATAAGCTATAGTGCCGCCAATGGAACAAACCAAGAAGTTAAAGATATTTATAATAGGATACGAGGACAATTGTCACCTGCTTACAAAGAGGAGAAATTTTACACCGGCATGACTGATGCCGAGAAAAATGAATTCGACAAGTCCGAATACCTGCGTAGTCAAGGTATGGGGGCAGCCTCTTTAGGTGACTTCCAAACTCTTCTTGGTCGTTTGGAAGGTTCCAAGATCCGTCAAGAAGAAGCAAAAAATGTTTCAGCTCGTCCCGGTATTTATGCACAGGGTCTTGCCAATATGATGAAAAATTTCTAACAATTAACAATCATGGGCGGCCAAGCTAAATTTCCAGCTTCTAATACACCTGGCTCGGGTGGTTCTGGTTTTTATCAGAATGCATTAAACCAACAGAAGCAAGCAGTTGCTAATGTGCCAGCCACTCAAGCGGCACAAACGCAATCAGGTGCTGGTGAGGACTCACGCTACTTAGACGCGTACAATACTTACATGCAACAAAAGGGTGGATCTACGTTTGGTCAATCACAACCTCCGGCACCTCAGCAACAACCACCAGCTCGTCAAAGCCAGTCACCCATGCGTCGCCCCATGAGGGATGAACGTCCTCCTGCATCTCCCAAAGGAATTAACATGGGTCCTGGATATGCTAACCGTCCTTTCGGCTGATGTCTAATTCCAAAATGCCACCGGCACTTGTTGCACATTTCAAGAAGAAAGAAGCAACTAACGAAGATGGTACCGAAATGTCAGACAAGGATAAACGAAAAGCCGCTTTAGATAAAGCACGTCAATATCAACAGCAAAAACAAAAGAAAAAGAAATGAGTTAGTATTCAGTAATACCTGGTACTAGCTCATGCCTTCTTACGTTCATCTCGCGTATCGGCGTAATGCACGTGCAGCGGCAAGAAACCACCAAGTTAAAGAACCTAAAAATTACGAGCAAGCAAAGCTTGCAAGTGAAGATTTTGGTTATTTCTGTGAGTATGTAGCTGACAAACCACCGGCAACTCATCACAAAGAATGGCATCGGCACTTTGTTACAGGCGAAGACAGTAACTGTTTAATTAAAATTGCTGGTCCCAACGTCGATCTGTTGGCTCCTCGTGGATCAGCAAAAAGTACTGTACTTGGCCTCTTAACTGCATGGGCTATTGGCGTTCATACAGAAGCCAAACTTCCGTTACAAATTCTTTATCTTTCTTATACGGTAGATATTGCACGTTCCAAATCAGCAACTATTAAACGCATCATTGAAAGCAAACGATATCAAGAAGTATTCCCAAAAGTTCGTCTTCTTAAAAACGTCACAAGTAATGAGTACTGGTCCATTGACCATAAGTTTGCAGGTATTGATGTTACTGGTGATGAACAATTTACACTTTGCGCTGCTGGCCTTAAAGGCTCAGTGACCTCCAAACGTTCGCACCTGGTAATGATTGATGACGCTATTAAGTCTGCTGCTGATATTGGTAACCCTGACATTCGTAAAACAATGCAGGACAACTGGAACGCGGTGATTGCACCAACGATGTTTGAAGGCGCCAGAGCCATCTGCCTTGGCACACGCTTTAGACATGATGACATTCACGCCACTACATTCAACGAACAAAACAACTGGACTCAAATTGTTTTATCAGCAATTCAAAATGATTCCAAGACAGGTGAAGAGGAATCTTACTGGCCTGATATGTGGTCGTTAGATTATCTAAAGGAAAAGAAACGACAGGCACCTATTGCTTTTTCGTTTCAATACATGAATCAAATTGTCAGACAAAATGAACTTTCATTGGCGCCAGAACTTATTGTCAAGGCCGAAATTGCAACAGAGTTTGATGCCTTGGGAATTGGTGTTGACTTATCTGCTGGCCTTAAAGAAAAGAATGATTACACGGTGTTTATATTGGGTGGTCGAATTGAAGATCGTATCCATATTATTGATTATCGACGCATTCGCGTCATGGGTAACCTGGAGAAATTAGATGCGATGAAAGAATTAATGAATGATTGGTCCATTATTGGACAAGATGAAAACAAAAATTACTTTCCAACATATTCAACTTGTGATATCTGGTCTGAAGCTGTAGCCTACCAAGCTTCTCTAGAAGCTGACTTTAAGCGGGTTTGCTTGAATGACGAAGGTCTCTACAACTTGATTTGGCACCCAGTTAAGGGGTTCCGTGCAGACAAGCTCGCACGGTTCAGGGGCATTATTGGCATGTTTGAAGATCGAAAAATTATCTTTAATCGTTTCCGGAATTTCACAAATCTCTTCGAAGAACTCACAAATTTCGGTGTAAGTGGTCATGATGATTGTGTCGATGCTCTCGTGTGGTTGGTTACTGGTTTAGCAAGAAAAGGAAACCTGCATCTTGATTACTAGTCTTAGAATTAGTAAAAAGAATTTAATTCGTGGGCCCCGAATATCTAGCACTTGCCATTACCGCAGTTGTTTCTGCGGTTACTGGTGGTTCTTGGACGGCCAACAAGATTCTAAGCAGAACGCAGGAACGGATGCAACACATTCAAACATTGTTACATTCGCAAGAAAATCGAGTGGATTCCCTGGAACACCAGATAAATAGAATGCCGTTGGAATACGTTTTAAAAGTTGATTTTTTAAGGGAAATACAAAACATGCACGAGAATTTTCAACAAATCAACATTAAGCTTGATAAACTTATGGAAAAGCTTTTGACCAAATGAGGAGCTACGTCCTAGAAGTACAAGAAGATGCGAATGGAGAATCATTTATTATCTTGCCGGACGAAGTACTTGAAGACCTTGGTTGGTGCGAAGGAGATGTCCTTGATTGGAAGCTAAAAGGCGAAGGTATTATTCTTACTAAATTAAATGATCCAGCTGGATACGAAGTATTAGAAGAGTAAAATAAAAAGAATAAAAGATACGTAAAATGGCTAGATACGACGGACAATACAATTCCCCTGGGGCACCTGGTAATAGCAGAGGTTTAGATGGCGCATTAACTCAACGAATTTACGGTCAAATTGAACGAGGGCAATACAACCGCCCTGGCCCTCGTGGTGCTGGCATTGTTCAACCTGAAGTTTTTATGGCCCCATATCCAGGGACGCAACCTGGGCAACCAACAGAGTTTTTTCCTTTAGGAAATCCAGCGGCTGGTTATCGTTTTGAGGCTGCAATACCAGGCATGATTCCTAATATTACCACCAGCATGAATCCAGGTATTAACTCAGGCATGACACCCATGGGTAATGCTGGTTTTTATGCAGGTCCCCAATTAGGTCAATCTGTTCTTAACGGTTACGCCAATAAAATTGTTTCATGACCAAGAAAAGAAAACTAATTAAAAAAGCAATTAAAAAACCAGGTCTTTATACCCCTGGTGAATTAGCCTTTTTTCATGCGTGGTTAAAACATCGGAAGGAACGTAAAGCTGCTAGGATGCTTGAAGCAAAGGAAAAAAATAGTTAATGGCTGTCGATACCAAGGCTCGCTTAAAGGAAATTATCGACGCAGCGGTCGAGAAAGAACCTAATGCGCATGTTGACACCTTGATTGTGGGGTCACATCTTTCTCAAATGAAGATGTTTGGTATTCGACAAGGTGTCGAATTTTTCCCAACGCAAGATAATTTTGGTAACCAACGCAAAGACTTTCTCGACCGTGTAATCAAATACAATCAACTTGATGTACGCCTAGATTCTATCTGGGATTATTTCCTGTGTGATGGTAAGGGTATTTTTTATATTCGTCCAACCAAATCAAACTACAGACTTTATTATTTTCGTAATCACGAATACCGCAGTTACTACAACGTTGACGGTGAGTTAGATGAAGTTGTAATCATCTACAGTTATAAAGTCAAACAAGGCAATGGCTTTGGTGACAATGTAAATATTTCAAACATCTCAGGCACGGCAACACTTGGTGCTCAAGGGGCCAAGCGTTTTATTCGTCTTTCAATTAAACGACGCACTATTGAAGAGACACACTCAGAAAGTGAAATGTCTTTTGATACGCCAAATTACACAGCTTTAGGTAAAACCAAAACGTTTAAAAATAGTTTAGGGTTTATTCCTTGCGTTGAGATCTTCAATAATCCCAAAGGTTTCTCGACAGAAGGAACGGGTGAATTTGATTCGATGGCCAGTCACATCGTGGTGCATGACGAGTTGGTTCGCACCATGCGTAAAAACGTTCAGTTCTTTGGTAACCCCACACTATTGTCGTCTCGTCCTAAAACAGACCTTATGGAGTCTGGGACAGATACAACAGTACAACGACCATCTATCGCAGCAAACTCAGGGTTTGGTAGCTTGTCTGCTTTAAGTAGATCTACGTTTAAACAAGATCCAATTAGTCGCGGCGTTGACGGTCAAATCAGGGTTCCACGCGTTATTGCAAACCTGGAACCAAACGACCGAGTTGGTTACATTGTTCCAGATGCTATCACTGGAGACCAAAATTCATTTGCACGTCAATATAGGGAGGAAATCCGTACTGCTTTAGGTGGGGTTGACGAATTGTCAATTTCAGCTGGCGTAACCGCAACTGAGTACAAATCACTGTTTGGACGTGTTTCAGCTACATCAAAGAAAAAAGCTACGGCTATTTACACTTATGGCATTGCACGTTGTCTTGAGTTAATTATTTTCCAAGAAGAACGTTTATTCCGTGCAACGCTAGCTAAAGCATCAGGCCTGGAAGAACCTATTGAACCCGCTGAAAATGCCCCAGCAGAAGAGAATGACTTATACAAGCAAGCCATGATTGGGTTTGAAGCGCAGGTCAAGCAAATCATGATGGCTTGCATGGAAACAAAAATTGTTCCTCCCGGAGTAACAGGCTTGATTCCTGATGGAGACGTTACGGTGTTGTGGCGTTGGACTGGTCCCGTATATGAAGAGTCAACTCAAGATGTTCTTAACAACTCAATTGTTGTAAGAAACCTACAAGAATTAGGTGTTGATAGCATTGAAGCACTGAAGTTCTTGTTTCCGTCTAAGACGGATGAAGAACGAGCCGCTATGTTAAGCGGTTTCCCGTTCAGAATGGTAGGCGAATTGCAGAATGCGTTCTCGCAATTTGCTCGCCTGGTGGGTGGAATGATGCAGACCCCTCACCCGGAGTCACCGGATCTACCGATGGCTGCGGATCCAAGGCTGGACCTTACCCCCTATCTGTATCGAACCTTAGAAGCATTACAAAAGGAGATGAGTTATGCAGGACGCTACCGTCCAATCGACCCCACAGACGAGCCAAGCACCGTCAGTAGCACCAAGCAGCTACGTGATGGCGGCACCAGCTCCAGTGGCAGCCCAAGCCCCCAGCTACCAACAGGCAGCACCAGTGGCGTATCAGGTGGGTACCAGCTACCCGCAAGCGGTCCCTCAAGCGAATACCAGCTACCAATACGCCCCTACTCAGTACGCCCCCCAATCCCAACCGAACTATTCGGTGGCGGCACCAGCGGAAGCTCCGGTGAGCAACCCATGGGAATCGGCGTTCAACAAAGTGGTGGGGCTGCTGAGCTCACCAGTCCAATCCCCGTTCCAGGGTCAGTCGTCAACGACGAGTCCTCAGTACGCACCGGCCAACTTTGGGATGCCCAGCGCCCAAGCTATGCCACAATCGGGGATTCCGACCTCATATCCCAGCCCGGAATCTTATCTCAGCTCTTCCCAAATCTCTTCGATGCCCTTACCGGCGGCGGAAGCACAGGAAGTGGACCGGGCAATCGCGGATTACTACCACCTGAGCAGCGCAAGTCGTCAGGTGTTCGACGCGTTCGGGGTAGAAGCTCCGGGAATTCTAAATAATTACGCCCTTCAACTTGAAGGGATGCTTGACAGTGCAGTGGCATGGGGCTTTGAAGCCAACGCAACGTTAACTGGCTATGCCAACTTTGCAGTTAATGAGCACCAGGAGAACCTGGCTTATAACGAGATCCTGACCAACCCCGACGTACTCAGCGATTACACGCTGCGTTTCTTTGGTCCCGAAGGTCCTTATCCCGTGTACGAAAGCGAAGCTGAACTTGGGTCTCGTGGTTACCGCACTCAACCCGTTGGTGGCGGTATTGCTGAATTCCCCGCACCTCCCATGGCCGCTGGTCAGCAACAACCAGAAAACTTCTGGGGTGGCTTCAGTGAAACCATGGCGCGTGATCCCCAGAATGCCTGGCGCATTCTGAACCATGCTCAGCCCGGAACTGTTGCAAACAAATTGTTTGTAATGGAGTAATACAATAAGGCTTCTTATTGTTAAAATTACGACTGCTAAAATTTGTGTTAGATAAGACATGATAATGTCTGAATCTTTCACCCGCTAAAAACTTCCCTGCGACACTGGAGGATAAAACAAGGTGTTTATTGATAACGATTTTCCAAAGATCCTGGGCGCGGAACTCTACCGTCCCCACCCTGCTTACATTGCTGAGATGGCAGTAGAGCCCGTGGTTGTCCACGACTTTACTCGTCAACCTGGTCAAACCGTCCAACTCGACCGCTACAAATTCTGGGGAACTCCTGGTACTAAGGATAGCCGCGAGCGTATTGCCGACCAAACCATTGGTACTGCTAACAGCCGTAACATCACCAAGGAGAAAGTCCTTGTGGTGCTTAAGGAATACACCGGTCCTGCGGACCCCGGCGATCCCACCCAGCCTTCGACTTTCAAGATTGCGCGTGAAACTCTGATTACCGCTCAGCGCATGTTGCTGGACACCGGTAACCTTAACATGTTCCACCAGTCCATCGGTAGCCTCACTCTGCTGGATGACTATCGTCGGTGGCGTGACCGCGTCTTCATTGACGAACTGTCCAAAGCTGAAGCTAACGGTCAAGCCTCTACTACCCAAGGTGGTTACTACTTCGCTGGTAACAAAGCCAAGGATTCCTCTGGCCGTGTTTCGTACAGCACCACTGAGTACACTGCTGACGTCCAACAGTTCCAAGTCCGTACCGACTTGCTGAACGTTGTTAAGGACCTGCGTAAGCGCAACGTGCCGACCTATTCTGATGGTCTGTATCGTTGTATTTGCGATCCCACATTCATGATGCACCTGCGTCGTGACCCCGACTTCCGTGAGATTGCACGTTATGCTGGCAACCCTGGTCAGGGTATGTACATGGGCAATCCTGCGATGCCCAACAACTCCAGCTTCTACATGGGTCCCCAAGCTGGCCAAGGTTACTTCCTGGCTGGTGAACCCGTGATGCCTACTGGCGTTCAGTTTGAAGGTGTGAAGTTCTTCGAATCAACCAACTTCCCAACTAAGTCCCTGAGTGCGTCCTTCGACGGTGGTTCCAACTACACCACTCAAGAAGTTGCACAAGGTTACTTCTTTGGTCCCCAAGCAATTGGCGTCGGTATTGGTGGTCCTAACGCTCAGGTGTTGATCAACAACAACGATGACTTCAGCCGCTTCATCATCTTGATTTGGCAACTGTACGCTGGTTTCGAAATTCTCAACAAAGATTTCGTCACCACCGGTTTCAGTTTTGTTTCTGATGATGGCAACATCTGATAATCAACAATAACTTTTAGGAAAGATAAATGACTTATTTGACCGCTAAAAAAATCTACCCGGGTAACTGGGCACAACCCCTGAACGGTTGGTACAAGAACATTGATACCACTGGTGGTACTACTAATAACGCCTCCAAGGCTGGCCCCACTTCTGTGTTGGCTACCCCTGGTTACCGTTATTTCCAAACCCGCGGTTATGTTCCCGTAACCTGGGCTTCTGGCTCCGCTTCCACCAGCGGCCAGACCATGGCCGTGATCGTTCCTTCGCCTTACCGCCAGGACGACACCCGTACCGACATCACCGGCATGGTGATCTCTGGTTCTTCCACCCAGGGTGCATACGTTTATCGCGCTGCAGTTTCCGTTCTGTCTGGCTGGGATGGCCGCGCCGCCTCTGGCGTCTATGCCTCCACTGGTAACATCATCTCGTTTGGTCGTAACAACTCTGGTAGCCCCACCGCTGCCTCTGGTGTTGGCGAAAGCGTGATTCAAGCCAACTTGACTTCCACCGTTTCTGGTGATGCTTCCACCAAGATTTATTTCTCTGGTGCGAGTCAAGCTTTTGGTACCGACCCCTTCCTCACCGCTACCGGTGCTGCAGGCGTTACCAACACCAACGTGTACTACAAGGCAACTGCTTCGACCACCTTCTCGGTGTTCGCTAAGGGTGCCGCTAACGATACTGCCGTTTCTGGTGGTGTGTACATCTCTGATGCAGACATCGCCGCCGGTCGTACTGGTTACATCGCTGTGGAAGTGTGCTACATCCGTCCTGATGACGCTCCTGGTTACGAAGATATTGACTCTTATCTGAATAATCGCACCGTCACTAGCGGCTGATTAGGCTAAAGTAGGTACCAGATAACCTCTGGTACCTATGCTTTATCAGCACATAAAAACTGGCGCACGCGTCAAAATTGTTAGTGAGTTTGATAATGGTGATTGGTTTATGGTCGAAGACCAAGACGGTCGCCTTTATACCGCTTACAAGTCCGAATTAAGCCCTGATGAAGTGGCGACTAAAAAGGTCCAAACACTTCAGGTAAAAGACAAGGCATCTCAAGAGGAGCCTCGTACTTTTCCACCCGACACTCGTTTAAATATTAACAGTGCCACCCCACAAATGATCGCTGATCATATTAAAGGTGTGGGATTAAAAACTGCTCGCGAGATCAAAGATCTTCAGATGTCATTATCGGGTGAAAGATTCAATAATCTTGAGCAGTTAAAAAAAATCCCTCGGGTTGATTGGAATGCTGTTATGGCTGCCAACTTGATCAGGGTTTGATTACCAACTCATCTCCTTAATGCCCCGCAGAAATGCGGGGTTTTTTGTTTTAAAATAAAAATAAAACAAGATAATGTCATATCTTACAGAAAGATCTGGTTTTACTGGGCCTAGCGCAAAGATAGGCGGTTCAGCAGATTATCACACAGATCTTAAACTTCTTCAATCTTTACCGATAGCTGAAAAGGTAAAGATGATGGATGCTGTTGCAAGACAAAACCAATCAATTGGTAGAGAAATTGAGTTTTCTAATGCAGCTGTTTCTGGTCGCCGTTGGAATCCAAATGCAAATTTAGCGGAAAAAGTAGATCTATTAGAAAGAGCAGCTGGAGCACACAGCCACAGTAAGAACCCTGGTTGGCAATCATTTGATTACTACACACCTTTCAAGGGAAAAGATAGGTTTCAAAAAGGCGCAATAGAAGACGCATCTATATACATACCTGCTGTTGCTGGTGGAAAAGTAAGAAGAGGTTCTGGAGGAGGCTACGGATATTATTCTGAATCGCTAGATCCAAGTGGACGTGTTATTGCAAGGACTGGGCACGGCAATATAGATCGCCCAGAAGCAGGCGACGTTAATGTCTTGGGTACTCCACCTCCTCCTCTAGCACTTCCTGGAGCACCACAAGGTTATGATCAGGCAAGTCAACGTACCCAAGATTTACTTGAGGCTTTCATGTACGGAACACAATACAGAGAAACCAAGAAACCAAAATCATTCCTTGACACAATGAGAGAGCAAGTTACTCAATCAATGTTGAGTCAAGCGTTAAATCCAATGGCTGGTTTACAAATACCTACAGGTTTACCAGAAGAATATACAAAGGCTATCTGGGGTTGAGTTTCTAACTCTTATAATTAAAAAATAATGTTTTAAGTTAGTGCATTTATCTGACTTCGATAAAAGCAGGGTCAGGTACCATTTGGGGTACTTTACTGTTTCTGTGCCAGCAGGTGACTACGCCCGTCTGGAAGAAGCAATGAATACAGTCCCTGATTCGTACTTTTACGACAAGATTGTTATTCAAATTGGTCGTTGCGATACGGCTGAAAAGAAAACAGAAGTTGCCTCCAATCCTAATACCAGGTTGGAAAGCATCATTGGCGACGTTGATCGTACGATTCGTTCTAGCAATGCCGCAGAAGCATTGAAGGTTTGGAACCAGATCTACCTATACGAAACCAATCGTCTTGCCGGTATTCTGTTTGTGCCTAACTACAAGGATGAGTACCAGGCGCGTTACCGGTATGAGCGTTCTGGTGCTGAATTTATCCAGGCATTACCTGGACCAGCCGACACAGCAGTCGGATCACGTATCTATCTTCATGAGGTTTGGCGGTAATGGCTCCTTTAAGTATCGGACAAATTGGCGGGATGCTTCGTAACCTTGGAGGGAAAGCTGTTCAAGAATTTACTGATGACTTGGTAGCTCCTGTGCTTCGCGGAATGGGGACTCAAGCGGAATCTGCTTTGGTTAGATCTGCCGGAGCTGTAAAAGATGCGGTTGTTCGACCTAGAAGTCGGTTCAGTCAGGAGATGCTTGCCACCCCACTTTCAGGTTCTCCCAGTACTTTTCGCCCTGGTCTGGCTGGACAGAAACTTGTACAACAACAAACTGGACGGTGGACTCCGTCAATTGGCGCCCCACAAAGCCTTAACAATCCACGATACAATTTTGATGGAGCCCAACGTTTTGCACAAGAATTCGGCACGGGAAATGTTCCAAGGATGCCATCATCTCTTCAACCAGGCCCAACGTCAGGTTCATTTCCTTTAAATAATCCTTTAAATCTTTTACAAGCCAATGGGCAGTATCTTCAACGACAAGTTCAGGAAGGGTTGCGGACTGGTGTAAATACTTCTCAAGGAATTTTACGTAAGCTTCAAAGCGCTGGTCCCACAGCGTTGAATCCTCTTGCTACACGTAATCCAACAACCTTTCTTGGTCAAGTTGGTAAATCTTTAAATCCTCTTAACCCTGTAAACCTTGGTGTGGGTATTGCCACTAATGTGTTATTACCGGAATCAATGCGGGGTACGGCAAACATAGGCTTACTTACCCCTGGCCCCATTCCTTTTAAAGTACTTTCTGCAGGTTTATATGACACATTTTTAAATCCAGAAAATGCAGGAGTTGGATTAGCCACTGGAACGCTGCGGGACAATGATCCAATGAGATGGGGATATGGACAACATTTGGCAAAAAATTTAAAAAAACAAAGTAACCAACTACAAATAAGCAATAATCCTTTAAATACATTGACAGGTAGTGCCACCATGGATGCGTTAAATGCTCCAGGTGTTCAAGATAGGTTTATTCAAGATAAGCGCCCCGTCCCCCCTGGTGGTGGACCGCAAGAGCGTGCTCGTCAAGCTGAAATTTCAAGTGTTGCACAACAAACCGCACAGAATCCACTTTTTAAAAAATACCAAATTGCAGAGCTGACCAAGCAGTACAACACTGCAAAAAATCCTGCAGAAAAAGAGCGGATTGGCCTACAGATCTGGGCGCAAACAAACCCTGATCTTGCAAGCAACCTCAAATCTGGTCAGGTTGGATACACTGAATCACGAACTGTTCCAGGCATCGCCAACACAACTCCTCTATCTATTGGCGGTCTACCCATGCCATCAACTGGGTTTAACCTCTCAGCAGCCATGTCAAACCTTGGAACACCAGAGCAAGTTTATGGGACACCTGTTGCTGGATTTAATGCGGCAGCAGTACCCATGTCCTACAATCCCAGCACACCTCAAGTCCCTGTGACCGATAGCGCTATTCAATCCTCCTATGGTCAACAGTTGCTAGCCACGCCAGACTTTGCCAAGGCTCTTAGGGACAAAGCATTCTTGCAACGGGTTTACCGAGAGCAGGGGCTTAAATAAACCTTTGATAAACTAAAGTTACTTGGCACCGCCCTGCGGGTAAGTCCACCTACTGGATAACGAATACACATGTATTCATGGAAGCCAGTGTCCCCGCATTAAACCGATGATTCTTTGCCCTAAGTTTGTTAAGCGTCTTGCTACTACCGTAAGTCTGTTCTTGGTTTCCCAAACAGTATTTACACCTGGTCTCAAAGCTGATTCAAACTGGGTAGGAGAATAACAACAAAATAAGCATGGCTACACCCAAAGCTCGTATTGGAACCCTTCCCACGGCTGATCGCCAGGCAATTTTTAACGCAGCAAAAAAATTAGGCCTTGATCCGTATGAGTTTGGCGGATTCCTTTCACTGGAATCAGGCGTCAATATGGACCCTAATATTGTTGGTGGTGCAGGAGGAAGGCATAAAGGTTTAATTCAATTTGGGCAGAATGAGCAACAAAAATACGGGATACAAGGCCCACAAACGCGTGCCGATCAAATCCCAAAAGTTCTTCAATACTTTGAGGATCGGGGATATAAACCTGGCATGGGTATTGAGAGAGCATATGCAACGGTACTTGGCGGAAATCCAAACGTATCTTTAAACGCTAAAGATTCTTTTGGTACATCCGTTAATGCAGCCTCCAAACGTTTTAAGTTAGGTGGAGATTTGTACGCAAATGCTCAACGAGTTCTTGGTGACCCACTCAACTCGACAACAACAACAACAACTGTACCAAGTGCTCGGCTACCTGGAGTGGCCTCAACTCTTGCAGGAGCTTTGGGACAAGGTGTTGCACAACTAGAAGAAGAACCTAGAACCTTAGCGCAAAATTTAGTAGATCAATTCAAAGGTAACATTATTCAAAACATGTTTCCTAACGGAATTTTAGGAACGCTTATGGTGCCCAACATACTTGGAGGAACGTAATCATGTTGTCACGTGCTGATTATCTTGATTCGTATTCGCCAAGCGAAACAAGTGCATACACGTATGGCAACATTGTTCCAAATCCTTTGCTCGCCCTTAAAAAGCGCATTGCAGCACTGGATAAAATGAAAGACGATACAACCGGCTTGCCACCATCAGAAACATTTCAAAAATTTTTAATTCTTCAAAGCGACCCAGAAGCATTGTTTAGAGCAAAAGCTAAGATGCCAAACACACCTTTTGGCAATTTGGCAAACTTTGTTCAGTGATAATTCAGCTATAATTAAAAAAAATTGCTTAAAAAATAGTGTCTTCTACCAGTACCAATAAACAACCTCTGTTAATTGACCGTCCGTTATTTGATTCGGTACGTGTCACCACGCAGACAGTTGGCAGTTCAACCTCCAATACTTTATTTGTGCAGGGCGGACAAGCTCCATCTATCTTGGTGGACATGGACGCAACTTTAAGCGAAGACAATAATAGTGGCGGTGTTGTTGATTCCATTACGATTATTCGTAACGATGCTTACCGCGCTGCCGATTACACCCTAGATACCAGCACATCAGGTAACGCTGTATCCTTGGTGAGCGGCCAAATTGTTTCCATTACTACTACCGGTGCCATGAACACAGGTACTGCTAGTGGCGTTGGTTATTACACCTACACTGGTGCCACTACAATCACAGGTAAACTCGGCGTTCTTAACTACTCTGGTGGTTTAGCAAGTGGCTTTAATTTCTTAGGT
>Ga0209500_10000961_pt1 | contig 23004 bp, 21 predicted proteins | sample S_140212_EF_Meta_FD_187323 | JGI IMG/M metagenome (GOLD analysis project Ga0209500, IMG submission 187323) | Freshwater microbial communities from Lake Simoncouche, Canada to study carbon cycling - S_140212_EF_MetaG (SPAdes) (version 2) | ecosystem: Environmental > Aquatic > Freshwater > Lake ...
CACCGAATTGAAAGACATTCCGCGCAAGCAAGCGGCTGTTGCGGCTTGGCTGGCCAGCAAGTACCGGGTTGCGCCCGAGCCCATTGCGGCCCTCGTGGCCGAGGCCTATGTGCTTTCGGAGTCCACCAAGATCAAGCCGCATATGCTTTTGGCCGTGATGGCCATCGAATCGAGCTTTCATCCTTACATTCAAAGCCAAGCGGGAGCGCAGGGTTTGATGCAGGTCATGACAGAGATTCATGTCAAAAAATATGACAAATATGGTGGAAAATTGGCTGCATTTGACCCGCTCACCAACATGCGTGTTGGCACCCAGGTACTTCAAGAATACATTCGCATGAAGGGTGGGGTGGTAGAGGATGGCCTGCTTTTCTACTTAGGGGGTGACGCCTTGCAAAGTGACACGGGCTATGTGGCCAAAGTGCTTGCTGAGGAGGCTCGCTTGGACCAAGTTGCTGCGGGCGAAAAAGTCAGCACACAGCCCTGAAATGTTGGAAGATTTAGTGAAAGCGATCGAGTCATGATTGAAGAACGCGTTTGGTTGGGCAGTTACCCTGAGGGCGTTCCGGCTGACATAGACGCTTCTCAGTACCAGTCTTTGGTGGGCTTGATGGCAGACAGCTTTGCCAAATACGCCAACCGAACGGCTTACAGTTTCATGGGGCAAGACATCAGCTACGCGCAGACTGATGTTAAAAGCCAAGCGCTGGCCGCTTATTTCCAATCCTTGGGCTTAGAAAAAGGCGACCGCGTTGCCATCATGATGCCCAACGTGCCGCAGTACCCTGTGGCGGTGGCCGCCATTTTGCGTGCGGGTTTGGTGGTGGTCAATGTGAATCCCTTGTACACCCCGCGAGAGCTTGAGCACCAACTCAAAGACTCTGGCGCCAAAGCCATTGTGATCATCGAAAACTTTGCAGTCACATTGCAAAAGTGCATCGCAGAAACTCAAATCGAGCACGTGGTGCTGTGTGCCATGGGCGACATGCTCAGCATGCCCAAAGGGGCCTTGGTTAACTTTGTGGTTCGCAATGTAAAGAACTTGGTGCCAGACTTTGACTTGCCTGGTGCCGTCAAATTCAGTCAAGCATTGAACCGCGGAAAGCGTGCCACATTTGTCAAGCCGGCGATTCACAGCGATGACATTGCCGTCCTTCAATACACCGGTGGCACCACTGGCGTGTCCAAAGGCGCCATGCTCTTGCACCGCAACGTCATTGCCAATTTGTTGCAATCAGAAGCTTGGAACCAGCCCGTCATGAAGCGGGTGCCAGACAACGAGCAACCCACTTCGGTGTGTGCTTTGCCGCTGTATCACATCTTTGCTTTTACGGTCAACATGATGCTGGGTATGCGCACGGGCGGCAAAAATATTTTGATTCCCAACCCGCGCGACTTGCCCGCGGTGTTGAAAGAGTTGTCAACACAAACATTTCACAGTTTTCCGGCGGTCAATACCTTGTTCAATGGCTTGGCCAATCACCCAGACTTTGACACAGTCAATTGGAAAAATCTCAAGGTGTCGGTAGGCGGCGGCATGGCAGTCACCAGCGCGGTGGCGGCGTTATGGTTGCAAAAAACGGGTTGCCCCATTTGCGAAGGCTACGGCTTGTCTGAAACCAGTCCGTCTGCCAGTTGCAACCCCACCACCAGCACACAATTCACGGGCAACATTGGTGTTCCCTTGCCAAGCACGTTCATGAAACTTTTGGACGATGAAGGCCATGAAGTTACCGAGTTAGGTCAACCCGGAGAAATTGCCATCAAAGGCCCCCAAGTGATGGCGGGTTATTGGCAACGTCCCGACGAAACTGCACGCAGCATGACCGCTGATGGTTTTTTCAAATCGGGAGACATTGGCATTCGAGATGCGCATGGTTTTTTTAAAATCATCGATCGCAAGAAAGACATGATCTTGGTCAGCGGCTTCAATGTCTACCCTAACGACATCGAAGAAACAGTGTCATTGTGCCCAGGTGTTTTAGAGTGTGCCGCTGTTAGCGTGCCCGATGAAAAAACAGGCGAAGCTGTCAAGTTGGTGATCGTGAAAAAAGACTCAACCCTCACTGAGATGGCGGTGCGTGAATATTGCAAAGCCAATATGACGGGTTACAAACAGCCCAAGGTGGTTGAGTTCAAAAAAGAGTTGCCTAAAACTGCAGTGGGCAAAATCCTTCGCCGTGAGCTTCGCGATGCTCCTCAGTGAGGCATCGCGTATCGCGCTGATTGGTGCAATGCCAGAAGAGTTGTCGGCAGTATTGGCCTGCATGCCTGAGGCGCATTGCGAAAACGTAGCGGGACGACAATTCTGGGTCGGTCATCTACAGGGCCATGAAGTGGTTGCTGTTTTGTCAGGCATTGGCAAAGTGGCAGCAGCCCTCACCGCAACAGTTTTGCTAGAAAGATTCCAAGTCAAACGCATGTTGTTCACGGGGGTGGCGGGTGGCTTAGCGCAGCATGTCAGTGTTGGCGATGTGGTGGTGGCCAGCGAGTTGTTGCAGCACGATATGAATGCAGAGCCTTTGTTCCCTCAGTATGTCGTGCCCTTGTCTGGATGCGCCAAATTCAAAACAGACGAAGACCTCACACGAATCCTTTTAGAAAGCGCACGGCACACCTTGCCGCAGGTTCAAGTGCATGCGGGATTGATCATCAGTGGCGATCAATTTGTGGCCAGCGCTTCTGAAAGTTTGCGATTGCAAAGTGCCTTGCCAGAGGCCTTGGCCGTTGAAATGGAAGGTGCGGCATTGGCTCAAGTTTGCCGCGATTACGGCGTCCCTTTGTGCGTGGTGCGAACCTTGTCCGACAGAGCAGACGATGAGGCGCACATCGATTTTCCAAAATTCGTGAAAGAGGTGGCTAGCCATTACAGCGTGACCATCGTTTCTGAATTTTTAAAGCGCTTGCCTACTTAAGCCAACCGCGTCTGCGGAAGTACCACATCGGCACCACAGCACTGGCCACCATGAGGCACAGCGCATACGGATAGCCCCAAGTTTGCGACAACTCGGGCATGTACTTAAAGTTCATGCCGTACAAACTGGCAATGAGCGTGGGTGGCAGCAAGGCCACACTGGCCACCGAAAAGATTTTGATGATCTTGTTCTGGTTGATGTTGATGAAACCCACCGTGGCGTCCATCAAGAAGTTGATCTTTTCAAACAAAAACTCAGTGTGCGACTCGAGTGAATCAATGTCGCGCAAAATTTGACGTGCTTCTTCAAATTGCTCTGCGTTCAGCATTTTGCTTCGCATCATGAAACTCACCGCGCGGCGTGTGTCCATCACGTTGCGGCGAATGCGGCCATTCAAATCTTCTTGGCGAGCAATGGCGCCCAGCACCTCACCGGCCATGGCATCGGTCACGTCGCCAGACAAGACTAACTTGCCCGCAATTTCAAGTTTGTCGTAAATGTTCTCCAGCGTGTCGGCTGAATACTCCGCGTCGGCATCGAACAGTTTAAGCAACACGGCCTTGGCATCTTCCAGCAGGCCTGGCGCACGGCGCGCACGCAATCGCAGCAAGCGAAAAACGGGCACGTCTTCGTCGTGGATGGAAAACAGAACGCCCATGCTGCGCAGGTCGGCGTTTTGCAGATTCAAAATGAAGGCGCAGCGAACCGTGCGGGGCTCGTCTTCGTCGGCAATTAAAAAGTCAGAGCGAATGTGCAATTCGCCGTTGTCTTCTTCGTAGAAGCGCGCAGACTCTTCAATGTCCTCGTCCATCGCATCTTCTGGAATGGACAGGCCGTAGTATTGTTTGATCCAACGTTTTTCTTCCACAGTGGGCGACTCAAGGTCGACCCAAATAGGCTGAAACTTGGACAACTCTTCCAGAGATTCAATCTCTTCCTGGACCAAGCGGCCGTTGGCTAGCGTAAAAATGTTGAGCATGGCAGATCTCCTTCAGCCCCAAAAACTGGGGGGCCAAGTGTTCGATAAGGCGGCAATGAGGGCAAAGCAGCTTTCGAACGACTGGCTAAGCTGCATCTAGACGTGCAGCACAGGAACCATCTCATTCGAAAGCTACCAACTAGGGTGGCTTTCCACGGAGCAAACTCCAAAATAACGATGGGTCGGATTATGGCACTGAATCGCTGAAAAAATCCAAGAGCTCTTCTTTGCGCATGGCCACGTCTTGAGCACCCAGAGCCATGAGTGCGCGTAAAAATCCGGGCTCGAATAAAAGATAACTCGCAAGCCCAGCGCCCGAACCCTTCAATGCACCAAGCCCCTCTAAAACACGGTGCACTGGCCGCGGCAGTTCATGGACATGCGCTTGGGCCAAGGCGTCAAGTGACTCACTGGGTTGCATGGCCAAAACTTCCACCTCTCGAAATGGCAGGGACTGAGCGAGGGCCAGACCGTGGTGCTCAGAGAGGTGAGTTTTTAACTGTTGAATGCTTTGATTCACGCGTTGGACTTGTTCAACATCGGCCATGAGGGTGTCGTTGAACACACTGGCCATCGCATGTCCAGCAATGTTGCCAAGACTGGGCCTCTGTTTGCTGGCTGGGCTGGCCTGAAAGCTTGAACCCGACAGGTCCATGGACCGCCTTTGGGGTTGCCCAACGCCAATGGCCAAAATTTTGTTGGCGCCCAAGTGCACGGCAGGGGAAAGCGGTGAACTTTGCCGCATCGAGCCATCGCCAAAGTACTCCATGTTGCCGTCGACCCAAAGCGGTGTGGCTGGAAATAAAAAGGGAATGGCGCTCGAGGCCATGAGATGCTCAATGGTGATGTCTTGCAATTCGGCGCGACGTCCTGGCCTGTTCCATGCCTGTGCGCTTGCCAGTTGGTGAGTTTGGCAAAAAGTCCAGTGCACACCCGTGGTGTAACTTGAGGCCGTGACGGCCAAGGCTTTCAGGTCCCCCCGAGTCAATGCCAGATCGATGTTGTTCAGGTCAATGCGTCGGTGCAAAGTGTCCACCAGTGGCATGCTGTCAAGCGCGGCGCCTTGTTTGCGGGCCGACAGGGTGACGCCTAATGCTGTTGCCCAGCGGCTGAACTGAGCCATGGGTGTATCGGGCAGGTGGTAGACCCAACGAGAATGCAGACCCTGCCAAAACTCGCCCAACCCGCTCAATGCTGCTAAGCCGTCGATGGCCCGACTGGCCAAATAGGTGGCGTTCAGAGCGCCTGCCGAAGTACCCACTAAGACTTGGAACGGAAAGGCGGTGGCCTTGCCAGCGGGTGGCTTGATTAACGCAGCCAAGGCCTGCAAAACACCGGCTTGGTAGGCCGTTCTGGCGCCACCCCCCATGAGGACCAAACCACGCGTGATGTTTTGTGGCGGTTGACCCAAGCGGCCTCCGAGGGTGTCAGTTTGAGTGAGGTCATCAAGGTGCATGAGCGAATGATAGAGTTAGAGCTTCAGGAAAACCACCCATGACTTCACATTTGACGCCAAAGCGCGAACGCTGGCTTTTATTGACCCTGGCCAGCATCCAGTTCACCAGCGTCCTTGACTTCATGATCATGATGCCTTTGGGGCCTCAATTGACAGAGCTCTTTGGCATTTCTGCGAGTGAATTTGGGTTCTTGGTGTCGGCCTACACCTTTTCGGCGGGCTTGTCAGGTCTTTTGGCTGCAACCTACATTGACCGCTTTGGCCGCAAGCGAATGATGCTCACCCTTTACCCCTTGTTTGGGGCGGCAGCATTGGCTTGCAGCTTCGCCCCCACCTTTGCGTGGCTCATGATGGCGCGGGTGGCATCAGGATTTTTTGGTGGGGTCTTGATGGCTTTGTCTCAAACCATCGTGGCTGAAGTCATTCCGTTTGAGCGTCGGGGTCGAGCGATGGGCGTGGTCATGACATCCTTCTCCGTGGCCACGGTAGCGGGTGTGCCCTTGGCTCTTTTCTTAGCATCGCATTTCAATTGGCATGCGCCATTTTTGGCCATTGCACTGATGGTCAGCGTGTGTGCTCTGGGTGCTGCCAAAACGCTGCCGAGCTTGAAGGGCCATTTGGCGTCGCACCCCGTTGGCGACTCAGCACCGAACATGTTGGCCAACCTGCGCTTGGTGTTGGTCGACCCCAATCACCTGCGAGCCTATGCCATGTCAGCGAGCATGGTGTTTGCGGGTTTTGCGGTGATTCCCTACATCGCGCTTTATTTGCAAGGCAATGCGGGTTTTAAGCCAGAGCAAATTCCTTATGTTTATTTGACCGGCGGAATTTGCACCTTGATTTCTGCGCGCTTGATTGGGCACTGGTCAGATCGCGCGGGCAAAGCCTATGCGTTTCGCCGCTTGGCCCTTCTGATGCCCTTGCCACTGCTGGCCATGACCTTTTCTGCAGACTTGCCCATGGTGGGCGTATTGCTGGTTTCGTCTGTGTTGTTTGTGGTGATGAGCGGCCGCATGATTCCTGGCATGGCCTTGATTGGCGCCGCAGCCGATCCTCGCAGGCGCGGCAGCTTCATGACCTTGAACTCTGCTGTTCAGTCACTTGCCATGGGCTTGGCTGCATTGGTGGGCGGGCAAATTTTGGGTCGCGATGGCAATGGGCATTTGACCCATTATTGGATAGCGGCTTTGCTGGGAGGGGGCGCCAGCCTTTTGAGCTTTGTGCTGGCCAGCAAGCTGAGGCTTCATGGGGAGGCTCAAGCTTGAAGAATTGATGAAATACTTCAGGATAGGAATTTATCAGCTTTTTTGCAAGAAAAGCGCAAGACTTGAGCAAATCAAAGGGTTTAAATAGACAAGCTTGCTTTTCACCATAGGGGAGCGCATAGTGGATTCAGCCCACCCCCCATTTGGGGAGGTGGTTGTTTATCTTAAAGAGCAACAGGAGGCTTTTATATGAATCTGACGATCAGTGGTCACCACCTCGAAGTTACCCCCGCACTCAGAAGCTACGTCACAGGCAAGCTAGACCGAATCACTCGGCATTTTGACCAAGTGGTGGATGTGAAAGTGTTGCTCACGGTTGAAAAACAAAAAGAGAAAGACAAACGTCAGCGAGCAGAGTGCAATATTCATGTCAAAGGCAATGATTTATTTGCAGAAAGTTCGCACCAAGACCTCTATGCGGCCGTCGATGACTTGGTCGATAAATTGGACCGCCAAGTCGTCAAACACAAAAACCGAATCTTGGACCATCACCATATTGCACCCAAGCGCATGATGTAAAAACCCTTTTTTTGAAGTTAAGAACGCCGCCGCACCCCTCGGGTGCGGTTTTTTTTGGGAGATTAGCTTTCGCAGGGTGCATAATCCGCCCTCGATATGAACAGACTTTCAGCCATTCTTCCTGTTGAACAAGTGCTGGTTGGCGTAGATGCCACCAGCAAGAAGCGCGCTTTTGAAGAGGCGGGTTTGTTGTTTGAAAGTTTGCATGGCCTGTCCAGAGCCTTGGTCACTGACAGTTTGTTTGCCAGGGAGCGTTTGGGCTCTACGGGCTTAGGCCATGGCGTGGCCATTCCACATGGCCGCATCAAGGGCTTGAAGTCTCCCATGGCGGCAGTGTTTCAATTGGCTCAAGCCATTGGCTTCGATGCGCCCGATGAGCAAGCTGTGAAGTTGCTCATTTTCTTGTTGGTGCCCGAGGCGGCCACTCAAAAGCACTTGGAAATTTTGTCTGAAATTGCTGAAATTTTGAGCAATTCCAGTACGCGCGACAACATGATCAGCAGCGCAACGGCTTCAAGCTTGCACGATCTGATCAACAAGTGGTTGCCTTCCAAGTGAGAATGCTGCTTTTAAGCCCATCAACGAATCGAGGTTGAGATGAAGCCCACCGCTGTCAGCGCAGATGCGCTGTTTGAAGACCACCGAGGCAAACTCAAGTGGCAGTGGATTGCGGGCTTAGGCGCCTCAGAGCGCCGATTTGATGAAGTCGCCGTTCGTGCCGCGCGATCCGGTGCCGATTTGGTGGGCTATCTGAATTACATCCATCCTTACCGGGTTCAAATTTTGGGTGAACGCGAGGTGTCCTATCTGATGCGAGGCAGCGAAGAGGATTGCTTGAGGCGTGTTTCACGCATCGTCACCTTGGAACCCCCTGTGTTGGTCTTGGCCGATGGCCAAACCGCGCCAGAGGCCTTGCTTCGAGTGTGTGAGGGCGCGCAAATCCCCATGTTCTCCACACCCGAGTCGTCGGCTTTTGTGATTGATGTGCTCAGGGCTTACTTGTCCAAACACTTTGCCGACCGCACCACCATGCACGGTGTGTTCATGGATATTTTGGGTTTGGGTGTCTTGATCACGGGCGAGTCAGGCCTTGGTAAAAGCGAGTTGGGCCTGGAGTTGATTTCCCGAGGCAATGGCTTGGTGGCCGATGACGCCGTTGATTTATTTCGCATCAACCAAACCACCATTGAGGCCCGTTGCCCGGAGTTACTGCAAAACTTGCTCGAGGTCCGCGGTATTGGACTGCTCGACATTCGCGCTATTTTTGGTGAAACCGCTGTTCGTCGCAAAATGCGTTTGAAACTCATTGTGCACTTGGTGCGTCACGAGAACTTTGAGCGTGATTACGAACGCATTCCCACAGAGACGCTTACCCAAGATGTTCTGGGCATTCCGGTTCGCAAAGTGGTCATTCAGGTGGTGGCTGGCCGCAACATTGCGGTGCTGGTGGAGGCTGCCGTTCGCAACACCATTTTGCAAATGCGGGGCATTGACACCTACCAAGATTTCATGGCGGCCCAACGCGCGGCCATGGGCTAAGTGAGTCTGACTTAGCCTGCAGACGGCTTAGGTTCGGTTGCGGTGGGGGCAGGGGTTTTGGGTGCAGTGCGCGTACAAGCTGAGCGCATGGTCGGCAATCACAAAGCCCTTGGACAAGGCCACATCGTGTTGCCTTTTTTCAATTTCGGCGTCGTAAAACTCTTCAACTTTGCCGCAGTCTAGGCACACCATGTGGTCATGGTGCTGCCCCTCGTTGAGCTCATACACTGCCTTGCCACTTTCAAAATGGTTTCGGCTTAAAAGCCCAGCCTGTTCAAACTGGGTGAGGACACGGTACACGGTGGCCAAACCGATATCGGCGTTGTCATTGAGCAGATGCTTGAAAACATCCTCGGCCGTCATGTGCCTTTGCACCCCTTTTTGAAAGATTTCCAAAATCTTTTGACGAGGGATGGTGGTTTTTAGCCCAGTGCTTTTGAGTTCGTCCATGTGTTTTCAGTTGCAAATGAATGAGAAGGGCTTTGGTCAAAGGGGCTTCGCCAGAGCCGAATGCTACCGCTACAATGACTCCATCATATGGTCTGCCAAGCATCCATGAAAAAACAAATTCTTATTTCTCTGCGCAACACGGTGTCCTTGGGCATGGCTTTGCCTTTTTTGCTGGCCCTTTTAAGCGCATGCAGTTTGCCCCGCCTCAATGTGGCCACAGATGCCGTTTTGTACATCCCTGAGGTGGTTCAAGGCAACTTTGTCTCGCGTGAGCAAAAAGAATTCCTCAAGCCAGGCATGTCACGCATGCAGGTGCGCGAAGTGTTGGGCACGCCCTTGGTTGCCAGCGTGTTTCACGAGCAGCGCTGGGATTACGTCTTCACCATTCGACGCCAAGGTGTGCCAGCGCAAAGCTTTAGCCTCAGTGCTTGGTTCAAAGGCGATGTGCTCGAGCGCGTCACAGGCGACGAGTTGCCTAGCGAAACTGAGTTTGTCACCAAATTGGTGGCTAAAAAATCCAGTACCAAAGTGCCAGAGTTAGAAGCCAAAGAAGAAGATTTGCGCAAATTCCCTGCACCCGTTCGCAAAGCCGACCCTGCCCCAGCGGCCTTGCCTTTGCCAAGTTCTTACCCTCCGCTTGAACCAGCCATGCGCTGATGAATTCCATGACACAAGTCACATCTTCACATTCAGTGCCCTTGCATGCTGTGGCTGTTGCAGGCGTATCTGGCCGCATGGGCCACATGCTCATTGAGGCCATTGCCAATGCCCCAGATTGCCGCCTCACGGGCGCGCTCGATTTGGCCAGCAGCACCGCTGTCGGTACCGATGCTGGCGCTGCCATGGGCAAAGCCAGTGGCGTCTTGGTCACCGGCGACCTAAAGCTTGGCTTGCAAAATTCCCAATACCTGATTGATTTCACACGGCCTGAAGGCACCTTGGCGCACTTGAAAATTTGCCAAGCCTTGGGCGTTAAGGCGGTCATCGGCACCACCGGTTTTTCCGATGCCGAGAAAAATGAAATCAAAGCCATCGCCAAAGACATCGCCATTGTCATGGCACCCAACATGAGCGTGGGCGTTAACGTCACGCTCAAATTGCTTGAAATGGCAGCCAAAGCGTTGGCCACGGGTTATGACATTGAAATCATTGAGGCCCATCACCGCCACAAGGTAGACGCGCCATCGGGCACCGCTCTCAAAATGGGCGAGGTCATTGCCGATGCTTTAGGCAGAGATTTGAATGACTGCGCCGTGTATGCCCGAGAAGGTGTCACGGGGGAGCGTGACCCTTCCAGCATTGGCTTTGCCACCATCCGCGGCGGCGACATTGTGGGCGACCATACCGTCTTGTTTGCGGGTACCGGCGAACGCATTGAAGTCACGCACAAGTCTTCCAGCCGGGCGACCTATGCGCAAGGCAGTTTGCGGGCTGTCCGATTTTTAGCAGACCAAAAAACGGGCCTCTTCGACATGTTCGATGTGCTGTCCTTGAGATAAAGCCACAGCCCATGAATTTATTGACCTTTTGGGCAGAAGGTGACTGGGTCACCCGCTTTGTGGCAGTGGCTTTGTTGGCCATGTCGGTCAGTACGTGGGTGGTCATTTTTTGGAAACTCAATTTGCTGCGTCGCGTGAAATCAGACGTGCCCCAAAGCACGGCTGCTTTTTGGCAGTCTGCTCAATTTGAAGAAGCGCATGCCCGCGTTGCGCAATTTGACCGTGATCAATCTGTTACCCCTCTTTTAGAGGCCACTTTGTTGCCCTTGGGCGGCACTTTGGCGGCCGCTGGCGAACGCGAGCATCAACTCACCCGTGTTCTGCGCGACAGTTTGCAAGCCACGGTCAACCGACTGCAATGGGGACAATTGCTGCTGGCCACGGTGGGCGCTATCTCACCCTTTGTGGGTTTGCTAGGCACAGTGTGGGGCATTTTCAACGCCCTGAGCGGTATGGCTGAGGTGGGCCAAATTACCCTCGACCGAGTGGCCGGCCCCGTAGGCGAAGCTTTGGTCATGACCGCTGCTGGCTTGGCAGTGGCCATTCCTGCGGTTTTGGCCTACAACGTGTTGGGCCGCACTGTGGCGCAAATTGAAATTGAGCTAGAGGGTTTTGCACAAGACCTGATGAACTTGCTCACCGGTCGACACAACTAACAGGCCAGAAGGCAAAGCCATGGCATTTGGTCGATTCCCTCGCGCAGCGCTTGCCAAACCCTTCAGTGACATCAACGTCACGCCATTGGTGGATGTGATGCTGGTGTTGTTGGTTATTTTCATTCTCACGGCACCCCTCCTGACCAGCGCCATTCGGCTGGACTTGCCTCAATCCAAAGCTGCTCAAGCGGGGGAAGCACCCGAGGCCCTGAGCCTCAGCCTGAAAGCATCTGGCGAACTTTTCATCAATGACAAGCCCGTCACGTTGGCGGCCTTGCCAACTGAGCTTGTGCAATTGGCAAATCAAAAGCCCAATTTGGAAGTTCAACTTCGGGTCGATCAGGCAGTGCCTTATGGTCAAGTGCTTGAGCTCATGGGACTGGCTCAGCAGGCTGGCCTAAGCCGGATAGGCTTTGTGACGGCACCCGGAACGGATGCCCAAATGAACGGTCAAAGGGAGGGTCAAAGGGACACTCAAAAGGCTGCCACGCGCTGATCTTTTGCATTGCAGGCGCCCTTTGCGGGCCAATCAGGGCTCAGGGCATCGTGTAGAGGAATTTCACCTCGCCAAACACCTACAATTTGCACCATGCAAGACAAGTACAACCACCTCGAAGTTGAGCCCGCGGCGCAAAGCCAGTGGAATGCGCGCGACGCCTACCGCGTGACAGAAGACGCCCGTAAAAAGAAGTTTTACGCCTGCTCCATGCTGCCCTACCCCAGCGGTAAGCTGCACATGGGCCACGTGCGCAACTACACCATCAACGACATGCTCACGCGCTATTTGCGCATGAACGGCTACAACGTGCTCATGCCCATGGGCTGGGATGCGTTTGGTTTGCCTGCCGAAAATGCCGCGCTTAAAAATGGTGTGCCACCCGCCAAGTGGACCTACGAAAACATCGCTTACATGAAGAAGCAGATGCAGGCCATGGGCCTCGCCATTGACTGGAGCCGCGAAGTAGCAACGTGTGACGCCAGCTACTACAAGTGGAACCAGTGGTTGTTTTTGAAGATGCTCGAGAAGGGCGTGGCCTATCGCAAAACACAGGTCGTCAATTGGGACCCGGTTGACCAAACGGTGTTGGCCAACGAACAAGTGATCGACGGTAAAGGCTGGCGCACAGGTGCGGTGGTTGAGAAGCGCGAAATTCCTGGCTACTATTTAAAGATCACCGATTACGCCGAAGAGCTTCTCGACTTTGTCACTGGCGACAAGTTGCCCGGTTGGCCCGACCGCGTGAAGCTCATGCAAGAAAACTGGATTGGCAAATCCACGGGTGTGCGCTTTGCGTTTCCGCACGACATTCGCGGTGCAGACGGCCAGCTCATTCAAGACGGCAAGATGTATGTGTTCACCACACGCCCTGACACCATCATGGGTGTCACGTTCTGTGCGGTGGCAGCCGAACACCCCTTGGCGGCACATGCAGCACTCACGCAGCCAGCATTGGCCACGTTCATCGAGACTTGCCAAAAAGGCGGCACCACCGAAGCCGAATTGGCCGTCAAAGAAAAAGAGGGTATACCCACGGGCTTGTTCGTTTCGCACCCGCTCACAGGCAAGCCTGTTGAAGTGTGGGTGGGTAACTATGTGCTCATGAGCTATGGCGATGGCGCCGTGATGGGCGTGCCTGCGCATGACGAGCGCGATTTTGAATTCGCTTTGAAATACAAGCTTTCCATTCAACAAGTGGTGGCCGCCAAAGGCGTGGCCTTCAGCCATACCGAATGGCACGACGGCTTTGGCGACAAGGCGAACGGCGTGTTGGTCAACTCTGGCCAATACGATGGCTTGAATTTCAAAGATGCTTTAGAAGCTGTGGCTGCCGACTTGGTTGCCAAAGGCCTGGGCGAGAAGAAAACCACTTGGCGTCTGCGTGACTGGGGTGTCAGTCGTCAGCGCTACTGGGGCACACCCATCCCCATCATTCATTGCGATGAACATGGCGCAGTGCCTGTGCCTGAAAAAGATTTGCCCGTGGTTTTGCCGCTGGATTGCATACCCGATGGGTCGGGCAATCCGCTGAACAAACACGTAGGCTTTCATGCTGGCGTGGTGTGTCCTGTGTGCGGTAAACCTGGGCGCCGCGAGACCGACACCATGGACACGTTTGTCGATTCGTCGTGGTACTTTATGCGCTATTGCGACCCGACCAATACCGACAAGATGGTGGCAGAAGGTGCTGACTACTGGATGCCCATGGACCAGTACATCGGCGGCATTGAGCATGCCATTTTGCACTTGCTCTATGCGCGTTTCTGGACCAAAGTGATGCGCGATTTGGGCTTGGTGAAAGTGGACGAACCCTTCACCAAGTTGCTCACACAAGGCATGGTACTGAACCACATTTATTCGCGACGCACCGACAAAGGTGGCAAAGATTATTTCTGGCCACAAGATGTCGAGAACGTTTTGGCAGAAGACGGCAAAGTGATTGGCGCGCGTTTGAAAAAGGCCGTGGGCAATTTGCCCGAAGGCACCGCCATCGATTACGAAGGCGTGGGCACCATGTCCAAGTCGAAAAACAACGGCGTCGATCCACAAGACCTGATTGAAAAATACGGCGCCGACACGGCGCGCCTGTACACCATGTTCACCGCACCGCCCGAAGCCACCTTGGAGTGGAACGATGCGGCCGTGGAAGGCAGCTACCGTTTTGTGCGACGTGTTTGGAATTACGCCGTCAAAGTAGAAAGTGCTTTGAAAGTTGGCATCACGGTCGACCGTTCGCAGCCCATCACCTTCAGTGCCGATGCCAAAAAGTTGCGCCTCGAAATCCACTCGGTGTTGCGCCAAGCCAATTACGACTACGAGCGCATGCAATACAACACCGTGGTGTCAGCGCTTATGAAGATGCTCAACACGCTGGAAGATTCTCCGCTCGCTGCCTCCAAAGATGTCAACGACAACGCTGCTCTGGCCGAGTGCTATGCCATTTTGTTGCGCGTCATGTACCCCGCTTGCCCTCACTTGGCCTTCCAGTTGTGGAACGAGTTGGGCTACGGCGCAAGCCAAGGCGATTTGCTCGATGTGGCTTGGCCGACCGTGGACGACACCGCATTGCAGCGCGACGAAATTGAACTCATGCTGCAAATCAACGGCAAGTTGCGTGGCTCCCTCACGGTGTCTGCCAACGCCGACAAGGCAAGCATTGAACAGGCGGCTGCAGCGCACGAGCAAGTGACCAAGCAAGCCGCTGGCGCTGTACCCAAGAAGATCATTGTGGTGCCTGGCCGTTTGGTCAACGTGGTCCTGTAAACCTATCGCTTAGAACTACAGCACCCTCAAATACTGCGCCTGCACTCACACAACATGAACGTTCCTCCACAGTTGCTGAACCGCCGCCAATCGCTTCAAGCCTTGGGGCGCAGCTTGGCTGGCGGCGCGCTCGTAAGCGGCCTCGCAGCAACAGGTTTATCGGGCTGTGGTTTTCAATTGCGCCAAAGCGCAGACTTGCCTTTCAAAACTTTGTTCTTGATCTTGCCGCGGCAATCTGCCTTGGGCACAGACTTGCGGCGCAATTTGGCCAGTCAAGCCAACTTGAAGGTTTTCACTGAAGCGCCGGACATGGCTACTTCTGAAGTGGTGTTGGATGTCATGTCTGAAGTGCGCGAACGCGTCGTGGTAGGTTTGAATGCATCCGGCCAAGTGCGTGAATTGCAATTGCGCTTGAAAGTGAAGTTTCGCTTGCGCACGCCGCAAGGCCTGAACCTCATTCCAGAAGTTGAGTTGCAGCAGCAGCGCGATCTGAGCTTTTTGGAGTCTGCAGCCCTTTCCAAAGAAATTGAAGAAACCATGATGTACCGAGACATGCAGGTCGACATCGTGCAACAAATTTTGCGCCGTTTGGCTTCGGTCAAATCTCTGTAAAGCCAGCGCAAAGGCCCTCCTTTTTTATGCAACTGGCCCTGCCTCAGCTTCAAGCCCATCTGCAAAAAGGCTTGCGAAGTCTTTATACCTTGCACGGTGATGAGGCTTTGTTGGTGCAAGAAGCGGCAGATGCCATTCGCGCAGCAGCGCGACAACAAGGCTATACCGAACGCAGCGTGCATGTGGTGTCGGGTGCTCACTTTGATTGGAGCGAGGTGCTGGCAGCAGGCGGCTCCATGAGTCTTTTTGCTGAGCGGCAAATTCTAGAAATTCGCGTGCCTACAGGCAAACCCGGCAAAGAGGGCAGCCCCATGATTCAGCAACTGGCACAGAGCGCAGAAGGCAACGACAGTACTTTGACGCTCTTTATTTTGCCCCGCTTAGACAGCGCCACCAAAAAGGGCGCATGGTTTGGGGCCTTGGAACAATTTGGGGTTTCTTTGCAAATTGACTCTTTAGACAGGGCCCAATTGCCGCAGTGGATTGCACAGCGTTTGAAGTTGCAAAATCAAAGCGTTGCATCTGGACAAGATGGCCAAAACTGTTTGCAATTTTTTGCAGACCGCGTGGAAGGCAATTTGCTGGCTGCCCACCAAGAGATTCAAAAACTGAGTTTGTTGTACCCCGCCGGTGAGCTGACGCATGCACAAGTTGAAAGTGCCGTTATGAATGTGGCGCGCTACGATGTTTTTAAATTGTCGGAAGCGGTGTTGGCGGGCCAAGTGGCCCGCGTGCAACGCATGCTAGATGGTTTGCAAGCTGAGGGTGAGGCGGCCGTCTTGGTGCACTACACCTTGGCAGAAGACATCCGCGCTTTGAAGCGAGTCAAAGATGCCATGGCAGAGGGCCGGCCCTTGCCTATGGCTTTGCGCGAACAACGAATTTGGGGCGCGCGCGAAAAACTCTTTGAGCGTGTGCTGCCCAAATTGTCAACGGCTCGCTTGGCGCAGTTGCTGAAAAACGCCCATCAAGTGGATGGCATTGTGAAAGGCTTGAAAGTGGCCGATTGGCCCACTGACCCCTGGCAAGCCTTGCAGAGATTGGCTTTGAGAGTGTCCAGCGCCTGTGCGATCAAAGCTTAGGGCTTGAGGGCTGTGAGGGCAACTCACAGAATGCACGCGCGACACACTTGATTGAGGTAAAAAGTCGGGGCAAAGGCCTACACTTCACTTACGAACAAAAGAGAGACTGTCACCATGCCACTCAACTTAGCATTCTCGATTGAAAAAACTCGCCGATGGGCTCTGTTGGCCGCCGTATTTTTAAATGCACTGGCCATGCTGACTTTGAATGCGCAAGCTCAAAGTGCAGACAGCAACTTTCCCACGCAAAGCATCAAAATTTTGATTGGCTTTTCACCCGGCGGAAGCTCCGATACGGTGGCGCGCATCATGGTGCCTAAACTTACAGAGTTGTTCAAGCAAACTGTGGTGATTGACAACAAACCGGGTGCGGGTGGCAACATCGCCACTGACTTGCTCACCAAGGCGACGCCTGATGGCCACACCATCATGCTGGGCACGGTCGGTTCTTTGTCTGTCAACCAGCACCTGAACAAACTGAACTACGACCCCGTGACCGATACGGCGGCATTGTCTTTGTGCGTGGTGTTCAGCAATGTGTTGGTGGTGAACTCAGCCAGCGATGTTAAAACATTTGAAGATTATTTGAAGCAAGCCCGGCAAGACAATTCCAAAATGTCTTTTGGCTCTTCCGGCATTGGTGGGGGCGGTCACTTGGCCGGCGAGATGCTCAAAATTGCAGCCAACCTGAACAACCAACATGTGGCCTATCGCGGTGGCGCGCCGGCCATGAACGATTTGTTGGGTGGCGTTTTGCCCTCTATCTTTTCAAGCCCTACAGATGCTGTTCAACACATTCAAACTGGCAAACTGCGCCCCTTGGCCACCACCGGTACCAAGCGTCTAGAGGCCTTGCCCAATGTGCCTACCATTGCTGAGTCGGGCTTCCCCGGATTTGAAGCGACCAATTGGTATGCATTTGCAGCGCCCGCTAAAACTTCACCAGAAGTGATCAAGCGTTTGAATGCGGCCTTGGTCACCACCTTGAAAGATCCGGGTGTAGTGGCGCAGTTGCGCAAATTGGGTTTAGAGCCCACGCCTACAAGCCCTGCTGAAGCCGCACGCTACATCAAAGCAGAAAGCGACAAGTGGGGCGGCGTGGTTCGCAAAGCAAACATCAAGGGCAGTTAATCGCTCAAATACCATCAAGGGACGTTCATGGGTTCAACCCTCGCAGAAAAATTATTAGCGCGGCACGCCGGCTTGCCTCAAGTGCGCGCAGGTGACTTGGTGGTGGCGGGCGTGACCTTTGCTATGGTGCACGATGCTCGCGCGCCCAACACCATTCGCATGGTCGAGAAAATGGGCGCTAAGTCTTTGCCCTTTGCCCACAAAACGGCTTGGGTCTTGGATCACTTTTCGCCGCCGCCCACCATAGAGGCAGCGCAAGGGCACACCGCCATGCGCAAATTTGCCGATGAGCACGGCAGTGTTTTGTATGACATTGGCGATGGCATTTGCCACCAAGTTTTGCCGGAAGGCGGCCACCTCACCTGTGGTGATTTGATTGTCGGCACCGACACCCACTCGGTGACCTATGGCGCTTTCAATGCCTTTGGCACAGGCATTGAAGGCACCGACGTGAGTGCCGTCATGGCCACGGGCAAAGTATGGCTGCGGGTACCCGAATCTGTACGTGTTGTGCTGAAGGGCCGTTTGCAACCTGGCGTGTGGGCCAAGGATGTGACCTTGCACATGCTGGGCAAGTTTGGCGCAGAAGGCTTGAATTACCGCGCTATCGAATATGTGGGCTCTGCGGTAGAGGCCATGGAAATAGACGATCGCATGACGCTTTGCAATCACGCGGCTGAGTTGGGCGCCAAGGCCGCCTTGCTTGAAGCCGATGGAAAAACTCTGGCTTGGTTGAAGGCGCATGGCGCCAAAACGCCAGCGCCTTTAAGTGCCGATGCCGATGCGCATTACGCAGATCGGTTTGAAATTGACACCTTGCAGTTAGCACCGCAAGTGGCACGCAAACATGCCGTGGACGACATTGTGTCGGCCCATGAGGTGATCGGTCAGAAAATCAACTTCGCTCTTATTGGCACTTGCACCAATGGCCGCTTGGACGACATTCGCCAGGCCGCAGCAGTGCTCAAGGGCAAGCGCGTTGCCAAAGGCGTTCGCATGATCATCACGCCGGCCTCGCGCCAAATTTATTTGGCGGCGGTACGCGAAGGTTTGATAGAGGCCCTCACCGAAGCTGGCGCTTCTGTTGAGGCGGCAGGCTGCGGCACCTGTGTGGGCATTACCAATCACCTCATTCCTGGCGATCGAGAAGTGGTCATTTCAAGTGCCAACCGAAATTTCCAGGGCCGCTTGGGCAATCACGATGCCGACATTTGGTTGGGCTCTGCTGCCACAGTAGCGGCTTCAGCCTTGACTGGCTTTATCACTGACCCTCGCACAGTAGCCGGCGGTCAATGGGAGGCCTCGCATGCTTGATCAAGCCATCCATGGACGCGTGTACTTGTTGGGCGACGACGTCAATACCGATTTAAATTGCTCCGGCAAATACTTGCCCGGCAAAGACGAAGCCTTCATTGCCGCCCAAGCCTTTGAAGCGGTAGCGCCAGGGTTTGCTGCAAGATTTGTACAAGGCAGCGTCATCGTGGCGGGCAAGCACTTTGGCATTAATTCCTCCCGTGAACAGGCGGTGCACATTTTGCGGCGCATGGGTGTGGCCGCCATTGTGGCCCCGTCGTTTGGCAGACAGTTTTTTCGCAATGCTATCAACAATGGCTTACCCGTGGTGGAGTGCGATGTGTCGGGTATCGAAGAAGGTGACAGCATTGAAGTCGACATGGCGGGGCAAAAAGTGGGTGTTGCTTCGCGCCAGTTAACGCGCCCTTTGGGGGCCGTGCCAGAAGCCATTCGCGCAATTTTGCGCGAAGGCGGCCTGATTCCCTTTCTCAAAAAATACCCTGATTGGAAAATCACAGCATGAGTGCTATGCCAACGCCCACGCAACTGCGCACCCTATTGCGTACTCGTTTAAAAGCAGCCCAACAAGGCGGCACTGCATTGATTGCGCCTGGCGTTTTCGATGGTTACGGCGCGCGCATGGTGCAGCAGCAGGGCTACGAAGCCGTTTACATGACGGGCAATGGTGTGTCAGCGTCCTTGTTGGGACGGCCCGACGTGGGTCTCATTGATTTGTCCCTCATGTCGGGACACGCTAGGCGTGTGGCTTCTTGTGTCAACTTGCCGCTCATTTGCGACGCTGACACGGGCTATGGCAATGTGGTGGGTGTGAGGCGCACCATTGAAGAGTTTGAAGCGGCAGGCGTAGCCGCCATTCACATGGAAGACCAAATTTCGCCCAAGCGCTGCGCCCAACTGCCTGGCGATCGAAGTGTGCTGCCCTTTCGAGAGGCGGTGGCCAAAATTGAAGCGGCCGTGGCAGCGCGCAAAGACGATCAGTTCATGATCATCGCCCGAACCGACAGTGTGGGTGCGGAGGGTCTGCCTGCAGGAATCCAGCGTGCGAAGGCTTTTCAAAAAGCCGGTGCAGATGCCGTTTTTGTGGAGTTGAAAGCGCATGGCGGTTTGTTAGACGACCTCAAACGCATTGCCGACTCGCTCACCATTCCTTGTACCGTGAACATCGATGCAGGCGGGCCTTTGTTGGGCCTGCCTGCTTCGCAGTTGCACCTGCACGGCGTGGCGCTGGCCATTTATCCGGCCCTGTTGCGTAACGCGGTCGGTTTTGCCATGCGCGAGGCGCTTCAGCATTTGCTAAATGACGGCCATACACTGGCTGCCAAGCCTAGGCAACTCAGCTCAAAAGAGTACAACGACTGTTTGGGACTGCCTGAAGTAGAGAAATGGGAAGGTCAATTCCCCGTTTGAGCCTAAGAGTGCGAAAATAGGCGCATGAACGCAAATTCGCAAACATCTTTGCAGACCCCAATGCAAACTTTAGGGCAGCAGGCCAAAGTGGCCTCAGCCGCCATGGCCAAGGCATCGACGACCACCAAAAACAGTGCTTTGAAACGCCTGGCTGCTTTGCTGCGCGAAAGCACAGAAGCACTCCAAATTGACAACGCCAAAGACTTGGCGCGGGCTCAGGCTGCAGGCTTGGCCGCGCCCATGGTCGACCGCTTGCGCCTCACGCCCCAAATACTGGCCACCTGTGCTGAAGGCTGTGAACAATTGGCGGCCATGCCCGATGTCATTGGTGAAATTTTGGGCATGAAACAACAACCCAGCGGCATCCGCGTGGGGCAAATGCGCGTCCCTCTGGGTGTGTTCGGCATGATTTTCGAAAGCCGTCCCAATGTCACCATTGAAGCGGCCAGCTTGTCCATCAAAAGTGGCAATGCCTGCATTTTGCGAGGCGGTTCCGAAGCCATCGATTCCAACAAAGCCTTGGCGCTCTTGGTGCAGCAAGCCTTGCAAGAGTCTGGCTTGCCGGCCCATGCGGTGCAGTTGGTGCAAACCACCGACCGCGAGGCGGTGGGCCAACTCATTGCCATGCCAGAGTATGTCGATGTCATCATCCCGCGCGGCGGCAAGGGCCTTATTGAGCGCGTCAGCCGCGAAGCCAAAGTGCCCGTCATCAAACACCTTGATGGCAACTGCCATACTTACGTTGACGACCCATGCGATGTGGCCATGGCCGTAAAAGTGGCTGACAACGCAAAAACTCAAAAATACAGCCCTTGCAACGCCAGCGAAGGCCTGCTGGTGGCACAAGGCGTGGCCGCAGAATTTTTGCCGCTCATTGGCAAGGTCTATGCAGAAAAAGGCGTTGAAATGCGTTGCTGCCCCAAGGCCAAAGTGATTTTGTCGCAGGTGGCCGGTGCCAAGTTGAACGATGCCACCGAGCAAGATTGGTTTGAAGAATATTTGGCACCCATCATCAGCATCAAAGTGGTGGAGGGCTTGGACCAAGCCATTGCTCACATCAACCATTATTCAAGCCATCACACCGATGCCATTCTCACGCGCAACCACATGCATGCACAACGCTTTTTGCGCGAAGTCGATTCAGCCAGCGTGCTGGTCAATGCCAGCACCCGATTTGCGGATGGTTTTGAATTTGGTTTAGGTGCAGAAATTGGCATCTCAACCGATAAGTTTCATGCCCGTGGACCGGTCGGTATTGAAGGACTCACTTCGCTCAAGTACGTGGTACTGGGTGACGGTGAAGTTAGAAATTAAAAAGTAAAAGGCCCCTATGGTTCCGCATTTAGTCACGGCCTTGAATGGCCCCATCAATGAACTTGAACAGCGGGTTCTTGATTCCATGCCCGCCATTGAGCGCTGGTTCCGACTGGAGTGGATGGAGCACACGCCGCCCATTTACACCTCGGTGGACATTCGCAATGCGGGTTTCAAGTTGGCCCCCGTCGATACCAATTTGTTTCCTGGTGGTTGGAACAATTTGTCCACAGAGATGTTGCCATTGGCTGTGCAAGCCGCACAAGCTGCGATTGAAAAAATCTGTCCCGAAGCCAAGAATCTTTTGATCATTCCTGAGAACCACACGCGCAACACTTTTTACTTGAGCAATGTGGTTCAGTTAAAGCGCATCTTTCACATGGCGGGGCTCAATGTGCGCATTGGCTCGATCAATCCAGAAATCAAAGAAGCCACACTTATCGAATTACCCGGTGGCGAGCAAGTCACCTTAGAGCCTGTCATTCGCACCAAGCACCGCCTAGGTTTGAAAGACTTTGACCCCTGCACCATTTTGCTGAACAATGATTTGTCGGCGGGTGCGCCCGGTATTTTGGAAGAACTGCATGAGCAGCACTTGTTGCCGCCATTGCACGCAGGTTGGAGTGTGCGTCGCAAAACCGTGCATTTTCAAAGCTACGAAGAAGTGGCCAAACGATTTGGCAAGTTGTTAGGCATTGACCCTTGGCTCATCAACCCCATGTTCAGCCAATGCGGCGATGTCAATTTTGCAGAAGGCCTGGGCATTGAAGCACTGCGCAGCAATGTCGATTCGCTCTTGACCAAAATCAAGCGCAAGTACAAAGAGTACGGCATCAACGAAAAGCCCTTTGTGGTTGTCAAAGCCGACAACGGCACCTACGGCATGGGCATCATGACGGTCCGCGATGTGTCCGACCTCGATCAGCTGAACCGCAAAACACGCAACAAAATGAGCGTGATCAAAGACGGCCAAGTGGTCAGCGACGTCATCATTCAAGAGGGCGTCCTCACCAATGAACGCATGAACGACGCGGTGGCCGAACCCGTGGTTTACATGGTGGACCGTTATGTGGTGGGCGGCTTCTACCGAGTTCACGCAGAGCGCGGCGTGGATGAGAATTTAAATGCGCCCGGGGCAAGCTTTGTCCCGTTGGCGTTTGAAGAAACACCGCATTTGCCCCAACCGGGCATGAAGCCTGGAGCCAGCGTGCCCAATCGCTTTTACATGTATGGCGTGATTGGCCGTTTGGCCATGCTGGCGGCCAGTTATGAGCTGGAATCTACCGACCCTGAAGCTGAAGTTTACGACTAAAGTATTCTAAAATTGGTGTAAGTTGTTGCAGTGCAACATTTCCAGACAGTGCTGTCTTTTAGACGCCAGCCCCCATGGCACAGATGTGAAAAGAGGCGCAAAATCACGGTCATTCTGAATAAAAGCCCAGACTTGATGCTGGGCTGATTTTTGTGTCGTCTAGTAAAACTTCTTTAACAGCCCTGACCGTCGGTGCTATCGGCGTGGTCTATGGCGACATCGGTACCAGTGTTTTGTATGCCATGAAAGAGGTCTTCGGATCTGGGCATGTAGAGTTCACGCCGGAAAATAT
>Ga0209500_10000963_pt1 | contig 22971 bp, 25 predicted proteins | sample S_140212_EF_Meta_FD_187323 | JGI IMG/M metagenome (GOLD analysis project Ga0209500, IMG submission 187323) | Freshwater microbial communities from Lake Simoncouche, Canada to study carbon cycling - S_140212_EF_MetaG (SPAdes) (version 2) | ecosystem: Environmental > Aquatic > Freshwater > Lake ...
AGCTATCGGGATTAGTCCGGCGGGCAGGGTTCTAGTCCCCTGCCATCGCGTGTAGGGGGCAGCGCAAGCGCCGGATGCTGCCCCCACCCCCCATCTGCCAAGGAACGCACGCGCACCATGGCCCAGCGGCGTTCCTTGGCGGATGGGTTCTATTTCGCCGCCACGCCGCGCACCTTCTCGAACGTCCTAAGCCCACCAAGGCCTAACATGCCCGTGAGGACGGTCATCAGCGTGCCCATGTCAAATGGGACCACGATGGGGTCATGCCCGAACAGGACCGCCAACCAGCTAAGTAGGGGCAGGATCACAAAATGGAGCGCGAACGCCGCGCCGCAGATCCAGCCAATGCCAGGACGCCAGCCAGCGACAAACACGCTGCTACTGGCGGCTTCAATCTTGTTTATGTCGATCTGTTGCTGCACGCCCGCTATGGCGGCATCCATCTGCGCCTTGACTAACTGCGCCTCTGCGCTGGCGCGGGCGGCGGGGTCGGGCCAGATCCGGCTTATCAGGGTTTCAGCCAGACCGGCTACTGCGCTTACAGGGTCCATTATCCAGATCCTTTCACAACGCTAAGGGTGGGTGGCGCTGGTGGCTCGACCATGCGCCGCAAGTCTGATTTGCTCATACGGGCCATGTCGGGCGCAACAAACAAGTGCTTCTTTGTCGGTAGTTCCCCAGACGACACGCGCCCCAGATCCTTCCAGCCCGCCTCCTTCAGCGCGTGGAACAGGTTATTCGGGCCTATGAAGGTACCGGCGGGCGCCATCGCCGCCAAGCGCGAACAGACGGCGTGCCATGGCCCGCCAACGACACCCTTGGCAAACTCGCCCCGGCGCGTCTCCATCAACTCCAACAAGTACCCTTCTGCTGCGCTCATGCTGCTCTCCACCAGATTGCGCTTCCAGTCCGTGACCGGCGGCGCGGCGGCAGGATTGAAGGCAGACACGTCGCGGGCGTACAGCCAAGCCGCGCACGCCTCAAACCCGCCCGCCTTGTACCAAGACCAGAGCCGTACAGACGCCTCGGCAGACAGGCGCGCGGCGGTGGACCAGACGGCAAACCAGCGCCGGTCCTGCGTCGGCAGGGTCAGGGGGACGTAATCGTTTGTGAACGCCAGCACCAGCAGCCGGTTGACCAGGTCATAGGGCGCGCGGTTCTTGCGGTTGATCGAGATCACGTCAGGCGGCGCGGCGATGATAGGTTTGAGTTTGTTTGCCAAGGCTCGACGGGCGCTCGCGTCCGTCTCCCGCAATTCGTTAAGGACGACGACTTCGGACTGGTAATGGTAGTCAAAATCACTGTCGAGTTTCTTACCGTCCACCAGACCGTAGTTTTTGAGATCGGGTCCACATACTGCCCAGATAAAGGGGGCATATAATGTGTCCTTCCCAATACCCTCGTCGCCTCCGTGTAAGATAGCATGGTTCACCTTTATCCTAGGGTTTTGGACCTTGAAGGCCAACACGTCCAGCACATGCTCACGCTCGACCGCCTCGGGTATCAGAGCCTCGACATGCTCCAGCCATGGCGACACGTCGCCGCTGCCCGTCACCGCCGGCCTGGCGTTCAGCCATGTGTTGCCATAGACGTCGCCCGATCGGTAGACCAGCGCCGTCTCGCCGGGGGCGTAGGTCAGCCCTTGCAGGGTGCGCCCACCGCCGCCCTGGCGGTTCTCGTCATAGGCCACGGACGCCTCGACGGCGCGGCCAGACCGGATCGACTTGCAGGCGATGTGCCGGAACAGCGCATCAAAGTTGGCGCGGGTCAGATCGCGGCGCGTCTCCAGATCGAAGTAGCCGTTGTCGGCCATGATGTAGGCAAAACGTTCGTACCATGCTGCCCGCTCGATCCGGCCCATCTCTGCCCGGTCCACCTCGGCCACCCGCGCGGCGGCGGCGTCGGGAAACTCGTCGGTGGGCGTCAGGCGCTCCCGTACCTTCGCCATGCGCTCGGCCAGCAATTCGTTCCGCAGCCCGTGCTGGACCCTTGGGCCCCCCTGTTCAAACACCCAGTCAAGGAACGCCGTGCTGTTCAGATCCTCACAATGCCCATGATAGCAGCAAAACGAGCGGTCGAGCGGGCGATATCTGGCCTCGATCTGCCCGTCCGTGTGCGCCGCATTGTTGGGGCAAACCACACCGCACCAGCCCTCGGCGTTGGTGCGTGACAGCACCAGCCCATGCTCGTTCAGCCATTGCAGGACCGTGTCCGCGCCCGTGTCGGCCAGACGCAGTGTTTTGTGGCTGGCGGTGTCGGCCTCGTCTGGCGTGACGCCCAGCGCCTCGCATATCTCGGGCAAAGAATATTCTCTGTCAGGATGGAACTCGACCAGCCGGCTTGCGAAGCTATCACGACCGGGCTTCAGATTGATGGACCCCGGTATGCGGAAGTTGCGGACGGCGTTGGTAGCGCCGGGGTCTGTGTAGCCCGCCGCCGCTATGGCTTTGATGGCGGCGGTATAGTCGCCCGTGGATGGTTGGGCGCTGAAGGCGTAGCCCCACTGGAAGCTGCCGGGGCTTGTCTCCATCACCCATGTCGGCGGCAGGGGCGGCGTGTTCGGTGCCTTCTCGGTCCCCACGTCGTCCAGCATCATGCACAGAACGAAGGCAGCATTGGCGCTGCTGGCGGACGGCTTGCCGTCGCGGAAGCGGTCCAGCATGAAGCAGCCAGTGTTCATGTACCAAGCGCCGTCTGTCTTGCGGCCTGGCAGATAGGCGGGCCAAGTGTAGGCCAGCGTGCCGTCGCCGTGCGTCTTCTGGACGCCGTCACGCATGATTGCCTTCTGCTGGACCAGCAACGCCGTCTCGCCCTCGGGTGCCAGACTGGTGATGTACTCGACAAAATTCATTTGCCATACCTCTCCATGGTGGATACCTCGACGGCAAGGGGTAGCCCTTTAGCCCAGCCTGGCGGGGTACACATGATACGCTCTAGATCCGCCTTTGCACGGGCCGGATCGTCCGTTTCGATCACAATCTCGTCGTGGACGTGCAACACCACATCATGTGCGTGGCCGTCCAATACGGTCAGTGAGTGTCTCAATATGTCGTGTGCGACGGCCTGCGTGACATTTTCACACGCCAGACCGGACCAAAGCCTTGCCCTCGGCCACGTCTTGGCGTCCTGCGCTGGCTTCCACGCCGCCTTGGCGTAAGACAGCCCGTCCTCGCCCAGCCGGGCGTAGGGGTAGCACAGAATGCGACCGCTAGGCAGCATGTACCAAAGGTGCTGCTTGTCGAACAGGTAGGTGATGTGACCGGCGCTAAACTCACGGCCAGGGTGATGCATGGCGGCGGTATACGCCCGCTCCAGCGCGCCCCAGAAATGGACGGCCCACTGGTTGGCGCGCCGCCAACCGTTGACCATAACCCGCGCCTCGGCCTCGGGCATCAGCAGCCCGTAGACCCGGCCCATGGCGGCGAACGCGCCCACGCTACCGCCGAACCCGCAGGCTAGTTCCTGCACCTTGCCGATCTGGCGCTGGTCCTTGGTAACGGCCTCGACCGGCACGCCGAACGTGGCGCTGGCGTTGGTCTTGTAAATGTCAGCACCCGTCTCGAACAGGCGCAGCTTCGCCTCGCCCAGCCCCGACAGCCACGGGTTGACCCGCGCCTCGATGCTGGCCCAGTCGGCCACCACCAGATGCTTGCCGGGGGCGGGCAGCAGCGCCGGGCGCAGCATACCCTTCAGCACGTCAGTTACCCGGCGCCCGTACTGCGGCACGATGGGCGCACCGGCCACCATGGCGGCACGCACCGCCTCTGGCTCCTTGGCGCAGACGCGGGCGAAGTTATGGACCTGAGCGCCGTAGGACGACGCCCGGCCCGTGGCAGAGCCACCGGCAAACACGAACGCACCGCGCACGCGGTGATCTTCCTCGTCGGCCAGCCCGGCCAAACGCTGGAACTTCGCCACACTGCTGGCCCACAGATCGTCGGCGCACTGAATGACCTCGGCAACCTCGACCGGCACCTCGTCGGTATTCTCGTCGGCCAGCACCAGCAGGGACGCGCGGGCGTTCTTGTCAATGCTGACCTTGCCCTCTTTGCCCACCATCAGCTTGCGGGCCTCGGGGCCGACCCGGTCCCAGACCCACTGGCGCATCTTGGGTGACCGCACAGACGTGAGCGCCCCTTCAGACACCTCAACGACGACCCGCTGGATCTCGTCTAGTTCCTTGGCAGCGTACGCCTGTGCGGCCACGGCCAGAGGTAGGTCCAGCAGGACGCCCCGGTCGTTGATCCGTTCGTTGACGTGGTACTCGGCCAGTTCGATGGGCGTCAGGTCACGCATGACGCGCGAGAAGGCGCGGGTAGCCCGCACGTCCTGTTCGCAATACTCGACCATCTCGGCCAGCAACTTGTTGTCCGACCTGAACGTGCCATCCTTTTGCGGCACCGACAAGGCGCGGATCAACTGGTTGCCCCGGTGGTCCTTCTTCATACCCGCGCCAGCAAACCGGCCCACGTCTTCCAGCGAGCCAGGCGCGCAGTTGGCGCGGGCCTGTGCGGCGGTGCAGTAGAACTGTCCGAGGGCAAAATTCTGGCCTAGTACATACCAGAAGATGAGCCGCTCGAAGGCGGCATTGTGCGCGCGGATCTGGCCGTGGTGGCTATATACCCGTTCGGGAAATGGTTGCCACGGCAACCACGTCCGCACCTCTTCATCATCGAAGGCGTAGGACATGCACAGCACCTCGGTGCTGCCGTGCTGGGCATAGTTGTAGACGCCTCGCGTCCGTAAATCGCAACGGGAGCGCGTCTCAAAATCGATCCAGAGTATCATGGTGCGCTACTCGCCGGCGGGCTTGGGGGGAGACAACCCGCCCGCCGGCTTTCGCACTCCCGTGTTAGGCGCTGCGGCGACGACGGCGGGGCTGGACGCCCTCGTCGCTGGCTGCGGCCTCGGGAGCCTCTTCGACCGGCGGCGTAGTATCGCCGGTCAGTGCCACCCACTTCAGCACCTCAAACACGGGCGTGTAGATGCGCCCGTAGGACTTGTGCTGATAGTGTTCCTTCTTCAGCAGGACGACGGGCACGATGTGCTTCTCGTCCTTGTCGACCTGGTCCGCAATCAGGTTACCCAGTGCAGTGACAGCCTTGCGGCCGCCCACGCTGGTCACCGTGTAGCGGGCTTCCATGCCCTCGTCCTCGCCGCTCACGCAGCGGAGGTTGACGCCGACCTGGACCTCCCACCCACGGGCAGCGCCAGCGGGTACAGGACCAGTCTCGGGCAGAGGCTCGGAGACAGGCGCCATCTTCTCAGACAGGACCACGCCCTCGCCCCATGCGATATACCCATGCACGAAGGACATGGGGTTGACAGCCCAGCGGCTGCCTTCCTCGACCTCGTCCTGATCTTTACCGAAAACCCAATGGCCGGTCTTGTCCATCTTGAGGATGACCATGCCGCCGCTGGTGTCGGTCCCTGCGTTCATAGAACGCAGAGCGGAGGAGAGGGACTTTGCGCTGGGCAGACCCGCGCCAGCAAACTTTACGATGTCAGTCATGTGTGTTTGTCCGTTATGAGAGTTTCGAGAGGGCCGCACGAAGATGCGGCCCGAACGTCAACGCCGCTGGGCGAGGATCAGCCTCGGGTGCCAGCGTGTTGCCTGATGAGACGCTCTCGACCAGATCGTCGGGGAGCGCCAATTTCTGTTTCTTGAGGACTTTCTCCATCTTGGCGGGCGACAGCAGTTCCTCTGGCTCCCACACGTCGGCGTCGGTCAGGCCCAGCGCCGTCAGGGCGCCGTAGGCCACACTGGGGTCGCGCCACTTCCGCGTGCCACGCTTGGCGACCAGCTTGTAGCCCGGCACCGGCTTACCGGCCTCCAGCATCTGGAACGCCAGTTCGCGCAGCGACTTGACCCAGTCCTCAAGCATGTCTGCCTTCTGAAGATACTCGCCAATCTTGGCGGCGTCGATACCTTCAAGCTGGCTGTTGACCACGCGGTCGAGCGCGCCGGTCATTACCGGGCAGACCGGCTTGGCCGCGCACCAGCGGCACCAGTCACCGGACGCCAGCGGCGCGTCGGGCTTTTTGGCTACCTTCACCGCACGCACCAGATCCTTCTCAAACTTGTCGATGCGCGCGAACGTGGTCGTCCAGCGCCGGATGTGCGGAGGCTGGACGATCACCAGTTCAAGCGACTTGGCCCCCTCGGCCCACCATTCCAGACCCTCGGTGCGGAGGGCGGCGGCGGCGTAGAACATAAGCTGTTCGCTCTCTTCGGCCTCAACCGTGACGCCGTCGCCAAACTTCCAATCCAAGACGATAGCCCTATCACCAACGCGACACAGAAGATCGGTGCTACCAAACACGCCAGGTAAACGGTCACCAAAACCGACGCGGTTCTCGACTGAAAATTCCATGATACTGTCGGGGTCGATCTCATTCAGTAACTCCAGCGCCGGGATCAGCTTCGCCGACATGAGATCCCACGTCAGTTCGATGCCGTTGTACGTTGTACCCAGATAGTCTGACGCTGCCACGCCCTTGTCGAGGATTTCCGCAATGGTGTTGTGCAGCAGGGTGCCCTCGTCCGCGTAGGACGACGACGGTTGCGGCGGCATCTTGGCGACCAGCGCGACCGAGCCGGGGCAGTTCATCACCCGCTTAGCCGTGCTGCCGCCTACGATAGTTGAGTGTTGCATGTCAGCCCTCGTTGTCGATGCCTGACTTTCCGCTAGAAAAATGTTTGCGTCAACAAAAATCTTCCGGTAGGGTGACCTATGAAAGAACGAGACATCGAGGCGCACTTACGGGTGCGCGTTAAGGCGCTGGGCGGCACCGCCTACAAGTTCGTGAGCCCCGGCCATGCCGGGGTCGCGGACAGGTTGGTGCTGCTGCCCGGCGGCGTCGTCTGGTTTATCGAGGTGAAGGCGCCCGGCGGCCGGCTATCTCCGCTGCAAGTACTGTTTGCGCGGCGGATGGCCGAGTTGGGGATGCAGTATCGGACCATATGGTCGAAGGAGGATGTGGACGCATGGCTAGAATCTTGATCGCGTGCGAGTTTTCAGGGACGGTGCGGAATGCGTTTTTGGAGCGCGGTCACGACGCGTGGTCGTGTGATCTGCTGCCCAGCGAGGACGGGTCAAACAGGCACATCCAAGGCGACGCGCGCGGCATTCTTAACGACGGTTGGGACTACTTAATCGTGGCGCACCCGCCCTGCACGCGGCTGTGCAACAGCGGTGTACGGTGGTTGCACGAGCCGCCGCCCAGCCGCACCAAAGAAAGCATGTGGGAAGAGTTGGAAGAAGGCGCCGCGCTGTTCAGTGCATTCTGGAACGCGCCCATACCTCGGATTGCGGTCGAAAACCCTGTTATGCACCGGCACGCCAAGATCAGGATCGTCAATTACGCGCCGCCGGCTCAGTCGGTGCAGCCTTACGAGTTTGGTCATGGCGAAACCAAGCGGACGTGCCTGTGGCTGAAGAACCTCCCGACGCTGGTGCCGACTGACATCGTGGCCGGGCGCGAGGCCCGCGTCCACCGGATGCCGCCAGGCCCAGATCGGTGGAAGGAGCGCAGCCGGTTCTTTCCCGGCATAGCCCGCGCTATGGCGGAACAGTGGTCATGAAGTTGCGCCCCTACCAGGAAGAGGCGGCGGACTTCCTGTTCGAGCGCGACCGGGCCATGGTGCTGGCGCCCGTGGGCGCTGGCAAGACGGCCATCACGTTGGCCGCTATGGCCGACATGCTGGGCCAAGGGTTGGTCAAGCGGTGGCTGGTGCTGGCGCCTAAGCGCGTCTGCGTCAGCGTCTGGCCGGTCGAGGCCGAGAAGTGGGCACCCCATCTGAAGGTAGCCGTGGCGGTGGGTACGCCCGCCGTGCGCGCGGCAGCGTTCGCGTCCGACGCCTGCATCGTCGCGGCCAACTACGACAGCATTGTGGGGGCGGACCTGTCCAGCTTCGACGGCGTGGTGTTCGACGAGTTGACCCGGCTGAAGAACCCCAGCGGCGTGCGCTTCAAGGCCATCGAGAAGGCCATCAAGCACATCAACGTCCGCTGGGGCTTGACCGGGTCGTTCACGTCGAACGGCCTCGAAGACGTGTTCGGCCAGTGCAAGATCGTGGACATGGCGCTGCTGGGCCGGGCGAAGGGCGCGTTCCAGCAGCAATACTTCTTCTGCATCGACCCCATCCACAAGCAGTACGCGCCGCTGCCGGGTGCGCTGGAAAGCGTGATGGCGCGCATCCGCCCGGTCACCTACGTGCTGGAGCCTGGCGAATACGCCGACAAGCTGCCGCCCCTGCACGCGGTGCCCATGTGGAATCCGTTGTCCACCATCGATGAGTACAATGACTTTCGGAAGAAGATGCTGCTGGAACTGGGCGACAACTGGGTCACGGCGGAAACCGGCGCGGCGCTCTCGGGCAAATTACAACAGATGGCGTCAGGCTTTGCCTACGGTGCGACGGGCACGGCGTGGCTCGACCACGGCAAGATGGATGCGCTGGACGAGATCTTAGAGGGCAACCAGCGCGCCAACACCATCATCGTCTACAACTTCAGGGCTGAACTGGAACAGTTGCGCGAGACGTACCCGCACGCGTGGACCGTGGACATGCCGGGCGCTATCGACAAGTGGAACGCGGGCGAGATCGAGATCCTGCTGATCCACCCCAAGAGCGCCGGCCACGGCCTGAACCTCCAACACGGCGGGCACCACATGGTGTTCATGTCGCTACCGTGGTCGCTGGAACTGTACGAGCAAACCGTGGGCCGGCTGCACCGGGGCGGTCAGACCAAACCCGTGTGGTGCTATGCGCTGCTGTCCAGCGGGACCATCGACGAACGTATGTGGGACGCGCTGCAAGACAAGCGCGACATGTCCAATCTAGCCATAGAGGAGTTGAAGGCATGGCGTTCAAAGGCATAAGGGTACTGGCGGATGCGTGCCAGGTACTGGGCGAGGATCGCGTCAAGGAGTTGCTTGAAGAGGAGATGGTCAGCCAGCATCCCCGGCGCACCGCGCTGCGGATCTTGCACCAGCGTTACTGCATCCTGCGCGCGAAGCGCGAACGGAAGGAGATCATGAAATGCCTGACATCGTGATGAGGCTAAAGGAGGCTGTGTGCCTACCAAACACCGGCTGCGTGTCGGTCGTGATGTGCATCTGCGACGTGATGGAAGACGCGGCGGACGAGATCGAGGAACTGCGCGCCAAAGACCAGCACTGGAATGAACATCTCAGAACGGCGCAGGCCGAGATCGAGCGCCTGACCGCGTGCCTCAAGTGGGAGCAGAACTGGCTGGAGCGCGTCGGCACCCACGCGCCCGGCTGCTGGCAGTGGGGGCCAGGGCATTACCTGTGCGCGGTGCGCCACATTGAGGGACTTGAACATGTTGCAACTGAACCCGCCGATACCGCTGACCACGCCTAATGGCAAGGCGCTGGCGCACGTCCTTCTGGACTACGGGCCTGAGTACGATCTGCTCTGGGTCTGTTTTGACGACAAGACCGGCGAGTGCTGGACTTGGCCCAACCATCAGGTCAGGGCACAACGCAACATCACCATGGGAAGGGATTTGAAATGACCGACGTGACGCAGACACTGACAGACCGTGAGAAGGATTACGGCAAGTTTACCGACCTGTCCGCCATCTCGCAGGCGTTGAAGGACGCGTACCGCGTCTGGCCGAACTGGGGCAAGCTGAAGCAGGATCAGCGCGAGGCGCTGGACATGATCGCGGTCAAGATTGGCAGGATCATGAACGGCAACCCCAACTACCCCGACAGTTGGGTGGACATCGCAGGCTACGCTATGCTGGTGGCGGATCGGCTGGGTACGCCGCCCACGGAAGCTGCCAGTGAGGACCATCAGGAAATTTAGTCCAATCACCGCCCCATTCCAGGGGCACGTTCTCAGCCTTGGCGGCGGCCTTTACGGCTGCCGCCAAGATGTGGAACGCAGGCCAGTCCCAGTGGATCTGGCCCATCACCAGAGGCGCCAGATCGACCGCGTGGCCGGTCAAATGGCGCGAGTTCATGGTCTTGGACTTGCCGGATGCGAACAGCATCTTCTGCCGTTCCAACGACCGCACGCCCTCGATGACCTTGAACGCAACGCCCTCGTCGGTCAGACGCTGGACGACGCGCGCCAGATCAGGATGGATCTCAATCATTTGTCGGCCTTGTTGTCCAGGCGGTCGAAGATCTTGCCGAGCATCGTTTTGATGTCGCCAATGTCCGACCTGTAGTCGTCCTTGCTGACGTAAACATGCGGCATCTTCCGCACGTCCCCGTCCAACTGGTCGATGGCGTGATAGATGCGCGTGAGCGCCCAGCCACCAAAGAAGCCGGACAGACCGACAGCGATGTTGAAGAGGATTTGAGGTTCCATCACTGTGCCATCGCGTTCTGGTTTTCGGGGGCCATTGCATTAGTTACCGCGCCAGCCGCCGTGACGCCACGCAGATCTTGCGCCGGTCTGGCTGTTTTGCCTTTGCGGGCCAGCGCCTCGTTTATCAGTTTAACCGCCGCGTCAGGGTTGGTGTACATGACGTACGCCAGTTCCGCTGCCGCTTTGCGGTTGATGCGGCTCTCGACGCGTTTGATGATGTTGCGGGTGACTGAGTACACCTTATTGGTAAGCCCTGGAAGGTCTGCCGCTGCTGTGCCCGTTTCGGCAGCGGCTTGAGAACCAGCCTTATACGCCGGGCCGGGCCTGCTGCCGGTGCCCGCCATTTCTTCAACCGTTTTGCCGCGCCGGATGTCCTCGGCCACCATAGCCAGATCCGTCAATTCTGCATCAGAGAACGCCGACAGGTCGCGCGCCGTGCTAGGCGTGATGGTCTTGGGGGCCTCCTTGACTACCGCCGCAAGGTCGCGGCCAGAGTTCGCCATGTCCACCAGATCGTCGTACGCGCCCTTGCGGCCCATGCCGGTGCGGAGTGCGTCCTCGTTCTCGGTCAAGAACTTCAGCGCCTCTTCGTGCTTGCCTGCTTTGACCATGTCGAGGACACGATTGGTCAACTCACCGCCAAACGCCGCGCGGCCAGCCTTATCGAGCCGGCTGATCGCGTTGCCCATCAACTTGGGCGACTTCAACGCGGCGTCCACCAATTCAACCGCAGTCTCGGGCGCCTTAAGCGCGCCCTGTAGGTCGCTCAGTTCACCAGCCTTGCCTTCCAACTTAGCGGCCTGATTGCGGACATCGTTAATGCCGGCGCGAATGTCGATGCCGGCCTGCTGGAGTACATCCAAATTGTCGCCGTACTGTTTAATGAACGCATCCGCCATTGCGGAGTTCACCGCGCCAGTGGTCTTGTCAATCACCTTGGAGCGGAACAGATCGAGGACGCCCGCCGCCATGTTTGCAGCAGCCCTGGGGTCACCTTTGAACAGATTGCCAAACTGTTCAGCGCCGCGCTCAGATCCGAGGAACTTCTGAACCACAGCGTCGGGAAGAACGCCCGGCTCATTCCGCCACGTCGTGCGGCGCAGATCGGCAGGGATGCCGGTTTTGAATTGCGGCACAAACTCATCGCGATATTTGCTGACAGCGCCCGTATACGCCGCCTTCGCCTCGTCGGTCAAACCGCTTTTGGCGATAGCCTCGTCCAACACGTCGTGAAGCTGGTTCAGGTTGCGGAGCCGGATGTCAGTAGTGCCTGCGCCTGATGCCGCCTTGGCCTCGCCAATATCCGCGTTGATGGCTTTGCGAATATCATCGATCTGTTGAAGCGTAGCCGTGCCACCACCGCCAGAAACGCCTGTGGGGAACTCAGACCCAGATACAGTAAATTCGGTAGGGCTAAGTTTGGCAAGTTCCTGAACTGTCCGAGGTGCAGTGCTGGGATCGAAAGTGGACAGTTTGCGGCCAAGAATTTTTTCCGCCGCATCTGTTACGCCAGCAATGTCGATAGGTGTACTGCCAGCCTTGGCGTAAGCGTCCGCATACGCCGGTCTAATGACATTGGCACGGGCATTCTCTTCCAATTCGCCGGCCCGCGTGATGAGCGCCTGCCCTGGCTCGCGCTGACCGGTGTTGGGGAGAATGTCGGCAAGGTCGGTGCCCTGCTTGGTGAGCGCAGCCTGCTCTTCACTGATGCGGCGCAGAAGCTGGTTACGCACCTCGGTCAAATCTTGCAAACCCTGCGGCGTAGCCGCAGTTGCCCGCTGGGACAACTGGTCCTCAATGCGCGCCAATTGATCGTTCAGTGCGTTCAGCGACTGCTGGCGTTGGGCAAACACCTTACGACCAACAGGGTTGTTCGTCGTGTTAAGGCCGGCTTCCAGCCCTGCTGCGCCAGGTTCGTACACGCCCTCACCCACCAGACGCTCACCGAACGTCGGGGCGTAGCCGGGCGTGGCCCGCGCGCCTTGGCTGGCCGCCAGCGCGTTCAGCACTGCGGTGGGGTTGTCTATGGACCCCAGCAAAGCGTTGCCCGCCACGGCGCGGGGGTTGACGAACGGCGCCGCCACGTTGGCTATGCCACGCCCTATCGCTGCGCCGCCTCTGGCGCCAACCATGACGGGGTCTATAAGCGTGGCCGCTTGGGTCAGACCGGCGCCGGTTCTCGACATCCCCGCTACTCTTGCCGCTGGCCCTGCGCCGCTCAACAGCATGGACAAATCGCCCGCCATGCGGACAGGGTCTGTCTCGAACGTGCGCTTGATTGCCTCGGGGCTACCGTAAGCGGCCTTGTAATCGCCTCCGATAGCGTTGGCAACCTCGACGGCCTTGTTGATAGCCTCGGGGTCGTTCTCGAACGACGTAAGGAAATCGAACGCCTCTTTGGGTAACACCGCCTGCGCGGCGTTGCGCGCCCCGCCGGCCAGACCAAGCCCAAGAGACTGCGCGGTCTGGACGGGATTGGTGACGGCTTCCTTGATGCCCTCCGCGAACTTCAGCGCACTGCCCGGCGCGGCCATGAGCGCGCGGCCCTGCATCTTTGCAAGTTCGAGCGGCGCGTTGGCAACGCGGGACAGCATGGACTCAGGCACGTCCGCCGGGGGCGCAATGGGAGCCGCTGCGGGCGCAGCAGGGGGCGCCTCCAACTTGCTGGTGTCGTACCCGTTGTTTTTCAGCTTGGCGACAAGATCTGCCTTGCTGATGTTGTCGGGGACGCCGCGAAGGAGAGTGCCGTCAGGGAGCCGAACGTCCATTACTTGAGATCCCCAAAGTTGACCTCGCCTGCCGGCGCAGCAGCGCCGCCAGCGGGCGCGCCGCCCGCAGTGTTAAGCTGCCCGTACTCTTCATCAAACGCGCCGCGAAGCCGCGCTCTGGACCGCGCCAAAGTGGTCCTGATCTTGTTGAGCGCAGTAACGACATCTTTGGCGGTTTGAGCCTGTGCCAGTTCGCCGAACCCCGCCGCAAGCAAGGCGCCTTCTTTGTCGGACACGCTGCCAAGCGCGCTGCCAGTCGGAGACTGCTGCTTTATAGCGGCCAATTCGCTGAAAACGCCTTGCGCTATAATAGCTTTCAGCTTTGCCTGCGCCCGCGCGGCGCCAGGGCCAAACAGCGTCGGGAAAGAGCCTCTGTACTGGGCAAGTTCGTCGCCGGTTATTTTTGCAAGCGCCGGGTCGTTTATCAGCGAGGCGATATCTGCGTCGAGCGAAGTCAGCTTATCTTCTGTAGCAGAAAGGCTGGCGCGAGCCTTGGGCAGCGCGGCCCGCAGTTCAGACTTGCGTTTGGCTTCAGGAACGCTTGCGGCCACGCCCGGCTGATCCGGCGACGGCGCCGCCGCGCCCACGGGCGTGACCGTGGCACCCGTGACGCCCGCTTTTGCGGCCTGCGAGTATGCCGCGGCATCCTGCCGCGCATTCCGCCCCAATTCGCTTTTGGCTGCCGTGTCGGCACCGACATCAATACCATAGCGCCGAACATCAGCGCCAATGCCCGCCACGGCTTCGCGCGACTCGGCGCCAATCCCTGCCGCCGTGATTGCGTTGGCGCGCATTGGTCTGCCTTCATTGTCCAGCACCAGTTCCATCTGGCCGGTGGCTCGGTTAAACCTTTGCAGGTACCCGCCCATCTCAGTGGCCTGATACGGAAGCGCCGACGAGACACCCTTCTGGGCGCGCTGCGCGTCGATGAAGTTTTGCACAAACCCTTCGGCCTTGTTAACGTCGTCGGGGTAACCCATCACCGCTTCAGGATCTATCTGGTGTAGGTATGCCTTGAACTGGCTCCAGGCCGGCTGATCCTTGTTCTTTGCAATCGCAAGCGCAGTGGGCACCAGCCCATTCAGTCTTGCTATCCGCGCTTCTTGCTGCTTGGTCTGCCGAGTGGCCGCGTCATTCTGCATGGTGTTAGCGTTCGACGTCAGCTTCATACCAATATCGGGATTGCGCGCCATCATGGCATTGACGACCTCGGGAGAATCAATGGACTTGCCAGCGCCCAGCATATTCCGCAGGGCGTTCATGTCCTGCTTGGCGTCAAGTTCATCCTGCGTGGGGCCGCTATATTCTTTCTGCCGAAAGATGATGTACGGATCAAGTTCAGCCATGACCATTATCCTCCGAAACGGTTCAGCCTGCCGTTGCTGCCCATGCTGTACCCGCCGCCAACGCCGCCGCCAAACATGCTGCCAAAATTGTAGCCGCCCAATGCGTCAGTAACGCCGCCAACTGCACCTGTCCATGCGTTGCCGCGTGCAACCTCGCCCGCTGCCTGAACATTGCCAAGCTGGTACGAGTTTGACGCCAGCGCGTTGCCAAGATTGCTCGCCGCGCCCCCCAGCGTGTTGGCCGAGTCGTGCGCGCCGCCAAACAGCGTCTCAAGAGGTGCAAGTTGATTCTTCCGGTTCAACTGATAACGGTTGAACGCATTCAGATATTCATCGCTGGCGGTTTTTTGGCCGTAGTCCGAGGCGCTGCGTAGGGCGTTGCCGGACAGCAGACCGCCACGCGATGCCGCGCTGGCATCGAGCGCCTTCAGTCCTTCAGACATCCGAAAGGCATAGCCAGGGTCGGCCTGAAAGTCCGACATGCCAAAGTCGCGGGAATACTTGCCAAAATTGGGGTCGTTAGGATCAACCGACAGTTCTGGCGGCTGCCCCATGTTTCGCTGCGCGTCTGCAAGCGCCTGGCCCTTCAGCGGCTTACCGTTTGGGCCATTCAACGACGGCGGCGTCGTGGTGCCACCGGCGTAAATCGTAGGCGTCTCAAGGCCAAAGTATGTCAGGTAGCGGTTGAGTGCTGACAGACCACCCGCGCGGAACGGCGCCTGAAGCTGAACCTGGCGCTCAAACGCTTGGTTCTGGTCGCGGCGCGCTCGGGCCGCAGCCCGCTCCTGCGCGCTCTGTGCGTCGCTGGCAGCGTTGCTCTGGATGATGCCGCCAACGATAGAGCCGAGGGCAGAGGCCATGTCAGTCTCCTATCCACTTGTTGTAGTAGACCTCGACGGGGTCCATCTTCATGTACTCGAACAGCCGCGACGAGTCTTTATGGAGTTTGCTGCCGAAAAACATTTGCTGCGCCCCACGTCGCTTGGCTTCCGCCTCGACCTCCCGCAGCAGCTTGACGCCCGGTAGGCCCTTGCCTCTGACAGATGGGTGAACCCAGTATAGGTCCATCATCAATGTCAAGCAAGTTTTGTGGTGAACGTGCGGTATCAGAAAGCCCCAGAAGTACCCCACCAGTTCGCCGTCCTTGCGTAAGGTGACAACAAGCAGCGATTTACCGGCAGCGTGACTGTCGTACACCTCGAACTGGACCCCAAGCGGGATCTTGTCCCTGTTCAGTTCCATCTCTTCCCAGTGATGGTGTAGGAACGGAATGATCTCATGCTTTACGTCTTCCCACTCTTCTGCCTGCGCCGTTAGGGTCACGCGCTGATCTCCCGCCCGCTGGCGCGTATCGTCACCGACGCGCCGTCGCCGCAGAGCGTCGAGATGTAGCCACCGGACAGGATGGCCGAGCCGACGATCTCGGGGAAGGTGTACGTCTCGCTGGCCGAGATGGTGCGGGACACCACGATGGTGTTCTGGTCGCCTGGCGTGTCGCCCATCGTGACGAGGTAGACCGTCAGGGTGGTGGCCGCGCTGGAGAAATTGGACGCCGTAAACTTGTCGATCAACGCGGTGACGTTTGAGGCAGTGTACTGCTTCGTGGTCGTGCCTTCGCAGATCTTGGCGGGGATGAGAACTGTTGCGATAACGGCCATGTCAGAACCACAGCATGAAGTTGTTGGTTGTCGCCGCCGGGCTGGTCCCGGTGTACGTAATATAGATCACACCCTGCGCGCCATTGCCACCGGCAGTGCCAGAGGTGCCGCTGCGGTTAGACCCACCACCGCCGCCACCACCGTAGTTGCCCGCATCGCCGCCCTTGGCGCCGCCACTGGAGCCGGCTGACGCGCCGCCCCCGCCACCGCCCGCGCCGGCCACAGCCGTGAACTCAGTACCAGCGCCACCAGCGCCGCCCGCGTACGCGCCACCAGAGCCGGTCGAGCCAGAGCCACCGGCCCCGCCACCACCGCCGCCGTTGGAGCCTGCACCGCCAGGGCGCGTGGTGCTGTTGCCCGCCACGCCACCGCCAGCGCCAAGGTAATTGTTGCCGCCCGCGCCGCCGACCGAATTGCTGGCGCCCTGCTGCCCTGCCGTCCCGCCGCCGCCACCACCGCCACCACCGCCCGTGTACGGGTTGCCCGCCGTGCGCGCCGCGCCGCCGACCGCGCCAATCCCGTTTGGCCCGCCCGCGCCGCCGCCACCGCCGCCACCGTTGGACGACCCTACCGCGCCGCCGTTGCCACCTGAGTATTTGACCGTGCCGACAGACGTGGCCGACCCGCCGCCTGACCCGGCTGAACCGCTGCTACTTGTACCGCCGGTACCACCCTTGGCCCCGACGCTTGACGCGGCCAGAGACGCACCGTTGAAATAAGTATCGCCGCCGTCAGTGCCTGCGGTGCCCGCAACGGCGCTGCCTACGCCTGCTGCGCCGACCGCTATGATGACCGAGGCCCCAGCGGTCAGCGTCAGGTTGGTGATCTTGGCGTACGCGCCGCCGCCACCGCCGCCGCCCTGAGCGTTGCCGCCGCCCCCGCCGCCACCAATCGTTTCGATGGTGTTGCTGGCAGAGTTCCAGTCACTCGGTACGGTCCATGTCGTGCCGGTCGTGAGAATGATCGTGGTCAGGGCCATCAGGTCACCTCTGGTGAGAATGTACCAGTCGCCGGGTCATAGATGTAGCCGATCTGGCAATCGTCGCCGGGCTGGAGCCGGATCAGCAGATAGCCCGGCGGCGCCGGGTCCACTGCCGGGTCGGCCACGATGACGTTGGCCACAACCAGCGTGGCGGCATCGACGAGTGCGGATGTGATCGCCATGCTACGCCTGTGTCGTAACTGCAACAACATCCCAAGACGTTGCCGCGACGTTGTAGATGCAACCGATGTACGCGGTCTTTGACGCCGTGGTCGTGGTAGGCAGCGTGACGCCAACCACCCGGTAGATGGCGTTCCACGTCAGCGCCCGCGCCGTGCCGTTATCCAAGATGCGGATCAGCAGGCGCTGGCCGTCTGTAGGCGTGCCGGTGGGCGCGGCAATGGTAGCAGGCACCGCCAGCGCCGTGACCGTGTACAGGTCGCTCAGATCGGCTGTTGGGGTGACAGTCGCCGCCGACACCACCGTGTTGACGCGCGGCGTAACGCGCTTGTTGGTCAGCGTCTGGGCGGTCGCGGTGTCAACGAACGTCACGCGGCCAGAGCCGTTGCCGGCGGTCAGAACCTGGCTGGTTGTGTTCCAGACCAGCGAACCGGCTGCGGTCTGGGCAGGCGTGGCGGACGAGGGGACGATGACCGGGCGGCCAGACGTGCTTAGGAAGGTGCTGATGCCGTCCTTGGACCAGATCTGCACCGACGACGAGTTCTGAAGCGTCAGCGTATACTGGATGTCGTCGGTCAGCCAGACCTCGGCGGACACGCGTCCGGCGGCGTCCAGCACGATAGGGTTAGTGTTGGCCGTGGCGCCTGTGCTGGACGTGTAGGTGGTGGCGGGCGTCGTGGTGCCCGACAGGTAGGTATAGATCTTGCCGCCGGCCAGCGGCACGCCATTGTCGTCGAAGAACTGCCAGCCGGCGCCCGCCAGGGGTGAGAGAGCAATGGTCATAGGAGCCTCCGTTAGGCGGTTACAGCCTTGATGACGGCAAAGTTCAGGACGGGCGCCTCGGCCACGGCCACCGCCGCGACATTGTGGATCTGGACGCGGAACGACCCTGCCGCCACGGCGGTGACTGTCACGTTGTACCGATCTGCCGTGGCGCCAGAACCGATATTGATAACCACCACATCAGTAGCCGCAACGGCGCTGTTTGTCACCGTGAAGCTGGCAAACGTGCCCGCCGTCGTAGTGGCCGAGAAGAGCGTGATCTTACCGCAGATTGTATTTAGCGTGACGCCCGTCGTGCGGGATGTTAGCTGGGTCTGCGACCCGCCCGCGCCCGTAGCGTAACCGACGCCGCTGGTAGCGCCGGTAGACAGGATGGTGGTGGTGGCAGCCACAGAGCCGGTGACATCCACCGTAGCGACGGGGACCGTGACGCCGCCGAAGCGAGAGTTGCCCGCGTAGGCATTGTTTGCCGTACCAGCGGCGTAATAGTTCCAACTGCCTGTTGCGGCTGCGAGGTTGCCAAAAAACCCATAGTTGTTGGTGCCGGTGGTTATTGTGGACCCCGCGTTAAACCCGACTTGGTTCGTGATGCTAGCGCCAGCGCCCAAAGTGGCGCCCTGCACATTGAAGCCTCGCACAGTGCCGGTTGCAGTCGCCGCCGCAAGACTAGGCGCGCATCTGATGCTGTCAAAGACCACCGTCACGTCAGTCTGAACCGCTTGGTTCAGGTACATGCTGTACAGCGTGGTGGCGCCTGTGGCGTTGCCGTTGAGCGCAAGCAATCCCGCTGCGTCTACCGCGCCAAAAGCGTTCTTGCCATGGCCACCCGTAAACGTGGACGTGCTGTTTGCAGTAAGGGTGGTAAACGCCCCGGTGTTGCGCGTGGTAGCGCCTACAGTGCCGTTATGAGGTCCATTGAACGTAACGCTGGCAGTGATTGTAGTTCCATCGACAGTCGTGAACGCGCCAGTAGCCGGTGTCGTGGCGCCCACAGTACCGTTGTGCGGCCCGACTAGACCTGTGTTGGCCGTAATTGTGGTGCCGGTAATGGCCGCAGCCGCTGTACCACCGATGGCCGGCGGCGACGCCAAGTAAGTGCTGAAGCCCGTGCCGCTGACGGTGCTACTGGCTGATAGCGTAGTGAACGCGCCAGCAGCCGCAGCAGTACCGCCAATAGCCGGCGGCGAAGCCAGATAAGTGCTGAAGCCCGTGCCGCTGACGGTCGAGGACGCGGACAACGTAGTGAACGCGCCAGCAGCCGGGGTTGTTGCGCCTACGGTGCCATTGATGTTGATCGACGCGGTGCCAGTCAGGTTGGTCACGGTGCCGCTGGACGGTGTGCCCAAGACGCCGCCGTTCACAACGACCGCGCCGGCTGTGCCGACGTTGACACCGAGAGCCGTCAGTACGTTCGCGCCGGTGGTCACCGTGGACGGCGCGACCGCAGCGCCGCCGCCGACCACCAGCGCGTTGGCCGCAAGCGCAGCAGACGTAGCCCAGGTTGACGCGCTGGAGAAGTACGGGATACCACCTGACGTGCCCGCGATGGTAAACGCCGGGGTCGTGGTGGGAGTGCCGACCGAGACAATACCACCTGTAAAGCCAACGCTGGTTACCGTGCCGCCAGAAGGCGTAACCCACTCGGGCGCCGTGGCGCTTGCGTTGACCTGGAGGACTTGAGACGCGGTGCCTATGGGCAGGAACGTCGTCGTGCTGACGCCGCTCTGATATGGCAACGACCCTGCCACGCCGCCGGTCAGGTTGGCAGCCGACGCAGCAGCCGACGCCGCCACCGTGATGGTGCCCGCGCCGTTGGTCAGCGTGACGCCTGTGCCAGCCGTGAGCGTGTTCAGCGAGAAGCCCGTACCGTTGCCAATCAGCAACTGTCCGTTCGACGGGGTCGCGGCCAGCCCGGTACCGCCGTTGGCGGTGCCGAGCGTGCCGGTGGCGCCGCTCAGGTTTGCGCCCGTGGACGGTTGGGGCGCGGGCGCCAGCGCAAGGTCGTTGGCGTTGGTGGGCGAAGACCCGGCGTTGGTGAGGTTGAACAGGTTGAAAAAGTACCGGTACCACTGCCGGGTCATCAGGCCCTTGTCGTCCAGAACCGGGACGCGGGCCGAGGGGATATTGGAAATATCAGGCATTGGTAGGCGAAATGGTTAGTTCAGCGGCGACGATAGCAATCTTGACCGGGTCGGTGCCAGACACCTCGTACACGCGGTCGCGGGACCGCTGGGTCATGCCCAGCCGACGCCACATGACGCGGGTAGCCGACGCGCCAATCCTGCCCATGCTGCGCCAATGTTCTGCCGACCAAGTGTGCCCGCCATCGTCCGACCACCGCAGCATGGCTTGGGGGTCCACGCCTGTGGTAAGCGCCGACGCAAGGATAAGATTGTCGCCGTTCTCAGCCTCAATCTGGTCACCGGCTTCCGTAGTCAGGTAGACTGTCTCGACCGTGAAGTTAGACGTGCCTTGGATGCCGACGCCGACTTCGCAGTCGAGTTGCAGCAGATCATGCCGGGTGCGTTTCAAATTGTTCTGGTCAGGCCCCAGCGCACGCCAAGACCGCAGCCACCGTTGGACGGTGTCGTTGTCGGCGTAATATTCTAAATCGAACGCATAGATGTTGCCGGTCAGCCAGTCTCCAACAACCGTGGTGTTGTTGTAAAACACCTGATTGTCGGCCAGATGCCGGGTGTACGTGCCGTTGTCCCAGTAGGCCCGCTCATGCCACGATTGGGTGGCGACGTCATACACCCAAGTCGTGCGGCCTGTGGGGAAGTTCAGCACATAGAAGGCATGTCCGTCCTGCTGGTAGGTGTACGCCGTGGCGTCGGCCAGTGTGTCGTAGTTCTGGATTTGCCACTCGACCGCATGGGTCGAGATACGAGCGCCCGCATAGCCATTTGATCGGTAGACGATCCCTTTGCCGCGCGCGTCGGCGCCCAGCCAGAAAACGCCATTGTCCAGCTTGGCGACCGAGTACGGCGCGATACAACCGATCTCGTTGAACGCGCCTTGGATGCGGGCCAGCGGAAACCCGATGTTGCCTGCGTCGTACCAGACCTCGACCGAGTTGGTGCCGAACAGCCAAGCCTCACGGTGGTCCACAATCAGCGATATCAGCCCATCAGGTGAGCCTTCTGCACTAGCAAACGCCAGCCCGTCGATGTTAATCCCGTCGTACAGCGCCGTGACCCAGACCTTCTGGCTGTTGGGTTCGTTGAAGACAAAGTACCCATCCAAGAACCCAACCATCACCGCACCGGGGAAGTCTGGGTCTGTGATCTGAACAAGCGTCAACGTGCTGACGTCATAGATATAGCTGGGGCCGTTGCAGGCAATGAAGATCTGCGTGCCGTTGTCGGCCATGCACACCGGGCCAGTGCCCAGAATGTAGCCGACCGGCGTGGCCGTCCATGTTGTATCGATGCGGTACAACTGGTTGGCCGAGACGGCAAACATGTAGCCGCCCAACTGCCACAGCCCTCGGATCGGCCCCACGTCCGCAGACAGCAAGAATCGTAGCCCTGGCGCCCTGTTGAGGAACGCCGGTTCTTTGCCGCCCTCGGGGACGATCTCTGGAAAGAGATTGACCATGCGGTTGTCCGCAGCGTTGACGCTGCGGGCAACATAGGATGAGCCGAGGATGGGCGTCTTCATGAGGGTACGAGCGGGATGGTGTAGGCAGCGGCGCTGGTGTAGGCCACCAGAATGAGGGACGTGTTGGCGGCCACCGAGAGCGCCGCGCTAGCCGCGCCTGCGTTGATGGTGCCACCTGAGACAGGGTAGACCTTCAGGATCGCGGCAGCGTTGTTCTTGATGATGTAGACGTCGCCCGCCACCGTGGACGAGGACAAGACAACGCCCTTTGTAGCGTCGGCAGCGGTGACCAACACAAAGCCCGGCGTCATCGAGGTGGCAGTTGCCAGCGTGCTGCCTGCCGCTGCCACCGTGGCAACCGGGATACGCGGCATCCCGGTAAACGTCGGTGCGGTCGCAAAGACCGCTGCCCCGGTGCCCGTCTCGTCGGTAAGCATAAGCGCAAGGTTGGCAGACGTCGGCGTGGCAAGGAACGTAGCCGCGCCAGTGCCCAACCCAGACACGCCCGTGGCGATGGGCAAGCCAGTGCAACTGGTCAGCACGCCTGAAGCCGGCGTGCCAAGCGCCGGGGTAACCAGCGTGGCGCTGGTGAACAGCAGCGCATTGGTCAACTGCTTGGTAGTGCCACCCTGCACGATGGGCAGGATGTCCGTCGTAGCAGACGAGGTGGCAACCGGCAGCGCCGAGATCTTGATATCGGTCATCAGTAATTCCCGGCAAAGATGTTGAACCGCTGGCGGGTGCCGACGATGCTGTACGGCAGGGACATGATGTCGTCAGGGTTGTTGATGCGCTTGAGATTGCGCTTTGACGTCATTGCAATCCGTTTGACCTGAAGCGACGGCTCGACGCCGAACTCTGGTGCGAACTCGCACGCCAGATTGTAGCGGAACGCCCGCAGGTATCCTGGCGGAAACAGGATGTCGGTGGCGAGGGTAGCCGGCTGGTCCAAAGCCGCCGCCGAGATGAAATGCCACTCCAGCACCTTGGTGGGCACCGGATAGATGTGCATGTCGATGTTGGGGAAGTTGGTGTTGATCCACATCACTTGGGGATAGGTGCTGGTCACCGTCTTGACCGCAATGCCATCGTACTGCTGCTGGTTGATCAGCTTGATGCCGAACGATATTCCGTTGGCCGGGTCGATGAAGTAGGTGGCGTCGTCCATCAGGACGGGGCGGACACCTACAAAATCACCGCTCGGCCCCAGCGTACGGCTGATGTAGCCCGGCAACCAAGAGAACGTCTGTTCCAGCGTGGTGAACGTCGCCAGTTTCTCGGTGCCCCAGCTATCAATCAT
>Ga0209500_10000964_pt1 | contig 22967 bp, 18 predicted proteins | sample S_140212_EF_Meta_FD_187323 | JGI IMG/M metagenome (GOLD analysis project Ga0209500, IMG submission 187323) | Freshwater microbial communities from Lake Simoncouche, Canada to study carbon cycling - S_140212_EF_MetaG (SPAdes) (version 2) | ecosystem: Environmental > Aquatic > Freshwater > Lake ...
ATTCGCGTTTTCTAATTTTGGTAGAACCCGCGATCAGTTATCGCCGGGTTCACCAGGTGTAAGGTTTGACTAATACGATAGGCCGTATTGTCGCACAAAAAAATGAACTCTCAAAGAACCGAAAGGGACCTCCTGTTTAAGGGAGGGAGGGCGGACGGTGAAGGCGTTGAGGTATTGGTCAACGTCTTTTTACGAGTTTCTGCATTTTTAAGCGCGGAGCTGGCTCGATCACCGAAACATCCAAGGAACAGCCTTCTGCAAGAGAAGGGAAGTTCTAGATTGGAGATTCCGGCCGGCTGATTCAAGCCGATTTTTGCATTTTTTCACACGGGGCATACATAGTTCAGTATGTTGATTATCAATGAGTTAGAATGAGTTTATTCTAATTTTACAACTTTTTGACTCTTTACTCCTCACCCATCGACCCCGCCGGAACGCCCGCCGCCCCGAATCATGAAGTATTCCAGCCGCCTCAGCCTTGCCCCAAGGGTGCCACATGGCCGGCACACTTCTCGCGCGCGCACCCGCATCGCCTCACCTTCTTGTCGTATGTTGTCTTCGGATACGCGTCCGAATGTCTCGTCACCCTCCCTTGGCTGGCTTCAATACGCGAATGCTCCTCCCCACGCTGCTCGCCGCCTTACTCGCGGCGTCCCCCGTCATTCCCGGGGTCTCTGTCGATAACGCTGCCGACGACCGACAGATCTTCCGCAAGCTTGAGGCAGCGACCACGGAGCTGGCTGAAAAAGGCGATGTCGCGGTGAAGCGCGAAGTCCGTCTCGAACAATGCAGGCGCACCTCCACCTCATCCGTAAACCTCGCGCCAGTATCGTCCACGCAGCTCGACGGCGTTGCGATCTACCGCCTCGCGGCCCAGGCCTCCGTGCTCATCGGCTCCGCCTACAAGTGCGACAAATGTTCGAAATGGCACCATTCACTCGCCAGCGGCTTCGCAATCAGCGCCGACGGAATCATCGCGACAAACCACCATGTGGCCGCGCACGCCACCGCCGAGGCTATGGGGGTCATGACCGCCGATGGGCGCTTCTTCCCGGTCGTCGAAATTCTTGCGGCCGATAAGCCGCACGACGTCGCCCTCCTCCGCATCGAAGCGCAAAGTCTCACGCACCTGCCCCTCCGCGACGATGCGCCGGCGGGCACGCCCGTCCGCTGTTATAGCCATCCAGCCAGCACCTTCGGCTGCATTTCCGAGGGCATCATCACCCGCTACTTCAAGATGAACGAGACAGACCGTAATGGCGCCATCTTCATGCAGACGACGGCAGACTATGCCCGCGGCTCCAGCGGCGGGCCCATCATTGACGGCTCCGGCAACGCCGTCGGCATGGTCGCCTCGACCACGCCCGTCTTCACGCTACCGCCGACGCACAGCACCACGACCAAGGATGCAAAGCCGATCACGACGAGCCAGCAGATGGTGCGCCATAACTGCGCGACGGCCCGGGCGCTACTGGACCTGATTCAGAAAAAATAAGCCCGCCACCCGCTTGTCAGGCGTGACCAGGCGTCCGCGGATACGCGATGACGTCACGGATATTACCTTCCCCGGTAACAAACATCAGCAAGCGCTCGAAACCGAGCCCGAAGCCAGCATGCGGCACGGAGCCGAAGCGGCGCGTATCGAGATACCAGCTATAGCTGGCCAGATCTAGCCCATGCGCCTGCATCGCCATCACGAGCCGATCTAGGCGCTCCTCGCGCTGGCTGCCTCCCACGATCTCGCCGACACCGGGCACAAGAACGTCCATCGCGGCGACGGTCTTACCATCGTCGTTCTGCCGCATATAGAAAGGCTTGGCGGATTTAGGGTAGTCGTAGACGGTCACGGGGCATTTGAAATGCTCCTCGGTCAGATAACGTTCGTGCTCGGACTGGAGGTTCTCTCCCCAGACGACGGGATACTCGAACTTTCGACCAGACCGCAATAAGAGCTCCACAGCCTCCGTGTAAGTGACGCGGGCGAAGGGGCGATCGGCGACGAAACGCAAACGTTCCAACAAGCCTTTATCGACGTAGGCGTTGAAGAATTCGAGCTCGTCCGAACACTGTTCCAAGGCCGTCTTTACTAGGTATTTTACCAGTTCCTCGGCGCAGCGCATATCGCCTTCGAGATCGCAGAACGCCATTTCGGGCTCGATCATCCAGAACTCGCTGGCGTGGCGACTGGTGTGCGAATTCTCAGCCCGGAAAGTCGGCCCGAAGGTATAGACGTCACCCAGGGCGCAGGCGAGGGTCTCGCCTTCGAGCTGACCTGACACGGTCAGATATGACTGCTTAGCGAAGAAATCGGCAGCCCAGTCGACCTTGCCTTCGGGCGTCTTTGGCGGCGACAGTGGGTCGAGGGTCGTGACGCGGAAAAGCTCACCGGCGCCTTCGCAATCACTGGCCGTTACAATCGGCGTGTGTACATAGGCAAAACCGCGCAACTGGAAGAACTCATGGACCGCAATGGCCATGCGGCTGCGCACGCGCATCATCGAGCCCAGTCGATTAGTCCGGGCACGTAGGTGCGGAATGGTCCGCAGGAATTCAACGGTATGCCCTTTTTTCTGGAGAGGGAAAGTCTCGTCGGCACGACCGAGCAGCCGGAAGGCCGTGGCCTTGAGCTCCCACTTCTGGCCCTTCGCAGGCGAGGGCACCAATTCGCCCTCCACGCTGACCGAAGAACCCGTCAGCGCCTCCTTAAGGTGTTCCGCGCCCGGAGCAGCGGCGTCGACCACGACCTGCAGATTCTTGAAGCAGGAACCGTCGTTGATCTCGACGAAGGAGAAGTCCTTCGCATCGCGTCGCGTACGGACCCATCCGGAAACCGTGACTCCCTTGAGCGGCTGCTCGGCGGCGAGTGCCTGCTTGACCTTGATTCGCATAGGGTAATTTGCACCACCCTGCCCTCCGAAACAAGCGAGAGATGCCCGGCTGGCCCGCCGCCGCCCGTTTTTTCGGGTCGGGCTGGACAAGCCCGCCCCCTTTAACACGCTTCGAACCCTTCACACATGAACGCACTCGAACAGCTTCGCCAACACACCAAGGTCGTCGCCGATACCGGCGACTTCGCCGCCATGAAGGCCTTCAAGCCTCTGGACGCCACGACCAACCCGAGCCTCATCCTTAAGGCCGTCCAGATGCCCGAGTACCAGGCCCTCCTCCAGAAGGCCGCCCAGGACAACAAGAGCAAGGGCGTCCAGGCCGCGGTCGACGCGCTCCTCATCTCCTTCGGCACCGAGATCCTCAAGATCGTCCCGGGCCGCGTTTCCACCGAAGTCGACGCCCGCCTTTCCTTCGATAAGACCGCCACCGTCGCCAAGGCCCGCGAGCTCATCGCTCTCTATAAAGCCGCTGGCATCCCCAAGGAGCGAATTCTCGTGAAGATGGCCTCCACCTGGGAAGGCATCCAAGCCGCCGCTGAGCTCGAAAAGGAAGGCATCCGCTGCAATCTCACCCTACTGTTCTCGTTCGCCCAGGCCGTCGCTTGCGCCGACGCCAAGGTCCAGCTTATCTCGCCGTTCGTCGGCCGAATCTACGACTGGCACAAGAAGTCCCAGGGCGCCAACTGGAACGAAGTCGCCTCCTCCGGAGCCAACGACCCCGGCGTGCAGTCCGTCCGCCGCATCTTCGCCTACTACAAGCGCAACGGCATCAAGACCGAAGTCATGGGCGCCTCCTTCCGTAATTGTGGCCAGATCAAGGCCCTCTGCGGCTGCGACCTCCTGACGATCGCACCGAACCTCCTCGACGAACTCTCCAAGGACTCCGCCGCTGTGCCCAAGGTACTCGACGAAGCCGCCGCCAAGGCCGAAGGCGAAGCCGCCAAGACCTGGGGCGAAAAGGATTTCCGCTGGCACCACAACGAAGACGCCATGGCTACGGAAAAGACCGCCGAAGGTATCCGCGCCTTCGCCGTCGACGGTAAGAAGCTCGACGACCTGGTCGCCAAGGCCATCGGCTAAGCGAACCGTCAGTCTCTCAAGCAAGGCCGGGGCCCAAGCCCGGCCTTACTTATTTCGGCGCACCCAGGACAGCAGGAGCAGGACGGCGCCCGCGAAGACAAAGATCCAGCCCAAGGGAATAAGGCCAAAAGATTCATGCAGGAAGCCTTGGTCGTCGAGGCGACTACCGATGCAATGGAAGAGCTCATAGCAGCCCTTGGCGGCAAGGAAACAGGCGGTCCCTGCGACCAGATATCGGAGGTTCATCCTTATTTACGCCGCTGGCGGACGGCCTCAAAGAGACAGATCGCCGCGGCGCTGGAAACGTTGAGCGAATCCGACAACCCAGCCTGGGGAATCGAGATCTTCTCGTCCGCGCCCTTGAGCCAGAAATCGGTCAGGCCATCCTTTTCTGAACCGAGCAGCAACGCCACCGGACCACGGCAATCGACATCCCAATAAGCCTTGGTCGCAGCGGGCGAGGTCGCCAGCGAACGGACGCCCTTGGACTTCATCCAGGCGGCGGCCTCCTGCGAGGTACACACGGCCACGGGCACGGAGAAAAGCGCCCCTTGCGAGGAACGGACGACGTTGGGATTAAAGACGTCGGTGATGGGGTCGCAGACGATAAGCGCATCGCAACCAGCGGAATCTGCCGTGCGCAGTAACGCACCGAGGTTACCGGGCTTCTCGACTGATTCGGCGACGAGCAGCAGCGGGTTGGCCGAAGGCTTGAGCTGATCCAGCGAGCAATTCCAGGTCTTGGCGACGCCGAGCAGGCCGTCAGGGCCTTCGCGGCCGCTAACCTTCTCGAAGGCGGATTCACCGAGTTCACAGCAATCGACGCCGGCGACGCGGGCGTTGGTCACGAGTTCGGCGGCCTCGGAGCCGCGGAACATCGACGGGCAGAAATAGATCTCGAGCACCTCAACCTTGCGCTCGATGGCCCGGGAGAGTTCCCGGAGGCCTTCGGCAATGAATAGTCCGCGGGCTTCGCGCTCGGCACGGTCTCGCAGGCGGGCCAATGCCTGCACGCGGGGGTTCTGTCGGCTTTGGATGACCTCGTCGGGCACGGGCGAAGTGAGTAGCAAGGGACGCCGAAGGGCAAGGATAGGCCTTCAGCAGGGATAAGTCTCGACCTCTCCGCCTGGAGACGGACTTTATCGGCATGTCCGAATTCGAGCCGCCTCAGTCCCGCAAACCCGACTCCTCCAAGTTTCGGGAGGGCAAGTTCACCTACCATCAGGAGATCGAGGTCGAGATCGCCAGCCTGACGAACCTCGGCGAAGGCGTCGCCCGCGTCGACGGCTGGGTAGTCTTCATCGCCGGTGCCCTCGCCGGTGAAAAGATCGTGGCCCGCATCTGGCACAATGCCGCTAACTTCTCGCGCGGCGACCTCGTCCGCGTCGTCGTCCCCTCGCCTCACCGCGTCCAGCCTCGCTGCGACCTGTTCGGGGAATGTGGCGGTTGCCAGTACCAGAACCTCGCCTACCCGCAGCAGCTCGAGTGGAAGCAGAAACAGGTCGCGGAGGCCTTCGAACGCCTCGGCGGCATCAAGACCAAGGTCGACGCCTGCCACCCTTCGCCGAAGCAGTACGGCTACCGCTCCAAGATCACGCCGCACTTTATGACCCCGCGCCGCGCGGACTTCCCGATCGGCTTCCTCGCTGCCGGCACCTCCCGCCGCGTCGTCGACGTGCCGAAGTGCCCTATCGCCACGGACGCAATCAACTCCGCCCTCGCCCGCTCCCGCAAGGACATCAAGTCCAACCCCGGCCGCTTCGAACGCGGCGCCACCCTGCTCTTCCGCGATTGCGAAGAAGGCGTCGTCACCGATTCCCGCCAGGTCGTCACCGAGAAGGTCGGTGCAGTGCAGCTGAAGTTCCTCGCCGGCGAGTTCTTCCAGAATAACCCATCCGTCCTCGAGCAGTTCGTCGGCCACGCCATCAAGCTGGCGCATGAATCCGGCGCCAAGCACCTCGTCGACACCTATTGCGGCTCGGGACTCTTCGCGCTTTCCGGCGCCCGCCTCTTCGATTCCGTCAACGGCATCGAGGTCAGCGCCGAGGCCGCCCGCAAGGCCGCTGAGAACGCCACGCTCAATCACTTCCTCAACTGCCGTTTCATCGCCGGCTCCGCGGAATCGATCTTCAAGAAGATCCCCGTCGAAGGGCATGAATCCGCCGTAATCGTCGACCCGCCCCGCAAGGGTTGCGACGAAGCCTTCCTCGATCAGCTGCACGCCTTCGGCCCGCGCCGTATTGTCTACGTCAGCTGCGCCCCCGACACCCAAGCGCGCGACGTGAAGTACCTCTGCGCCAAGGGCTGGAAGGTCATTTCGGTTCGTCCGTTCGACCTCTTCCCGCAGACCCGGCACGTGGAGTGTATCGCGGCGCTGGAACGGGCCTAAGCGGTCCGTCAGGGCACAAAAAAGGGGCGCCACCAGGCGCCCCTTCTGCTTGGCCAGTCAGCCCGTTTAGGCCTGCGGCTTGGCGGCGTTCTCTTCCTCTTCGTCCGAACGCTCGACCTTGGAGATACCGAGCAGCGACTCGCCTTCCTTGAGACGCATGACGCGGACGCCCTTGGTATTGCGACCCGCCGTACAGCGAATGTCGGATACCTTGGTGCGGATGGACTGGCCGCCCTTAGTGAGGAGCATGACTTCGTCTTCCTCCTGGACGCTGAGCGCCCCGGCGACGCCGACTTCGGTGGCGATGGCGATGACGCCTTTGCCGCCGCGGGTCTGCTTACGATAGACAGGCTCCTTGGTCTCAGGATCGTCGAAGGGCGTGCGCTTACCAATGCCGTCGATGCCGACGACGAGGAGTGTGCAGGCCGGATCGACGACTTCCATCGCCTTCACCTGGTCGCCGGTGTCGAGCCTCATGCCCGCAACGCCGGTAGTGTCGCGGCCCATGGAGCGGACGTCGGATTCGTGGAAGCGGATCGACATGCCGGACTGCGAGATCATCACGACCTCGTTGTCGCCGTTGGTCAGCTTGGTGGAGATGAGGCGATCACCGTGTTCGATATTGATACCGATGATACCGCCCTTGCGGTAGTTGGCGTACTTCGAGATCTCGGTCTTCTTGATCGTGCCGTTGGCGGTACACATCATGAGGAACTTGCCTTCCTCGAAGTTTGAGACGCAGACCATCGCGGCCAGCTTCTCGTCGTCCTTGAGCTCAAGCAGGCGAGCAATCGACTTACCGCGGGAAGCGCGGTTGGCTTCTTCGATTTCGTAGACCTTCTCCACGTACACGCGGCCGTTGTTCATGAAGAACAGGATATGGTCGTGGGTATTGGCCGTGAAGAGGTGTTCGATGAAGTCGCTGTCGTCGTCGGATGCGGCCTTGGAGAGCTCGGCGCCCTTGGTGCCCTTGCCGCCGCGCTTCTGAAGGCGATACTGGGCGACTGGCGTGCGCTTGATGAAGCCGGCATGCGAGACGGTGACCACGCAGCCTTCGTTGGCGACGATGTCCTCCATCGAGAGGTCGCCTTCCTGGGCGTTGACCTTCGTCTTGCGTGGACCGATGTGCTTCTTGGCGGCGTCGCGCAGCTCCTTCTTGATCAGGGTGAGCAGCTTCAGCTCGCTCGAGAGGATGCTGCGGAGCTCTTCGACGAGCGCCATCAGTTCGCGGTACTCGGCCTCGATCTTGTCGCGCTCCAAGCCGGTGAGCTGGTAGAGGCGCAGGTCGAGGATGGCCACGGCCTGGCGTTCGCTGAGGCCGTACTTGGCCATCAACTTCACGCGGGCCTCGTCGCGGTTGGTCGCGGCGCGGATGATCTTCACGAAGTCGTCCAGATTACGCAGGGCGATCTTGAAGCCCTCGAGGATGTGGGCGCGGTCTTCGGCTTTACGGAGACGGAAGCGGGTGCGACGGGTGACCACGTCTCGGCGGTGCTCGACGAAGCATTCGAGCAGTTCGCGGATGTTCATCTGCTTCGGGCGACGCTTGTCGAGGGCGAGCAGGATGACGCCGAAGGAGTTCTCGAAGTTGGTGTGCTTGTAGAGCTTGTTGATGACGACCTTCGGGTTCTCGTTGCGCTTGAGCTCGATGACCACGCGGGTGTTCTCGTCGGACTCGTCACGCAGGTCGGAAACCTCATCCAGCACCTTGTCGGTGCACAGTTGGGCGATATGCTTCACTAGGGAGGAGCGGTTGACGTTATAGGGCAGCTCCGTGAGGACGATCTGCTCCTTGCCGTTCTTCATCTCTTCCGTGTGGGCGACGCCGCGGACACGAATGATGCCTCGGCCGGTGCGCAAGTACTGCTTGATGCCGTCCTTGCCATTGATGACTCCGCCGGTCGGGAAATCCGGACCGATGATGATCTTCTCGAGGTCTTCGACGGTGGCGCTGGGCTTATCGATGATGAGGCAGGTCGCCTCGACGAGCTCGTTCAGGTTATGGGGCGGGATGTTGGTCGTCATGCCGACCGCGATGCCGGTCGAACCGTTCATCAGCAGGTGAGGCAAGGCGCACGGGAGGACGGTCGGCTCGGTGGTCGACTCCTTGTAGTTCGGGATGAAATCCACCGTATCCTCGTCGATGTCGGCGAGGAGTTCGGATGAGACCTCGGAGAGGCGGCACTCGGTGTAACGGTAGGCCGCGGGCGGATCGCCGTCGACGGAGCCGAAGTTGCCTTGCGGCTCGATCAACTGGTAGCGCATCACCCAGTTCTGGGCGAGACGGACCAGCGTGTCGTACACGGAGCTGTCGCCGTGCGGGTGGTAGTTCTTCAGCACTTCGCCGACGACGCCCGCGCACTTATCAAAAGGGCGGTTGTGGACGAGGCCTTCCCGCATCATCGCGTAGAGGATGCGGCGCTGCACGGGCTTCAGGCCGTCACGCGCGTCCGGGAGGGCGCGGGAGACGATGACCGACATCGAGTAATCGATGTAGGCCGTCTGCATGATGTCCGTGATGTTGGCGGTCGTGAGCTTTTCCTTGTCAGAGTACATATTTGAAGAGGTATTGAGTTAGGTTCGTCAGGTTGATCAGACGTCGAGGTTCGAGGTGTTGAGCGCGTTGTCTTCGATGAAGGCGCGGCGGGAGGGGACATCTTCGCCCATCAGCATCGCGAAAACGCGGTTAGCTTCGGCGGCGTCGGCGATGTCAACCTTGAGGAAGCGACGCTTGGCCGGGTCCATCGTGGTCTCGAAGAGCTGCTTCGGGTTCATTTCACCCAGGCCCTTGTATCGCTGGATCGTCAGGCCCTTGCGGCCGAACTGGCGGATCTGGCCGATGAGCTCGAGGATCGAGCCGAGCGGGATGGGATCAGCCTTTTTGACGACCTTCTTAGCCGGCTTGTCTTCGCCCTTGGGATCTTCTTCGCCTTCCACAGCGGCGGGGGCCTCCTCGGCGGTCGAACCGTCGATGAGGTGGTAGCGCGGCTCTTCGCCGGTCGTGAACTGCTTCACGTCCATCCCCTGGGTCTCAAGTTCCTTGAGAACCTTGGTGATGGCATCATTCTCGAAAATCTCGATCACGTTAACGCGCTCCTGAACGACCGTGCCGTCCTTGAGCTTCTTCTCGCGGTCGATCTTGTCGGCGAGGAAGTCCTCGACGCCGGCTTTGCGCAGGTAAGCCTGCTTGGCGTCGGTATCGACGAGGAACTCATAGGTCTCCTCATTGCCGGTACGGGTGCGCACGATGAAGCGCGGGAGCGCGTGGGTCTTGTGGTCCTGTTGGTCGAGATAGGCGCCGAGTTGGCAACCCGTGCGGCCGATGACGGCCCCGAGGGTTTCCAGGCGGGCGAGGGATTCGACAATCTTGTCGAGCTTCTGGCCGGGGAAGACGTGCTTGTCGCGGAGGCGGAGGAGATTCACGTCCTCGGAGCCAAGCTCGAGCAGGATGCGGTTCAGTTCGGGGTCGTTGTCGACGTACTGCTCGCGCTTCTTGCGCTTGATGCGGTAGAGGGGCGGCTGGGCGATGTAGACGTAGCCAGCCTCGATGAGTCCGGGCATCTGGCGGTAAAGGAACGTCAGGAGCAGCGTACGGATATGCGAACCGTCGACGTCGGCGTCGGTCATGATGACGAGCTTGTGGTAACGGCACTTCGTGACGTCGAAGGCGCCGTCGCCCTCGTGCTTACCGATGCCAGTACCGCAAGCGGTGATGATCGTGCGAATTTCCTCGTTGGAGAGGATCTTATCGATACGGGCTTTCTCGACGTTGAGGATCTTGCCCTTGATCGGCAGAATGGCTTGGTAGCGACGGTCGCGGCCCTGCTTGGCGGAGCCACCGGCGGAGTCGCCTTCGACGATGTAGAGTTCACAGACGGCCGGATCGCTTTCGGAGCAGTCGGCGAGCTTACCGGGGAGGCCGCCGGAGGACATGGCGGACTTACGGACCGTCTCGCGGGCCTTACGGGCGGCTTCGCGGGCGCGGGCGGCATTGAGGCACTTGTCGACGATACGACGGCCAGTCTTCGGGTCGCGCTCGAGGTAGTACTTGAGCTGCTCGCCGACGACCGAGGTCACGATGCCTTCGACCTCGGGGTTAGTGAGGCGCGTCTTGTTCTGCGACTGGAACTTCGGATCAGGGTGCTTAACGGAGATGACGGCCACGAGGCCCTCGCGCATGTCGTCACCGTTAAGTTTGGTATCCTTGTCCTTGATGAGATTATTGGACTTCGCGTAGTGGTTAATCACGCGGGTGAGCGCGGAACGGAAGCCAGAGAGGTGCGTACCGCCTTCAGGTTGGTTGATGAGGTTGGCGTAGCTAAAGACCATCTCGTCGTAGCGGTCGTTATACTGCAGAGCGACGTCGAGGGTCATGCGGCGCATGCCGGGCGTGGGCTTCTCGCCGTCGGCCATGACGCGCGGGTTGGCGAGGTCGGTGAAGTCGACTTCGGCAGCGATGAGGATCGGCTTATCGAAGAGGCGCTCCTCATTGGCGTTAAGGAAGGAAACATACTCGGCGATGCCGTCCTTGAACTCGAACTTGTCGGAGCGATTGGAACGATGGTCCTTCATGTCGACCGTGATGCCAGGAACGAGGAACGCTAATTCGCGCATGCGGCGCACAATCGTGTCGTACTTGAACTCCTGGGTAGCGACGAAGATTTCCGGATCCGGATGGAAGGTAATCTTCGTACCGGTGCGCTTCGTCTTGCCGATGACCTTGATGGGCTGCGTGACTTCGCCCCGGCTGAACTTCATCTGGTGGACTTCGCCTTCGCGGCTCACTTCCGCGATGAAGCTGTCGGAGAGCGCGTTGACGCACTTCGCGCCGACGCCGTTCAAGCCGCCGGACACCTGGTAGGCGCCCTTATCGAACTTACCGCCGGCGTGCAGGTTGGTGAGCACGAGCTCGAGCGTCGGAATCTTTTCTTCCGGGTGCATCGCGACGGGAATACCGCGACCATCGTCCTCGACGGACAGCGAGCCGTCCGCATGGATCTCGACCTTGATGCTCTTGCAATAACCTGCGAGCGCTTCGTCGATCGAGTTGTCGACGATCTCATACACGCAGTGATGGAGGCCCGTCTCATTCGTATCGCCGATATACATACCGGGTCGTTCGCGCACGGCCTTGAGGCCTTTGAGGCGTTTGATGTCGGCCGCGCCGTAGCTTTCGTTGCCGGCGTGCTTGCCGCGGTTCGGGTTTTTCTCGGAATTTTCGCTCATGTTTAGGTGTGTAAAAAAATGATATTTTCCCGCCCGAAGGAGGGGTCTTTTCATGCTGTTTTTCACAGGGGTATCTGCAACAGGAAACACCCCGTTCGTGAATGTTTTTAGGCGACCAGAAATGACTACCAATCAACCCCTTACGGAAACTTATAGGGGGTGTTAGAAACCGTTGCTCACACGTTATCCACAGCCCTTTTCCGCCCCCGGGAGTCAGGCCTAAAATCAGACCCTCAAGCTGGCCCAAAAAAGGCGGCGATCGGGCCAAGCGCCACTTCGCCGGCGTCTTCGAGGATATAGTGCCCGGCGTCGGCAAACAGAAGCTGCCCGGCGGCCGGGAAACGGGCGATAAAACCCTCTAGGAAGGAGCGGTCGAAGCAGAAGTCCCGCATTCCCCAGCAAAGGAGCATGGGCTTACCCTTTAAGCCCTCCAAAGTGGCCTCCACGGCGGCTAAGACCGACCGGGTGGGGTGTTCGGCCTCCATCGGGATGTCGGCCACGAAGTCGGCGACCGCCCGGCGGACCGAGGCGGACCCGTAAGGGGCGAGGAAACCGGCCTTGGCAGCGGGGCTGAGGGGCTTCTCGACGGACATCCAGGTCGCCGGCCAAGCGAAGCCGTTCAGGCCCTGGACGATGAAGCGGCCAATCAAGGGGGCGCGGCAAAGGGCGATGCGGGCTGGGATGCGGTCGGAGAGGAAAGCCCCAGTATTCGTGACCAGGATCTTCCCTACCCTTTCTGGCCGGCGTCCAGCGACACCGAAACCGATGGCGCCACCCCAATCGTGGACGCCCATGTCGAATTCCTTGATGCCGAGATGGGCGATGAGGGCTTCGACGTCCGCGATGCGATCGGCCAGACGCAGGAAGCGATCAGGGCGCGCGGAAAGGCCCATGCCAACATGGTCGGGCGCAATCACGCGGCGACCCTGGGCGGCGAGTTTCAGGATGAGGTCACGCCAAAGGAACGACCACGACGGATTACCATGCAGTAAAAGCACCGGGCGTCCGTCGCGCGGGCCGTGATCGACATAGCTCATCCGACCCGAGAGCGCGGCGAAATCCTTCGGCGCAAAGGGATAGAGCGCCTGCACAGCAGGGGAAAGGGAGACGGTGCTCATTGGCATTCGACGGCGAGCATCATGCTGGCGAGACCGCTACCGATACCCAGCAGTGCGACGCGATCGCCAGCCTTGATGCGTCCTTCAGCGAGTCCGAGCGCCAACGTGGCGGGCACGGAGACCGAGCCGACGTTACCGAGGCGGTCAAAGCTCTGGTAGTCCTTGGCGGGGTCGAGGCCGAGCTTCTCAAAGAGCAGCGACGAATGGCGTCGGCCCACCTGGTGCGTCACGACTCGGTGCGGAGTGGTTTCGTCCCACCCAGTCACGCCTTTGAAACGACCCCAGCAGCGCTGAGCCAGCGCCACGCCCGCGGCGAGCAACGCTTCGGAGTCCGTACGCATATCGAGTTCGGCAGAGGACGTATCGCCTTCGCAAAGTCCGTTGGCGGAAGAATCGGTTTCGGCCGCGCCGCCCAAGAGACGGATTGAGCCAGGCCCAGCGAGATCGTCGCGGCAGATAACCGCGGCCGCGCCGCCCGCACCGATTGTCAGGTTCGCGAAGTACGGCTTGATCGTCTCACGCGTGAGCGAGAGGTCTTCGTTCAGCATGCGGATCGTGCGCTCGACGAGTGGACGACCATCTTCACCCGAGCAGACCAGTGCGCGGCGGCTCTGACCCGACTCCACCATGCCCGCGGCGAGGACGACAGCGTTAAGGAAGCCTAGGCAAGCGTTGGAGACGTCGAGGATCTGCGCCTGCGGGCCGAGGCCGAGCAGGCCATGCACGTAGGCCGCAGTCGAGGGCTCGAGACGATCACGGCAGACCGAAGAATGAATGAGCAAATCGATATCGGCGGGGCCGACTCCGGCGGCCTGCATCGCACGGCGGCCGGCCAGCGCGGAAGCGGCGGACGGGCGGATTGCCTGCGGCCAGAAGCGGCGCTCGCGGATACCTGTCATCAGCTCTAGACGACCCTCAGGCAGCTTCAGGCGGCCGTAAAGGGGTGCCAGACGGCGTTCGACCTCATCGGAGGTCCAGACCTCGGGAGGCAGTTCGGCCACGAGGCCGGACAGGACTGTGCGCTTGAAAATCACGCTCCGGGAAGGCGGGAAGAAGCGGCCACGAGTTCTTCGTCGAAGAAATTCCACCCCATGCCGGCGTCGACCACGATGCCTTGGCCGTTGATGCCACTCGAACGAGGGGAGAGTAGCCAGACCGCCGTGTCGGCGACCTCCTGCGTCTTCAAGGCTTCCTTGCGGAAGGTCATCTTCTCGGCGTGGAGGTAGTTGTGGAGATAGCCCGGGATGCCGGCACTCGCGCTCGTCTTGAGCGGGCCAGCGTTGACGGAGTTGAAACGCATGCGCGAATCGGCCGAGAAAGATTTCGCGAGGAAGCGGCTAGCGGATTCGAGTGCGGCCTTGATCGGCGACATGTAACCGTAGTTCGAGGCTGTGACCTGCGAAGAGATGCCGATGGAGACGACCGAAGCATCCGGCTTCAGGTGCGGCTTGAGCGCGCGGGAAAGCTCGACGAGCGAGAATGCGGAGATCGCGGTCGCCTGGAGGAAATCGGCGCGCACGGTCTCGTGGAACGGCTGCATGCCCTTCGAGAAATTGGCGAAAGCCACGCTGTGCAGCACGCCATCCAGCGGGCCATGCTCGCGACCCACGTCGGCGGCGAGCTGCTGCGTCTGGGCTTCGTGCTCAAGGTCGCACAGGTAGACGGGCTTGCCGTCGAGTAGGCCCTTCAGTGAGTCGAGGCGAGCCTGCGAGCGCAGGGAGTAAACCACCTTGGCCCCTTCCGCCTCAAGGGTCTTGGCGACGTGCCAGGCGACGGATTTCTTATTCGCGACGCCGAGGATGAGGTAGGTCTTACCAGAAAGGCCGAGGAAGGACATAGGTCAGGCAGGTTGGTCGACGAGGGCGAGAGCGAAGCGGATGGTCAGGACGGCCTTGCCGTCGCGGCGCACCGTGCCAGTCATGAAATGGAACTGCTGGAGCGTCTCGACGAGTTTCACGTCGATTGAGACCGTATCGCCAGGCATCACCATCCCTTTGAATTTCGCCTCCTCGATGCGGCAAAGCACCGGGGTCTTACCTGAGGGAACGCCGCCTTCGGACTGGAGCTTCTTTGTCAGGAAAATCGCGCCGGTCTGGAAGACCGATTCGCAAAGGAGCACGCCCGGGGTGATCGGGTTGCCGGGGTAATGGCCCGAGTAGAAAGGCTCGTCAGCGCGGAAGGTGCGACTGCAGGTGGCACCGTCGGCCCGGACTTCGTCGATTCGGTCGAGAAACAGGAACGGCGGGCGATGAGGGATGGTGTCGAGGACAGCCTGCAACATAATCACATTTTTGTCCCCGGAGAGACCGACAAGCGACACGAAAACACCGTCGGTCGCATTTGCCTTTTGCCGGCGGGCTCCCAACCTACGGGACATGAAGACACTCTACGCCACCCTCCTCATGTCCCTCCTCCCCATCTTCGGTGACGCGGCTGAAAAGCTCGCCGTCGGCGCCTCCATCCCGGACGTCACTTGCAATGACCAAGACGGCAAGCCCGTCTCCCTCGCCAAGGAAGGCGCCAAGGGCTACCTCCTCGTCTACTTCTACCCGAAGGCCAAAACAGGCGGTTGCACTAAGCAGGGTTGCTCACTGCGCGACGGCTGGGCCGACCTGCAGAAAGCCGGCGTCAGCGTCCTCGGCGTGAGCACCGACGACGAGAAGCTCCAGAAGGAATTCAAGGAAGAGCAGAATTTTCCCTTCCGTCTCCTCGCCGATAAGGAAAAGAAGGTCGTGACTGAAGCCTTCGGCGTGAAAAACCTCATCGGCATGGCCGGTCGCAGTGCCTTCCTCTTCAAGGACGGGAAGTGCGTCTACGCCGACCACAAGGGTCACACGGGCGACCAAGCCAAGGTGATCCTCGACTTCCTCGCCTCCGCGAAGAAGTAAGTTCGGGACAGTCTCCCAACAGAAAGGCCGCATCAATGATGCGGCCTTTTTCGTGTCCTGAGGCAGACCTCAGTGGCCCTTGATCGGGAAGAGGTCGGTCACGCTGTTATTTCCGTGGATGCGACGGATTGCGTCGGAAAGCAGGGGCGCAATCGAAAGTACCGTGATTGGCAGGTCTTTCGGCCAGTCGGCCGGGACGGAATTCGTCGTGATAACCTCATCAATGAGACCACGGCGGAGGCGCTCGAAGGCAATCTCCTGGATCATGCAGTGGGAGACCACGGCGCGCACCGAGCGGGCGCCGTTCTTCTTGAGCAATTCAGCGGCGGCCACGAGCGTGCCCGCGGTCTCCGTCATGTCGTCGACAAGGATGATGTCACGGCCTTCAACTTCGCCGACGAGGCTCGTCGCCTGGACGGTCGTCGCACTCGTACGGCGCTTGGCCACGAAACCATAAGGTAGATTGAGCATATCGGCTACGGCCGAGGCGTACTTCAGTCCGCCCACGTCGGGCGAGAAGACCGTGGCGTCCTTGAGCCAAGGCTTATTCTTGATGTGCGCGTAGAAGACCGGCGAAGCGTAGAGGTGGTCGACCGGGATGTCGAAGAACCCCTGAATCTGCTGGGCGTGCAGATCGACTGTCAGGACGCGATTAGCGCCAGCGGCGGTGAGCAGGTTGGCGACGAGCTTGGCCGTGATCGGCACACGGGGCTTGTCCTTCCGGTCCTGACGAGCGTAACCGAAGAATGGGATCACGGCCGTGATACGGGCGGCGGAAGCGCGGCGCAGGGCGTCAATCATGATCAGCAGCTCCATGATGCGGTCATTGGCCGGCGCGCAGGTGGGCTGGATAACGTAGACGTCGCAGCCGCGGATGTTCTCGTTGATCTGGACGAACGTTTCACCGTCGGGGAAACGGTTGACGGTAGCAGTGCCGAGCGGAACGCCGAGATGTTCGCAGATTTCCTTGGCCAGCGCCGGATTGGCGTTGCCGGTGAAAATCTTCATCTCAGGTAGGCTCATGTCGGTTAACGTTTAGAAGAGTCCAAGGAGGCGGCCAGCGAATCAACCTTTTTGAACAAATCAGGTAGACGACGCGACAAAACGACAAGCCTTCGCTCGAGCCCGAAGGGCACGGCAGGCGTGCCGTTCATGAAGCCGTCAGTAGGCACATCCTCGAAAAGGCCTGTCTGGGCGCCCAACTTGACGCGATCGCCAAGGGTGAGATGTCCGGCCACGCCGGACTGTCCGCCGAGGACGCAATGGTCGCCGAGGGTCGTGCTGCCCGCGATGCCCACCTGCGCGGTGATGAGGCACTGGCGACCGATCCGCACATTGTGGGCAATCTGGACGAGATTATCGATCTTGGTGCCCCGCCCGACCACCGTCTTGCTGAAGCGGGCACGGTCGAGGGTGGAATTGGCACCAACCTCGACGTCATCTTCCAGGACCACGTTGCCGATCTGCGGGATGCGCTGGATCTCGCCGTTAACAGGCTCGTAGCCGAAGCCGTCGGATCCGATGACTGCACCAGACTGGATACGGCAACGGGCGCCTAGGACGCAGTAGTCACCGACCGTGACGCCGGGCTTAAGCCAGCAATCGGCGCCGACCGACGCGTGGGCGCCGACATGGCAGCGGGCTTCGAGCACCGTACCGGCGGAGACCGTGGCACCTTCACCGATGACGCAGAGCGGACCGACATGGGCAGCAGGGGCGACCTTAGCGGAGTCGGCGATGACCGCGGAAGCGTGGATGCCAGCGGGAGGACGTGGCCAGAGGCGCGCTTCAAGCACCGAGCAGAGGAGCGCCAAAGCGTAGGAAGGATTGTCGACGCGTAGGAAAGCCTGACCGGCGAGCGGCTTACCAGCGAAAGTTACCGGCACAAGAATCACGCCCGCCTGGGAAGCGGCGATGGCGTCGGCGTACTTCGTGTTACCGAGGAAAGAGAGGTCGGAACTGGTCGCTTCAACCAAAGCAGCGATACCCGTGATCGGACCGGCGCAGGCACCCTCGACGGCTTGGGCTCCGGTCAGGGAGGCAAGTTCAGCGATGGTGAAGGCGAGCGACATGGTCCTAAATGAAGCGCCCCTGACTAGCAGGGGCGCGGCAGAGTCTTACTTGGCGGCCGGCTTATCGCCGGCGGCAGGGGTGACGGGCTTAGCGCCAGCGGCAGGGGTGGAGGCCGGGGCGACTGGGGCGATGGCCTTATAGGCGGCGTTCAGTTCCTTGAGGACGTCATCGGTGACATCAAGGGAGGCGTCAGAGAATAAGACCGGAGCCTTGCCGATGATCAGGTTAAGTCCTTTCGCCTTGGCGACCTTTTCCGCCTGGGCACGCGCATCGGCGATGATCTGCTTGTTCAGCTCGCCCACGCGCTGCTGGATGGTATTGCGAGCCTCGGTGACAAAGTTCTGCAGTTCCGCACGGCGCTGCTGGAAGGTGGCGTTCTTCTGCTGAAACTCGGCGCCAACGGCCTTCTTGCCGTTCTCGCTGAGCATCGGATCCTGACCACGCTTGTCGATGCTCTGGAGCTCGGCCTGCAGCTGCTCGACGGCCTTGATCCGCTCATTGACGGAAGCCTGAGCGGCTTCCTCCGACTTGCGGATTTCCGCCTGCAGGTCGGTGGCCTTGGCGTATTTTTTGAAGATCTCCTGCTCGTCGACGATGCCGATACTGGGCGTGGCGGCGAAGACGGAAGCGGAGGCGAGGAGGAGGGCGAAGAAGGACTTCATGGGCGTATTCTGGTTTAAGAAGCGGTTAGGCGGGCGAATGGCAATCAAAACACCGTGCCGAAGCTGAAGTTGAACTTCATCCCCCCGTCATTGAGGTCGGCGCCGGTGCCCGGGACCTTGGTCGTCTGCAGAGGGAAGCCGAAGTCTAGACGCATGACGGCGCCGCCCAGCAGGATGCGCATGCCCAGGCCGTAATCGGAATTAGCCTGAGAGACGCTGAAGTTCGTCTCCGACTTATTGACGAAGCCGTAGTCATAGAATGCAGCGAAGCGGAGGTTATCGGCGGCCTTGATGGTATACTCGGCGTTAAGGTAGCCGTAGGTCATGCCGCCCATCGGCTGATTGCTGCCGTGGGTGGTATCGTAAGTGTCGTAGGCGCCTACGTCGTTATAGGAGAAGCCGCGCATGTCGTAGGCGCCGCCCAGGTAGAAACGCTCGTAGAAAGGAATGGAGCCTCCGGAGCCGGTGATCATACCGACGCGGCCGATGACACCGATTGTCTGCTCCGCCGTGGGCGAGAGTAGAAACCAGCGGCCGGTTCGTAGCTCGGACTTCAGGTATTTGACGTCGCCGCCGAAACCATTGCCAGCGAGCTCTTCGGTGAGGGAAAGGCGGGAGCCCTTGGTGGGGAAGTTATACTCGTCACGCGTATCGTAAGTCAGCGAGGCGGAGACGGACGAGATCACGCGGGCGCCGGCTGCGGCTTCGTCCGCGACGTCCTGCGGAGCGGAGAGCGTGACGTTGTCGACCGACATGCGGCGGAGGTTATAACTGAGACGGCCCTCGATGTTGCTAAAGATGCGACGACGAGCGTAAAGGCTGACGCCTTCGGAAAGCACCGAGTAGTTGGCCGAAGCATAACCGGCGTAGCGGCGCTCGATGGAGTAGCCCACGGCGAGATCGCGCTCCCAGAGAGCTGGCTCCTCAAAGGAATGCTCGAAAGAGTTGGTCAGGCTGCCGACGGAAAGACGGACGCGGAACTTCTGACCGGCTCCGCGGTACCAGCCCTCGTAATTAGAGAAGTCGAAATTGGCTTCGGCGTACTCGACGAAGCCGACGAGGCCTTCGACGGTGCTGTAACCGGCACCGAAGCTGACTTGGCCGGTGGGGCCTTCCTTGACCGTGACGCGCAGGTCGCTCTGGCCTGGGATCGTGGTCGAGACGGGCGTCACGCGGACTTCCTCGAAGAACTGGGTAAGTTCGAGACGCTTCTGGGAGACGCGGGTACGGGCAAGGTCGAAGACCTCGCCGGGCCCGAGCGCGAGTTCGCGGGCGATGACGGTAGAGCGGGTCTTGGTGTTACCTTGAATCTCGACGGAGCGGACGGTAAAGCGCTGGCCCTCCTCAATCAGGAACTTCACATCGATGGCTCCGGTCTGCAGATTGGGTTTACGCACGACCTGGACGGAGCTGTTGATGTAGCCCATCTGTCCGTAGTATTCTTTGAGCTTGTCAGCGGCGGCGTCGACCGCGGGGACCGCGAAAGCCTCACCGCTGGCGATCTTGTCGAATTCGGTAGGGTGTGCGCCGCGACGGAGCGAGGGTTCGGCGACGACCTTCTGAAGGGCGGCCGTGGCGTAGATGGGATCAGTGAGTCCGAGGCGATTGCCTTCAAAGGAAATCGCGCCGATGGTGTAGCGGCGGCCTTCCTTGATATTAAAGACCACGTCGACCCAGCCGGCGCCGTCTTTCGCATCCTTGACCTGGCAGACCTTCTCAGGGTCGGCGTCCTCGACTTCGACATCGAGATAACCCTTGGAACGATAAAACTCGCGTAACTTCTTGCAGTCGGCGCGGTACTGCTCGGGGTCGAGGCGACCGCCGCCCACGAGCCAGGACCACTTATACCAGCGGTACTCGCTGGTCTTGAGTTCGGCTGCGGACCAGAGGTCATACCGCTCAAAGGTTGTGGCGCCCTCGAAGCGGAAATTATCAACCTTCAACTCAATACCTTCGTCGACGACAATCGCGACGATCTGGCCGCCGCCATCATCGGCGTTGCGGGGCTGGGAGGTGACGCGGGCGAAGGGGCGCTTCTTGCGGAGTTCATTCTGGAGCTTGATCTCGGAGCGGCGAAGCTGGGCCATGTCGAGAGGCTCGCCGATTTTCACGTCCTCAATCACGCTGCCGCCAAACCAGCCCTCCTTGCCGACGAGGCCGTCGCCACCGATATACTCAATCGCCTTAAGAATCGGGCGGGGCTCGACCGTGACAACGATATCGACCTCGCCCGTCTTCGGGTCGAGCACCGGCTCAACGATGGCCTGGTTGAACCGGCCTGTGGCATAAAGGGAACGGACCGTACTGGCAGCGGCGTCCTTGGAGAAGGGCTGGCCTTCGCGGAGGGCGACGAAGCCAAGGACGAATTGTTCGGACACGGCCGTTCCCTGCTTCTTGATCTTGATAGAGCGGACGAGTGGCTGCTTTTCCAGAGGGGCGACCTGGGCGCCGCCGACGAGCGGGGCGAGGGCGAGAGCGAAACAGGCGGCGCGAAGCCAGCTGTGGCGGAAGGAGGGGTTATTCATTATTGCGGTAATCTTTGGCCGGATTCTCGAAGCGTGTCAGCCCCGGATTAAAGAGCAAGTTGATGTCGGAGGTGGGTCCGTTACGGTTCTTGGCCACGATGAGCTGGCGGGAATAGCAGCCATCCTGCCCTGCCTGCTCGGCCTCGGCCTCGGCGGCCTTACCCTGGCTGACCGGGGGCTTGGAGATGAGCATGACGATATCGGCGTCCTGCTCGATGGATCCGGATTCGCGCAAATCGGACATGCGGGGCTGGCGGGCCTCGTCCTCGGACTTACGGTTGAGCTGGGCCAAGGCGATGATGGGGATCTTAAACTCCTTGGCCATGGCCTTGATGCTACGGGAGACCTCGGCGATCTGCTGCTCGCGCGGTAGTCCTGAGTCCAGGCCATTGATGAGCTGGATATAGTCGATGACCACCATGTCCAGGGGGGTGCGGGCATGGACGCGGCGGCACTTTGCGCGAATCTCCAGAATATTCTGGCCGCCGTTATCGTCGACCACGAGGGGCAGTCCTTTATATTCGTTGGCGGCCTGAACGAGGTCGACCTGCATGCGTTCGTCTGGGTGGGCGGTGCGGAGCTTCTGCATGTTCACCCGGGCGCGGGAACAAAGCAAACGGAGGGCCAGTTCGCGCGCCGGCATTTCGAGGGAGAACAGCAGGACGTTGGACGGCTTCCGGGCCTCATTGGGCTTAGGGAAGAGCGCGGCCTCAATGAAGTTGAGCGCGATGGACGTCTTGCCCATACCGGGGCGGGCGGCGACGACAACCATCTGGCCGGGCTGAAAGCCGAAGGTCATTGCGTCGAGATCGGGGAAGCCGGTCGGCACGCCCTGTACGGAGTTGCGGTCGCGGATGATGCGCTGGACGAGCTCCATCGCCTCGGCGATAGGTCCGTCGATCGTCTGGGCAGATTCGGAGATGCGGTCTTCGCTGATGCGGAAGAAGGATTGCTCGACCTCTTCAAGGAGACGTTCGATGCCTTCCGCGTGGGTGTGCGCCTTCTCGACCGTCGTGACGGCGGTGGAGATGAGCTGACGGAGGAAATGCTTCTCGCGGATGATCGCGAGCCAATGGGGCGCGTGCGCGCTCGACGAGATGAGGCCCGTCAGCTCGTTGATGTAGGTCGCACCACCGGCGGACTCCAGTTTACCTTCGCGGCGGAGCTTCTCAGTGAGCGTGATCTCGTCGATGCCCGTGCTTACCTGATTGAGCTGGACGGCAACGGCGTAGATATCCTGGTGCTTCGGGTCGAAGAAGTAGTCGGACGTGACGCGTTGCTCGAGGCAGCGTTGCAATGTATCGCCACCGTCGATCACGATACTGGCGATTAGGCCACGCTCGGCGTCGAGGTTGTGGGGCGGCACGCGGTCGCCGTAATTAGGAGCGGCTTCGCGGCGCTGGCGCTGGGATCGGTCGGCCATGGAAAGAAGGCAGTGTGCGGAGGTGGGGAACGGAGGACAGCGCCAAACGGCGCGGACCGTTCACGCCTTGTTCGCACCCTATTCACAGGGCGGGAAGCCCTCTAAAAGAAAAGGCGCGAAGTTAGCACTTCGCGCCTTTCTGGGAAGCCGGTCCGATTACTCGGACTTGGCGGGCTTGTCCTTGCGGGGCTTACGGGCCTTCTTGCCCTTGTCGTCGCGGAACTCGCGCTCTTCGGGCTCGGGGGCCTCTTCGGCGGCGACTTCGATCGGGTTCTCGGAGACCACTTCGAACTCCTGCTCGACCATGACGGAGCCATGGAGGCGGATGCTCGTGGTGTGCTTGCCGAGAAGTTTGACCGGTCCCTGGCCGAGGTGGATGCGCTTGCGCTCGATTTCGATGCCATGCTCGGCGAGCTTGGCGGAGATTTCAGCGGTGCTGATTGCGCCGAACATCTTGCCTCCTTCGCCGGTCTTGACGGCGAAGACGAGCTTGATGGCGGCCAGCTTAGCGGCGGTGCCATTAGCGGTTTCGAGGTCGCGGGATTCACGGACTTCGCGGGCCTTCTTAAGGGCCTCGACGTACTTCGTGTTCGAGCGATTGACGGGGAGCGCGATGCCCTGCGGAAGCAGGAAATTGCGTGCGAAGCCCGCGCGGACGCGGACCTGCTCGCCTTCGGCGCCTAGGCCGTCGACGG
>Ga0209500_10000965_pt1 | contig 22964 bp, 25 predicted proteins | sample S_140212_EF_Meta_FD_187323 | JGI IMG/M metagenome (GOLD analysis project Ga0209500, IMG submission 187323) | Freshwater microbial communities from Lake Simoncouche, Canada to study carbon cycling - S_140212_EF_MetaG (SPAdes) (version 2) | ecosystem: Environmental > Aquatic > Freshwater > Lake ...
AGTGCAGATTACAATGCTTCAGTTAATATTAAAACTTTAGGGGAGCAGTCAATCTCCCTATTGCTCGGCACTTTCAGTGCCTCGAAGCAAGCCCACGCTCTTTAGGCGTGGGTAGTTGACGTTGGTCTATCTTGCTATTTGCCAAATAGAAAATTCTTATACTTGGAGTCTGAAACAAAAATTTTTAAGCACACAGACAACTTGGATTTACTTAGACTGTATTCTCACAAAGAATGGGAGGAAATAAAAAAAGCATTCAAAGAAGACTACACACCAAAGAAAATTAGTGTAAGATGGACTCATCTTTGTGATAAGATTGATGTAATTCCACCATTGTTTGAACCTGATACAAAATTAGAAGAAAAAATATCTTATGAGATTCCAGATAGAATAACTTTTGGCGACCCAAAGAGGATTTTTCAATAATTTCACCTAAAAATAAACCGTGTGGTATCGGTACGCTCAATTTGTTTCTGACAAAGGTGAAGATTTTTGGGTAAAAAGAATCTTAAACATTATACGTCCGAATTGGCAAAATTCTCCAGATGCTTACGAATTACTGTCTGATGTTTTAGATAATTTAGATGCATATAAAAAAGAATATGGGCCTCGTATTCTGGCAAACCTAAAACAATATCAACCAAAGCCCCCATCAGGTTACTCAGGCCCTCTTCCTCCAATACATGACAATTGTAGATGCAATATTGAGACAATGCCTGGTGGAAGACAAATTTGGCAATTCCAAGATGATTGTTGTAGTGAATGTTTAATTTTAGCAAATGAATTCAATAAAGTGCAATTTATGAAGTTTGGCATATAATGTACAAAATTAGTTATGGATTTTTTTAATTTGATGGGTGAAACTTATCCTACAACAGTAAATGGCCCAGGATCAAGGTATTTAATTCATTTACAAGGTTGCAATCTTGGATGCAAGGGATGTATAAATCCTGAATCTTGGTCTTTCAAATTAAATAAACGTGTAAATGTAAAGCAACTTGCAGAAAAAATTATAAACATAAAACCAGAGGGACTTTCAATAAGCGGAGGAGAACCTTTTATTCAATCTTTAGCTTTATTAAAATTTCTTGAATATATAAATGATGCAAACTTACCAAAAGGTGTGTTGATTTTCTCAGGATACACAGAAGAAGAATTGAAATTAATTCCTGAATATGAATCAATTTTAGTTTTGTGTGATGTAATTATATCTGGTAGATATGAGGAAAGTAAAAGAGTTTATGACTCTATGTTAAGCAGTAGCAATCAAAAATTTATCTGGGGTAATAAACACAAGCGGATCACCGAAAAGGATTTAATGAATCAGGATTTTGAAGTGGTAGTGGAAAATAATCAACTTACACTCACTGGTTTCCCTGAAATTTCAAAAGATATGGCGGCACATTTGAAAGACCTTGGTGTAGAAATATCATACAAAAATTGAAACTTTCTGACGATTCAAACGTATAATACACATATGAGTAATTGGTACAGTTTACATGTTATGTCAGGTAAAGAGTCAACTACACGAGATAAATTGCTAGCTCGTGCAATGTCTGCTAGGCTTTGGCAAAACTCAATTTTCGACATTCTCATACCCACAGAAAAAGAATATGTGACTAAAAGAGGTAAAAGGCAAGTGGTAGACAAAAAAGTTTTTCCAGGCTATATCTTTGTTAAGATGATGCTAGACGAAGACATTGAGAAGTTTATCTATGGCACAGATGGTGTTGTGGGCTTTGTCAAAACTGGTTCAAAACCAGCAGCAATTCCTGATGCTGAGATTCAGGAAATTTTGAAGAAACTCGCGGATAGTGATGGTTCACCTAAGTCTAATTTTAAAGTAAATGATATTGTTAAAATTGTCGAAGGCCCGTTCTCTGATTTTCCAGCAAAGATTGAACATGTGGACGAATCCAAAGGCAAAGTGAAAGCTTTTGTCAATATTTTTGGAAGAGACACCTCTGTTGAACTCGACATTAAGGATATCCAGCCTGTCGAGTAATTTTTATTACACACAAAACTTACCTATTTTTCAGTTTTGTGTGTAATAATTGATGTAATGAATATGAACAAACTAGAAAAAATTAACCAACAAGACAAGTTTAACAAACTTTTTAACGACAACTATGCCAAATTAAAGAACGTAGCTTTTGGCATGACCCGAAACAGCGATGATGCTGAAGACATTTTAATTGTAGCATACACCAATGCATGGAAGAAATATGAAAAGGGCGAATTTGATGAAAATAAAAAGTTCATGAATTGGATGAACACTATCATCAGACACTGCTTCATTGATTTTCAAAGAAAGAAATTGCGCAGACCAAGTTCTGTTTCTCTTAATCAAACTTCTATAGATTCAGAGAGTAACAATATTTCTGTCATGGACTTTGAGGATCCCAACGCTGATATTCAAGCCGCGCTTGAACAATCAGAGCTTTACAGCCAACTACGTGTGGAGCTAGAAAAAGTTTTATCAGATGATTTGCGAGATGCGATTAGCTTGTTCATGCAAGGTATGTCGTATGAAGAAATCGCTGAATATTTTGGTGAAAATACTGGAACTATAAGATCTCGCATCTTTAGAGCCAAAAAATTACTTAAAAAAACCCCTGAATGCGTAAAATTGCTAAAATCTTACGTATAATAAATTAAGGAAAAAAATATGAAGACAATTCTAACAACTATTCCAGCACTCGTCGTTCTTGCATCAACCGCCACAGCTCAAAAGATTGAAATTGTTCCGGCAAGCAAGAAACAGGCACCTGTACAGGCACAGTCTTTTGCTTCAAGCGTTACTGGCGACAGCCTTAACGTTTTGTGGCTAAAGGATGGTCTCGACACTAACTACACTGCACTCTCCTATCCACTCTTCAATGTGAATGGACTTGGAAACAGAGTACAAATCGTAGCGTTGGGAGCATTTGATTCGAACTTCTCCAAGACAAACATGTATCTTGGCACTGGCGTATCTGTCAGCGTTCTTAGGAACTCTGGTTGGGACGTAAAGGCCTATGCAGGTTTCAAGGGGTTCAATTTGGGTCAGAACTTCAGCAGAACTGAAGGAGCTGAAGGTTTTGTTTGGGGTCTTGGCTTGACAATTCCTGTCAAGTAAGACTTTATCTTACAAAATCATTCGGTAAACACCAAGTCCTTACAGAAATGTGAGGACTTTTTTGTTTTTTTTACGTATAAATAAATATGGGCTCGACACAGGAATCGATTGACGGTGGCTGAGTGACTGTTGCGTGAAGTGGGTGATTCTCAGGCCACTTAAAAAGAGAATCAAAAAATAAATGGCAAAAATGCTAAAAAAAATCGCAGATACATTCCAGGCTATGCTACGAATGCTTATGCAATGTACGCCTAACGCGTACTGGAAATAGAATAGACCGGATCAGTAGGGCTTCTTATTTCTTCGACTAAAATCTGATAAAAACATCTATTCAGAATGATGTAAAAGCTGACGAAGAAATTAATGGGATTTGTTTATTGTTCCCTAAAATTTCTAAACAAACAATAAACTTTTCACGGAGATACAGCATTACAGACTGGGCAAGAATCGGGGGCAGAACCCGACGAGTCCACCAGTTTTTCTAGGCTCTTCTTTAGTAAATTAAGAATACTATTTAGGAGCCACAATGAAATATTCATCTAACTTTATTAAATCATTGAGGGTTCTTTTAATTCTCATTTTGATGCTGAGTGTGGTGAAAATTTCCATTCCTAAAAATGATTATTTTGTTGTCGTAAAAGGTGGTTCAATGGAGCCAACATTTGTAAATAATCAATTAGTTTTAGTTGACACAGACGTTTCAAAACTTTTTTTAGGAGACATTGTAATTGCAGAGGTGAATGGAGAAAAAGTTATTAAAAGAATCACTGGTTTACCTGGCGACTTTTATGTAGAAAATCTCACCGATGAACATTCTTATGTTTTAATTCCCAAAGAATTTTACAGCAAAACAAAAATAAACCCAAAAGTTAAAATTGTATTCAAAACAATTCCCCCAGATTTTTATTTTCTTGAAGGGGATAATCCTGACAAATCTATTGACTCAAAAGTTTTTGGCCTAGTACACAAAACAGATATTTTAGGAAAATGCATGGTTAACTGATGTACAAAAAATTATGTATTTAAAAATTGAAGAAGAAGAGCTAGAAGTGATAATGGAGGCTTTAGAACACTGTAACTTGAATGGACTACAGCTTCTACTTAAAACACAAACTTTAGATATTTGTCCCGAAGACTACAGACTCACAAAGTCAAAAGCAATAGATGCAGCAAAAAAATATTTTGCCGCAGATGATTTAATTATTGGTGACTATGTTGAATGGACAGAAAACAACGATGCTCTAGTCATGTGTTGGCAAAAAGTGGGCAAAGAGTTTATAAGTGAAAAAGATTGTAATTGTGGCAAATAATTTTTTAGGAATTTTGCAATCTTGCCTCGAAACTAATATCATATGCCAATTTTTGCTCAGGTAAAACAGTTTTCTGTGATTGATCCAATACAAGAAGATTTGGATCCAAATTTAATAAAAGATGACAAAATTTTACCTGAAATTAGATCTAAAATTATTTCTGAAGTAAATAGGATTGCTGAAGAATTGGATATTATTGTTAAAAAAGTTTGGATTGTTGGTTCATCAATTTCATATCAGTACACTAATGATTCAGATATAGACATAAATATTTTCATAGAGTCCAAAACGCCTGAAGAAATGGTTAATCTTAATACTATCTTGAACTCTGAATACAACGATAAAATTTTTGTTGACGAACACCCTGTTAATTTTTTTCTAAATACTGGTAGATTTTACAAATTTAGGTCTGATGCAATTTATGATCTTGTTGGAAATAAATGGGTAAAAAAACCTGAAGCACTTGAGGAAGAGGACGTAAAAGAAATCATTGCTAATTGTTCTTCGCTTGACGAGTTTACTGACATTTTGGAGAAATATACAGAACTAAAAAAAATGTTAAAACAATTTAATGGTGATGAAGAAAGCTTGCTTAAAATAATTAAAAAATCTATGCGTTTGTCTAATTTGTTTAACAAAGTTGTTGATAAACGAAGAGAGGACTATAAAAAAAGACCAGACAAAAAATTGCCTTCTGCTGGATTTAGGTGCTCCAATATAATTTTTAAATTACTTAAACAACATGGCTTAAGTGATCTAGCTGAGGATCTCGTCCAAATTATCAAGTCTGGGCTCAAAGATTAAAGCTACAGGAATTGGGAATACACCTTTTTCTATTTTTTGTTTTACTGATTTAAAATAAAAACTAAATTGTTTCAACCCTGGAAGTTTGATGGCATTCAAACAATTTAATTCCTGATAAGTATTAATCATTTCATTAAATGTGCATTGTTCTGTAAATCCAATAACATAGTTTCCAGAATTTTTAATTCCTATGTGTGCATGTGCACCTTTCAAAATGTGATGTGTTGCAAACCCTTCGTCTTTGAAGTTTTTCTTTGGTTTGCCTTCTATAATAAGAGATGGGCCTGCTTGAATCATACTATCAGTGTCATCAATTTTAAATAAAGCTCTTTCTGTTTTTCCATCAATTTGCTTTCTAATCAATCGATTGTCTTTTAAAAATCCTATTGGATTACCTTTAAAATGATAATTGCAACACACTGCCACTCCCTTAAAATCTTCTTCAGGCGTCCAATCAAATTCAATTCTTGTTCTAAATGAGTTTTGTGTGATTTCCATCAAAAAAGTATCCTGAGTGTTTTTAATGATTCTGTACTGCATAGTATATTTGTACACAGAGAAAAAACGAAATTATTTCATAATTTCAAGCGTATATAACAATATGAATTACAACCCAATTGTAACAGAAGAAGATCGCTCATATGATATCTGGTCAGCATTGCTCAAAAACAGGATTATTTATTTTGGTGATGGTGTTGATAATTATTCAGCAAACTTAGCCATTGCGCAATTATTAACTCTTGAAAAAGAAGATCCTGATGCAGATATCCATTTTTATATCAACTCACCAGGTGGCTCAGTTGTTGATGGTCTAGCTATCTATGATGTAATGCAATTTATTAGTTGCGATGTTGCCACTTACTGCGTAGGTTCTGCTTGTTCAATGGGGGCAATACTATTGACAGGTGGTGCACCAGGTAAGCGTTTTATGCTTCCAAATTCCAGAGTTATGATTCACCAAGTTTCTGCAGGCTTCAAAGGCACTACTTCAGACATCAATATTCAAGCTAAGGAAGTGAATTTTCTTATGGATAAGTTAATGAAAATTTTAGCTAATCACACAGGGAAAGATGCGGATCAAGTACGCGCAGATTGTGATAGAGATTATTGGATGTCAGCTGAAGAAGCTCTTAATTATGGGTTGATTGACAAGATATTGCAAAAATAAATAGTTCAAAATTGTCACAAATAAATTTTAGCAAAAAACAAATTATTTTTGAATTAAAAAAGTTTGTTGAAGAAAATAATTTACCTGTACTCGAAAGGAAATGGAATAAAATTTCGTATAGTTAAATATGAAAAATAATTTAAAAGCAATAGTCATAGACCTGGATGGAGTGGTGGTAAATAGCTCAAGAAGATTTGAAAGATTGAATCTCGATGCATTTGCTCGAAAAGATGCACCTGCTTGGATAAAATCTGTGCAGTGGTATAATGCTGATTGCAGAGGTGATGAAGTGATTGATTTAGGATTAGATTTACTTCAAATGCTTTGCTCGTTTTACAAGCCAGATTGTGTGTTTTTTGTCACAGCAAGAGGCGAAGGCGGCTATAAACCCACTTTACAATGGCTTAAGGATGAAGGTATTTGGGACGATGATTGCAGATTAATTATGCAACCAGAAGATTTCGAAAACTATCACTTCTACACACAATCTGACCATGCAAGTTTCAAGAAGAATGTGGTGCAAAAAATTATGAAAGATTATGAGATTGTGTGTGCTGTGGATGATAGCGAAGATAACATACAAGCTTACAATGACTTAAAAATACCCACACTTAAGTTTTGTGTGCCAATAGGAAGAGTGCTGGTTTAATTCAGATTTGGGTGAATCAATAGATTTAGGTAACAATATGAATAATTTCAAAGAACTCACAGATTTTTTAGACAAATATGGTGTGAAATACATTGTCCACTCAGATTGTGTGGAAGTGGAAGGTAATTTGTGGCTTAGTAACAACAAACTAGAATCTCTTCCAGAGTCATTTGGAAATCTGAAGATTGGTGGTGGTTTGTGGCTTGGTCACAACAAACTAGAATCTCTTCCAGAATCATTTGGTAATCTGAAGATTGGTGGTGGTTTGTGGCTTTACAATAACAATCTCACATCTCTTCCAGAGTCATTTGGCAATCTGAAGATTGGTGGTGGTTTGTGGCTTTACAATAACAATCTCACATCTCTTCCAGAGTCATTTGGTAATCTGAAGATTGGTGGTAGTTTGTGGCTTAGCCACAACAAACTAGAATCTCTTCCAGAATCATTTGGCAATCTGAAGATTGGTGGTAGTTTGAGTCTTAATAACAACAAACTAAAATCTCTTCCAGAGTCATTTGGCAATCTGAAGATTGGTGGTGATTTGTGGCTTGTCCACAACAAACTAGAATCTCTTCCAGAATCATTTGGTAATCTGAAGATTGGTGGTGGTTTGTGGCTTCACGACAATTTTCTCACATCTCTTCCTAAATCATTTGTTGACATAGATGTTAAAGGATGGATTTATATGGGTTTAATCACACGAATAATTTACAATTTTCAAAAACGCAATAAACACAAGATTAAGAAACAAGAAGCTAAACTAGAAGCCGAAAGAAAGAAACTAGAAGCAGAAGAACTCAGAACACAATCTCAGATTTGGGTGAATGAATGAAAAACGAAAAGTATACAGAAGAAAAAAAATCGATCGATGGGGTCTGTTGGCTTCTAGTTTATTTTGGTCTGGGTGCTTTTTTTGCTATCTATTACACGGTTTGCATAAAGTCTCCAAAAAATACTCTATTGGAATTCCTAACTTTTATCTTCATACTTTTTTTCACGGTATTTATATGTACGTTTCTCCATTTGTATATTGAAGACAAATTCATTAATTACTATGATAAAAGGAAAAAAATCATTAAGGAGAATGCAATAAGAGAAGAAGCAGAAAAAGCCAAACAAGAAGCAGAAAAGCTCAGAGCACAATCTCAAATTTGGGTGAATGAATGAATTATTTTTTTGCACCAAGCGTATATATAAGTGATTATGTTAAGTGAAAATTTTTCAAATGAAGAGCTTCTAGAAATTAGAAGAAAGCACAAGGAAAAACTTGCTTTAATACAGCAAGAAACCGAGGAACGTTACAAGGCAAAAATTGAGAAAGAAAAGAAAGAAGAAGCTGAACAATTAGCAGAAATGATAAAGGAACTTGCGACAAATTCATTATTTGTTTTTAATGAATGTTTGCAAAAATTTATTTTAACAGATGATAAAAAATTTGTAATCGAAGTAAATGCCTCAAAAATCTTTTCTTCAATCATTTCAAACGTTGAATTTTCAAATAAAATTCCTCTTTTAATACATGAGACGCTCATTAAAAAAGTAAATGATGCTTACCCTAAACTTAAATTTCTTAGCTATATACAAGACGATTTAAAACTTGGAAAATTTTCAATAGCTTTTGCGCCAATTTTGCATAACATAATTCCATGCGACATAATCTCAGAAAGTGCCCCAAGATGGAAATCAATTCACTCACTTCCACTATCAGGTGATGTGTGGGTTTGCTATGTAAAATATGATGGTGAAATTTCTATAGAAAACATAAAATCAGATGATTTAAAATTTCAGATTGTAAAATTTGAATTACAGCCTATTTTGTGGCTTCAAGTATCTAATTTTTACAAAAAAGTTTTAGCATGTTTAGGGGTTGCTTTATGGTTGGCTACCTTATATACAATTTATGTTACTAAAATTGGTGCTTGGGCTATTTTTGCGCTTCCTATTTTCTTAATTGGTTGTGTTTATTACTTAAATATTTCAAACGCTCCATCAAAAGAAGATTTGAAAAAATATTTTAATTCTACAGAGTATCTTGCTAACAAAGAGGTTGTGTCTTGGTACGATGAAGTGCCTAAAGAATTTGTTTTAGATGTAAAAACTTCAAAACAAAAAGCTGAGATGGAATATAAAAATATGATAGGAGAAGAACTTGAAAAATATTCGGTATTCTGATCAGAAATTATGGTTTACCTCAGATACTCATTTCAATCACAAAAAAGTGGTTGAACCAAGGCTTTTTAGTAACGTACACAAAATGAACACAAAACTTGTGCAAAACTGGAATTCATTAGTACAACCTGAAGACCATGTATTTCATCTTGGCGATTTTTGTTTTGGTAAACTCGACGATTGGCAAAATATTCGCGAACAACTTAATGGCAATATTCATTTGGTCAGAGGAAACCATGATAAATTTCAAACAGGTCAAATAGACCATTTGTTTAGTTCAATCAATGATTATTTAAAGATACAAGTTAAGGATGAAAATGGAAATCAAGGTTGGCAACACATCATTTTAATGCATTATGCCTTTCGCGTCTGGGATCAATCTCATTATGGTTCATGGCATTTATACGGCCATTCCCATGGAAAACTTCTTGATAACCCTGCATCTTTATCATTTGATGTAGGGGTGGATTGCCATAATTTATTTCCGATATCTTATCAGCAAGTAAAAGAAATTATGTGCAAAAAATCTCAGCTTCAATCAACACAATTATAATACATATAATACAAACTAAAACTTAATGAGGATTAATAGCGTATATTGAATTAGCTGTAAAAAGCGGAGATAAAAAATGAACTTAAATTGGTATACAATGATTCCATCGGAATCAGATTTAGAATTTTGGATTAAAAACAAGTACAATGTACTTTTTGTTGGAGGTCATGGGATCGGAAAAACTGCAATTGTCAAACAGGCTTTTGCAAAAGCTAATCTGAAAAATAGATATTTTTCAGCTTCAACTATGGATCCATGGGTAGATTTTATTGGTGTACCTAAGGAGCAACATGATGAACATGGCGCTTTTCTTGATTTGGTAAAACCTAAAGATTTCAGGGATGATTGCATCGAAGCATTGTTTTTTGACGAATACAATCGTGCTCCCTCAAAAGTTCAAAATGCAGTAATGGAATTAATTCAGTTTAAAAGTATCAACGGCAGAAAATTTGACAATTTGAATATTATTTGGGCCGCAATCAACGAGAATTCTGAAGATGAAGATGACGAATATGCAGTGGAAAAATTGGATTATGCGCAATTAGACAGGTTCCACGTTATCGTTAAATTGCCTTCTAAGCCCCAGGTTTCATTCTTTAAGAAAAAATATGGCTCGCTAGGTACTGTTGCTGTCAATTGGTGGGATACACTTTCACCAGAGCTCAAAAGGTTTATTTCACCTAGACGTTTGGATTATGTTTTGGATTTCTACAAACATGGAGGAGATATTAGACAATGTCTTCCTGACAATGCTAACGTAAAAACTTTAATTAGCAATCTGAAAACAGGGCTGCCATATGAAGTTTTTGTCAATTTGCTCAACGAAAAAGATGAATTCAAATTAAAACTGTGGATTCGCAACGAGAAAAATCTTAGCCAAATTGAATCTTTGTTGGTTGAAAAGCATCTTCCTGATTTTTATGAATTCCTTTCAGATGAAAAGAAAGTACAAATGTTTACTAAGTATGAAAATGTGCGTTCATATTTGTCTGAAAACTATTCTTCTAACGTTGATCTTTTAAAATCAATTAGTAAATCCACAAATCATACTATCAAACAATTAGCTGATCAGATCATTATGGCTAATGACGAGAATGTTGATATTTCAACCAAGTGGAGCCATGTTCCACTTGTACGTGCGCAGAATTATCACGAACATTTGTTCTCGAAGGCTTTCGATTATTCTTTAATTGAATCAAGGTCTAAATTGATAACATTGGATCCAAAGTGTGAGCACAAAGATATCGATGTGCTTTTTTCTGAATTGAGGAAAAAATATGTAGTTACTCCTACACACAAAACTAAAGTACTCCATTTAGAAGAAATAATCAATACCTTAAGTGATATTCATCTCAATACAGTAACTCCAGAGCAATTAGTTGAGTTAATGCATGTTTTGAGCTTTATGTTCCAATCTGCTAAGATTACGCAATTTACCGCTTTAGCTGAAAACTCAGTTTCTGCCAAGCTGTTATCATATATTGCAAAATATATTGTATATTGTAAAGATTCACATCACATTACAAGTACTCAACAAGTATACAATGATATTAAAAATGTAGCTCTTTACGTGCACTATTCTGGGGTAGAATGGCACAAATAATAGATTCTCAGGATTTTTATGAAGTAGTGCAAGAGCTGTCAGTTTTTAACAATGTTTTCCTAACTCTTTGGAAGTTAGGAAAACCAGTGTTCACAAATGAGATAGAGACGGCATGTGTTACTTTTGACAAGGAGGGTAAAGAGCTTTATTATTATTTCAATCCAGATTTTTGGAATTCAATCAATTTATACAATCGCTCTTTTGTAATTGCTCATGAATGTCTTCACGTTATTTTAAAACATGGTTATAGAGCATTAGAAAGTATTCCTCGTGTTGCAAACATAGCTTTGGATGTCGCTGTTAATCACTCTTTAATTAACAACTTTGGTTTTAATTATGACTTTATTGATTCAGCACAAAATTTATGTTGGGTAAGCACAGTTTTTCCTGATAAAAAAGTTGACGATGACAAAAGTTTTGAGTATTATTATGATTTATTGCTTGAAAATAATGAGATAAATGGTGGTGCGGAATCTAAATTAATCTTGGTTGATGATCACTCAGGTCTTTCGTCTATGTGTGATGAAGATTTTGAAGATTTATTAGACAAAATAATGGATAATTTAGATTCACAAGATTTAGAAGAGTTAAAATCCCATTTTAAGAACTTTGATAAAGAAAACTTTGATCGAGGAGTTCCTGGTGAGCCTCCTGAACCTGGTCAACTAAATGACGTGTTCGCGGCAAGAAAAAAAGCTAGCAAATTTTGGGATAAAGTTTTAAAGTCAATTCAGAAAAAAGAAGTGATCAAGCTAGAACAACAATTTGTTTTTAAAAACAGAAGAATGCAGTTTTTGGATAAGAACTTTATGTTACCTCATGATTATGAGGAAATAAAAATGAAACATTCAGTTCCTGACATTCATCTTTATTTAGATTGCAGTGGCTCATGCGCCAATCTAGCTAAAGTTTTCTTTGATTTAGGTTCCTCAATTGATTCTAAAAAATATAAAGTAAGGTATTTTTCTAGAACCACTCGTGTCACTGAGTTGTTTAAAGATAAAAATGGAAATTTTCCTGCTTTTGGTATTTATGGTTCAGACGATTTTGGTTGTATCGAAAGACATATCCAAGACGAATTAAGTATGGGAAAAATTAAATCTTATCCCGTTGTGATTCATTTCACTGATGGATATGATTGTTCTGGGAGAATAGTAAAACCTGAAAAACCTCAAAATTGGTATTGGATGCTCAAAGGCAATTACAGAAATTGGATCCCAAGAGATTGTGAAAACATATTTAACATAGATTCTATTATTTTTTGAACTTACTTGACGCTCAGCACGTATAAATAAAAGATAATCTGATAATTTTCAGAAATTAATTATGTTGAAGATTTTTTATTTTGTACCTTTAGTAATACTAACAGCAAAGTTAAACGCACAATCTGCTGATTTAACTTTGCCTGTTGGTAAATCAACTTTCAACATAGACAAAAATCAAAAAGTTAACTGGTCTGGCACTAATTTAAATTACGACATGGGTAATTTGAAATATGCTGGCTCATTTGTTAATAATAGTCAAGTTCATAATTTTAATATAAAAATGAACGAACTAAATATGTCTTATTCTAGTAGTAGCCCTAAAAATGTTGTTGGGCTAAAATATCGGGGTTTTACCTTTACCTCAGAGGATTTCAATAGAAATGAAATACAGAATGTTTTTGCATCAAAAGTTTTAGTTGACAGTAAAAACACTCTCACTTATCAGCAAAAACAATTGTCTTTTTCAATGAGTAAAACTTTGACAAGAAACTTTAATATTAATTCATATAATCTACAGACCAAAAACACAAAACTAGAGTTCACAAATTCTGAAAAGCCTCTGGTCATGCTTGATGCTTGGAACAGGCCTTATGTTTCTACAACATCAGCTAGTGTTCAGTTTGCTAATTTATCTTACAAATCGATGGATAACTATCAAGACATTTCATATAATTCTAGTGGATTGAATTTAAGAAGAATAGTTCACCCGAATCGTTCAGAAAATGCTTTAAAGTTTTCTACAAAAAGTTATTCTGTAAATTATATTGAATTCAATGATAAATATTCAAAAAATTTCCTAGATATCAATAGCAAAGATTTCAAATTGAAAATGGCAAACGATGGAGAGACGAAAATTAGTCAACTTGAAACTAAAAACACTGTAATTGCACATGGCAATGATCAGACTTATATACAATCTAAAGCCAATAATCTTGAATACCGATTATCAGATGACCACGGCAAAACTAATTATGATGTTAAAACAGGAAATATAGGTGTAAGAGACGGCCAAGTTTATGGCGTAGTCACGCCTGTCAAAAATCTATCAGTAAAAGCTAGTTCTGAAAATGGCGTGGAACAAGTGAGCTATCAAGCCACTTTGGATAAAACCAATATTTCTATGAAATACAATAATCAGTTTGATGTGTATGATTTTTACTTTAAGCAAAATGCATTTAATGTTTATGAAAATTCATTCACAATGATTGGTAATTCAAGATCACAATTCAAGGATTCATTTTCTTTTAGCTTGGTTAATCCTAAGTTTAATTTTGCCTCTGATGTTATTAATGATATTTATGCAATTACATTCAAAGACTCTGGTAGTTTTGTGTTGTCAGCTATAAAAGATCAAAAACAAAACTTTGTTGGCTTAACTAATTCAAGTAGGATTGGAAATATTGGTATTCAATATAACATGAATACCAATATGTTTGATAGATTTTATTACAATTATGTAATAAAATTTTGATTGGTCAAGAATTTTAGAAGCCCTTGACCAATACATATCCAGTGGTCACGCCTGAGCCAGGAATTGCAACCTTTGCCCTAAGTAAACCAGATTGAATCACAGGATAAGTGGCTTGAACTGTGCTGCTAGCTACAGCTGTAACACCTGCTCCAATTTGATACCAAGACACGCCAAAATCATCACTTCCCTCAAGAACTATTGTAGGAGCTCCCGATGCCGCGCCCACATTCACTTGAAGCTGAGCATTTCTACAGTTGGTAGCCAAAACGCTTGGAGTGGTAGCCCCAACACCAAGAAGGTTAATGCTTCTGCTAATACCCTGTCTAATCATGTCTACTGAATCACTTGATTGTAACCTATTTATAGATCGTGTAAATGTTCCCACGCCTAAAACTGATTGTGCATATCTGATTCTGTTTCCTGTTAAGTTAAGTTTAGGACTTCTAAATACACCAGAAGTGGAAATTCGCGGAAAATCATAAACTCTGAACCAGTTGGTGCCGGTATCGTCAGATTCTTCAATACCTAATTCATAAACAGCACCACCACCTGTAATCGTGGTTACACCTACGTTTACCTCATAGCTTACACCAAAAGTAGGTGTAAAAGCAGCGGTAACTGTAACGCTTGAGTTAATTCCAGCGGAAGCCACATCCGCAATAATTCCCGGAATACCAAGGTTTGCTGATGTAATACCTGTAACAGATCCCACAGAAGTGACAGCACTTACCGTAGTTACCGTAGAAACAGTAGTTACCGTAGAAACAGTAGTTACAGTACCTACAGTGGTTACAGTAGGTAAAGTACCACCTTGAATAACCATAGGCACTGAGTTTCCAATATCAGATGTAGGTCTAGGCAGCATTTCCACCCTCTCCCTATCATAGTCGAAAACTCTAACAAATGAAAGCCTTAAAGAGGTTCTTTTAATAACAGCACCACCACAGTTGGTGGTAACTATATTTCCACCAGTAGGTGCAGATCCAATTGGCTCAAGAGTAAGTGTAGAAGTAACAAAGTTTGCCACTCGATAGGTTCCATCGAGCTCTAACGAAACACCATTAGTATCTAATACGTTTACAATGTTTACATAATCCCCAATTACTAAACCTGTCCAAGTGGCATTACCTGTCACAGTGAGCACATTGCTTGTTCTAGAAATTGATTGAATAACTTGACCAATATAGCCAAGAGCAGAAGGTAAGTTTCCACCATTAACTCTAACAACCACACCTGATTGCGTAAAAGCAGTGGTAGCTGATCCCCATGTAAGCGAGAACTGGGTAGGACTTAAAATAGATGTAATACCTGTGGCAGCGGTTAAATTCGCAAAGTTTGTTTGGTCTCTTGTCCCATATGCCGCAACTACATCAGAAGTGGTTAGTCCGTGTGGCGCAAGCGTTGTGACCAATGCTGTAGCGGAGTTGTTTTTTGTTGCAACACCAATATAACCCACTGGAACAGACAATGAAGCATTGTTATTTCCCCTGAGTCTAATTGTATAGCTTTGACTTGTTTCAGGTATAACTTGAGTTCTGTTAATCCTGTTAGCGGATTGAACTAGAGAGTCAATAGCTACATCGTTCCATTGAATTCTCGCTGGTTCAAAGATTAATTTGTATTCAGATGTAGGTTGAAACGCATAGGTATTTGGAGAAGTAACCGCAGCCACTGAAGCTGTGGATGCAATTGTCGCAGATTGGTTACCTGCAATAGTGCCTGATGGCAATGCATCCCCAGCTGCGCCTGCCCTTACGTAGAAAGATGCGTTAGTAGCTGTGGTATTCTCAAAAATCATGCTGGTGCCATTAGACGAAATACCGAGTCTGGGTCTTCTGTAAACAAACCCACTGGTTGTAGGGCCAGCGTTAACAGAAGGTAAAGGGCCACCTGGCCCAGCAGTAACCGTAAATGAAGTACTCGAAGGGATTGTGGCAACAGTTAAAGCTTGATAATTTAACCTACTATCAATTACACTATTAATCCCTATACAATCTCCAATCACTAATCCGTGAGGAGCAGTGGTGGCGACATTTAAGGTTGTAGTAGATTGAAAAATTGATGATATTCCGAATAAAGGATCTGCTGGATTTATACTTGTATCTACCACTTCAATAGAAAACTCCTGTCCTAATGTTCTTTGTGACATATGAGCGCCTATTGAAAATTCCATTGGCATTTCAAACGTTGTGTTACAGGCTAATGTGCTTTGAGTTCCCGCCCTCAATGGATCTAAAGAGAAATCTAACCATGAAGTTCCTGCGGTGTTACCATCAATTAAAATTAAATCTCCAGATGCTCTTGAAGATGTCCATTTTGTCCCTTCTGTATATGAATTAAAACTGTCAAAAAATTGTGTGAATAAATTTACAGGATTGACTCTTTGGTGTTGTGCGCCATCAAACGTTACTGACGCCATGGCAATGTCACCGGTTGGATTATATAGTAAGTATTTGTCCATGTAATATTTTTTCTTAATTAAACCAGATAAACCTTTGAAAAAAAACCAGGCCATATAGACCTGGTCTTAGTTTTGTGTGAGTTTTGTGTTAAGCGTCTACCACTTCGGCATCAACTACCTCAGAATCATTTTCTGAATCCTGTGGAACATTCTTATACAACTCTTCAGATAGTTTATGAGAAGTTTGTAGCAATTCTTCTTTAGCAGTTTCAATTTCGCTCTTGCTGTTAGTTTTAAGGGCTTCTTTGGTTTTATCTAAAGCCGATTGAACATCATCAATCAAGTTCTGCTCTACTTTATCTTTAGACATTTCAAGTGTCGATTCAATGCTTCCACACAAAACTTCGGTTTCGTTCTTAAGCATTACAAGATCTTTAGCTTCCTTATCAGCTTCAGCATATTGTTCAGCTTCCTTAATCATTCTATCAATTTCACTTTGATCAAGATTTGACGATTGTGTGATAGTGATAGATTGCTCTTTACCTGTACCGAGATCTTTGGCATTGACGCTCAAAATTCCATTTGCATCAAGCGAAAAATCCACTTCAATTTGTGGAATTCTTGCTGGAGCAGGAGCAATTCCAGAAAGATTGAACATACCTAAGCTCTTATTGTCTTTTGCCATAGGTCTTTCACCTTGCAAAATATGAATAGTAACTTCAGTTTGATTATTAATAGCAGTGGTGTAAGTGGATTTCTTTTGTGTTGGGATAGTTGTGTTCTTTGGAATAAGCACATCAACCATTCCTCCATTCACCTCCACGCCAAGGCTTAATGGTGTAACATCTAGAAGGATAATATCTTTGACATCTCCTGCCAAAATTCCCCCTTGTACCGCAGCACCCAATGCTACTGCAAGATCTGGATTTACACCTTTAGAGGGTTCAAGTCCGGTAAGCTCTTTTATCAAATTTTGTACACAAGGAATTCTTGAACTTCCTCCGACAAGAATAACCTCATTTATTTTTGACTTATCCACTCCTTCCTTGAGGGCATCAAGCACTGGCTTTTTGATTCTTTCAAGCAAATCTTTGACCATTGTTTCAAAGTTAGCTCTCGTTAGTTCCATGTCAACATGCACAGGATTATTGTCCACAGCTGTGATATAGGGAAGATTAATAGAAGTGGCTGATTGTGTTGATAGTTCGATTTTAGCTTTTTCTGCAGCTTCTTTTACTCTTTGCATAGCGGCTGCATCTTTGCTAATATCTACCCCCGTAGATTTCTTAGTTTCAGAAACAATCCATTCACTTACTTTGTTGTCAAAATCATCACCACCTAAATGACTATCGCCAGAAGTGCTTAATACTTCAAAAGTCCCATCGCCAATATCAAGAATTGAAACATCAAAAGTGCCACCGCCAAGGTCAAATACCAAAATATATCCCTCCTTGTCTTTGCTCACACCATAGGCTAAAGCAGCGGCAGTGGGTTCGTTGATGATTCTAACCACTTCTAAGCCTGCAATCTCCCCAGCGTTTTTAGTAGCTTGCCTTTGACTATCGTCAAAGTAAGCAGGAACAGTAATTACTGCCTTGTTTACAGTGGCTCCAATATAAGCTTCTGCATCTAATTTTATTTTTTGCAAGACAGCCGCAGAAATTTCCTCAGGTGTAAATTCCTTATTTACAGCTGGAATTTCAATCACAGCCAAACCTTTATTGTTTTTCTTTACTTTGTATGTTACCTTACTTACTTCACCTGCCACTTCTTCATATTTATGACCCATGAAACGTTTGACAGATGATACTGTATTTTTGTGATTGAGTGTCGCCAGTCTTTTTGCTGAAATACCAACAACTCTTTCTCCATCTTTCTTCCAAGATACAACCGAAGGAACAGTTTGATTGCCTTCTGATGACGAAATCACTTTGGCTTCTCCAGCCTCCATGATAGCAACACACGAATTAGTCGTGCCTAAGTCGATTCCTAAAATATATTCTTTTGCCATACTTAAATATATACACAAAAAAAATCAAAAAAGTTTCAAAAAATGTTCACCTAAATAAATTGCACTTAAGTGATTTGAGCGTAATAGTATCAAGTATGCACACAAAACAGAAAAAAAATAAAAAAATAATTTTTTTTCAAAAACATAAAACTTTTTTTGGATTTATTATGTATATATATGTAAGCGAGCCGAATAAGATTGGTTATCAGTACTATAGAGAACAAAAAAACACCAATTTTAAATACTTGTTCGCCAACTACAATTTTTGCTTGCGAGCCGAAGTTTTTGGGTTATCATATTAAGAGGTATCGCCCAGTTACATCAACTAGTTCGCAAGTTATTTTTGTTTTGTGTTGGCATGAGTTATTCGCTTCAGGTGAAAATTATGAAAACAACAACTAAGACAAAATCAATCTCCTCTCATCTTTCTCCTCTTTCCGTTCCTCAATCGGAGCCATTGAATGATGTTATGATCAAAAATTCCGCTGGTGGATATGTTTACGAAACACAAAACTGGGAGCAGCTCGATAGATTTCTTATCTTAGGCACTTACGGTGGTACATACTACATCAATGAAAGAAAACTCACAATAGAGAATGCTGAAAAGCTTAAACTATGTTTTGATGAAAATCCTGCGAAGTATGCATCAAGAGTGCGTGAAATTTCACTTGCTGGTAGAGCTACAAAGAATGATTTTGCGGTATTTGCTTTGGCTTTTGCGTGTGCAAAGGGTTCTGCTGTAGCAAGATCTGAATCATTGAAAGTTCTTAATGATGTTTGCAGAACAGGTACACATCTTTTTCAATTCATCAATGACTATACCAATTTAGGTGGCGGTTTTGGCCGATCAATCAAATCCGCTTTATCCAATTGGTACATTTCAAAAAATCTCGATGATTTATCTATGCAAATAGTTAAATACAGAAACAGAAATGGCTGGACACATAGAGATGTTTTCAGAAAGGCACACCCTAAGAATGAAGAAAGAAATAACATTTTTTCTTATGTTATCAAGGGTTATCAGGAAGATGTAAATTATCCTGAAATTATCAATACTTTTGAAAAACTCAAGAATGCAGATGAAAGTCAAATGGTTGAAATTATCAATTCCTCCACTTCTGTTAGAGAAATGATTCCCACGGAGTTTCTTTCTAACAAAAATGTTCTTGAAGCTTTAGCTATGCAAATGCCACCAATGGCTATGGTTAGAAATCTTGGTAACATGACAAGAGTGCTGGAGTGGACAAATGTTGATAAATCTGAATCTCTTGAACATGTTGTTACAGTGTTGAGCAATGAAAAATCAATCAAGAAGGCAAGATTACACCCAATGTTTATTCTCACTGCTCTTGTGCAATATTCTTCTGGTAAAGGTTTGTCTTCCAGCTGGACACCGGTCACAAAAGTAGTAAATGCTTTGGAGACAGCTTTCAAGCTTTCTTTATCGAATGTTGCACCCACTAATCTTAGAATTCTCCAAGCTGTAGATGTCAGTAGCTCAATGAGCGCAGAAGCTACTAGCAATATGTCATGCAGTGAAGCATCTTCGGCCATGGCATTTGTTAATTCTTGCACAGAGCCATATGTTCATAATATTGCTTTCAGCGATAAAATAGATAAAAGTAATGTAATATTATCAAATAACATGAGCATCAATGAAGTAAAAAAACTTTTTGGGCGAGGCGGCGGAACAGATCTTTCACTTCCTGTTAAATGGGCTTTTGAAAACAAAAAAGAATTTGATCTGATTATCATTTATACTGATAATGAAACATGGTGTGGCGGTTATCACACATCAGCTGTTTGGGAACAATATTCTAAAAAATATCCAAATGCTAAGTTAGTGGTTGCTTCTGTTGCATCGAATCAATACAGCGTTATTGATCCTGTAAATCCAATGTGTTTACAAACAGTGGGGTTTGACTCAAATCTCTTTAATGTGATCCGTGAATGGGTTAGTATTTAACGCTCTGTTTTGTGTGAGAGGTAAATCTCTCACACAAAACTAATATTTTAATATGATATTCAGAAAAGCCAACTCAGATGCAGATAAAAAACAAAAAGAAGCAATCTTAGCTTGTGAAGAAGAAATAAAAAATATTCAGAAAGAATACAACAGTATCAAATCTAAACTTAGTGATGCTAGAAAAAAACTTCGAGACTTGAAACAATACAAAATGGATTTTGGTGACTAAAGGCTTGATTGCCTGTCTTACATAATATATTATTGGGTATATCATGACTACAGAAGAAGCATTAGCAATTAAAAAAGAAACAATCGAACGATTTGAAGAAGTGGTAAAGAAAGAGCAATTTCTAGCTTATTTCAAAACTCAATTTGAAATTTGGTTAAATGAAACACCTGAACAGTTTTTTTTTATTGAAGGGTATGGAGATTTAGTGCAAGTAGATTTTGAGGTGTGGGTTAAAGAAGTGTATCCACAAGTGATATTTAGTTATTTTAGACATAGTGACGGGAAATGGCAAGTTAGTGTTGGTTAAAAAAGGGGGCTTATGCCCCCTAGTTTTTTAACTACCCAAACCCCAAAGAGGATATTGCACCATCAAGTTAGGATTAGCTCCAAGACCAACAGTTCCACCAGTCAACTACCCACGCCTAAAGAGCATGGGCTTCCTTGGTGAAATTATCGTGAAATATTTTTTGTTTTTATTTTTATTTTTGTTTTGCTGTTTTGTGTTTTTTGAATTTGAAACATCCTTTGATTAAATGGAATAATCATAGGAATTTTGTTTTGTGTGAATGAATTTAATATTGTGTGGTACAAGTTTTCAAAGCAAAACAGAGATGAATATTTGAGAAGCATTGAAGTGGCTGAAGATGTTATATCATATTTGAATGAATTGCCAGACAAAGAAGCAAATCCTCTATTAGCCACAATTAATAAAAATCCTAAAATTTCACTCCAAGAATTGAAAGTTGTGCATCCACGAAAAGAGCAATCTAAATATGAAAAAGATCAAGGTTTAGCAAACATCTTATTGATGAGATTTTGTCAAAGAAACTTTTTTGACAATGTTTTTTCTACTTGGTTTATTAAAAGTCTTTTCAAAAAACATCGTCTAGATCAAAGCTGGCAATGGGTTAAAAATGTAATGGATGGCAATTATCCTGTTTCAGCTTCAAATTTACATGATTTTTATACAGCCAAAAAACAAGATAATCCTAGATTCGATATTTCAAATTATTCTCTTGAACAAATTATTGCACAATCCGACGACTGGCATGAAGCTATGGCTCAAAAAGGCACTGGGAAAGTTTACACAAAACTGAAACCTGAAAACGTAATAAAAATTTACGAAAATGGATATAAATTAGTTGAGTTAGATAATGAAAACGATATGTTAGTGGAAGGTAAATTGATGCATCATTGCATAGGCGGCCCTACATATGTACCAAAATTATATAATAAAACAGCTAGATTTTTTTCTTTAAGAGATCAAACAAATAAACCACATGTGACAATTGAGTTCTCTCCTGACCTGAACACTGTTTATCAAATTCAGGGTTTTGGAGACAAAGTGCCAAAAGATGAATATAAAGAAATGTTGAGGGAATATTTTAAGAATACTAATGCTGTTCATATTGATTCAGGAACCATGCAAGATCAAGCTGATGACCTTAGATATGCATATGCATCAGACTATGATGATGAACTTATGAGAATATTAAAAAGAGCATCAGGCGAAAGAGATGATTTCGGGCTTGTTGGCACTGATAATGAAAACGATAATTTTAATGACTTATTTCACACTGTAACTGCGCATATGTCATACAAAGCCCTTGAATATTATATGGACGACATAGCAAATACACTTGCAACATTTGCTTTCAAGCATGATTTAAAAATGTTAGAAAATCTTAAAAATGAAAATAGAACAATTACCAAAAAGCAATTTAATGATCAATCGTATCTTCAAAATATGAAATCTACATCCTGGGATGTTTTGGGTAAATTTTATGAAAATCTTGAATTTTATTCTGATGAACCCTATCCAAACCCTGACGATTTTGATACAGAAGAAGAATATGAGGAAGCTTTAGAAAAACATGAAAATTTTGAACAAGAAGCGCAAAATGATTACACATTTAGAGTGTTGAAAAATAATCCTGAAGAATTTTGGCATTATACGCTCACTGAATGGTATGATCACTTTGAATCTAAATCTGATTACCAGAAGCTGCTGTCTGAGGTTGTTGTTGACAATCTTGACTCAAACAATCGCGATATTCAAGCATTTAATTTGAAAAAATTTAAAAAATAATCAGTTTTGTGTGAGGATAATACGTAATAAAATTATGAAAGTAAAAAACACACCAATTCAACAACAGTCTTTTGTTGAATGTAGTTATGAAAAAGCCACTGTTTTCAAATTAAATGATAAGGTTTTTTCTGTACACGGTCAAACAGCATCTAAAACTT
>Ga0209500_10000970_pt1 | contig 22850 bp, 18 predicted proteins | sample S_140212_EF_Meta_FD_187323 | JGI IMG/M metagenome (GOLD analysis project Ga0209500, IMG submission 187323) | Freshwater microbial communities from Lake Simoncouche, Canada to study carbon cycling - S_140212_EF_MetaG (SPAdes) (version 2) | ecosystem: Environmental > Aquatic > Freshwater > Lake ...
ACAGAGATGGTCGTTGTGCGCGACGCTGCAGCCGGCGGCCGTGAGATCGAGATTCCGCTTGCCACCCTTGAGGAGCGAAGCACGTCTGCTGTTTCGCTCATGCCAGTGGGGCTTGTAAATCTGCTGGCAGACCGGCAACAGTTTTTGGATCTCGTGCGATATCTTGATGAAATCGCCCGCGGTGGCCCCGACCGGGCAATGGCACTGCGGCCTGCCGCTGCACTGCTAGCCCCACCAGTGCCGGCGGCCTACGAACGGGAAATCGACCACGCAAGCTTTATCGCCGAGTGGGCTAACGTTGAGAAGTCGGGTGCAGCACTGGCCCGTGGTGAAAAAATCTATAGCCGTGTCTGTGCCAATTGTCATGGAACGCTTGCCGCCCACGGTTCGCTCCCAACGGCGCTGCGATTTGCGGAAGGCAAAAGCAAGTTTGGGTCCGATCCCCATGCGATGTATCGCACGCTGACGCTTGGTGCTGGGCAAATGGTCGCCCAAGGTTGGATGGTGCCGAGTCAGAAATACGACGTGATTCATTACGTTCAAGAAACGTTCCTCAAAGATAAAAATTCTACGCAATATGCAGCCATCACTCCCGAGTATCTTGCCGCATTGCCAGCGGGCAGCAGTCGCGGCCCCGAGCCATCGCTGATTGAACCGTGGCGCATCCACGACTACGGCCCTTTTCTCTCCGGCAGCATTGAGGTTGGATCGGATGGGAAAAATGTCGCCCGTAAAGGACTGGCCGTGCGACTCGATCCGGGTGCAGGAGGAGTCGGCCGCGGCCATGTTTGGATTCTCTATGAACTCGACACGCTGCGGGCGGCAGCCATCTGGAGCGGTGATGCCTTCATCGACTGGAAGGGGATCAACTTCGATGGCAGTCACGGCACGCATTCACACGTGAATGGTCAGATTATCGCTGCCGTCTCCACTCTGCCGGGCTGGGCTGATCCAAACACCGGCTCATTCACTGACCCACGGCCACTGGGTCGCGATAAAAAACCCTACGGGCCGCTGCCCACACCACACGCTCGCTTTCGCTCGCTGCACCACACTCGAGATGGCATTGTTTTGGATTACATGGTCGGCGACACACGAGTGTTGGAAACAGCACAACTCAAAGCGGGGCAGGCGGCACTATCCGCTTCTACTGGCACTGCCGCTGCTGCCGGCAGTGCGTTGCATCAACCCATTGTGGCACGCGTGTGGTGGATTGCTCCACACGCGGGTGAGTTACTCACCCGCGTAGCGGCGATCGATGTAATGAATCTAAAAACATCGGCAGTATTGGTCGGCACCGATGCCGCAGCCGATGCCAGACTCGAAGAACGCGACGGCTTTTATACGCTTGTTTTACCCGCGCGCAGCGAGCCACTGGTTGTAGCTGTTGCCATTGCTGGTGGCCAATCAGGGCCTGCTGATGGGGAAGCGTTTGCGCGATGGGTTGCCAAGCAGCCCAACCCAGAGAGCCCCAAGCTACTCGTTGGCATCCCAGCTGAAAAACTGTGGGATGCCACGATTGAAACTCGAATCGCGACGGGAGACGATGCCGGATCATTTGCGATTGATGTGCTGCCGACACCGGCCGTCAATCCTTGGAACGCACAGGTCAGGCTGGGCGGTATCGATTTTCTCGGCTCCGACGACCGCCAAAAAGAGAGAGCTGCTCTCTGCACGTGGGACGGCGATGTTTGGACAGTCGGCGGATTGGCCAGCGCAGACGGTGTTCTCAAATGGCGACGCATCGCCACCGGCCTCTACCAACCGCTCGGCCTGAAAGTGATTGACGGCGTTATTTACGTAACCTGCCGCGATCGGATCGTAACGCTCCACGATACCGACGGTGACGGTCTGACGGATCGCTACGATACGTTTAATACCGATCAGCAGGTCACAGAACACTTTCATGAGTTTGCCATGGGCTTGGAAACAGACGCCGCTGGAAATCTCTATTACGCCAAGAGTGCCCGTCATGCCATGCCGGCAGTTGTGCCGCATCACGGCACGCTGCTGAAAGTCACCCGCGACGGCTCTGCAACTGAGATCGTGGCCAATGGTTTCCGCGCGGCCAACGGTGTCTGCGTCGAACCCGATGGAACGTTTTACGTAACCGATCAGGAGGGACATTGGAATCCTAAAAATAGAATCAACCACGTGCGTCCCGGTGGCTTTTACGGCAATATGTTCGGCTACCACGATGTCACCGACGATAGCGACACGGCAATGGAGCCGCCGGTCGCGTGGATCACAAACGAGTTTGATCGCTCTCCAGCAGAACTGCTGCGCGTGACAAGCGAAAGCTGGACACCTCTCGTGGGTGCGCTTTTAGAACTCTCCTACGGTCAAGGCCGGATGCATCTAGTGCTCACACAAACGGTGCCACCAGCGCAGGCTGCTGGGATGCCACGACTCCAAGGGGGTCTGATTGCGCTCCCCGTTCCCGACCTGCCGACAGGCATCATGCGCGGAAGATTTCATCCTACAGACGGCCATCTCTATACGTGTGGACTCTTTGCTTGGGCGGGCAATCGCACCGAGCCAGGCGGCCTCTTCAGGGTGCGCCGTACAACCCTGCCACTGCGCATGCCGGTTGAATTGGCAACGACAGCCGATGGTTTACGCCTCACATTTAGCGAACCACTCGATCGAACACGTGCAACCGATCCGCAGGCATGGCACTACAAATCGTGGGGACTCAAACGCACTGCAAGCTACGGTTCTCATCACATTGATACGCAAGAACACTGCCTGAAAGCAGCCGATCTTTCCAGCGATGGCCGCACCATTACGCTACACATTGAAGGCATAGCCCCGACTTGGTGCTATGAAGTCCGTTGGAATGTTGCCAATGCGGATGGTGCGCCTCTTGAGGGTCGCATCCACGGCACTATCCACTCGCTGTAACGTTCGATTGGAAGCGTGTTCACATTTTTTAATGTAGAGGTCGGCATGCAGGGTCAAGGTCTTGTCGTAAATATTTTGGTTGGATTGGTAGCCGGTTGGCTGGCGGGAATGCTCGTGAGAGGCGGCGGCTATGGGTTGATTGGGGACATCGCTGTCGGACTGCTGGGGAGTTTTGTGGGCAGCCTTCTCTTTCAAGCGTCAGGGCTATCGATCGGCACTGGTATCGGACCTGCCATTGGCGAAGCCACGATTGGGGCAATCGTATTTTTAGTTATTTTACGACTAGTCAATCGCGTCTAATGGTGATTGCGTAACGGCAGAGGGCCGCGTCGCTGCCGCCAATCTGTGCGGGCTACGCAAGCAGAGTCAAGCAGAGTCAAGCAGCGCTGGTCGAACGTGAAGAAGCGGTTCGTCCGTAGAGCGTCTGTCGGGCAACGCACCACCAGCCCGGTCGATCGAGCGACAAGTAGGGGGAATCCTGCGGCAGCGAGGCGACGAGGTGCGCGTGTGAATGGCTTGAGATTGTGATAGGACAACGATGGGGAAAGATGGTGCAACGCGTGGTAGCGAATTGAAAACGGAAAGAAAAGAAGCGTCAGCGGATCGTTGTGCGTGTAATTACACGAGTCCATAATGTGCGCTTCAAAATCGACTCAGCTGCCATCACCATCGAGGTGGTGATCGGCCAGCAACCGCATCTGATTGAGGAATACGGTGGCCAACGCTAAGGCGTAGAGCATCGGTGACCTGCCCCCAACTTGGTACCAGCCGGGTTGTTAGCCATGCCCAGCTACCGGCCGCGCGAATTCCACCGCTGCTGATTCAGGTTGGCGAGCACGAAATGCTTCGCGACGACAGTGTCCGAGTGGCGAAGAAGGCCGTTTCGGACGGGATCCCTGTGAAGCTCGAAGTCTGGCCGGGTATGGTCCATGTGTTCCAGATCAGGGGGCTTCCAGAATCCCGCGATGCCGGTAGGTTATCCTCAGCGTTGCCTCGTCAACCGTCCAACGCTTTCGGAAGTGCCGTTGACCGGGCTATCCTTGACTCCTGCGACGATCATCCCAAAACTCATCGTGGATCCGACACCCCTGCGCAACGTATAAAAGATTTTATGAAAAACAGAGCAATCACGATGGCAGCCATGATAGTAACGCTCGTGATGGCTGCTGCGTGCGAGGCGCAACTAGGGCAACCGCGGGACGTGTCATTCCAGTCGACACTCGATCGCACAGAGCAGTTCTACATGGAATTGCTACCGATGCCTTTTGACGGGAACAAAGCCCACGATCTGATCATCGGTCTGCATGGGCACGGTTCAACGCGCAAGCAGTTCGCGCTCGACCCCCGTTCAGAATGCGCATCCTTCCGTGAGTTCGCGGGCAAGTACGGCATGATTGCCGTGAGTCCGGATTACCGGGCACCGACCTCCTGGATGGGGCCAGAGGCTGCCGCGGACATGGTTCAGTTGATCAAGGGATTGAAGGCGGCATACAAGATCAACCGTGTTTTTCTGGTAGGAGGGTCTATGGGAGCTTCCTCTGCCTTGACGTTTGCGGTTCTCTATCCAGAACAGGTGGATGGCGTGATGGCGATGAACGGCCTGGCCAATCACGTGGAGTATGAGAATTTCCAGGATGCGATCAACGGTTCGTTCGGTGCCAATGGCCGGAATGTGAACGAAGAAAAGAAGAAACGCAGTGCCGAATTCCATCCCGAGCAACTGACCATGCCGGTGGCGTTTACCGTTGGAGGCAAGGACAGGTCGGTTCCAGGGGACTCCGTCAAGCGGTTGTATCAGAAGCTGAAGAGCATGAACCGCAAGGTGCTGATGATTGAGCAACCGAATGGCGGGCATGGCACGACGCGCAAGGATGCGATGGAAGCCTTGGAATTCATGATCGCGAATGCGAAGCCATTGAAAAAGAATCGCAAGTGAATGTGGAGGGGACGGGGCACACCCCAGAAACTCACGGCTACAGCTACGCCGATGGCGTAGGGCACGCCAAGCTGTTCAAACAGACCGGCGAGCCGCAGAATGACGTCAGCCAGCGGTGGTAGGTCAGGGGGCTGCATCGGCGTCTGGCCAGACGGAGCGGCGAAGGTTTTTCCACCAGGGAGTGAGGTGGAGGTTGCCTTTGGGTAAATCGCGAGTCGTTTCTGGTTCCGATGTTTGCAAGATCCTAGAGCGGCATGGATTCCATCAGGTTCGGCAACGCGGAAGTCGCGTTCGTCCGCATGGTGCTCTGGCAACCAGACGCCGTTCGAATTCGCGCGGCCGGTAGCTGGGCATGCCCAGCTACCGGCCCTGCATGGCTAACAACCCGGCTGGTACCAAGTTGGGGGCAGCGTCAACGGGAAGGGATACGCGCACTGGAAGTGGTGCCGTTTAAGGGGGGCATGTCAGTTAGCGAAGCATACCCAACATGTCAATTTTTGTGGAATGTGGGCCGTTGGATCACGCGAGTTTCCGTTCATGCTGGCTCACCACGCAGTCCAACCGCCGTCCACGAGCAGGTTCTGCCCTGTCACGTAGCTGGATGCATCCGAAGCCAAATAGACGATGGCACCTTTGAGTTCAAACGGCCTGCCCATTCTGCCCACCGGTGATTTTTTTTCCAATCTCGACACCAGATCGGGCGAGGCCTTGGGGCTTGGAAACGGTCCAGGACTCAGGCAGTTGACGCGGATACCGTCGCTGGCCCAGTACACAGCCAGATGCCGCGTGAGTTGCACCACTGCGCCTTTGAGGGCGTGGTAGGCGGCAGGACTCGCTGGCCCAAGCCCTTCATAAGCGTCGGGATACGATCCAACCGAGCCATACATGGATCCCATGAGAATGATGCTGGCCGGCATGCTCCTGGCCACGGCATGATTCCGCACGTGCCGCGCCAGCGAAAAATATCCAGTCGCGTTTGCAAGTTGGCGGGTGAACTGCTCAGGAGTGGCCGTTCTCCAGTCCTCGCCGAGGGCTTCGTGGCCGTTGTCAACGAGCACATCAATCCCACCGGCGCGTTGGTGCACGTCCAGAACGGCTCTCTCCACGCTGGATTCATCCATGTGATCTATTTCTACTGCCAGATGGGTGCCGGCTGCCTTTCCGCCCAATCCTGCCGCCACCGCATCACCCCGAAGCCTCTGGCGGCTCCCAGCAACAACGCGGCATCCGGCCTCAGCAAGCGCCCGCGCCAGCGACCCTCCCAAATAACCACTGGCTCCCGTGACCAATGCCACGCGGCCGGTTAAATCAAAAAGTTGTTGAACGGTTGGCTCAGACTCGCTCTGTTCGCAAAGAGTCGGCTTCTTGTGTGGCATCATGCTTCCACTTCTTCCCATCTCCCTGCGTCGGCCGACCGCAAAATCGCCAGCGTACTCTTGAGTGTTTGCACCCCCTCTGCAAGCGAACACAGGGGGAGTGAAACCCGCTCGACGCTCTCCAGAAATGCCTCGGCCTGACGCACAAAAAGCTCATCGCGTGCCATCGACGCAACCGGTTCGTTATGCCACGGCGAGCCTGGCTCAACGCACCACTGCCATCGCATGGCATGCATTTCGATCCGCACGGCACCCTCCCGGCAGACCACGGTGATCGTGTTTTCGTTGGGCGCTTGATACTGATTCAGGGCGAACGACACCAGCACCTCGCGATCGATATCGCCATGCCGCGCAAGCACGTGAGCCGTGTCTTCCACGCCCACGCCGTCGAGCACCTGATGCGTTGCATCGGCGACGACTCGACGGGCTGGGCCCACGATCCACTCGACTGCGTTGACCACGTGCGTGAGCGCATCCTGCACCGCCCCTCCCCCAGTGGTGCGGCTCTTATAATAGATGTCGCGGTAGGCTGGCCGGTAGTGGGGAAAGTTCTGCCCCGATACGGCCACCACCTCCACCGGATCGCCGAATCGTCCGCTCTGGACCGCCTCGCGGGCCGCGGCAATCGCCGGATGAGCGCGGTAGACGTAGGCCAACCCCACCACACGATCGGCATCCGCGGCCTCGCGGAGCAGGTCGCTCACTTCGTCACAACTTGTTGAGAGCGGCTTCTCAATCAAGACGTGACAGCCAGCTGCCACCGCCGATCGGGCCATCGCCACATGCATGTTGGCTGGAGTGCAGATCACAACGGCATCGGCCCGCCATCCCAACCGGTCAGCGAATGCCTCCTCGAGCGATTCAAACGCATGAGCCACGCCATACCGCTGTGCCACCTCGCTACGCAGCGACGCATTGGGCTCCACGATGCCGGCCTCCACGCCAGTCGCCAAAAAGCACCGCAGGTGCCGCTCGCCAATCGAGCCTGTGCCCACGATGAGCACCCGGCGGTTCCGGACGGTCGCCGGTGCAGGCGTTTTCATGCCAACGCCTCTGCGGCAGCATTGGTATCGGCAATCATCTGGGCAATCCGATCCTCGAACGTGAAGCCCAGCGGTCCATACAGATCACGAATGGTCTCCAACCCCTTTTTCACCATGAGAATATCCGCCCCGTGGCAAATAAATCGTGCGCCCTTCTCAATCAACATGCGAGAGTGTTCGGGGCCTGGGCTCGTCGTGCCCCAATGAATGCCCGCCGCAGCGGCTGCCGCAGCGATCCGGTCGATCGCTCCGCGGATCACTTTACTTTCAAAGGAAAAGGGCACGCCCGCGAGCACGCTGAAATCCGCTGGCCCCAGCATAAGCACATCCACGCCGGGCACCGTGGCGATCTTTTCTACCTCCTCCAAAGCAGCCGGCGACTCAATCTGCACCACAACGGCCGTCTCATGGTTGGCCCGGCGAATGTACGGTCCAACCGGAAGGCTACAATAGAGCCCGTCGGGATTTGCGCCGTCGATGCCTCGATGGCCTTGCGGCGCAAACTTCGCCCAGCGCACGACGTCCGCAGCCTCTTCGGCGCTTTCACACCGGGGATACATGATGGCCTGAGCACCCGCCTCTAAGAGCCGGGCCATCCGCATGAATTCCCCCTTCGCAGGCCTGGCAACGATGTCCGAACTGCCCACGCGAGCGGCCCGCATGAGCTGTGCGGCGGTCTCGAGACTTGTGGAGTGATGCTCCAGATCCATCCAGATGCCATCGAAGCCGAGCAGGCTCGCCAACTCATAGATCGACGGATCGAGCAAATGGAGCGTGACAACCAGGGCGGGTTGGTTGCGGCGAAGCTTCGACTTGATTCGGCTGGGTCTCATGGGGTGATACAACTTTCGTGTGAGGAACTCAAAAGATCTCGAATCAGGCGACCGATCTGAGGCCAAGGAGGGCAATGGAATCACGGTAGATCATGGCCTCAATCTCGGTGGTCGAGAGCATGGGGAGGCCCGTGCCGCGTGTCATGTCGTTGAGCTTCCGCACGCCGGCGATCGTAGCATCGACCGTGGTGAAAGGATAATCGGTGCCAAAGAGCAGCTTGTCCCACACGCCGTATTCCTGCGCGAGCATAAGGCTGTGGTAGAGCTGAAACGGCCTGTAGTGCAGAGCGCTGATGTCGGCGTAGAGATTTTTATGTTTGCGGATCGTAGCAATACACTCGCCCTCATAGGGATGGCCCAGATGAGCGAGAATGATCTTTGTGTCTGGAAACCGAATCGCGACTGCGTCGAGGTGGCGGGGAAGCGTGCACTCCAGCGGTGCCTGCGAGATAAACGTGGTGCCCGTGTGGAGCAAGACGGGTAACGCATGGTCGGAGGCATAACGCCACAGCGGATCGAGACGGGGATCGTCCGGCCGAAACCCCGCATACATTGGCAGAAGTTTAATGCCGCGAAGTCCCAGTGTTTTGTGGCCGTGCTCCAATTCCTCCCGCCAGCCGTCGCACGTGGGATCCAACGACAAAAATCCGATGAGCGATTCCGGATGAGCAGCGACTGCATCAGCCACATAGGAATCGTCGACCCAGACGCCTGAAAGCCTCGCCTTGCCGCCAAAGACGACCGTCTGCACGTCAGGCTCATTGGCCGCTAACCGGTACTCGTCGTACCCCACCGTGAGATCAACTTCTGCTCCAGCCCTCGCCCGCTTGGACTGTTCGCGAAAGGAATCGCTAAAGTGGCTGGAGTAGTTCCACACATGGCTATGAACGTCAACAATCACACGTACCTCCTTTGTCATCCCGGCAACGCTGCCTCGTCATACAAATATGGCAATGAGCTTTGCTCATGCATTGTGCCGTTGCCTCCAACTTTGAGCCAGTGGAGTGGCGAAAGAAACAGGCTTGCTGGTGCCAAAGGGAGACCCCACAAAGGATCCCGTCGTTGTGAGATCAGACGAGATTCAGTACTCTGGCTCGACGAAATCGCTTCGGACGGTGCCGCTCTTCCAGTCTTTCGCAAGCGTTCCCCATGCACGAACTCCGGCCTGCGATCCTGCTTTTGCTGCTGGCGATTGACGATGTGTCGCTGCCTCTCCGCAAGAACGTCTGCCTCTACCTCTCAAAACCAGTGGTGCGGGCTGCGCCAGTTCTCGAGCCAAGCCCCGTCGGCACCAACGCCCCCGACAACCTGGCCGCCCACTTCTATGGCACGGTGCTGCATGACAGGGCTTACGACGGCGCGAAATTCCGGCTGTGGTATGACGCCTGCCATCGCGGCGCTGACGCCGGCAGAGTGGATGCCGATGGCGGCCTCGACTGCCTCGTGCAGTGGGCCACTGAAATTCCGTCGACAATGCGTGGCCGGCTCGTGCGGGTGCTTGTCACAATGCAGAAGCCCGGCGATGCACAATCCCCCCAACTCTACGCCATCGCCCTCAAAGCTCGTCAGTGAAACGCCGCCAGCGCGGTGCTCGAGTCGCCGCTCCAGCCGATCTAGGGGAGAAAACTGTCGCGTGGAAACTGCTGGGCAATCAGGCCGCCGTCGATAACGATGTGCTGGCCGGTGATGTAGGCACCGGCCGCCGATGCGAGAAACACAACTGCCGGGGCGCACTCCTCTGGCGTGCCCCAGCGGTGCTCCAGCGGAATCTGCGCCTCGCTATGGGCGCGAAACTCCGGGGGAACGTTCATGTCCAGAACGATTTCGGTATCAATGAGGCCTGGATTGATCGAGTTGACCGTAATACCGTGACGCCCCAAGTCGATCGCAAGGCTTTGAGTGATCAGTTCGATTGCCCCCTTGCTGGCGTTGTAGTGGGCTTGCCCAGCTTCTGCAACCAGCGCGTTGGTGCTCGATACATTGATGATTCGTCCCCGCACTCCCTGAGCAATCATCCGAATTGCGATCTGCTGCGACAGAAAAAAAACCGCCTCGACATTCACGGCCATCACCTGCCGCCAACGCTCGAGCGTGATGGCGTCAAATTTCTCAAAAAATGCAATCCCGGCGTTGTTCACGAGCACATCCACATGGCCCATTTCATCCCAAACACGCCGAGCAAATTCTGGCACCGCCTCGACCTCAACGAGATCCTGCGCAAAGCTCCATGCTCGTCGGCCGAGGCTCCGAGCATGGGCGAGAAAATCCTCGGCAGTCGATCCACCGCGGCGGGATGTGATTGCCACATCGGCTCCATGCTCCGCCAGCGCGACGGCAATCGCCCGGCCAATCCCGCGAGTGCCGCCGGTCACCAGTGCGGTCTTACCAGTGAGATCAAAGCGATTCAGATTCGGTGGTGAGGATGCGTGTGTCATGCCCGACTCATCGTACCGATCCTCTTCGCTGGAGAAACCTCCGCGTTGATCTCCGCGTAGCGTGAGACATTGCCTACCCGCCGCCCCCCGAGCCACACCCCCTCCAAACGCAGCGAATCGGTCCAGAGAGCCAGATCTGCCAGCCGACCAGGGGCAATCAGGCCAATCTCATGGTCGAGGCCAAGCGACGTGGCCGGATTGAGCGTTACGGTGCAAATCGCCTCGTGCGCCGGCAATCCTGTGAACCGCAAAAAATTACGAAACATATCTGGAAGGAGGAGGCCGCTGCCGGTGAGCGTGTGGCGATCGGTGCGACCCACTCCATCTTTCTTATAAAATCGCCGGCCATCATCCCAGATGTACTCACCGTCCGGGCGGCCCGCCTTTGGCACGCAGTCGGTGACAATGCACAGGCTTTTTGCGCCCCGGCACCTCACCACCAGTTGCACAAGCAGAGGATGCACGTGCGCCCCATCGCAGATCAGGTGGATCCAACGGACTCGCTCGTCTATCAGGGCAACCTGCTCGAGTGTGGGTTGCTGCACGCCGGAGTCGCCAATGAGCCCCGAGTTGTTGTCAAACACGTGACCAAGCACGCTGGTGCCCGCATCGATGCAGGCCAAAACCTCGTCGGCCGTTGCCGCTGAATGGGCCATCGACACGATCTTTCCAGCGGCCACAAGCCGCGCGACAGCAGCCGGCGAATCGGCAAGCCCAGGAGAAACATTGATCATTGTTGTGGCCGATCCCAGTGCATCCAGCACGCGATCCACATTCTCTGGTGTGGGCAGCATCGCATTTTCTCGGAGGCTTGCGCCGGTGAAGTCGGGATGCTGAAATGGGCCCTCAAGGTACAGGCCGATCACTCTGGCAGCTGCGAGAGCATTGGGCTGCGTGGCTCTTTGGGCACTCCTGGCAGCGTCTACATTCCGCGCCACCTGCACCTGTGCCTCCCACGGGAGCGTGCCGTTACAAAATTGGCAGCTCGTGACGCCCAGCATGAGATATTCTCTGGCAATATCCAGCGGGTCGTTTCGCAGGATACTCTGATCGAAACCACCAAGCACCATCAGATCGATGAGGCCCGGCGTAAGCACTCGGCCTCCCAGATCCTCAATGACCATATTCTGATCGCTTGCCGCACCAGTTGGTCCAAACCTTCCCTCGCCCACAGTCCTGATGCGATCCCCATCAATGACGACATGTCCCAGAAAGCTTCGGCCGTCTCCCGGCCAGATCGTGGCATTCTCGAGCACAATCATCGCAGGTGTTCCAATCAAGGGAAGAAGGGGCACGTTCCAAAGAGTGACAGAGTCGATAACGTAACGCTAGCTGTCGCCAAGCATAGCGAAGCATGGCGGAATTCGCCTACGTCCCTGCAGCGAGACCACTGTCGGCAAGAGCATGTGATGCGTGTTGACGCTGATCCCAACGTTCATCATATTTTGTGGCATCGGTCTCAGGTCATTCCTATGAAGCTCAAAGCTCATGCCCACGTTATCCCTTTGTGATGCCGACCTGTTCGCCCGGCACGTACGGGCCTTCGTGCCGCCCGCCAGCTTTGACGCCCATGCGCATCTCCACGATCCGCGGCTTGTGGGTGGGGCGGGGGCGGCCTTCCTGCCGGCCGGAGTGACCGTCAACGATCGTGCCGCCTACAACCGGATGGTGGGCGAGTGGATGGGCGACCGGCTGCCGGCTGGGGGCCTCTATTTTCCCTGGCCTGCGCACGGCGACACGCTTGGGCAGAATGCCTTCCTCGCCGACCAACTACGGGGCGACCCCGGCTCCCGAGGTCTTCTGCTGGCCACCCCGGACGACGATCCAGCCGCGATCGAGCGGCAACTCAACGCCGATCCCGACCTCTGGCGAGGCTTCAAGGTCTATCACGTCTTCGCCCGGCGGCCCGCGGGCAAGCCGCCGCTTTCCAGTACGCTTCACGCCGACTGCGAGGACTTCATTCCGGAATGGATCTGGGAACTCTCCCACGCCCGCGGCCTGGCGATCATGCTCCACATGGTGAAACCACTGGGACTCGCCGACCCGGCGAACCAGCGGTACATCCGGAAAAAATGCCTGGGCTACCCGCACGCAAAACTTGTGCTCGCCCACTGCGCGAGGGGCTTCAATCCGCGGCACACCGTCCAAGGGATCGACTCGCTGGGCGGCCTCGACAACGTCTTCTTCGACAACTCTGCCAACTGTGAGGCGGCTGCCCACGAGGCGATCCTGCGGAAATTCGGACCCACACGGCTCCTGTTCGGCCTGGATCACCCGGTCAGCTCGATCCGCGGCCGCTGCGTCGGTCTCGGCGACGGCTTTCTTTGGACGAACGACACAGAGATCGACTGGTCGAAACAGACGCTCTCCCAGCCGGTGCTCGTGGGCATCGAAAATCTCCTTGCGCTGCGGCAGGCCTGCCTGACGATGCACACCAACGACCGCGACATCGAGCTGATCTTTGGAGGTGCGGCCCGGCAGATGCTGGGCATGCCGCCAGCGAGGCCGCCGATCGACGTGCAGGCACAGTATCGCGAAGCAAAGACCATCTTCCCCGGTGGCACACAACTGCTCTCCAAGCGGCCGGAGCTTTTTGCGCCCGACCAGTGGCCTGCCTACTACGAGGAGGCCCGCGGCTGCGAGGTGATCGACACCGAGGGGCGGAAGTTCATCGACATGTCGACCGGCGGCATCCTCGCCTGCATTCTGGGCTACGCCGATCCTGACGTGAATGCCGCGGTGATCCGCCGCGTGCAGGCAGGCTCGATGAGCACGCTGCAGACCTTCGACGAGGTGGAGCTCGCCAAGAAACTCATCGCGATTCACCCCTGGTCGGCGATGGCCCGATTCACCCGAACCGGTGGCGAGGCAATGGCCGTGGCGGTGCGGACGGCGAGGGCCTTCACCGGCCGCGACCACGTGGCGATCTGCGGCTACCACGGCTGGCACGACTGGTATCTCGCGGCGAACCTTCCCGATGTGCAGTCGGGTGCCGACGGCCCCGGCACCCTGGCGCTCGCCAGCCACCTCCTGCCTGGGCTCGAGCCCCGCGGCGTGCCACGGGCGCTCGGAGGGCTCACACACACCTTCGCCTACAACCGGCTCGATGAGCTCGATCACGTTTTTGCGGCCCACGGAAAAAACCTTGCGGCCGTGGTGATGGAATCGACCCGCGGCATCGATCCGGAGCCTGGTTTTCTGGAAGGGGTGCGGCAACGGTGCACGAAAAACGGCACGCTGCTCGTCTTCGATGAGATCACGATTGGCTGGCGGCTCTGCCTCGGGGGTGCGCACATGAAGTTCGGCATCGAGCCCGACATGGCGGCCTTCGCCAAGGCGATCTCCAACGGCTTCGCACTCGGCGCGGTCATCGGCACTCGGCCCGTGATGGAGGCCGTGCAGACCACGTTTATCTCGAGCGCCTACTGGACCGAGGGCGTCGGCCCCGCCGCGGGCCTCGCGGCCGTCGGCAAGATGCAGCGGATCGACGTGCCAGCCCACCTCGGGCGGATTGGCAGGCTCGTGATGGAGGGCTGGCAGAGGCTGGCGGAAAAACACGCACTGCCGCTACGGGCAGCGGGCCGTCCCGAAAACGCATCGCTCGTCTTCGACCATCCAGAGGCTGCGGCGCTTGTGACGCTTCTGACGGTGCGGATGCTGTCCAAGGGGTTTCTCGCAGGCGGCTCCTTCAACGCAATGCTGGCCCACGAGAAGCGGCACGTGGATGCCTATATCGATGCGCTCGACGACGTGTGCGTGGAGCTTCGGGACGCCGTCGGCGAGGCAGCCGACATCCTCTGCCGCCGCATCGGCGGCCCGGTCAAACACACCGGGTTTGCTCGGCTCGTGCGATGAGCAATTTTGATCGTGGAGACGTCCGTCGTGACGCGCACAGCGGTGCTCATCGGCCGCGGCTCCCCGTGGAGCCGGTGGAGGAACCTGTCGTGCGTGGGGGACTCGCAGTTGGCATCCGCACGGCCGCCAAGCGTTTGACGCTCCATCCGTTGGTGAGATACACTTTTCGCCGTTCACCGTATCTCTTGTGATCTCAAGGGTCTTAGGCATCACTTTCCATGCAGGATTTAGCCCGTTACCCGCAGACCGTTCTGGGCACCGTCTGCTTGCCATGGCAGGCAGATGGCACGCTCGACGATACAATCTTCTCTCGCACCATCACCAATCTCGTCGCAGCCGGCCTCCCTGATCTGTATATTTTTGGCACGGCGGGCGAGGGCTACGCCGTCACCGAAACGGTGTTTCGGCACGTGGTGAGGCTGTTTGCAAAAACGATGCAGGATGCCGGTGGGGCCCCGCCAATGGTAGGCGTGGTGAGCCTGTCGCTGGCCACCATGATTGAACGCATCGCCTTCTGCGAAGATCAAGGCATCCGTAGCTTTCAGTTTTCGCTGCCCAACTGGAAGGCAACTTCCGATGTCGAAATGCGGCGCGTTTTTGCCGCCATCTGCGACCGCTTTCCCGACAGCAAGTTTCTTCACTACAACCTGATGCGTTCTGGCCGCCTTGTGAGGCCGCATGACTATGCCGAACTGGCCGAATTACACCCCAATCTGGTGGCCACGAAGTACGGCGGCGGCGAGCCTGTCATGATCTCAGGACTGCTGACCCTCGCGCCGAAGTTGCGGCACTTCTTCACGGAGCCAGGTTATTTTCTGGGTGCTCCGCTGGGCCCCTGCGGGCTGCTGGCATCCACCGCATCAAGTCATCCGAAACGCGCACGCGAGTACCTGCATGCCGGCGCAACGGGCAACTCGCAGCGACTGTGCGAACTCTACCGTGAACTCTGCGGTGTCTTGAATGCTTTGCTCTTCGCGGTGGGGACCAACTTGATCGACGGGGCCTATGATAAGGTGATCCACAAGCTTTCCGAGCCCGATTTCCCCCTGGCCCTCCTGCCCCCGTACGAAGCAGCACCGGAAGCGGCCTTCGTGCAGTATCGCGCGACGCTGGAGGCAGAGTATCCCGACTGGCTTCCGCACAACACAGGCTGCTCGCAAGCGATTCAAGATTGCTACAAGCGCGATGGCGTCGTTCGAGTGAATTCTTTTTTTTCACTTCCGGAAGTAGCTGCAATCCGCGAGAGACTGCACCACTACACCCGCACAATCGCACCGTCGCTGCCGGCCACCGATGTCGTCTTTGAGGCCGATGGAGTGGCGGTTCGAAACCTGTGGAGAATGGAGCAGCACGATCCGTTCTTCGCAGAAATTGCCGCCAGGCCAGCGGTTCGCCGTTTGGTTGCCACGCTCGTCCACGGAAACCCGGAACTCATGGCCGTTGAGACATTCAACAAGCCGGCACGCATCGGCTCGGGGGTCCCACCGCATCAGGACAACGCGTATTTTTGTCAGTCACCACCCGACGTGCTCACGATCTGGGTTGCGCTCGACGCAGCCACTGACCAGAATGGCCCCATCTATTACATCCGTGGCAGCCATGCCGGCGGGATGCTGCCGCACCAACCCTCCGGGATCCAGGGCAACTCCATGGGGCTTGCCGTGGGGTTTGACAAGTCTGACCCCTTCATCGGCACGCTCGCCCCAGGGGATGCTCTGATTCATCATTGCCAGACGATTCACTACAGTAGCCCCAACAAAACAGACCATCCGCGGTGCGGCCTGCTAATGGTTTTTCGTGGATCCCACACGCAGGCCGATCAGGCTCTTCGAGACCTCTACACGTCTCCTGCAAAAGCCGTGTGATGTTTTCACTTTTTTCTTCTACTTCTCATACGACCACTGGCGGTGATGTGCTATGACGCTCCTTGATTGGACGATTATCGGTCTCTATGTCGTCGTGATGCTGGGCACCGGGGCGTGGTTTGCCGGCCGGGTGCAAACGCAAGACGACTATCTCCTCGGCGGACGATCGATGAACCCGTGGGGAGTCGGCCTTTCCTATTTCGCCACGATGTTTAGCACGCTGACCTACCTAGGCATCCCTGGAGAACTGGTGCGGCACGGCCCGATGATCCTCGCCCAACTTGCTGGGCTGCCCGTGGCCGCTTTCCTCATTGGTCGGTATGTGATCCCATTGGTCATGCAGCAACCGGTTACAACCGCACACCAAATCCTAGAAGCGAGATTGGGGCTCGGCGTGCGGACACTCGGGGCGTTCTTTTTTCTTCTCATGCGCCTGCTCTGGATGGCCCTTATCATCCACACCACGTCATCCATCGTGTTGGTGCCGGTGATGGGCCTCGACCCATCCACGGCACCGCTGATCGGGATCGCAATGGCCGTGATCACCGTTGTCTATACGGCGATGGGCGGATTCAAGGCGGTGGTTGTGACTGATGTCTTGCAGACAGTCATTCTTTTCGGGGGGGCGATCCTCACAATTGCCGTTATCACTTTTGATTTCGGTGGTTTTGGCTGGATGCCAGACCGCTGGGCAGTCCATTGGCAGCAGCCGTCGTTGGGCTTTGATCCGACGGCGCGCGTGAGCTTTTTGAGTGTTGCGCTGTCGGTGGCAGCGTGGCAGTGCTGCACAGCCGGCTCTGATCAGATGGCAGTGCAACGCTATCTGGCTACGCGCGACACACACACCGCCCGACAGATGCTGTTCACGGGATTGGCGTGTATGGCCGCAGTCACGGTGACACTTGCGCTGGTGGGTGCTGCCATTTTGGGCTACAGCATCGCCCACCCGGATGTCCTCGGCGGGGAACAGGCAATTCTTGCCAATGCAGACGGCATTTTCCCACTCTTCATTGCGAAGGTGCTCCCGTCGGGAATCCGTGGTTTGGTCATTGGTGGCCTGTTGGCTGCCGCAATGTCGAGTCTGTCGAGCGGGTTGAGCTCGGTGACATCGGTCCTTACGGTCGACTTTGTGGAGCGGCTTACAGGCCGGCGCGCGAGTGATTTTTACCACACGCTGCCATCCCGATTGCTGCCGTGGATCGTCGGGGCAGTCGTTATCCTCCTCGGCGCAGCGATCAGCCGCATCGACGGCAATGTTATTGAAGTCAGCAACAAGGTTGTGAACATACTCGTGGCGCCACTGGCGGGGCTCTTCTTTATGGCGATGTTCGTGCCATCAGCCACCCCATTTGGCGTGATCACGGGGGCCGTAGCAGGCATCGCCTCCGGCCTGCTGATAAGTTATTGGAAGCCCCTGACGGGAAGCGATGGCATTGGATTCTTGTGGATGCTGCCCATTGCATTAACACTGCAAATGGCCGTTGGATGTGTGGCATCGCTCCTCCCGATCGGCCCGCGAGCTCGCCCGCTTCCGGCCCAAGAGCCTCGCATCACGCACGACAAATCCTGACCTCATTGCGGTCTGAATGCAGGCTTCGGGTCACGAAAGTTGCAGAATCATCTCCACTTCAACGCTCACGCCGAGCTGCAGCTGGGTGACCTGCCCCCATGAATGACGCCAGTTCTTAAGTTGGGGTTTTGCCCTCCAATAGACCAGCCCCATGCTCGTCGAGCGTTCGCCGACCCCCTTGCTCCCTTTTGCAGTGTGCCTGTTTCGCCGCTAGAGCTATCCGAGATGCGATCTAACACTTGCGCCACCACCCAGGCCTCGCCTCGTGTCGCACGGTTATTTGGTGAGGCCGTTTTCACGCGGGTGAGGACTTGTCCTATGCTCCCGCTAATTGGTCCGCCGTTAACTCATTCAGTAATGGTTGCCCTGTCCTGAGCCGCTCCACGTTAAGCGAAAAAATATCCCACAGCCGTACCGCAAATTTTGGACTCAAACTCGATCCCGAGATATGCGGAGTAAAAATCACATTGGGAAATTGCCAAAGCGGATGATCGGGGGGCATCGGATAATGATAGTGCGTATCTAAGGCGGCGCCCGCGATCCACTTTTCGCGAAGGGCACGAAGCAGGGCCGCTTGCTGGATGATCGGCCCGCGCGCAGGATTCAATACAAACGCATGCCGCGGCAACGCTTGAAGCTCACGCTCCCCGATTAACCCTTCAGTGGCCTTCGTCAGGGGTATCGCCACCACCACAAAATCGAGTCCTCGGAGAAACTCTAATTCCTCACCGTGACGAAACACTCGATCCGGTAAAATCCCCTCTGCGTCACCCGTCCCCGGCACACAGTAAACATGCTGTAACGGCGCCACCCCTTGGCGTGTGAGCACGTGCACCCGCAAGCCGAGTTGATGGGCCAATCGCGCCGTCTCTCGGCCAATCCCGCCGTAGCCCCACAACCCAACGGTCAGTCCGCGGATCTCGCGCTGAAATATCGCCCCGCGATCCCAGATCCCCGCATCCTGATTGCGAATCATCTGCCGAACATCTCTCGCTAAGTTTACCATCATCGCGATATTCCACTCGGCAATGGGTACATCAAAACATCCCCGCCCATTCGTCGCGCGAACACTCCGCGCGGACAAATCCAAACCGAACAACTGAGAATAACCCGTCGAGGCGAGTTGGATCCATTTTAGCTCGCGCAGTTCAGCCGCATTGGTCGGGGGAAAAGTGCAAAAAAGTGCTTCGACCCCTTTGAGCTGCGCCGGGTCTATGGGCCGAGCTACTTCAGCCGGTGGCGTGATCACCGCAATGTCATGACAACCCGCTTGCCGTAACGCCGCTAACGCCGCTGGCTCCACGGCCACATCGATGAGGATTTTCATGGGCTTAAGTAGAAAGAACTTTTCCGGGCACACTGTTAAATTCACCACTCCCCGGCTGGAAGGGATAGCGGTGCTTAATTTCATCCGTCAGCACTACCCCGAATCCGGGCCGATCAGGCGGCAACACATAACCATCTTTCATCACCAACCCGCCGTCGATGATATCGGTATGCAACCCCGCATAATCCGGCGCGATTTCGAGGATACAGGTATTGGGTGCGGCAAACCCTGCATGCACATTTTGCATCAACGAACCGCCCGCCCCCCAAGCATGTGTGGCGATCTTGCGTCCGCGATCAGCCATCATTTTTGCGACCTTCATAAACTCTCCCATGCCACCCGTAAAAGAGGCATCGGGTTGGCCGATATCAAAGGAGTCCTCTTCGGCAAAGACCCGCCACTCATACGCCGCGGTCAGACACTCACCACCCGCAATCGGTGTGGTCGTGGCGCGGCAAAGTTCCGCATAACCCCACGGATCCGTATAATGGAGCGGCTCTTCAAAGAAAAATAAGTTATAAGGTTCGACTGCTTTGGCCGCCGCGATCGCCACCTCCACCGTCCAAGTGGCCCCCGGACTATTCCCCATATGACCATCCAACATGAGCCATGCGTCGGGACCAACCTGCGTTCGCATAAAAGCTATTTTGTCTGCCTCAAATTCTGCCGCCTCCTTTGGTTCCATCGGTGAATACCATCCCGTATCCGGCGAATAACTTCCTGTGGCCACTTTGATGCCGCGGAATCCTCGCGAAAAATAGTGACCGATTTTCTTGGCTAACTTTTCTTTCGGATAATTACTTGGGCCACCCGTCGCATAAGCCGGTAAACGGGCATGTTGCGTCACGCTCAAGAGTGCATGGACGGGCAAGCCGAGTTGCTTGCCTTTCAAATCCCACAGGGCCGCTTCAATGCCATTCAAGACAGTGGTCCCTAAGCCAACGCGACACCAAAAATTGCCGCACTGGTACATGCGTTTCCACAGCTCCGGAATATCATCAACCGTCTGCCCGACAAGAATCGGTCGGAAGAAATCCACGATAGCGGGGACCGTCTCTGGACAAAAATAACCCGCGTAGGTCTCGCCGATCCCGATCAGTGGTCCATCGGTAAGAATTTCAATAAAGGCAGCGCTCCGCAATTTGCGTAGCTCGCGAATAAAAGGATCGTTAGTGCAGGGCCCCGTGAGGAGCGTCGTGCGAACATCGGTGATAATCATATTTTAAGTAGGTTAAAAAGTTATAAACTATCCTTAATAAACGGCCCGACCGCTGGTAAAATCTCAACCAGTGGGGTCTGAATGATGACCTGCCCCCATGAATGACGCCAGTTCTTAAGTTAGGGTTTTGCCCTCCAATAGACCAGCCCCGTGCGCTTGCTCGGCGTAGCCGAAGCGAACGCACGGGGCTGCCACGCCTCTGGAGCCGAGCTCTTGTCTGCTCAACTGCGCGTTGCCGCTTCGACGGGCTCAGAAGTTGGCTGCGCATCCCTTCGGTCATCCCAAGGCGGCCTCCCGAAACGCCAGAGTCGAATTCGGCGTCGGCCAATAACCGCTTCAGTCGGCTATTCTACTTCTCGAGATCCTTCAGTCGCTTGGCCGCGGTCTTTTTCGGAGGCCACCGTACTTCTTCTTCTATTCACGAGTATGTCTGCTCCGTCACACCGATCTTCTTGACCGCCTCGGCAACGGTCTTACCTCGCCCCACCTCCACTTCGAACTCTCGCAGCATAGGGGATGATCTGCTCGGCCAGTTCTTTCTTTCCGCGTGGCATGGAATGCCCTCCTTTAGTTTTGACACCACCAGATTCTCTCTCTGGAGGTGGTGCCGTTGAAAGGGGGGCAGGTCACGACCAATGGTTGTCATTTGCAATCCAATCTATCTTTCCTAGGTGGTTACGCTAACATTTCACGTACTGACGGCCAGATAGATAAGGAAAAATCCATGACGACAAATATACTCGGATTCACTTCTGGAAATTGTCATGGAAAGAGATAGATGCGTTAGATCGCGATTCAACTCTCATCGTCATTCCTACTGGCGCTATCGAGCAACATGGCCCTCATTTGCCAGTAGATACAGACATCTTTAACGCAACTGCGATTTCGGAAGGTATCGCCGAACACTACTTATCAAATTCAAATCGAGTTCTAGTTGCACCACCAATCTGGTGGGGCACTTCCCCGCACCATCTTGGATTCCCCGGAACTCTTTCGCTTCGAAATGAAACTTTTTCACAGATCATCACAGAGACAATTTCATCCTTACTCCCACATGGCTTCTATCGTTTTCTTTTAATAAATGGTCATGGGGGAAATGCAGGAAACCTCACCGCAACAGTTTCGCAAATTAAGGATGATCTTTCGCTTTCAGTTCCAACGCTTTCTTATTGGACAATGATTAAACAAACCTTGATTGACATTGGGACATCTCCCATCGGCGGAATGGGACATGCATGTGAAATGGAGACTTCTTTAGCCCTTCATCTTCGTCCCGAGCTAGTCCGAATGGATCTAGCGATAGCAGAAATGCCAACCGAGATGACTAGTTGGTCATGCATTGATTTCAGACAAGGTGGACCAGTTGGTATTGCCCTAGATTTTAAGCGAGATAGCAAACACGGCATCATGGGTGATCCAACTGTTGCTACCGCAGAAAAAGGTGAGCGCATTTTTGTAGATGCTAAAAAGGCAATCATTTCCTGTATTAATGAACTTTTCACGCTAAAAAAGAACCAACTTCTTACGGGCTAAATTGTTTTCCAGGCTTTAAACCCGCGTTAACTCCGCGCGATTGTGTTGATAAGGCCATTTTGCGTGAGGCTTCGTCAATCATGGCGCCTTCGTAAATTACGAAGGATAACAACGGCACTTCCGCAAGCGTTGGACCGGTGACGAACTGCCGATTGGGTGAAGGTTGAGGCCATTCACGGCAAGTCGGTCTGTAGCCGTGACTTCAAAGCTCCCCCCAAACCACCGCTGTGTGAACAGTTTTTCACCGTCGACGCAGCCCTTCCCTGAGTCCGGCTTGCGGGCGGCTGCTGGAGCGGCTCGCCACGGGGATAGCCGAAAGCGAGCCTATTCGTCGTACGGGGCTTCGTTGTCCCCGCACGGCAACTCCTGATATTCGTCAGAGACACTGTCGAACCACGGCGATAGGTCTGGGAAGTTCATGAGTAAGCCAGCACATGCACGGCTGGGCATCTGGGCGCCTGGGCAGCTAGGTGTCTAGGGAGGAGTCGTGAATTCATAGGGTCAGGGAGAGGTTGATATTTATAGCGAAGGCTCCAACCCGGCACTCAATTCAGGGCCGCGGTTTCTATAGCCCCCCGTAAGGGTTATGCTTCATTTGTTCGAACCGTTCCACTGAGGAGACTGTTTATGAACCAGTTTTTAAACCGATCTATGCCCAGTGCTGGATCGCTTATTTTCCTGCCTTTTTTATTAGGTGCCCTCTTGCTGCCGACCGTAGGTGTGAATGCTCAGTCGCCACGCATCGAAGTCGGCGAGGATCTTTCAGAAGCCAGCGACATGAAGGGCTGTTTTCTCGCTGCTGCCAATGCTGCTGGAGCCGAGGATCTAGACGGCTTTCTCGTTCACTTTACGAACGGCACCCAGAAAAAACTTCGCAAGAAGACAGCGATGCTTTTCGTCCAGCACGAGTTTGCCCTTGAGGTGCTGGACTGCCACGTAATCGACTGCTCGAGC
>Ga0209500_10000971_pt1 | contig 22845 bp, 10 predicted proteins | sample S_140212_EF_Meta_FD_187323 | JGI IMG/M metagenome (GOLD analysis project Ga0209500, IMG submission 187323) | Freshwater microbial communities from Lake Simoncouche, Canada to study carbon cycling - S_140212_EF_MetaG (SPAdes) (version 2) | ecosystem: Environmental > Aquatic > Freshwater > Lake ...
TTCTTTACCCAGTAATAATAAGTGTTTACTAGTTTCTTTGTAATGTTATTATATGTTTGTGTTACAGAATAGGCATTGTTACCATACAAACTTGTTCCGCTAATACCTAAAGATAACCCTGCCGGAGTGTCTGCTTGCTTGTCCCAATCTGCAGGTAGTAGTTTAGTCTGAACCCATTCATAAATGTCAACACTGGCGCCTTGTGCAAGTGTGTTCCAAGAATTATTTCTATAAGCAACATCGTTCAAGTAAGCATTTACAAATTTTGTAGTGCTTAGGTTCCACCAAATTTTTCCAACTTGAGCAGATGTCCAGAATGTTGTTGTATCTGAATTAACAGAAACGTCTGTTGTTGAATAAGAATATACAGCAGGATCATAATAAGCCTTATATTGTATTTCTGCATCAGCAGGGCCTGTAATTTTTCCCTGACCTGGGTCAATTACATCTAAATATTTTAATAATGTTCCAGAGGCTTTGTTATATAAGAACGCTTGTTTAATTTTCTTAACATCAGCAATTGCTACATTAGTACAATCAACAGTCCACGATTGAGTACCTTCTGGTTTAATATAACCATATAATAACCCAGATTGTACATAAGTTCTATCCTGTGCATAGGGTGCGCTTACAATAATTTGATTGTTGCATACTACAACTCCGGCGCCATATCCGTCAGTTACAGTATTACCTGTTACTAGACTTTCACTGAATACCCATTTAGTTGCATAAACATCATACACGTCTACTCGCCCACTTGAAGGCTGATTAGTTACAAAATTTGTTGAATCTTTATCAAATGTAGTTTTAGTACTATTAAAAGTAGTTGAAGTTGATGTATTTCCATGCTCACTATAAATCACTAATGTTTTGTAATCATTCATGAAAGCAATCTTACTTCCAAAACTAGCAAAACTTTGTGGATATTGATTAGTTATAACATAGGGCTGAGCTATGTTATAAGAATTATTTGTTAATTTATATACATTAACAACACCTTGATTATTTAAAGCGTAATCTGATATAGCAATATAAGTGCCATCATCTGACACATCTAATCCCTGACCAAATGTATTATCGGTTCCTACAATAGTTTCTAAATAAGCAAACAATCCTAGGGTACTATCAAACTTATAAACATAAACAATATTAGAGTAAGTAGAAATGACCAAAGTTGAATTGTCTTTGCTTATCTTAACATCAATACCAACTCCTTGGTTTGGAGCAGTGCCTCCAAAAATTTGTTGGCCGCCGTTGTAAGTCCATCCTTGTTTTTTAAATGTTATTTGGCCATCTGGCGTTGAGTCCGGTGGAGCATTTAATATTACGGTATTAACTCCAGTTATTTCTACAACATATTGTCCAGATGTAAATCCAGTTCCGTGAACTGTCATCCCAAGTCTAATGTTAGAAACAGGTACATCGGAACTGCTAGATATTACTAATTTGTTAGGATCTGCAGCTGTAAAACTTCCAACAGGATTATAATACACAAAAATTGAATCTGTTGTTTGATAAAACAATGTGTATACACGACCTGCATCACTATTATATCCACTTGCAGAAATATATAGCCTGTCATCGCCAAATTCTAAATTAGAACCAAAGTGTTCATAGTTGGCAGGATTCAAACTAATAATAGTATCTACTACTGAATAAAAATTATTATTATCTTTTTTGTATAGTGTAACTACACCTTGTTCTAAATAGATTGATTGAGATGCGTTAATTTGTTCTGTAGCTGTGCCAGACCCTTGTACCGCTACACCATTTCCTGGAGTGCCACTTGAAGTTGTAGCAGTTGCCGTAAATATTGTGCCTACAGCATTTGGTGTGTCACCAGTGGCTCCAACTAACGCAAAATTTGTCGATCCTGGCAAAGCAACTAGATATTGTTTACCTATAACAAAGTTTCCATCGGTTACTGCTCCTGTATTAGTTGCTAAAAAGAAATCTCCAATCCTTGGAAGTCTAGCGTTGGACCAAACTAACGGATTTCCATCTGCATCTTTTGTTGCTGTTCCGATTAATCTAAAATCAGTAATTAATCCTGTTGTTCCTAAAGAGGAAATTTGATATGTATTCCCTTTACCAAAATTCCCAACTTGAACATTAGTGCCGTATGATGTGACTGCGGCTGGCAGATAATTAATTTTAGTCCAAGCTGTATTTCCTGAAAAAGCAGAATATCCTATTATAGATCCGCCAGTAGCTGTAACAGTTATTGTTAAATCATTTATAATATCTTCACCGCCAAGGATACTTCCAGAAATAATAAATTTATCACCAGTTAAATATCCGCTACCACCAGATATAATACCACCAGTTGGAATACTGTATGATTCTAAATTGGCGCCGTTATGAGTGGCTACATTGAATAACGCACCAGATCCAGTAATAACAATACCGCTTACGTTTGCTTTTGTTTTAGCTAACAATACAGAATTTGATTTAGATGACGGAACTCCTTGTAAATTTGTTATAGTTGCAATACCATTTACAGAATTTACTGTTGCTACATTGAATGTTAAATCATCGCTTGGAGAAACTCCGCCTAATAATGTTCCAACTACCTTAATAACACTGCCAACTTTATACCCTACTCCGCCGTATCTTACATTTACTTGATAGTAACCGTTAGTTGCAACTGTTTCGCCATCTACTGTTGTGGTAGATGTAGGAACTACTACCACGTCAAATATTGCACCACTACTAGTTACATTTACTGAACCAGTTACACTAGCATATAAAGGTGATATAGCTTTGACAGTTTTATAATATCGATTGTTGTATATAACAATTGATCCAGAACTGTATGTATATGTTAAATCATAAACTCCAGAATTGCGAGAAGAAAGACTTGATGAAACTGCGCCAGCATATTTGGTACCAACCGCAAGCCATAGTCCGTCAGGACTAAATTTAATTGAACTAGGTAATAAATTTCCAGTACCCCAAACATTTGGATCTGGTACTACCTGATTTTGCGACCAGCTTGAATTTACTCCCGACTTATAATAAACTGTTACTTCGCCGGCATTGTCGGCCACTGCTAATAGATCACCTTGCGCAGTTACATCTAAAATTTTTCCAAATCCTAATGAGCTACTCGGTTCTTCATTGAGTATGTTTGATTTAGAATACACTTGATTAAATTTCCAAGTTGACCAGTTTTTATCATTAGGCAAAGTGTTATCTACCCAAATTAATTCGTTGTTACTAAATTCTGAATTTAATATAGTGCCAATACTATCCATATCAGCAGCACGTTGACTTGTTAAAACAAAAATATTGATACTGGCTTGCTGATCAAATGGCGGTTTCCAAGAAGGTAAATTAGCAGACACAGCAAAAGAATTTAAAGTAACACTTTCAACTTTGTAGAATCCGCTAAATCCAACTACTTGGCTAATGCCAATGTATGATCCTTCTACAAATTTAACTATGTTATCTGATAACAATGTCAACAACTTAGTTTTGCTGTCATATGTTACGTCTAAAATCTTTAAACTAGTATCTGTAAATCTATATACATTCCAAAATTGAGACTTTGGGGAATCAAATGTTACCCAGATATAAGAACCATTTTCAAAAGTAGTAATGTCTTTAGTAATAAGTTCATCTAAAGATCCTATTGTTATAAAAACATCAGAAGGATTAACATATCCTGCACTTCTTAATAGAGGTTGATAATTGTTAACAGCTGGAAATGGAGTAGAAGAATATCCCTTTGGTGACAAATATACATCGTTTGCCGTTTGTTGAATAATTACCGGACTTATTAATTTATTAGTCTTATTAAGTAATATAACTCCTTGAGGATTATTTTTAAATTTATCCTCATCTAAGACAAATTCAATATTTTCAAATGCTTCTGATGCGCCGTATTGCCCTACTCGCAATGCCCACTCTTCATAAAATGTTAAACTTTCTTCGTTGTCAGAACTGAGAACGTTAAACAGTTTGTTAAGTACATTCTGTGTTCCTTTCTCTCTGATCATTCCTTGATAGAATTTAAATTCACTAACAGGGTCTTGAATAATATTGCTTAGATACTGGCGTGATTGATAACCAATTAAGTGCTGAGCAATTTTTTGTTGTTGTGAATCAAAGTTATCAACTTCTAAACTATAAAAATCTGTAAATTGTGTGGCAAGATTTGTCCAGTTAGGCAAAATCTTACTCGATGGTGCTTTGGCTAGCTGTGTCCAACTTGTAGATTCAAATGTGCTTGTTCCCGGAAGAAATTTATTAGCACTATAATTATAACCTTGGTAGGCTATAATATCTCCCATGTTGTAATCTTTCCAAGGTTGCCAATTTTTTATAGTTGCTGCATCAAAAATAAATCCTGGAATATCAAGGCCGCCGTACCAGTCGGTAGTTGTATACCCGCTAACTTTAATACGCTCTCTTCTATATCCACTAGGAGGATTATATATAATGTCGTTAAAAATATCTGTGTTATTAATAATAATAACATGCTCGTGTTGAATTAGATAAAAACTAGCACAATAAATTCCAGCAGAAGTTCTTGGTGTATATGTTACAATATTACCAGTTCTATAACTATCTAATTGATTAGGTGTTATCGGTGTTCCATCAACTTTAAAAATTTCGTAATCATTAAATTTATTGCCAACATCGTCAACCACTGTTAATGAAGTTTTAAATGATATCGAAGCTGCCGCTGGACTTAAACTAATAACTCCGGCACCGGCTATACTCAATCCTTCTAGTTTATTAAAATCGTCTGTATTAAATTCAGGGCTTGAAGGAATATTAGTTAATGCGCTGTAATATTCTCCGTTATATCTAACAATTGTACCGTATGCTATTGGTTTATTTGGAAGCCAATCGTTCCATTTATCCTGTCCTGCACTCCAATTTTGTGTAGTCCAAAACATAAATTCTTTAGCACTAGTTGACCAATTTGAAACTACTCCAAGATTACTATTATATGTGTCAAATGTAAATCCTTGAGATATTAAATATTGCTCATATCCTAATAAGAAATCAACTACATCTTGTACAGTAGTTAATTCTGTGCCGTAAGGTATTGTTAAAAGTTCAGTCTTATCCCAATTAGTTCTAAATGATGCGCTTACTCCGCCAGTAACTGGCAACGATGTTAATACTTGAAAAAATCGTGAACTAAATGTATCCTCAGCAGTGTGTTGTACAATAGTACTGTAGTATCTTCCATCATAAACTACAACATTTCCAACAAGATACGATTCGCCAGGTGTCCATTGTGCATAACTATGACTGATTCCGCCAATATTAATCGTTGTACCAGAATTCAAATAATTATAATATTTAAAATACGGCTGAGTTCTGCTGTAACCTTGGATTTGATATCCCGTTTGTAACTTAGTAATACGGACACCGCTATAGGTCAACCTTGAAGCGGGACTAGAAGTATTTAAAAATACATCATAATCTTCTGGGGGCACAAATATATTACCACTAGTTAGTGGAGTTTTAGATTCCAATAACAAATTAAATTGATCTCTGTTAGTGAACGATCCAACTCTATAACTTAATTGAACTGCCATAGTAGATAAATCACTAGAATACTGATTATATGATTCTATATTATTACTAAAAATATAATTTAAAATAAGATCTACAACATAATTAATAATACCAGCGGTTTGTACGCGAGTTTTACTATCGTTTAAGTTTGGAAGTTTAATATCAACAGGTCGTACTCTTAGTCCTGTATCTTTATAAACTAGTTGTCCTGCACGGTTTCTAACAATTCTAGATCTGTCTATTAAAGTACCAAATGTTTTAGCAGGTGTTAACAACATAGAAGCAGTTATTACACTAAACGCATAATGGCTACTACGTCTCCACGCAGCTTCAACTGGTGCAATATCCCCAAATACATAATCGCCTGTTGGGCTTGGGGTAATCATTCCTTTAGCTAACCCTGTTGAATTTGGGTCTTTTAATTGACCGTTACTATCAACAGGAATAGAATTCATCAAAAACGGCTTTGCAAATTTAGATGAATAAACTACAGGCTTGCCTGGTTCTCTAATAGTACCTAGACTAATATCTTGCCACATAGGCAAATTATCACTAGTATAAGGAGCAGGACCGTATAGCGATATCCACCACTGAGGCATTACACTAAATCCTAACATTTCCCAAGGACACAAGTGCGGTCTATCAGTATCTAATATCCAACGATAAATTCCTCTCCAGTAACCCGGAACATTTTGTGTTCCGTCAGGAGTAACACTATTTGAATAGTTGTAAGTAAACGGATTGCTAACGTTATAGTTAATAGGTTTGCTAAAGTCGCTACCTATTAATCCAGTCCATTTATAAAAACTTGGAGCTAGTACATTGTTGTATTCTGATAGACTATAAGCAGTTTTACGATTGTAACTAGGAATAATTTCAGTAATGTCAAAAATACTAGGATTATATTTTACTTTGATGTTGTTATAAATTCTAGTTTCTAATTCTAAAATAAGGGCATCTCTGTAATCGTTATAAGCTAAAATAATACTACCATCGTGCCCTTGAATTACATTTTTAGGAGTAATTAGTGTAGTATCTAAATAAATTTGCGGAACATACGCAGGCCACATGCCTAATTTAGTAGGTGTCTCTGGAACAAAACTTGCATCTGTGTTATCGTATTCGTAAGTAGTTAATATATCGCCGTTATTAAGGACTACACTATTATCAATATAAAAATCTTGTAAATTAAATGTATAGTCGCGACCGTGTACTAGTTGCTTAGTTACGGTAGTACCAGTCACCGAACTTTTTTGATATATGCAAACTGCTTTATTAGACAATACGTCTAAGTTAAATGCTGTTGATAATGGATATTGTTTAATTCTGTAATCAACTACATCTATTTCAGAAATTATAGATGCACCATACGGAACCATATCACTAAAATAATACGGAGCAGTAGTAGGATAATTTTCATTTATTTTTTGTAAAATTAAATCAACCATTGCTACTGGCGGCGCATCGACTCCTAGCGATCCAGCAATTGCTATAAACTTACGTTTAAAATTACCATAATCATCTCTTGCAGTTTCAATAGCTTTAATTACATTTGTTGACTGACTAGTTATATGATATAAACTAAGACTTAGTGGGCCGCTATGCTGAACAAATTTAGTACCATACTGAGTTATGTTGCCTAAATCTCTTAAGTTACTTGTACCCGGAAATACTCCAATAAATGTAACGCCGTTAATATCGTTAACAGTTCTGTCGTATGCTAAATTATCAATGTCCGTTGCATCGTTACCATTCTCTGGATTATAAACATTGTCTATAATACTATTAACATGGTCAACAACTTCTCCTAATGTAAATGTTTCAACAACATCATTTAATGGATTGTTTTGTAAGTTGATAGGAATTTCATAGTATCCCTTTGAATTTAAAGGTTCAGGAGAGTATGCTTTAATTGTTACAATATCAGTTAATTTTACAGGCTGATTAAAAACAATTTGATAGTAAGATGGAGTTGTAACTAAGGACCAATGATCTATGGCAACTCTTTGTGAGTTAATATATACACGCACATCATCTTTATCTAATTGCATTTCTTCCGGTGATGCATCAAATATATCTATATCAAAGTTATTGGTTAAATTAGAATTATTATAAATTCTTAAAGCAGCTTGCACATAGTCAGCATTACATACTTGCCAACCATTTTGATATAATGTGTTCCCTGCATAATCTTGACTTAACAAGTATCCCCGTTCTATCTGTATAGTAATAATGTTTGTTGATTGTTTGTACTGAAAAGTATCTATAGCAAAATTAAAATCAAAAACAATATCACCAATGTTGCTAACGTTTTGATATGTTAATGGAAATCCTAACACCTTATCTGGTTTTCCTGTTCCAGTTTTATAAGAAAAAACGGTTGTTCCTAGGAATGTTGATCCACTGTATACGCTAGTATCTCCGTAACTAATTCCTTCATCATCTACAACATCAAATAAAGGACTCTGATTTGTATTTGTTTTTTGTTGGCTCTTAACCCAAGTTGTACCATCAAACCAGTATGTTAAACTTTGATTAACAACTCCAGATTTTATAATTGCACATTCGTTGATAGACGGCTGTGCCATTTCAACTAGGTGAATTTGTTTACTATTAGTACTTAGGTGTTTTACATCAACAAATTCAACTTGATAAATTTTATTTACTACAAGTGGATCAGTGTCAGCTGTGACTAAAATCTTATGGCCATGGATTAATGCCACACCATCAATACTATAGCCAATAGATCCTTCTATCTTTGAAAAAATATCATTAGTATAATTGTCAATTAAGTCCACATCATCGATTGCATAAGTCCCAAAATTAAATAATTTTAAATCAGATGTAAATTCAATGATAGGTCGATTAGCTCTTGATAGTTGATCTAGAGATGGAATATTTTTATTGTAGGCTGCACTAGTGTTTATTACATCTTTGTGAAACCAGCGATTATATCTGCTCCACGGATTGTGATCTCTGCTTGATCTATTAATTGTAATATAATCTTTTTCGCTAGCAAAGCCTGTGGCATTACTAAACGGCATTGATCCAAACGGATCGCTTGCAAATTCAACTGTTTGGTCCACAGTATACGGTGTTATAATTTCTAAAACAGATGTTGGAACTAATTTAATAGCTGATCCAACTCCTTCTACATAATACTCGCCAGTTGCATATTTTACTGGGTTAACATTGCCGCCAAACGAAACTTTCATACCATTACTAATAACAGTATTGTCAGTTAATTTATAAGTTGCTTTACCAAGAAAATCTTTTTCAACGTCGATAAATGTATCTTCTTTAATTGAAAATATTTCAATGCTTCCACCTAAATCAATATCAGTTTCGCTTTGGTAGTATAACACACTTGGTGCATCTAGTGGAACTGTGAATGTAATCGATCCACTAGTAACACCATAGTTGTTGATATTATCAGTGATGTATCTGTAAATTATTCCAGTAGAACGCTTAGTCATAAAACTAAACGGATTACCAGGACTTGAAATATTAAAAGTGTAAGTGTGACCTTTGTAAAGTTTTAAAGGAGGATTAGGACTAAATCCATCAGGAGTAAACACATACTGATTGTTTGATCCAACATCCTGCATTGTTACAGTATAAGAGCTGGTAATTTCTAACGGTTGACCATAAATCTCAATCGTGTCAGGTCCGTAAGGAATCCAATAATAATTTTGAAAATTAGTAAACTTGTCCCAATCGATATGTGGATCCCAGCTATAAAATTCTTGTTTGTTTAATCTTGCATGATTCGTAGTGTTGCCGCCAAACACTCCAATTTGATTAATATAATCAATATAATCTTTAAAGAAAGTAATATTTTTTAAACTATCTTTAATTACAATTCCTGGCTCTAATTGATAGTGTTGTCGTGTTGAGTCAACTGCTGTAACATATACGTCTTTGCCGGTTGCAGCTTTAGAATTTTCTCTTCCGATGAACCCATTAATCTTAGTTAAAGTGCCGGGCTGATACAACTGGTCAAGTGTTGCTTGTAAAAACTTCTTATTAGGAATTGTTTGATAGAAATTTGGCAATAAATTTGCCGTAAGTCCTGCTTTTCCTAGAGGATTTGTTTTGTTAGCCATCAATCTGCTCCAAGTACTGCGCTAATTATATTTTGTGATGTTATTACGGAATTCAATGCTGTTCCTGTTACTGTTCTTAAATTAGTAGATGTTAGTCCTGATACTATAATAATGTTGTCTGTAGTTGCACAACTAATAAACAATTTATTACTTGGGCATTTAATTTCAAATAATCCGCCAAAGTAAGAATCTGATTTAGATGGAATTATAACAAAACTAATTACATCAGGAGATAATTGAGTTAACACATACGTCGAAAGTTCTGAGAAATAAAAGGTATCTCCAAAATCCCAATTGTCAAGTGCAAAAAATCTATTAATTGCTGCTAATATTCTTGATGACACATCTGCACTAGACACAGTACTAGCAGGATTAATTACAACATTAAAACTAGCTTGTAAATCCGATGTAGCTGCGGCTCCAAATAATAAAGTATAACTTACAGGATGATAAATTACTTCATCGCTTATAGATTTAATTAAATTCAGATTAGGACTTAGCATTACATTTAATTCATCCGAACTTGGAGGCAGAGGTTCACTACCATCTGTTAATGCACCGGCAGAAATCCATAATCTAAATGCAGTATTGTAATCGTTGGTCAATACATATAAATCCATTAAATTACTTGGTCCCGGATCAATCCTACTATCATAGTCGGCACTGTGTATATATTGAAATTTTAATTTGTCTCTTCCTACATATACAATGTAATCAAGTGTAGGAACAAACTTTCCAGTTGACGCATTGTATTTTGTAACTAATCCAGAGGTATAATAATATTTGCCGTTAACTGGATTTGTTGAAGTAAAAAATACTGGCCCAGTCAGTGGGTTGTTAGAAACATATCGATAGTCTTCTTGACCCTGGCTTATAGAATATAGCTCTTGAACAACATACTTTTCATACGGATCACTAGAACCCGTATATACAATGTCTGTAAATACTTGCGGATTGTCAACTACTCCGGTATTGGTGCTATCAGCAAAACTTAATATTATTTTAGTTGGATCTACATACCCATCCTCACCTACAAACTCTCCAACAACTTGCCAAGGCATATCTTTTGTATAAGAAGAATTGCCGCCTGGCGATAATGGATCAGTATTAATACTTAAAATCTTTACTGTATCGGTGACAGTGGATGTTAATACTGTATCGTAAATTTTGACATTGGTATCAAAATAGAAAGTAAGTTCCTTGTCACTTTCAAACACATAACGCAGTTGACGCGAGGTTATTGTATAGTGGTCGTTGTCCGTGGTAAACAATAAAAACCAACTTGCATCTAGTTTTAAAGGACTAGAACTTCCTTGATTGCTTAGACTAAATGCGCCAGTTTGATTTAAATTATTTTCAAAAATTATTTGCCAGCTTTGTGTTGTAACATCATAGCGTAACCCAAACGGAACGTTTGAAAAGATTAAATCAATCATTGTAGTAACAATTGACGAACTAAGAGTAGTGGCAAACTTAGGTATAATCTGTGTTATTTTAGAACCAGTTGGTATCACATCGTCTAACACAATTGGTCCAAACCCGGTTGATAAAACTCCAGTGTCGCTTGCAGTGCCGTCATCTTTTACCGATGTAACCTGTGCCCAGATATATGTTGCTCCGCCTTTAGGAAGCGGTCCTGCAGGAAGATCTTTTAATGTATTTTGATTTAGTGTGTCAAAATACTTTCCAGTTGGAGGTAAAAATTTAACTAAAGCACTATTAGTAAAATATTTTAAATCAGTATATGTATAACTTCCAACTGCATATTTTTTGTTACTGTTGGCATCGTATACATAACCGCTAACTGTATTACTATCTGTAGTTACACTGTGCCAAGCAACATTTAAACTGGTGGTAAGATAATCAACAAACTGTGTGTAATAAAAATCTCGCAATCCTGGAGTTTTAAGAATGTTGTAAACTGCATTATAAATTACATTTTGAATATCTGTTTGATTAGCATACGTAAAATTTGTAGTTGTAGTAAACAAGTCTTGGTATAATACACCATCGTCGGCAAACAAATTTGTACTTGAGTATTTTCCGGTAGGATCTGTTAAATCAAAATAACGACTTATACCACTGCTGGCTCTATTTAATGCTTTAATTTTCGCAACAGCAGTTGACGCAGATAACGGACTAATATTATAATCCTCGCCTGTAATCATTCTGTTTTGTGTATAATAAGACTGTGGTGCATTTGTTTTAATGCTGGCATTTGATTCAGTTGCACTGGCATTAGCCACTGACGTTGCTAAACTTAAACTGAGAGTCAATACTTCTGCTTGATTCGTTGCACTTGTGTATGGTACGTTGATGATAACATTGACAATATCTGTAGGGTTAATTGTATACGTTATACCATTACTAACTCTATAATAAACTCTAAAGTTACCTTGCGGTAATTTTCCAAATACACCGTCACTAAAACTTAAACTAACAGCATCATTGGCTCGAGAGATAACATTGTAAATGGTTTTAATATTGCTGCTTAAACTATTATAGATAATATTATTACCAGTCAAGGCAGGAACCTGTGACCATAGTGTATCTTCTAATCCAGTACTTTGATTTAAAGAATACAACCATACATCTGTGTCGTTGATGTTTTGTGAAGCAATATCAAGTACCTGATTACTAGTAGGCTGACTTACATTAAATGTTCCTTGATTCAGTGTACCTTGTACAAAATTAAAGAAAAATCCAGTAGACGGACTGCCTGCACCGCGGCCATCGTCTTTATAAACACAAGCAATGCTATTACCTACTTTAGGAGCTTCTTCGTAAATTCTATCTTGTCCGGCAAATGTAGTACTAGTAATTTCAAATACTGTATTTCTACCAGAAATAGATTTGCTAAAAGTATAAATTGGAATATCTGTATTTGTGCTATTGAATCTGTATTGTGCTGTTGGAATTCCATAGATACTTGCTTGATCTACTGGATTTCCAAATTGATGCTGTTGCGGTAGCCCGGCATTGATAATTTTAATAAACTGGTCATACCAGTTTGGGTTACTTGGATCATTCCAAGTAACATATTGTCCTGCTAAATTTCTACCATTACTATCTATTACATTTTCTGTAGTTTGTACTGTATTAACTTTTAATAATCCGCTAGCAGGGACATTTCTGCTAGGATTATAACTGATTAATCGTGCTAAACGTAGTATACTGTCTCGGCGTTCTGCTAGTTCTAAGAAGTTTTCGCGGGCATTTAAGTCAACACGGAAAGCTATGCTTTGGCCCACATAGGCAATAAGGTCAATTAGGGCAAGGTATTCGCTAGACTCAATGTAATCGTTAAAATCTTCTGGGAAATTCGTACGGATATAGTCAATCATCGTACGGCGTAGATTGTCAAAATCGTAACTTTGGAAATCGGCGTTTTTAAATGATTGATAAATCTTCTGCCAGTCTTCACTGACTAGCAAGTTATTTTGTCTATCCGTTGAGCTCATAATATGTCCTAATAAGTGTATTTATTGATTAAAATTATGTGGGTAGTTTATTGTACATTCAGTCCGTTGGCTTGATCAAAACGAAGTTTCATGCTGTCTTGGATGTTATACAGCAGGTATGTTAGTGTACATTGTATCTGTAATCCAGTATCATACGGTGTTATAACAATGTTGCCTGCTTGTACGCGGGGTTCGTTGTTGAAGATATTATTAACATCTTCTAGTATTAAATGTTTAACTTGATCTGTTAAGGGTTCAAATAACAAGTCCCAAATGATTGTCCCGTATGTTGGATTCATCAATCGTTCGCCCTGACGGATGTGGAAATTGTTCATTAAATCTTGCTTGATTAGTTCAAAATCGTACAATGCAAAATTTTGTGTTGAGCCATTTATTGTGCTAAACCCCCGATATCGCTGCACTGTTCGTTGTGTTGGGTTGGGTTTTTTTGCTACTGGTGTTGTTGTATATAAACTGGCCATAATTAACTATTTCCTTTTAAGAAAGTGTCCATTGGAACTCCGTATGTTTTCCATGCAGGCGGAACTTCAATGGCTGTTGCAGCTTCTCTATCAGTAGCATCTGGTTTAAACATAGTACCGTCAAGATTCTCGTGATGTGGATATGGCTCAGTAGTTGGTACACGTGCCATTATACTTTCTACTACTTCGCCGTCCTGGTCTGTTGGATTAAGAATAGTTGGTAATGGTTCAGGAAGAGTTGACAATGTAGCAAATCCAGCAGGCCCAGCAATACCCGAGTTAAAATTAACATTGCCGCCATCTATTGCTGTATTAGCTGCTTCAATAGTAAAATCACCAGTACTTGAAACAACACTTGCTCCAGTTACGTTAAGATTAAGATCTCCGCCGGTTGATATGTTAACAGCGTCGCCTGTAGTAACGTCCCATGTAGATTCAAAAGACTGTTTAAGTTCTCCAGTGATAGTGTCATCTCTAGTTCCATCTGTTTGAGTGAAAAAATCTCCGTTTACAATTCTAATAAAATCACCAACTGCTTCAATTTGAATTCTTCCGGCAACAGTTGTGTCACCTTCACCAGCAGCATCGGTAGCTTTCATGTTGATGTTGCGGCCTGCTTCCATGTTGATGTCGCGGTCAGCATAAAAATTTAAGTCGTTTTGTGTTCGAATACTAATGCTATCTTTTGCATAGATATCAATCTTGCCATCACTAGTTAGTTCAACCCAACTAGTGCCTCGAGCATTAGTAATATAGATTAGATCCTCTGTATTATGCATCAATATTTGATGTCCAGTTCTTGTGCGGAATCTAATTAACTCGTTAGCTGGTAGTGTGACGTCGCCGTCTGTTTCTCCGGCATCAATACTGGCATATTCTGGCGGGCCGTCTGTTGATGGAGTTTTACGTAACCAGTTGGCATCGCCATCATCCATGACAAATGTACTGCCGCCCAAGCGGCTCACATAAGCATTTAACACTTTCCATTCAGCTTTACCAATGTCAGCTCGTTTACCGTTTTTATCTAAAGGCCCTGGAGTGCTAATTCCAAATACACTACTAGGCGCTTCCCGGCGGGCACTACTGCTGGTAATTCCTCTAACATCGTCTAATAACAACCCTTGACTGTTTAACACATCAGTAAAAGGATGTTTTGGTTTGTAAATAGTTTCTGGGTCAGCAAGACTATTATTATCAGGAACTGCTTTATCGTATTCTGCAGCTGGCACTCTTCCAGTATTGCCAGAATTATCTGGATCAACATCTTCTACAATGCTTTGAGTTGCAGCATAACCTGGCATCATAAAATTCATGTTTTCGTCAGGAACGCAACCAATCCAATATCCTCTTTTAGGATCTCCGTCAATAAAAATAATAACAACAGTAACGCCAACATCTGGCGGAATCATCCACATGCCATAAGATTTTTGTGTGTCGTTATAATCGTTGTTTGGTCCGTTGGCACTAACTGGAGTAACTCCGTAGAAAGGACTCATGTAGCGCACTTGATGTAGCTGACTCTCTGAGCTTGAACCTCCTATAGGTCTTAAAATTTCAACTTCAAGTATACCCATATAGGTAGGATCAATGTTGCTTACTACTTTAGCAAGGAACGGGCCAGGTTTTTGTTCCTTGGCTACGGAACTATACTCTTCGTTTTGTTCCATTATTCAGCATCCTTAGATTTATCTGGTTTAGAATTTGTAGTGTTAACAGTATTTTTAGCACTACCTTCGCCGGAAAGTTCTTGACCATTTCGTCTTGGTCCCTTTATTACCTGTGTAAACATGCCGTTATCAAAATAACTAGTAACGTGTGTAACTTTGTACAAGCCACTCCATGTTAATACTGGTGCAGATTTTGTACTCTTTCCAAAATCGTATAATCCAGTATTTTGATTTAAGTCTACTGGAGTTCTAAAATTTACCACAATATCAACTTCACTTCCTTGATAACTTACACTGCCGTCTGTGTTTAAATTAGAGTATTGTGTTGGCGCACTAGTATAGTTGCCCATGCCACTTTGTGCAATATAGTACGGATCGCCAATAATTTTCATATCTAAACTTAACATCCCAGACGCACTGGTAATTGCATCGTGAAATAGTTTAGCAGAACGGGCATCTTGTGTTTCAAGTCCGCCGCCGCCAATGTTATCTCCGGTAGTTTTAGTAGCAGAGTATCTTACAGCAGATGGAATTATTCCTAATTTTCTCTGAGGAGTAGAACCTGCTGCTAACGGTTGTTCATTGGTGTTAACTCCATCGTCTGCTCCCGATGCTGCTTCCTGTCGTTTAGCGTCTGCTGTTCTCTTCGGACTAGTTGCACCCATTTTTCCAGCAAAGCCAGCTTTAAATTCAATATGAAAAGATAAGATGTCCACGTTTTTGCCAGTAAAGAAATAATCATAAACTTTAACAGCTTGTTTTTCAAGTTCTTTAAACCCTGGGGCTTTTGTGTTAGTTGCAGTTACCGCACTAGTATGAACACCGTATGGCACCACACGATATACAATGATTCTTGGAGGGGTTCCTGTTTGTTTTGGTGCATTAGGATCTTCTATTTGAAACACCTGCGTGTCAACTCTCCACCATTTTCTCATTCCAGTTGAGTCAACATTTTGTTCTTGTAATTGATTTTTAGAATAATCACTAGCTAATAATACTGCATCAATTGCAGTTGTAATATCAGTATCTTGACTAAATCTCATGTCACTCACTTGTTTGTCAACAGTATTGTTAGCACGAAGAACATTGCCGTCTTTTATAACTTCGTTGTCTTTTCCAACAGGAGCATCGCCTTTTCGTGTATCACTAAATCCCATTTTAGCTTTACCAATTTCATTTACAGTACCGTCTTGTTGAACTAGTGTAGTGTTAGCTGGTATAGTACTTTTTGTTAATCTTAATTGTTTTACAATTGCTGTTTCGCTAGACGCATTTGTTAACGTTGTTGCACCAGCTCCGTTTTCATCAGGTGCTGCTTGAGTACCTTCTGAAGAAATATCTAAAGGAAATGTTATTATTATTTGATCAGGAGTATTAACTATTTCATCTTCTTTTAATTGCTGTAGTCGTTTGTTTAACATAACCTGAAGACTTTTTTCTCCAGTTTGTAAAACTTCTTGCACAGTAACTCCCTTAACACTGCCGTCTGTTTTAAGTTCTGACACGTGGCCGCTTAGTGCTTCACTGTTTACTGGATAACCGCTACATTGATAAACTGCGCCTTCTTCTGTAACTGTCATAGATACATCTTTAAATTTAAAAGGAATCTTTCTAGCAGTAGTTGGAATATTATCCATTCTACCTGTTTCAGTGTTTCCTCTAAAATCAATTGTTAACAAATAAGGTGCTTGTAAATAATTGTCATGATTGGCGGCCCAAGCTGCTTCTTGTAAACTCATCATAAACATGCCCATGCTATAAGGTTCAATTACTTTGAAACTTAATTTGTGCATGTTTGTGTTTGCACCTTTTTCAAGGCCAATTGTACTTTCAATTTCTAACTTATCAAGGAAAAAATCAAACTGTCCAAACGGTGTATTAATTCTATTTGAAGGATCTGCGTTTGCAGATTTAGCAATTAACGGAAGTCTTTGACCTTTCATATACCCAGTATCTGGTTTGTTTAACTGTGCTTTAGTTAAAACTGCTAACCCTAATACATAGTCATAAGTTGCATAACCAAATAAGGGATTTTTTAAAGGAAGCGTTACTCCGTTTAATTGTTTGATTGAAAGCCCTAGCGAACTAAAAGCGCCGCCAAATGCTCCTGTAATAGCTGACAAAGCTGATGCGGGACCAGAACTTAAAAATCCTGATAAGGAACCTGTGGCAGAAGATACTACACTACTTATTGAAGTAGTTGCAGAATTTATTGCTCCAGAAATATTCCCAAATAACGACATATTATAAACCTAACGCTGTTGTCAAACTATTACTTTTACAAATATAAATTTGTGTGCCTGGAACAAAATCTAAAATAGGATCTTGTATTACATCTAAATTTCTTTGCATGAATACCCACCATAACTGAGAAGTGCCATACAAATCGTGTGCTAGTAAGTCAGGACGGTAAGCATACTGTGGTTCAATTGTATATAAGAAATCATCAACTTCTTCACTAACTGGTCGAATAGTTAATATATCTAAGTATGAATTTTTTACTGGTGTATTATACCAAGGACTGGTATTGCTATAAATTGCAGGCATGATTAAATGTATCCAAAAGAATTATTAAGGTATCCGCCTTGAACAAATCTATCAAGACTAAAGTTGCGAGCACTATTTCTGCTGTATACAGGTTGTAATGTTACACTAAACGAACTTTTAGTAGGAACGTGTGTAACGCCGCCGCTTGTTGTTCCGCCTAATCCTAAAGAGCCTGCTAGGCCTGCAATCTGTCCAACACCGCCTGCAATTGTACTTATACCGTTCGTAATACTGCCTAACCCAGACACGGATCCACCTAATGCGCCGCCAATAGAATCTGCTAGGCCGCCAATGCCGCCGGCAACACCTTCGATTGCACCGGCCATACTACCAACAACATTGCATCCAATATAATCGCAACCAGCATCTAAACTTGTACTAAAACTAGTCACCACCACTGGAACATTTTTAAAAATATAATTTCCATATCCGTTTAAAAATATCACTGGGGGAGGATTACCAGCCTTAGGATCAGTTCCTGCAAACATTTTGGTAAGACTTCTTAAATAATGCACCGAAGCAATCCAGTATAATGCCTGTGTACTGTCTTCCACGTTCATTGGCGCTACAATAGTAATAGATCCAGGGTCGCTATTTTTAAATGATTGAAAAGTATAGTTAGTATGCGTTGTTGGCACAGCACCGTAACTAGCAGTGCTGGCAATATTAATTGTTGGAGTGTATGGAAAAATGAGGCCTCCGGCATCTTTTAATGGTTTTAAAACTGGGCTACCTTTAAAGCTGGTCCAATTAGCAAGGCTTAGACGAACACGCCAATCTGCAGGGTCTGCTGAGTCGCCACCAAACGCAGCAACTGCACCCATTATATCGCCGGCACCTTCAGCAAGTCCACTAAGGGCTCCACTTAACCTACCGGAAGATGCAAAATCAGCAAAAGATCCAGCCGATGCTAACCCTGATGTAAAGTTAGAAATTGCGTTTGCGCCCCCTGCAACAGAGCTTACTAGATTAGATGCATCTGTTAGTGACCCTAGATTAAATGCCATAATATATTTTCCTTTTGGTATAATATTTAGTTGACTTTTTAATGTGCGTAGTTTATAATTATGTATAAGAGGATTCTTTTGAATGATACCAACGACACCTAAAGTGAATTACCTAAACAACAAGGATATGTTGTTAGAAATACATAGATCAAAGAGCTCATATTGTAGCTTTACTAAACCAGAATATCATCAATATGACATGATTGTTTCAGGTCTGGACAAAATCAACATTCGAACTGTTGCTGAAGCAAAACGTAACAGGGCTAAACGCATAGGCGATCTTGAGTATTCTACACGTAAAAAAGCCGGCGAGAAAATTAAACAAGCAGACTGCGAAGTTGATTACAAAAAAATTGCCAAAACAGATGTTGTGTTTAGGGTTATGACTTTTGATCACATTCCATTAAACAATACTCGTAAGAAAAATCCAAAGAGTCTAGCAGACCACAGAGACAAGGTAAATTTTCCGCCATTCCAACATTGGAAGTTTGACGATGAGACCGGAGAAACATTAATTTGCGTTGGAAAAAGTCATTGGAAGGGGCCATTAGATACCGGACACTTTGACAAAGATGCAGGCCAAATTACTAACACCTTAGCTAGAATGATGTTAAAATTATGTGAGAGATACGCTACTCGCGGTAACGTGCGTGGTTATACATACAATGACGAAATGAAGGGTCAAGCTATTTTGCAACTGACACAAATTGGATTACAGTTTGATGAAAGCAAATCGGATAATCCGTTTGCTTATTTTACTGCGGCTGTTACTAATAGTTTTGTTCGTGTTATTAACATTGAAAAACGCAATCAAAATATCCGCGATGACATACTTGAGATTAACGGTATGAATCCAAGTTACAGCAGAACTGGTGCCGGTGAACATGCGGCCGCTGTTAAACGAAATGACGAAGCAGGACCTAGTGAATGAATTTATTCAAGAAAATAGCATGTTTTACCGACATCCACTTCGGTTTAAAATCTAATAGTAGTGTACACAATCAAGACTGCGAAGACTTTGTAGATTGGTATATTGCCAAAGCCAAAAAGGAAGGATGCGATGTTGGAATTTTTATGGGGGACTGGCATCATAATCGTAACAGTCTTAATATCACTACTATGGACTATAGCCTTAGGGCCTTGGAAAAGCTCGGTAAGGCGTTTGACCAATTTTACTTTTTTCCTGGGAATCACGATTTATACTATAAAGATAAGCGTGACATCCACTCAGTTGAGTTTGGAAAGTATATCCCCGGAATCACCGTTGTACATGAACCTACTACTATTGGCGATGTTACTCTCTGCCCGTGGCTCGTGGGTGAAGAATGGCGCACGGTAGGTAAGAAAGGCGGCAAGTATATATTTGGCCACTTTGAATTGCCCAGCTTTTTTATGAACGCAATGGTACAGATGCCAGATCACGGTGAGATTAATTTAGACAGTTTTAAAAATTACGAACTGGGTTTTAGTGGACACTTTCACAAGCGTCAACAAAAAGGCAATATGATTTACATTGGTAATGCATTTCCGCACAACTATGCAGATGCATGGGACGATGAACGTGGTATGATGGTTATGGAGTGGGGTGGTAAACCCGAATACCATACTTGGAATAATCAGCCTACGTTCCGTACACTTAAACTTAGCGAGTTAATTGACGGGGCTGAAACTATTATTAAGCCCAAACAACATTTGCGTGTAAGTCTAGATATTGACATTACATTTGAAGAAGCAAGTTTTATTAAAGAAAAATTCATCGCAGATTACGACATTAGAGAACTTACACTTATTGCAGAAAAGAAAGAATTAGAAATTAATACTAATATCGATATTCAAGCATTTGAAAGTGTAGATCAAATTGTGTCTAGTCAGATCATCAATATTGAAAGCGACCAGTTTGACAAGAACACGTTGCTAGCCATTTATAATAGCCTATGATAAAAATTAAAGAACTAACCGTGAAAAACTTCATGAGTGTGGGTAACCAAACTCAAGCAGTAAACTTTGCCCAAGAAAACTTGACTCTTGTATTAGGTGAAAACTTAGACCAAGGCGGGGATGATAGCGGTTCACGTAACGGCACAGGTAAAACAACTATTGTAAATGCCCTCAGTTATGCTCTGTTTGGTAATGCCTTAACTAACATTAAAAAAGACAATCTTATTAATAAAATTAATAATAAGAATATGTTAGTTACCTTGGCATTTGAAAAGGACGGAACAGATTATCGCATTGAACGTGGGCGTAAACCTAACGTACTACAGTTTTACGTAAACGACCAGGCACAGGAAACAGAAGAAACAGACGATGCACAGGGCGATATGCGTGAAACTCAGAAGGATGTGGACGACTTGTTGGGCATGAGTCACGACATGTTCAAACATATCGTTGCGCTTAACACGTATACAGAGCCGTTTCTTAGTATGAGAGCTAACGACCAGCGAGTTATCATTGAACAATTACTTGGTATAACATTGCTTAGTGAAAAAGCAGAAGTGCTTAAAGAGCTAGTTAGAGAAACTAAAGACAGCATCACTCAAGAGTCAGCTAACATTGAAGCGGCTAAGAAAAGCAATGATAAAATTCAGATAAGCATTGATAGTTTGCTAACAAGACAAGCTGCTTGGAACTCGCAAAAAGAAACTGACTCAGAGAAAATTGCAAGAGCGATTATTGAATTAGAAAGTGTAGACATTGATGCAGAGCTTGCTAAACATGCAGAACTAAAAATTTACGATGAACAAGCAGCCAAGTTAAAAAGTCTGAATAAAGAGAGGGCCACGCTAGAAGCTGCTCTTGCACAAGCAGAGCGTAGCGTAAAAAAGTACGCTAGCGAGCTTGCTAAACTTAAAGATAAAAAGTGTCACGCTTGTGAACAAGAATTGCATGACCACAAGCACGAAGAAATGACTGCTGAGGCCAACAAGCACCTTGTAGAGGCTAACACATACTTTGACAAAGTTACTAAAGACATTGCTAAAATTAACAAAGATCTAGAAGCAATTGGTGATATCAACGGCAGGCCTAACACTTATTATGATACGGTTGAACAGGCACTTAAACATCAGAACAATCTTAAAACACTGGAAAATCAGTTAACAGTTCGTGATGGTGAAACCGACCCGTACCAAGAGCAAATTGACGAACTCACAGATACAGCCATCCAGGACATATCATGGGACACAGTTAATGAGCTTACTAGATTGAAAGAGCACCAAGAGTTTTTGTTAAAGTTACTGACTAGCAAAGATTCGTTTATACGCAAAAAGATTATAGATCAAAACCTAGCATATCTTAATAACCGGTTGACCTATTACTTGGACAAGATGGGCTTGCCTCATACTGTTGTGTTCAAGAATGACTTGACCGTAGAAATTACACAACTAGGGCAAGACTTAGATTTTGATAATTTAAGTCGAGGAGAGCGTAATAGACTTATACTTGGTTTGTCATGGAGTTTCCGTGATGTATGGGAAAGTTTGTACCAGCAAATTAACTTGTTGTTTGTTGACGAGCTTATCGACAACGGCTTAGATGCCGCAGGTGTGGAAGGTGCATTGGCTGTACTTAAGAAGATGGCACGTGAACGTAAGAAGAATATTTTCTTGATATCTCACAAGGACGAATTGATTGGTCGTGTGAACAATGTGTTGAAAGTTATTAAAGAAAATGGCTACACCAGTTATGCAAATGATTTAGAAGTTACAGAGTAATGAGCAAGCGTGTTGAGCCGTCACCATATCAAAACGAAGAGTCACACGAAAAACTCATGGCGGCATTTAAGGAATATTTTAAGGCAAATCAAGATTGGCAAAATAAAGGCACAAGGCGAGCCGGCGAGAACATGCGCTACTGGCTTGCTCAAATTAGAATCATAGCCCGTGACCGCCGTGAACACGTACAACAATATCGTGTTTGGCTAGATAGGGACAAGGCTGCTCGCAAGGCAAACCAAACGACACAGGCAAAGGACCCAGATGACACTAACTAGTGTATGTCTTGGTACTACGAAAATCAATTAATAGAAGAATTGCCCG
>Ga0209500_10000974_pt1 | contig 22803 bp, 21 predicted proteins | sample S_140212_EF_Meta_FD_187323 | JGI IMG/M metagenome (GOLD analysis project Ga0209500, IMG submission 187323) | Freshwater microbial communities from Lake Simoncouche, Canada to study carbon cycling - S_140212_EF_MetaG (SPAdes) (version 2) | ecosystem: Environmental > Aquatic > Freshwater > Lake ...
ACTTCTGCTCCAAGATCCGCCAGAACTGCTCCGCTAAACGGACCTGCAATATTTGAGGTGGCATCCAAAACCTTGACGCCAAAAAGAGGCAAATGGGCTGGAGGTGTCTTAGATGACATAACTGCCCCTTGACTTGATTGCGCTCACGAGAATATCCTAGCAACGATTCCAGCCACCGGTATAGACCGCGCGGTTGGGGGAGAAATAAAGGGAGTGACATGGGAACAACAACACCAATGCGATTTAGACAGGCGATTGTTAATGCGCTTGCCGATGAAATGCGCGCCGATTCAACTGTCATGTTATTTGGTGAAGATGTTGCAGAAGCTGAAGGGCCATTTAAAACTTCAGAAGGTTTACTCACTGAGTTTGGACCTTTGCGAATTCGTGACACTCCAATTTCGGAAATGGGATTCACCGGCGCAGCCGTTGGTGCAGCAATTATGGGCATGAAGCCTGTTGTTGAAATTATGTTTATGGAATTTCTTGGAGTTGCTCTTGATCAACTCGTAACAGAAGCTGCAAAGATGCGCTACCTCAGTAACGGCATGCTTTCCGTGCCAATGGTTGTGCGTGCATCTGTAGGTTCAGGTCTTGGCTTTGGTTGCCAACATTCACAAACTCTTGAAAACTGGGTTGCAGCAACGCCTGGTTTGAAAGTTGTATGTCCAAGTGATGCGCAAGCTGCGTACTCATTGATGCGTGCATCGATTCAAGATCCAGACCCTGTCATGATTCTTGAACCACGTATTCTTTACGCAGAGCGCGGAGATGTTGATACATCATTGGTTCTGCCAATTGGTAAAGCGCGCGTTCTTCGCAAGGGAAGTGACATAACAGTTGTTGCCTTGGGCCAAATGGTCAACGTGGCTCGTAACGCTATTGAAAAATCTGGACTCGATGTTGAACTTATCGATCTTGCAACTGTGGTCCCATGGGATCGCGAAACCGTGCTTGCCTCAGTTAAGAAGACGGGCCGTTTAGTGGTAGTCGAAGAAGCTCCAAAGAGTGGTGGATGGGGATCTGAAATCGTGGCAGCTGCTACATCAGAACTCTTTAGCCAACTTAAGGGCGCACCTTTCCGCATTACTACACCCGATGTACCAGTTCCTTATAGCGGTGTTCTTGAAGCGCGATTTGTTCCAACAGCAGATGATGTTGCTCGTCAATTAACCGAATCATTGAAATCTGGAACCACCCCGAAATCTTGGTGGGAATTGGAGGGCTTAAAATAATGTCTGCAGAACTTAAGCGTCGCAAAGCAGTACAAGAAGATGCTGTTGCTCAGTATGAGCGCATGATTGAAATTCGTGAATTTGAAGAACAAATCAATGGGCTCTTTGCTTCCGGTGCAATTCGCGGAACCACTCACCTTTGCTTGGGACAAGAAGCACTTGCAGTTGGACTAGCAAGTGTCCTTCGTCCAACAGATATTGTTTCTGCAACATACCGTGGCCACGGAATTGCACTTGCTCTTGGATTAAGTCCAGAAGCAGTGTTGGGCGAGATCATGGGCAAGACCATTGGTTGCTGTGGTGGCGTTGGTGGCTCGATGCACCTGAGCAACATGGAACTTGGATTACTTCCCACTTCTGCGATTATCGGCGGCGGTATGCCAATAGCAGCAGGTGCTGCACTTTCATTTCAAGTTCGCAAAACAGATGATGTTGCTGTTGCGGTCTTTGGTGATGGAGCAACAAATATTGGCGCTTTCCACGAGACTCTTAACTTAGCTTCAATCTGGAATCTTCCTGTGGTCTTTATCTGCGATAACAATGTGTACGGAGAATATTCTCGGATCAACCTCACAACCCCACTTGAAGATCTTCACTTGCGTGCAGATAGTTACAAGATGCCTCACTTTTCACTCGATGGCATGGAAATTGCTGCAGTGCAAAAGGGCGTTACAGAAGCTGTTAACCGTGCACGTAGCGGTGGTGGGCCAACTCTTATTGAAGCAAAGACTTACCGCTTTGCTGGACACTCACGTGCTGACCAAGCTCTTTATCGTCCAGAAGGCGAACTAGAGAAATGGCAAAAGCGCGATCCAATCAAACTAACCGAAGAAGGACTTGTGGCAAGCGGTGCACTTAATGCGGAGAAGATTGCCAAAATTAAATCCGATATGAAAACAACAATCGAAAAAGTTGTTGCAACATGCCAAGCCTCCCCTGAGCCGAGCCTTGCTTCTATGTTCCAAAATATATTTACACCTGCAAAAGCTGGCCGATAATGAAGATGACAATCAAGATGCCACGAGTTGGTGACACCGTTGATGAGGTCTATTTAGTCACGTGGAAAATTGCTGTCGGTGACACGATTGCTGCTGGCGACATGATTATGGAAGTTGAGACAGATAAAGCAACAGTAGAAGTTCCTTCACCAATCGCCGGAACAATTCTTGAACTCTTGTTCAAGGAAAGTGACGAGATCAAAACTGGCGAAGCAATCGTTATTTGCGATAGTAACTAAACGGGGAGAGGAAACAGCTATGTCCAAGATCGAGAAAATCGAAACGATTCCAGTAAGAGTGCCACTGAAGCACTTATATAAGGGGTCGTATTACAAGATGCGTAACCGATGCACGATTATCACGCGCATCACAACATCGGATGGCATCGTCGGACAGAGCTATAACGCCGATACAGATGAAGAGCAGAATGAAGTTCTCTCAATCATTCATGACGAGATTGCCCCACTTGTTACAGGTATGGATGCTCGACAAGTAGAAAAGATTTGGCATGCAATGCTTCCAGTAACTCTGGATCAATTGCGTGATCGTGCAATTCCAATGCAAGCAATTGCATGTGTTGATAGCGCAATTTGGGATGCATTTGGCAAGTACACCAATCAACCACTGTGGCGCCTATGGGGTGGTTTCCGCGATCGCATTCCAATGATCGGTATTGGTGGTTACTACGGTTCAAGTGAAGCTGATTTAGAGCGCGAGCTTGGATTCTTCAAAGATGAAATTGGAATGGTTGGAATGAAATTTAAGATTGGTGCGAAACCACCTGAGGAAGATGCAGCGCGACTTCGCCTTGCTAAATCTATCGTTGGCGATAACTTTGTATTTGTTGTTGATGCCAACCAGGGATACACCGTCAATGAAGCAATTACTTTCCTTTCTCATATCGAAGGTGAAATTCCGCTTCGATGGTTTGAAGAGCCAACTCGTTGGCACGCTGATTGGCGCGGACTTCGCGATATTCGACTTCGCGGAAACGTTAACGTTGCTGCTGGTCAGAGCGAAATCTCTCGCGTTGGTATGCGCGAGATGATGGTTAATGGTGCAATTGATGTCTGTAATTACGATGCTTCATGGGGTGGCGGACCAACAGAATGGCGTCGTGTTGCAGCACTTGCTGCATCATTTGATGTGCAACTAGGACACCATGAAGAAGCACAAGTTGCATCACACTTACTAGCTTCAGTTCCTCACGGAACCTACGTTGAATCCTTTTCTCCAACTCGGGATCCAATTTTCTGGGAGATGCTCGCCAATCGCCAACCTTTGGTTAATGGTGAATTTGTTCTTCCTGATGCTCCCGGATTTGGTTGGGAACTTGATGAAGACTTCATCGCGCAATATCGCGTCGATAAATAGGCAGTACTAAGGGGAGACGAAGATGGCAACAATTGCGATCTACGGTTCGGGTCAGCTTGGAACCACTGTGTCGCAATTGTTATCAGCTATCCCGCATCACAAAGTACTTGGCCCGTTTGGACGAACGGAAAGCGCAAAGGCTCTTGAGTCCGGTGCTGATGTAGTAATTATTGCAACTACTACGCGCTTTAAGGATGTTGCATCCGATATCGAGCGGGCAGTACAAGCTGGCTCAAATGTTCTCGTCTCTGCTGAAGAATGCGCATACCCATGGGCAGTGGACGCGAAGCGCGCAGATGAACTTGATGCGTTAGCAAAATCTCAATCAGTCTCCATTGCAGGAACAGGTGTCAATCCTGGTTTAATTTTCGATTCACTTGTTCTTACTTTGCTTGGCGCAGCCCCACGTGGATGCACAGTGGCTGTACGTAGAACCGTCAGCATCGCAGGGTTTGGCGCAACTGTTCTGGGCCGAATCGGGCTTGGAAAAACACCCGATGCATTTGCCCAAGCTGTTGCAAAAGAAGAAATTTTGGGGCATGCAGGATTCCCGCAATCTATGACCGTTGTTGCAACTGCAATGGGATTGAAAATTGAAAAGATTGTAAAGGAGCTTCTGCCCGTCATTACGGAAAAGGAAATTGATCTGCCAGGGCGATTTACCGTGAAAGCAGGAGAAAGTGCAGGAGTTAATCAAACGTATAGCGCTCACGTTGGTGGCAAAGTTTGGTTTACCTCGCACTTCTATGGCCATATCGATCTTCCATCCCTTGGGAAGACTGCAATGGACGAGATTGAGCTATCTCTCGATGGAAAAGTTTTCCAAACCACTCAACTCAAGCCAGGAATTGGCTCACAGGTGGGTTCACAAAATATGGTGGCAAATTCAATCCAGAGAATTATTCATGCGCGAAGCGGGTGGGTAACAACTGCAGAGATGCAACCTGCCTATCCAGAAGACCTCAAACAATAGAAATACTCAAACACACAAAGGGGAGATAAGAATGGCAAACGTCCCAACAATCGCACGCGTAACGGTTCACCCTGTTACTTATGCAGAACCAAATGATAATAACTCGATGCGTTTCCTCACCTTTGTGCGCATTGAATCAACTGACGGACATGTCGGCTGGGGAGAAGCAATTACACAGTTTCCTGGCAGTACACGCGGAACAGTAGAAATCATTAAGGGACTTGCCGATGATCTCATCGGTAAAGATCCAACACAGAATATTGGTATTTGGCGCGACATTCGCAAGCAAACCTGGTGGTATTCATACCGTGGCGGTCTTGCACACTTTGCACTTTCGGCAATTGATATTGCTTTATGGGATCTCAAAGGAAAAATCACGGGCCAATCTCTTATTCAAATGATTGGCAAGCGCGACGCGTCCCCTGATACTCGTATACCGGTTCTAGCGTCAACTCACGTGTGGAATTCAAATCTTGATGTAGAAGTTGCCCGTCATGCTAAGTTCATTAAAGACGGTTACATCGGATTTAAGATTGGTATGGGAAAGCGCGGAGATGCTCGTGTTGGTTACGACCTTGATCGCGATATTAAGTTTGTTAAAGATCTACGTGCAGCAGCTGGACCAAAAGCGTGGATCATGATGGATCGCGGACAGTCACTTAACTGGACAGTTGACGAAACTATTGCTCGAGTTCAAGCATGGGAAGAGCAAGATCTTAAATGGGTAGAAGAACCATTTGAGCCTTGGGAGTTTGAACATTTCCGCAAGCTTCGCCAACACACCACAACTTTGTTTGCAGGAGGCGAACGCGAATGGGATTACCGCGGGTATTCAGAAGTAATAAATTCAGGAACTCTCGATGTCATTGGTTGCGACGTCGGGCGCGCTGAAGGTATTACAGGAGCTCTCGGAATCATTCGCCTTGTTGAAGCAGCTGGTTTGTGGTTTAACAGCCATGCCTGGTCGAGCGCTGTCAATACTGCAGCATCAATTGCACTTTCAGCTTCAACACCGCGTTGCCTCTTGCAGGAATTAAAACCTGATGAGAATCCAATGCAACATGAATTAGTTGATGAACCATTTGTGGCTGAAAACGGATCCATTGGTGTTCCTAATAAGCCAGGACTTGGCATTAACGTGAACGAAAAAGTTCTTGCCAAGTATGCCTTCTAATCGGAAAGACCTTTCTTTAGGGTTCGGCTTAGAAGAGAAAGTAGTTGTAGTCACCGGAGCTTCAAGTGGGATTGGGCGCGCAAGTGCCCTCCTATTTGAGGCTGTGGGTGCGAAAGTATTTGCAACTGCAAGAGATCAAGCAGGGATTGATTCTTTGGCAAAAGAGATGAAAGAACCTGCAAAACATTTTTTTCATGTAGCAGATCTTGAAACTACAGGAGCGTGTGAGGGCATCGTCGCAAAAGCTCTCGAAATCTATGGAGAAATTTTTGTTTTAGCCCATATCGCAGGAGGCTTACGCCGTAGAAAATTGGCAGAAGTAACTGAAGATGATTGGGATTATCAGATGAATGTGAATTTACGTTCTGGATTTTTCCTGAATCGGGCCGTTGGCGCTGCGATGATCGAACGCAAAACGCAAGGGCGCATAATTAACTGCACATCAACTGCATGGATGACAGGACCCATGAATGGCAGTGATGCATATGTTGCTGCAAAAGGTGGCGTAGTCACTATGACACGTGGATTTGCTGGGCAATTTGGTCCACATGGAATCCGAGTCAATGTTTTAGCTCCAGGTCAAGTAAATACACCGATGCAGCATGATGACAATGATCCAAAAATAGTTGCAAACGCAACTGCTGCTTGCCCGCTGCGTCGAATCGGACAGCCAGAAGAGTTAGCTCGTGCAGTAATTTTTCTCGCTTCAGATAATTCTTCGTTCATCAACGGTGCCACACTGAATGTCAGTGGCGGAATATTGATGTACTAACTATTTCCCAGCTAAGAAACGTTGAGGATTAGTTTCGGTAAGAGTTTTAATTTGCGCCTGCGTTACTCCAGCGTTTCGGAGAATCGGTAGGAATTTAGTCAGTAAGAATGCATAACCTGCGCCGCCGTGGGCAACCATCCGAGATCTACCTGCAATATCTGTGCTGATCATCAGTTTTTCGAGGTGGCCTTCGCTAATAAGAGTGGCTAAGGATTGGGCGCGTAGCTCATCGGTTTGTTTATCTAATTGCCCAACTGCGTCATAGGCAATCCAGACTCCTCGCTTGAGCAATTTGCGAGAATAATCAAGGTCGCGGTTTGTATCGCAGTGTCCGATAACTGTGATGTCCAAGTCGGCGCCAGCTTCTTCTAGAATATTGAGTTGGTCTACTCCAATTTCAGTAAAGAGAGCATGTGTGCCAATAGGAATTCCTGTCTCCTTCTGAGCTTTTGCTGCTCCCTGCAACACTTTTACTTCAGTTGGAGTGATTGCTCTGTGGTGCGTCCCAAGTTCCCCCATGAAACCTGCACGGATATCAGTTCCTGGGAAACCAACAGTGATGTGTTCTATAAATCGCTTGGAAATTTGATCGACGCTCATATCTTTCAACCATGATGGGTAGTACATTTCCCAATAAAAACCAGTTCCGGCGATGATATTGACTCCGGTTTTTTGTGAAATATCTCGAAGACCTTCAGGATCTGGATGAAGACCGTAGATGGTTTGCTCCACAATGGTGTGTCCGCCAGCTTTTTTGTAGAGAGCAACTTCATTGACCATCATTGCTCGGTCTAGCAATACACCATCTGAATTTCTACGCACGTCATAGGTATCTACGATGAGGTGTTCGTGGGGGAGGATGACACCAAGTTGATCAGCTGGAATTGGACCAGTGACAGTTTGTACGTTTTTCATCTGTGCGCCCCTTTAGTTTTATTATTTAGTTTTTAGCAATTCAAGAAGAGCAACAGACTCTTCAATTAAGATTCGGCTTGCATCTGGTGAGAAAGGTGCAGGGTGTCCATATCCACGTTGTGCCACAGTTGGTTCATAACCGCCAAATTGATATTCCTCAGGTGTGGAGACGTACCCCAGAACTCCTTGGCAATATCCTGCGAAAATAGTTGTTGCAAATGGTGATCGACGACGAACTTCTGCGCCGATCTCAGTGAAGAGCTCACCCGGTGTTCCGACGATTGCAGTATCTCCAAATCGTGCTACCCAAATTTCACCTTCCACTGAATCTGGCAATGGAGCAAGTGCAGCCATCTCAAGCATGGTTGTTAGCCATGTAATGTGATAACCGATGGGATTGAGAAGTGCGCGATCAGCACCTTTAGAAACTTTAGAATCGTAATCCGCCTTGCGTTCTGTTAGTTCATTCTGCATATCTGCAACGCTAAGAGATGGATTCAGTGGCAAGTTAAGAACTTTACGAGCCGAAGCAATCGGTTGAGATGGTTGTGGGCTCACCACGCGACGACGGTAGAGGCTAATCGGCGTAACAGAACCGTAATCAACTTTTTCTATTTCAATAACGCGTGGATCTTTATCTACAACTGCATGCACAGCTTCAAGACCTAAGCGTGCACCCATAGCAATCTCAGGGCCCTTTTGATCGAAGAAAGCTTCGAGGGGTAAAACATTTCCAGCAGCACCCTGGAAGAAAATGCACATTCCACCGCGAAGCAAATCCACTTTACGACGCAGCTCGCCAACGAAATCAGCTCCGCTAAATGGCACTTCACCACCGAGTACAACAGGGTGACAACCAAAACCAACCAGTGTTGCAATAGCGCTTCCGTCGTGGCCATCTATACGAATTGTTGGGACATCTTCATCAATGAAGTTCTCTTTATTCCATCCTAAAATTGTTCCGCCCTTACCATCTCTTTCGCGGCGGTTTACAGCAACACCAGGTGCAACTCCAGTGCCACCAGAGATTCGAGCAGGTGCAAGGCGAGTAATTGCCTGCACAACTGCGCTGGCATAGTCATAGGGGAGTGATTCGAAGTATGCGTGCTCGGCATCGGTGAGTTTGGCAAACTCACCATGGAGTTTTTCGCCTTCTTTGCGAGGCCAAAGACCAGCATGCGAGTGGCTGGAATTGAGCAAAATATTGTCGTAAGGAATTCCAGTTGTTGTGCTAATCACTTTACGAATTCTGTCTGCAAAATAGGTATCTAAATTTGCTACATCCGCTGCAAGGACAGCAATCGTTCTATCACCGCTTTGAATCACGCATGCACGCACTTCGTTGGGCTCAATGGAGTCACGGACAGCAACTGCTCTGCGTACAAAACCTTGTGGGTCAGAAGGAAGTGGAGGATCGATAATAAATGAACCAGCACCTGCTAATAATTGCGACATCGCACGCTCCTTTAATGTAACCTTTGCCTAAGGTAGTGCTCTCTAATTTGATAAGCAAGGTTTTTTAGAAACGAGGTCATCACATGTCACGCTCTCGTCGTTGTGTTGTTGCAGTACCTGGCAGTAGCGAGAAGATGATTGGAAAATCGCTGGAATTCCAGGTTGACCAGGTTTTTTTAGATCTCGAAGATGCTGTTGCTCCCGGAATGAAAGCGCAAGCCCGCGAATTAATCGGGAAAACTTTTGATTCATTAGCTAAAGACAAGAGTCATTTTAAAGCGGGCATTGTAAGCATCCGTGTTAATGGAACCGGAACACCTTGGCTAGCAGAGGATCTGGACTTTTTATCGCAAGGCGCTGGTAAGCATATTGATGCAATTATATTTCCAAAAAGTTCTTCTGCAGATGAAATGAAATGGCTGGATTCAGAATTAGGTAAAGTCGAAAAAGCTTGTGGGATAAAGCAAGGGGCCATAGCGGTAGATGTACAGATTGAAACTGCTCAAGGGTTAATTAATGTTGAAGAGATTGCAAAAGCACCTCGCATAAGTTCTGTTGCTTTTGGACCTGCTGATTTTATGGCCGACCTTGGAATGCCTTCTTCAGATGTAACCAGTCAGCCTACTGGATATGAAATCGCAGATATTTTTCATTACCCTTTGATGAAGATTTTAGTTGCAGCACGAGCGGCTGGAGTTTCGGCACTTGATGGCCCAGTGCTCGATGTTCATAATCTCGACAAATTTAAAGCAAGCGCCCTACGTTCGCGCGCTATGGGATTCGATGGTAAATGGGTTTTACATCCTTCACAAATCGACGCGTGCAACGAAATATTTACACCATCACAAGAAGTTTTTGATGCTGCCTCATTGCTATTGCAAGCTTATGAGTACTACACCTCCGCAGCTGGCGGAGGTAAGGGTGCGGTAATTTACGATGGAGCAATGATTGATGAGGCTTCTCGTAAAATGGCACTTTCAACGCACGCTCGCGGCATAAGCGCAGGTTTAAAACCTGGAAAGCAATTTAATCCCTAAGTAGTTGACTTTTCTTCAAGGCAAAAAGTTCTTCGATACACGAGTGAATTGCTTTCTTAGCATCGTCAAAAATGCGCTTACCCTTTTCAGCAGTAGCCACAGTTGGATCTCCCATAATGCCGTGCTTGCTATCTCGCTTGAAATCTAGGGCAATTCCAACCGGTCCACCGGCTCTGAAATCTATGCAGGACCAACTCGTCATCTCTGTTGGCATCTCAGCGATAGCTAAATCCATTTGCACAAGCTCTGGTCGGAGGTGAAGTGCTAACGAAGTTTCCATTTCGCACGCATGACCCATACCGCCAATCGGAGATGTTCCAATGTCAATCAAGGTTTGCTTAATCATTGTCCAATAACTAAGCGTTGGAACTGACAACGCATAATCTTGCTTAATTTGAGAAACAGTTGCTGTGAGATTTCCTGCATTTCCACCATGTCCATTAATTAACAAAAATCTGTAGAAGCCATGTGGAAGCAAAGATGAAATAGTTTCCGTGATGATTTGCGCAAACGTTTCATTTCGAAGAGAGAGTGTTCCGGGAAAACCAAGGTGATGAGGCGAAGTACCCCACCAGATCGGAGGGGCAACTAATACTCGTTTTTTACCAGATTTATATTGTTCGGCGATACCTTCCGAAATTGCAGTTGCGTTAAAGATATCTGTATCCACTGGCAAATGAGGTCCGTGTTGCTCGATGGCACCAGTAGGAATGATGATCAGAGTTGAATCGCGATCGAGTGCATCTATCTCTTTCCATGACATTTTCCAATAATGGATTTGTTCGTTGCTTCTTGCCATGAATTACTTTCCTAATCTATTGACCCTAAGTATGTGAAATGTTAGCGTAATAACCTAGAAAAGATAGATTGGATTCGAAAATGACAACCGTTGCCCGTGTTGATGGCAATCGTCCGTGGGCTCCTATTGTGGGATATTCACGTGCGGTTCGTATGGGAAATCTCGTTGAAGTAAGTGGGACAAGTTCGACTACACGCGATGGCACCGTGATGTTCCCCAATGACGCTTATGGCCAAATGAAATATATTCTCGAAGAGATCGAAAAAGCAGTGGCAGAGCTAGGTGCAACTTTTGAAAATACAATCAGAACTCGCGTCTTCATGACAAACATTGAAGATTGGCCAGGAGTTGCAAAGGCTCATGGCGAGTTCTTTGCAAAAATTTTGCCCACGTGTTCATTTCTTGAAGTAGGACGATTGATGTTGCCAGAGCTATGTGTTGAAGTCGAAGCTACTTTGTGGATTCCTTAGAAGTAGCGGGCTAGAGATTCACAGATGAGCGATAAAAATGGTGGGCACAAAACCGTCGTTATTACAGGAGGCGGTAGCGGTTTAGGTGCTGCATCTGGCTACAGGATTTTGACTGACTGGCCAGATGTCAAAGTTGTAGCTGCAGATCTAAAAATTGGTGATGCTGCTGCACTGCAAGATGAATTCGGCAAGGACAGAGTGCTTTTTTGCGAAGAAAACGTTACAACAGCAGAAGGTGCTGCAAAGATTGTTGAAGCAGGCATCAAATTTGGTGGGACAGTAACTGGTTTAGTTAATTGCGCGGGAAATAGCACTAATCATTCAAGCCTTGAGATGACGCCGGAACAATGGCGTGAAGTTTTAGATTGTCACTTAGACGGCCATTTTTATATGAATCAAGCAGTGGCGAGACATTTAGTGAGCAGTGGAAAGGGCGGTTCGATCGTCAATTTTTCATCCATTGCACACACTTTCGGTTGGCCAAGGCGCCTACCGTATTCTGTTTCAAAAGCCGGTATCGATGCACTCACTCGCACCCTGGCAGTTGAATGGGCAGAATTTGGTATTCGAGTGAACGCAATTGCCCCTGGATACATCAACACCCAAATGGTTGTTGCCGCAACAGCAAAGGGAAATATTGATCCTTCAATAGTTGAGATGCACGCCATGAATCGATATGGCGAGCCAAATGAGATTGCAACGGGAGTTAAATTCTTGCTCTCAGATGATGCCAGCTACATCACAGGTGAAGTACTGACTATCGATGGTGGCTTCACCGCTAAAAAGATTCCGTGGAAGAAATGACCAACATCAAGATAAAGAGCGTACGAGGCCGCCGCGTCACGTTGACCTTGCCTGAGCCAGTAGAGCTGGGCAATTATATTATTAAAGCTCGTAGTTTTTGTGTGGCCACAGTTGAATTGGAAGATGGAACAGTCGGAACTGCTTTCGCACTCGATCGTGGCGCACCGGTTGCAGAAGCAATTAATACTTTGATTGCAAAACCGTACGCAGAAATCTTCACCGGGGACCCACTCAAAGCTTGGGATACTTTGCTCAGACAATCTAGCGCTGCACTTTCATCGGGGGCAGCACTTCGTGGATTCTCACTTGTAGATTTAGCAGCATATGACGCAGTTGCTCGCCATGAAAAGCGCACAGTTGTTGCAGGGTTTAACAAAGCAAAAAAGAGACTTCCAACATGGGCAGTCATTGGATATCCACCTTCACGCGGACCTGATGAGATTGCGTGGGAAGTAAAAGCCGCAGTTGAAGCAGGTGCCGTAGGAGTAAAACTTCCCGTAGGCAAAACTCCAGAACTCACACGCGATCGCATTATTGCCGCCCTTGATACAAAGCTCTGTCCTGTCTCTACTGACCTTGCATGGTCGTGCCGTACACCAGAAGATGCAATGAAAATTGTTGGGGGACTTGATTTAGCATGGGTTGAAGACCCATTCATTCCAGGAAGTTTGGATGAATTAAGAAAATTGCGCTCCCTGCTGCAAGTTCCACTTGCTAGCGGAGATGATGAAGCGCATCTGTATCACCCACAAGCGTTTATTGAAACGGGAGCTGTCGACATGTTGCGTATTGATGCAACATGCCAAGGTGGCCTTTCAAGACTTATCCAACTCGATGAGTTTTTAACAAAGGCAGGGCTACCAATTTCTTGGCATGTTTATGATGCGTGGCATTCTCAGATTGCATCCATCATTGGAGCAACGACATTCTCACTTGAATTTTCAGCGCCGGGTGCCAGTGTGGATCCACTTGCAGAGATGATTTTTGCAAACAAGGCGCAGACCACTTCAACTGATCAATATGGTTGGCAATTCACTATGCCTGACTTGCCTGATGAATCAATGGCGCTCAGTGGTGGAGCGAAATGGATTCCAATTCCACAAAACTAAAGCAACTGCTTTAAGGAATCTTAACCCTGCAGTTTTTTACGTGCGGCTACACCCAGAGTTCCAGGAATTGAGGCAAGTAGTTCTTTTGTGTATGCCTGCTTCGGGTCATTAAAAATACTCTCTGTATCTCCAGATTCAACAAATACGCCATCTTTCATGACGTACACCCGCTTTGTTAAGTAACGGATAACACCCAAATCATGTGAAACTAAAACTATTGCCAACCCTTGATTGAGCAAACCTCTGAACAAATTGAGAAGCTGAGCTTGCGCACTTTGATCAATAGCGGAAGTTGGTTCATCTGCTAGAAGCACGGAAGGGTTTGCAGAGAGAGCACGTGCAACGCTCACTCTTTGGCGTTGTCCACCAGAGAGCTGACGTGGCTTTTTAGCTGCGTCCATGGATGCAATACCCATACTTTGAAGAAGTTCTAGTGCTTTTGCTTCAGCACTTTTCCTGTCACATTTATCGTGAATCCGCACTGCTTCAGCCACGGCGCTAAGGGCTGTGAGTTGTGGGTTCAGACTTGCATAAGGATCTTGAAAAACCATTTGCACAAGATGGCGTTCATCTCCTACATAGGATTTATTTCCTTTATAAATTGGTTTCCCGTCAAAGAGAACCTCACCAGAAGTCGGCGGTTGTAGACCTGCAAGTACGCGGGCAAGTGTTGACTTGCCGCTACCTGATTCACCAACAATTCCAAGGGGTTCACCTGTTGTAAGTGTTAAGGAAACATTTTTTACAGCTTCGACCTTGGTTGCACCAGAACCAAAAGTTACGCTGACATCTCTTGCTTCAATGATATGTGTCATCATCGTCCCTTCAATAAGTCAGCATGCAAGCAAGCACTTTGATGCGCACCACGATCACCAAATAGTGGGGGATGGTCTCCGCTCGTGCAATCATTTTGAACAATTGTGCATCGCCCAGCAAAGCGACAACCATCTGGCCATTGCCCAACAGAAGGTGCGTTACCCAAAATTGTTACTAGTTCACTGCCAGGAACTGCGATATCAATTCGAGATTGATTAAGTGCCACGGTGTATGGATGGCGTGGAGATGTCATCTCTGCTACTGATCCAACTTCAACAGTTGCTCCTGCGTGCATTACCACAACACGATCGCACACATCGTCAATGAGAGCCAAGTCATGTGAAATCAAAATAATTGCAGTTCCGAAATCGTTGCGAATCTCTTTGAGAAGCACCATGATTTGGGCTTGGACCGTTACATCTAGACCTGTTGTTGGTTCATCTGCGATAAGCAATTTAGGGCTACTTGCAAGTGCGCAAGCAATCATGACGCGTTGGCGCATTCCACCTGAAAGCTGGTTTGGATATTGCTTCATGACGGTATCAATTCGGCGAATTTTTACAAGGTCAAGGAGAGCCTTAGATTGCTCGGCAATTGTTCCCTTGGTGTCGCTCTTTTTTAGAGCTTCAGAAAGTTGTGCGCCAATTGTTAAGACAGGATTGGGTCCAGCAAGTGCGCTTTGAGGGACGTAACCAATCGCTTTTCCACGCAATTTTTTCCATGTGGCCTCGCTGGCGTGTGCGAGATCTTGATCTTCGAAGAGAACTTGTCCAGCAAGTACTTTTGCTCCACGACGTTCTAGCGTGCCAATCATGCTTCGACAGACCATAGTTTTACCAGAGCCTGACTCACCAACGATTCCAACCATTTCACCGTACCCAACATCAAAACTCGCTTTGTTAACGATCACCAGCGTTTCGCGGCGTGGATGCGGAATTCCTATCTGCAAGTCAGCGACTTGCAGTAATTTCTTAGTTGTATTCGTCATTTTGTATTTACCTCACGAAGGCGACGTTGTAATCCTTCAGCGATAAAAGCAACTGAAACACCTGCCCAGCACAGTGCTAAACCTGGGAAAATTGTTGGCCACCAAGCAAGTGTCAAAATTTGCGCACCATCTCGAATCATTGCACCCCACTCGGCTTGCGGAGGTGGAGAACCCATTCCGAGGAATGAGAGTGCCGCAACTGCAATGATGACAATGATGAAATCGCTAAGCGCGTATGCCCGAGTCTCGGAAGAAACGTTTGGGATGATGTGCTTAAAAAGAATTCTGACTTTTGAAAAACCAAGAATTCTTGCAGCCTCGACGTAGCCTTGTTGATTCACAACAACGGCTCGCGTTCTTGCGATACGCGCGTACCTTGCCCAGTTCACTAATGAAAGTGCCAAGATAATGCTTTTGACACCTGGACCAATGAAGGCAATGAGGGCGATTACGAAGATTAAGAATGGGAATGCGTTGATTCCATCGATAATTGACCCCACCAATGTATTGATTTTCTTATTCTTAGAAATTCCAAGCAATGTGCCGATAATGGTTCCGACAATGAGAGGAATTGAAACTCCAACGAGTGCTGTGCCGAGATCGATAAATACGGCATCAAAAACACGTGTAAAGACATCGCGGCCAAGCAAGTCAGTACCAAAGAACGTTTTGCCATCTGGTGGGGACATCGGTACTAAACCTGGTTGGTTAGGGTCATACTTACTTATGAGTGGAACGATGAGTCCTGCAAGGATAAGTAATCCCATCATCCCGAATCCGGCATATAAACCGAATGAACCTTCGCGGATTTGTCTCTTCTTTTTAGTTTTAGCATTACTCATGAGAGAGTTACCCGTCGATCTAATAGGTACCCCAGTAAGTCTCCAATGAAACTGAAGAAGACAACGATAAGTCCAAAAATCATGACAACACCCTGTACGACGGGGTAGTCTCGAGAATCAACTGCAGTAATGAGTTCGCGACCGATTCCTGGAAGCGAGAAAATTGTTTCCATGATTACAGTGCCGCCAATCATGACGCCCACCATGTAACTCAACAAAACTACTGTGGGTGCTAGAGACGGTCTGAGCATGTATGACCAATAGAAACGAATTTTACGAACTCCACGAATGACGCCTGTTTCAACGAATTCTTCGTCGAGAGTATCCATTAAAGAGCTATGGAGCACGCGCGATAGAACTGGCACTAACGAACCACAGTTGACTACGGCCGGAAGCCAAAGGAAATGTAAATTGCCGGGGAACGCGCCTGTGTAACCAGCAGCTGGTGCCCAATTAAGAGTTGTACCAAAAAATAATAAACCGACAAGTGCGAGGAAGAATCCTGGCAGCGCAAGTGAAACAGATGTGAATGCACGGAATAAGTACGTTGCTAATTGGTGCTTACTCAAAGCGACGAAGAGTGCAATGGGAATTGCCAAGATGATGCCAAGCCCGATAGACAACCCAATAATCATTAACGTTACTGGCAAATGTGTTCCAACTACATTTGTAACACTAAGGCCTGAAAAGAATGACATTCCTAAATCTCCGTGGAAAATCCCAGTGAAGTAGTGATAGAACTGAGAAAAAATACTTGTATCAAGACCTAGTTTATGACGCATTTCTGTCACGGCTGCTTCTGTAGCTTCTGCGCCAAGTGCAATTCGAACTGGATCTCCGGGGCTCAATCGGATCATCAAAAACGCGATGACCATTACCCAGAAACTTACGCTTAGGGATCTGACGATGCGTCCGAGAAACATTCTGCGAAGGGCTAATCGGTTGCGATCTTTAGTTTCTGCTTCTTTTTTATCTGTCGGCAGTTGTGTCACCAGATTCCCCTTCCAGGCTCTAAGCAAGTAACAAGACTAAACGAGTAACAAGTCTAAAACTCTACTCATCCATTTAACCAATGAATTGATATTAAGCCAAAACTGGAATGAATGAGGTGAGGCCCAAAATCTGGCCCCACCTCATTCATTTTCCCTTGGATAACTTATGAAAGCGCTGGTGTCTGCTTTACATAGTAAGTGTCATTTCCAGCAACGTTCTGGAAGATGTTCGCAGGTAAACGAGTTGCCCCATAAACCGAGCGTTGTCCTAGAGGAATATGTGCTGACTCATCCCACATGGCTTGTTCAACTTTGCCAATTAAGGCGCGTTTCTCACCTGGATCTGCTGCATCGATGTCATCCATCCATGCATCATTTGATCCAGAACCTGCCCATACAGTCCAAGCACCAGTCTTGCCGTAGTAGGTGCGCAAGATCAAAGTTGCAATCTGGCCTGTTGCTCCAGAGAACTGCACTTGGAAATCACCGGATGATTGAGCAGCCGATCCAACTGCATCTGCTTGAGGAATAACAGTGGCTGTTACGCCAATTTTCTTCCAGTCAGCTGCAATTAGTGCTGCCGCATCAGACCAACCTGGACGGTTGAATACGGTGAGGTTGATTGGGAAACCAGCTTCGTAACCAGCAGCTTTGAGAAGTGCCTTTGCACCATCAATGTTCTGCTTGAGTCCATCTGGGTTCTTGCAGATTGCATAGTCACTTGATGCCCAAGTAATGGAACATCCTGGCTTTACATCTCCGAAGAATGCAACAGCACCCATCTGCTTGCGATCGATTGCCATTGATAGCGCTTGACGTACTTTCACGTCACGCCATGGCTTGCCATCGGTCATGCTGCGAAGGTTAAAGTCGAGTGTGAAAGTTCCTTGTAGCTTTACAGGAATTCCACGGAATGTTGAAGTTGCCTTGAGCTGTCCACGAGCAATTGCTGCAGGCAAGTCGAAGGCATAATCAATAGTGCCTTGCTTAAGAGCAATAACGCGTGTTACAGGATCAGGAACTGCAAGGAAACGAATTGACTTTACTGCAGGAACTGCCCAGTACTGAGGGTTTGTTTCTACAAGAAATTCGTCATTGCCAGGTGTCCAAGACTTAATCTTGTAAGGACCGGCACTGAGTGGGTTCTTCCAGTAATCGGCATTTCCTTCTGCCTTTGAACGTGGATTTAAGAAGAAGTAAATACTTGAGAGTGCGTATGGCAACTCAGCAAATTTAGACTTCAAAGTAATCACGAGAGTTGAAGCATCTGGTGCAGTGAATGACTTCACTGCGCTAAATACTGGAGGTGGAGCTGCCTTGAGCAAGTCCCACATAAAGACAGCATCATCTGCAGTTACAGGTGTAACGCCATCTGAATATTTAATTCCAGATTTCATCTTGATTGTCCATGTCAGACCATCAGCTGCAACTGTATGAGAGGCAACCAAGTCATACTTTGGCTTGCCATCTGATGCAACGCGCCATAGAGCGCCTTGTACTAAGAATTTGGTGATGTAATTCTGGTTAGTTGTGCGAACACTTGATGTTGGATCAAGTGTGACAACCTTGTTAACAAGTGCGACAGTAATTAAGTCGCATTGCGCTGAAGCGGTAGGAGTTCTGAGAGTACAAGAAGCTCCTGTTGCACCATTTGCTGAAGGAACTGCAACAAGCAGCGCTCCCGCAAGTGATAACACTGCAACTGGAACAATCCAGTTACGTAGTTTGCGAATTGCCATTGATACTTCCTTTGCTAGTGAGGCAGAGCGCCTCTCCGAGGGGGTACTAAGTCTCGAAGAGGTAACCCCAGGTGTCAATAGACTTGTTCGGTTGCTCCGAACCTAGGTAGGCGTGGATTCTGGTTTAACGCCCTCTCATTAGCGCCTTTCCCAGACCTGGATTGCTAGGTAGCCTCGCACCCCTTGGTAAGGATTTCTAAAGCCAATTTTCATAGTTTTATGTCTCTATTAAGCAGGTGAGGAGGAGTGATGTTTTTTTCATCCTTTAAGCACCGCAATTACAAAATTTTTTATATAGGATCAACAATTTCTAGCGTTGGCACATGGGCCCACCGCATTGCTCAAGACTGGTTGGTTTTAGAGTTAACAAATAGCGCACAAGCGCTAGGGATTGTTGTGAGTGCACAGTTCTTACCGGGATTTTTCTTTAGTTTATTCGGTGGCTCACTTGCAGATCGACTCGATCGGCGAAAAGCACTGATGGGATGCAATGCTGCAGGTGGACTCATCGCATTAGTTCTTGGTGTCTTAGTACTTACGCATCATGCAAATGTGTGGAACGTTGCTCTGTCAGCATTTTTACTAGGAACAACCAACGCCATCGATGGCCCCATTCGGCAAAGTTATTACATCATTTTGGTTGGGGATGAAGATCTACCTAACGCAACAAGTTTAAATTCAGCAAATATCAATGTTGGTAGATTGATTGGGCCAATACTTTCAGGGGTACTCATTGAAGCTTTTGGGACAGGCCCATCATTTATTTTTAACGCCTTGACCTATGTATTTGTATTCCTCTCCGTCGCTCAAATTAGGCCATCTGAATACATGATAAAAGCCTTGGGGCGAAGCGTTGAAGCTAAAGCAAAGATACGAGATGGCTTTTTACACGTCATGCATAAACCCGAATTGTTGATGTCCATTGTTGCAGTTTCATTCCTCGCAATGTGGGGACAAGATATGCAGATAACTTCAGCGATGATGGCGAAGGAAACTTTTGCACGAGGCGCTGCATCTTTCGGTGCGCTAGGTTCAATATTTGCACTCGGCGCAGTGCTGGGAGCACTTTCATTTTCGCGGCGCAAATCCATGCCCACGATAAAACTCATCGGCTTTCGGGCCTTATTAATGACGGGGGCATGGTTTCTGGCAGGTATTGCTCCTAACTATTCAACTTTTGCTGCCGCTTTGTTTATTTGTGGCTGGTGCTCCATGGGTGTGAATATTTCGGGTAATGCATCCATGCGCACATACGCAGATCCCGCTTTCTATGGGCGTTCGTGGGGCGTTTACATATTCACTTGGCAATCTCTCATTGCATTGGGTGCGCCCATTCTTGGTTGGGTTAATCAACAATTCTCTCCTAGAACTGCGGTGCTATTTGGCGCTGTTATGGCGCTGATGATGTCTCTCTATGTGCTTATTCGATTTCGTTCGGAAGCAACGAACAAAATATGAGTCATTCGTACTCTGTCATTGACATAGAACTATGTCGGTGGTTGGGTGGAAGTGAAATGTTGATCACCAACGAAAGGCATTAGGCGCAATGGCATCGACGCAATCACCAAACGCGAAATTAACTCCCTCTACTACTACATGGCGTGAGAATCTCAGTGCCCTCAAGATAGGAATTGCACAAGTTGATGTAACGCCCCCTGTTGGGATTGAGTCTGGAGTTTGGGGTGCTAGCAAAGTATCTAGGTCAGAAGCTGTTCACATTGGACTTTTTGTGACCGTGCTTGCGCGTGAGGATTCATCCGGAAAGAAATCTTTCATCGCTGGAATTGATTTGTGTGTTTTAGGTTGCGTCGAATGTGCAGAAAATATGCTCTCTCAGATTGCCTCGCAACTGGGAATTGATAAGGATCAACTACTTTTCAGCTCGAGTCATTCGCACTCAACGCCACTGCCATGTATCCATCGGTCTAAAAAAGATGGCCATGAACTTGTCCCTGGATTTATTGAGCAGATAATCGCAGGCACCGTTAAAGCATGTAAGGAAGCAGCAAAAAATATTGCTGATGTTGATGTGACATGGGCCTACGGAAAATGTGATTTAGCAATTAACCGCGACTTACCATGTGGTTCGCATGAGGTAGTCGCATTTAATCCAGACATAGTTGCAGATGACACATTGGCAGTGGGTCGGGTCAGTGATAAGAACGGCAAACTTGTTGCCACAATTGCTAACTATGCCTGTCATCCAACAACCCTTGCATGGGATAACAGAGCAATTTCGCCTGACTATGTGGGCGAGGCTCGCGAAATTGTTCAGTCAACTACAAAAGTGCCGATGCTATTTCTTCAAGGAGCATCTGGTGATCTTTCACCACGCAATCAATACAGCGGAGATACCGGTTTAGCAGATAAAAACGGAACAAATTTAGGGCACTCCATACTTGCAACACTTGCTTCAATGCAATCTCCTTCAACAGAGTTGCGCTGGCAAGGAATTGTGGAGTCAGGGGCGCTACTCGGCGAATGGCATGAGTTCCCAACTCAAGGGTCATCCGTCACGAGTGAGAAGCGATTGGATGTGCAGGTCCGTGTAAAAGAAATGAAGAGCATCGATCAATTGCGGGAAGAATGGGCAGGAATTGATCCTGGAGCTCTAGAAGAAAGAATTCAGCGCGCAGTGCGTTTACGCATTGGATACGAATCAGGGCAGATGGTCACGCACCCTGTTTGGGTCTGGCAATGGGGCGATGCATTTTTCGTTGCACAACCTGGCGAGGCTTACTCATTTCTACAAACAGAACTTCGTAAAAGAAATCCGGGCCGAGTAATTTTCGTTCTCAACTTAACAAATTATCCGGGTCTATTTTATTTACCTACCAAGAGCGCGTACGTTGCCCCTGCATATCAGGCATGGCAAACGTTGTTAGCACCTGGTGCGCTGGATGCAGTTATTGATGGGGCAAATGCCGAGATTAAAAAACTCATAGGAGGAAATTAATGGCTGTATCAATTCGTGAGGATTTAAGACCCCCTAAGGATGTTTGGACTCCGCCAAGTGCGCGTCTAAAAGCGGGAGTTGCTCAACGTGAGATAAATCCACCAGTCGGCATTCGATCTGCTAGTTGGGGCGCTGCAAAAGTCCATGTTGCAACCGGTATCCACAATAAAATCAGCACAACTGCAATGGCAGTTATTTCGGAGAAAAACTTTGTCCAGTATCTCGTGACCGTGGACTGGGGATGGTGGCAAGGCAAGGCGGACGATATGGCTGTTCGTGGTGAAGTTTTAAAAGCGTTAGGAATTGCAGAAGATCAATTACAACTGCACTTGACTCATACACATGCTGGCCCAACAACTGCATCTGATGCTGCACACCTTGAAGGTGGAGACCTAGTTGCCGGATATCACGCAAAAGCTATTGCTGGAATTATCTCGGCATGTGAAGAGGCTAGAGATAAATCAGTAGAGGCAAATATTACGTGGGGTTATGGAAAATGCGACCTTGCAGTAAATCGTGACTTGTACTGTGGTTCGGAAGATGTTGTTGGTTTTAATCCAGAGTTGCCAGCTGACGACACACTGACTGTTGGAAGAGTCAGCGACCTTGCTGGTAAAACCCTTGGAATAGTTGTTAATTACGCATGCCATCCAACAACACTTGCTTGGCGAAATACTGAAGTATCGCCTGATTTTGTTGGTAGTGCTCGAGATCTTATTGAAGCGCGAGTCAAAGCCCCAATGCTTTTCTTGCAAGGTGCATCAGGTGAGTTATCACCTCGAGATAACTATTCTGGCGATGTTGAAGTGGCAGATAAGAATGGGCGCATTTTAGGTTTTGCGACTCTTGCAGTATTAGAAAAGATGGCTCATCCTGGAATGCGAATGCACTACTTAGGTTCGGTTGAATCTGGAGCGCTTTTGGGAGATTGGGAAGATGTAGCTTTCACCCCGCCAAGTGGAGTTGCTCATGTGCGCATTAATGTGGATGTTCCTTTACAAAAACTTCCGACTATCGAAGAGCTACGTGAACGTTGGAAAAATGTCGACGAAGGGGCACGCGAGACTCGCATTAAGCGGGCAATGAAGTTGCGTGTAGGTTATGTTATTGATGGAGCTGCCACTCACCCAGTATGGATTTGGATGTGGGGAGATGCGGTCATTGTTGGCCAACCCGGTGAAGCGTATTCATATTTCCAAACCGAGCTTCGCAAGCGTCACCCAGATAGAGTGATCTTTGTTCTTAATTGCACTAATGGTCCGGGATATATGTATCTGCCGACTCCCGATTCATATGAGCGCCACCGTTATCAATCATGGCAAACTTTGCTAGCAGCTGGGGCACTTGAAAAAATC